>Ga0181554_1002210_pt1 | contig 17581 bp, 14 predicted proteins | sample 011ome_16_FD_145602 | JGI IMG/M metagenome (GOLD analysis project Ga0181554, IMG submission 145602) | Coastal salt marsh microbial communities from the Groves Creek Marsh, Skidaway Island, Georgia - 011503CT metaG (spades assembly) | ecosystem: Environmental > Aquatic > Marine > Intertidal zone... | reverse complement strand
GTCGCTTCCCCTTCCCCGAGCTCGCGCCCAGCGCCGCGAACGACGACCCTCCCGGGAGCACCGCGGCGGCCGCGGCGGCGAAGTCGAACCCGCCGGCGCCGACGTCCATGAGCGCCTTCTCGTCGTCCTCATCCACGCCCGCGGACGCGCGGCGCGTCCTCCCTCTGCGTTCCGAATCCGACGCGTCCTCGTCCGAGTCGTCCGAGTCGTCGAACCCTCGCATCGCGGCGCGCCGTCGATCCGCGAGCGCGCCGCGCGCTTCCTCCGCGAGCGCTTTAACCACCGCCTCGCGCTCCGCCTCGTCGCGCTCCGCCTTTCGCTTCGCGCCCGCGCCAACGCGCAACGGCGCGGGGGCCTCGTACCCGCCGGGCAGCTCGACGACGCGTTCGTCTCTTCGTCTCTGAGGGCCGTTCCATACAAAGCGATGGCGGGGTGGAGTTCAAAGGCGTCAGATGGAGTTGAAAGGCGTCGAGGTCGGGGATTGAAAGCGATGGGTGGGCGGAGAGATGCGCGGGACAAAGTCCTTAAGGATCGGCGTTCACCACGCCGACGCGGTCGTATGGGGACCAGTGTATAGAACGCGCCTGAGTCGTTCGCGTCTCGTTCGCCTCCCTCTTCGCGTCCTTCATCCCAGCCTGTAGCTCCGCGGTCGTGGGCGCGGGATGCGCGGGCGGCGTGGTCGCGTCCTCCGCCACCGCGGCCGCGGCGTCGACCGGCGGCGTCCAGGACTGGAACAGCGCGGCGAGCGGCACCTTTCCTCTGCGCAACGCGGCGTGGACTTTTTCGGCGGAGGCGGAGGCGGAGGCGGAGGCGGAGGCAAAGGCGGCGCCGCCCCCGCCGTCGACGCCGCCGCAACGCATCATCCGCGCGAACGCGCCTCCTCCAGATTTCGGCTTCTCAGCGGCGACGGGCGCGAGCGACGTCGACGGTTCCGGGACGACGCCGCGAGCCGGGACGACGCCGCGAGCGTCCGCTGGACCCGCGACCGCGCCGCCCGACCGCATCATCGACGCCATCCCGCCGCCGCCGCGTCTCGGCGCCTCCGCCGCCGCGACGACCGGCGGCGGCGGCGTCCGCGTCGCGACCGCCGCGTCCTCCTCCTCGTCCGCGCACGGCACGAGCGGCGGCGCGCCGTTCGCGACGGCGGCCCGCACCAACCCGACGATCGCCTCCGCGCGCGCCGCGACGAGCGGCGCGTCGCCGCGCGTCAGCGCGAACAGCGCGCGCGTCGTCCCCGGCGACGCGCGCGCGATCCGCAGCAAGAGCGACCTGGACGCCACGTACGCCACGCTCTCGTCCGACGCGCGCGCGGTGGCATCTCTCCACGCGTGCAAAGCCGAATACGCCGCGAGCTGCGCGGGCTCCAAGTTTCGCTCCTCCGCGGGGTACCTATTGTACTCGTCCCTCCACGCGGAGGGCCCGCGCCGCGGGGGTTTGTACAGCGTCAGGCACACGTCGCGGCTGCGGTCCAGCGCCTCGCGAAGGCAATCGCGCGGCGGTGACCCCGAAGGGTCCGCCGTCGAACCCGCCGCTGAACCTAAACCCGCCGCCGCTTTCGCTTTCGCTTTCAATCCCTCGGTCAGCGCGCGCAACTCCTGCTTCATGCGGTCGTGGACGTACAGCAAGTGGTGCGTGTCCCCGCGCGCGTACTCGAGCATCTCCCGCGAGAGCGGCCGTCGGCGCCAGTCCGCGAGCTGGTACCGCTTGTCCGCGTCGACGTCGCAGAAGTGTTTCAGCGCGTACGCTGAGGGTCGAGGGTCCGTACGAAGCGACGAATGTCGGGGTGGAGTCGAAAGGCGTCAGAAGCGGAGTCGTGAGGCGTCGAAAGCGGGGATCGAATGAAACCGAGGCGTGGGCGGAGAGAGACGCCGGGAGAGAAAATCCTCAAGGAACGGCGTTCACCACGCCGACGCGGTCGTACGGGGACCGGCGTCTGTCAGATAGAACGCGCCTAACCCCTTCGAAGGGAGCTCCAACACCCGCGCCGCCTGTCCGGTGTCGAACATGTTCACGACGTAGATGCCAAAGTCTCGCTGCAGCCACTGGACGTCCATGTCCGCGCCGTGCATGACCTTCTGCTTCGTCGCGTCCTCGAAGTGCCGCGCGAGGTGCGCGCGCATCTTCGATCGGAGCGCGAGCGCGTCTACGACGAAGTCTCTCTCTCGCGTGGACACCTGGATCACGCACGTGAACCCTCGGAAGCTCCGGTACGAGTGGTGCTCCAGGTCCACCGCGAACTCCGCGACGCCGTCCAAGTGCGACGCGAGGTCCGCGAGCGCCGCTTCGGTGTCGACGTAGGTAAAGGTCGCGGGCAGAGACGGGTCTCCCGTCGGCGGCGGCGGCGCCGTCGCCGTCTCCGGCGCGGCGGCGTGCGACGGATGCGCGTCGTACGTCAAGCCGTCCAGCGCCTCGCGTAACGGATGCACCCCGGGCGTTGGAACGTACGCGCTCGGGTCCGCGTGGCCGTGAGGGCACGGCGGCGCGAAAGGTCCGTCGGCGTTGTCTGCCGGGACGTCGAAGTCGTCCTGCGGCCGCCGCGCGGCGGCGTCGTCGGAAAATCCCAATCCCCCTCGATCCCTCCCTCGCCCGCCGCCGCCGCCGTCGCGTCGTCCCGCGCCGACGCGCGAGGACGACGCGTCGCCGCCGCGCGCCGCGCGCGCGCCGCCCACGACGTCTCCCGCGCGCGCGTGGACGTCCAGGAGGCGGTCCACCGCGTCGAGGTGGTCGTCCAGGACGCCGACGACGCCGACGTAGAACGCGTCGTCCTCGTCCGTCGCCGCGACGCCGTCGGGTCGCGTCGCCGCGTCGCGCGCGGCGTCGACGCCGAGCCGCGCGAGGATCTCGCCGACGGACGCGCGCGCGCGCTCGATCCTCCGCGCGAACTCTCTGAAGTTGTTGCAGTAGAAGTGCTCTGAAGGAAGATCGCGGGGCGGGGCGGGAGCGCGGACGTCGGCGGAAGCGGAAGGGCGGGCGACGGCGGCGGAAGCGGAAGGGCAGGGCGGGCGGCGGCGGGGAGAGGAGACGCGACGATCGATCGGGTGCCGATGTCGCGGAGGATGGGCGAGGACGACGGACGACGCGACGCGCCTCCTCTGAGCGGCAACTCCGTGGACTTCGCGTCGCCGACCGCCTTCGAGAGCGGCCCTCTCGACGCGGCGAAGACCTCGAGCGCCGCCTCGCGGGGCGTCGACGGCGACATCGGAGCCGCCGCGGCGGAGCGCGCGGAGCTCCGAGACCGCCCGCGGTGCGCGCGGCGGACTGAAGTGATGAGCTTCGACTCTCGAATCGTGCCGTTGACGCTTGTGCCAGATTTCGAACTGGGCGCTTCGCGCGTCGCGCACACCCGCGGGCGCGTCCTCACGCCCGCGCGCGAGCGACTTCTCGTCGTCGCGCACCTCCATCGCGCGCGCAGCGAAGGGAATCGCGCTCGCGTCGCGACCGACGCGACCCGCGCCGTCGTCGCGTCGATCGCTCGCGCTCGTCGACCGATCCCGTCGGGACGTCGTCCGTCCGACGTTCGCATCATTCGCGACGACCTACTAGCTAGAGAGGCGCCGTCGTCGTCGTCGTCGCCGTCGTCGTCGTCGCCGTCGTCGCCGCCGCCGCCGCCATGGGGTCCGGCGGCGGAGATTCCGCGGCGTACCAGTACATGTTCTACGTCCTCCTCAGCGTGAACATCGTCATGGGCGCGTGGTTCGCGCTGAAGTGGTACTACGTCAAGAAGTACGAGGGCAGGATGGCGACGGAGGCGCCCGATCTCGCGCCGACGCCGTCGCAGCCGCGGGGACAGCCGCGCGCGCCGCCGACGCGGCCGCCGGACGGCGCGCCGCTCAACTACGCGAACTGGAAGGGCGGGCTCCCGGACCGCGACCGCGCGGCGATCGAGCGGCACCGCAAGGACGCGTTCTCGCTCCTGGACGCGCTCGGTCTGGGCAAGGGCAAGGGGTCGAGCGTGTTTCCGGCGTTGCCGCCGGTGGCGGCGCCGACCTCGCCGCTGCCGCCGGTGGACATCGAAGCCCCCGCTCCGGTGTCGCCGCTCGCGCCGATAGCGCCGATAGCGCCGCCGCCGCAGCAGCAGCAGCAAGAAACGCATGACGCGCGACCGTTACCTCCGCCGAACGGCGCGTACGGGTTGGACGTCGAGGCGGGCGTCCTCGGCCCGAGGAGAGACGCGGAGTACGGACTCGACGCGGACGTAGGAGCAATTAGTCGCGACGCCGACGGATACGGGCTCGACGCGCAGGTCGCGCCGGCGCCGCGTCGCGTCTCTTTCGGCGGCGCGACCGTCGCGGAGGTGCCGCCGAGAGGCGCGGCGCCCGGGGGAGGATTGGCGTCGTTGGCGGCGCCGCGGGAAGACGCGCCGTCGCCGCCGCCGTCGCCGCCGCGGTCGCCGGAGCGAAGAACGCCGACCGGGGGCGCCGCGGGGGCCGCGCCGCTGGGGCGCGCGGCGGGGGCGGGCGGCGGCGCGCCGAGGGCGGGGGGGCGAGGGTTGGCGTCGTTGGGCACCGTGCCGTATTAGAGCGCGCGGCGTCTTCGTTTGTGCCGCCACCGTAGTGTGCGTTTTTATCAGGTTTTTATGCGCTGAGTCACCTTCTTTGTCAGACATTCGCATTCCGTCGCGCGCGCTCGCGTCCTCCGCGCCGGCGCGCACGGCGTGGCACGCGCGCGGCGATCGCGCCCGAGCACGACTGAGAGCTCATGGACGAGCGCGCGGCGACGCCGCCGTCCGCCGAAGGTGAGACGCGCGCGAAGCGTTCTCGATCGCCCGAACGCGGATAACGATATTTATCATCACGCCCGTCATCACGTCGGACGCGGGCGCTCACGTCGCTCCCTAACTCGCTTCCGCAGCAGACTCGCAGATGACGTCGCGCAAGCCGAATCGCGGAAGTAAAGTCGCGCCCGGGAACGAGTCCGCGGGCGGAGACGAAACCGAGACCAAAGCCAAGCCCGAGGACGGCACGCGCGCGAAGCAGGAGCGCTCGCTGAGGCTGAAACAAAGGATCGACCGAGCGAAACTCCGATTCTGCCTCTGGCTGACGCTGGTGTTCCTCTTCTGGTCCGTGTACGTCGAATACCGCGTACACGAGGAGCTGAAAAGCGACGGTTGCCTCGGAAAAATTAACGAGTTAACCTGCCCCGCGCTCGCGGAGTACGCCACGGTGCAAGATGAGATGTGCGAGCACAATCACAAGATGAAGGCGGTGTCCACGAGCGGGTACGTGCTCGCGGTGACGCTGTTGCTTCAATTAGCGCTGTTGACCGCGTCGATCGATCTGCAGCACGCGGCGGAGATCCACGAGACCCCGGACGAGCTCCAGAAGAGAAGCGCGAAGCTTCCGATGGACGCGTGGATCGCGTTGTTATCCCCGCAAGTCGCCGTGCTCGTGACGCAATGGAAGCACGTCGACTTCAGCGGTGGATTTGGATCTTTCGTCGCGACCACGGGCATTTTCGCCGTGGCGATCCTCGGGATCGTCCTCGGACGCGTTTCCCTGCGGAGAGTTCGGCGAAACCTGCACGAAGCGCACGGGCCGATGGCGTCGCGTTGCGTGAAGCACCACCTCATCAAGCCGAACCTCGCGGTACTCGCCGTGGAGTTGTACTGCGTCGTGCACGTGTTCATCGCGCTGGACTTTCTAGGGGACGATCGATACCGATGGATTCAATCCGTGGACGCGAACCCGCGGACGTGTTACTCGTACTATTACAAATCCGGGCTATTCCAAGGCAGCATGTTCGTGTGCTTTCACGTGACGTTGACGCTGCTCGTGTACTTTTATCTCGCCGCGTCTGGCGCGATACACGTAGCGTCGACGGCGAAGAGCTCCGGCGGCGAAGGCGAAGGCGAAAGCGAAAGCGAAAGCGGGGATAAATCTAAATACATCGGAGCCGCGATGGTGATCGGTAAGCAAATGGCGCAGCTCGCGTTCATGGTCGTCACCGGGTTGACGATCGGGTATTTCAGCGCGTTGCACACGGAGACGATATTCAGCAACGTCGAGTGTGCGTTTTACGCTTTTTTATTCGTCACGTTATGGGTCTTCGTCATCGCTGGCATCATGCTCATCCGGAGTAACGACGCCGCCGTGAAAATGAGGAACCTTCTTCCTCAGACGAACAAGAAGTATCACGTGTTTTTATCGCACATGCAAAACAAAGGGCAGATGCAATGCGAAATCATCGATAAAGAGCTGAGAGAGCGCGGGGTCATCTCGTGGAGGGACCAAAACCAGAAAATGGGCAAACTAGACCAAGAAGCGATGGCGCAGGGCATCAAGGATAGCATCGCGTATCTCCTATTCTTCGCAAAAGGTACTTTACGGGAATCGCGGATGGTGCGATTCGAATTGAAAACAGCATTGCGTCTGAATAAGCCCGTCATCGTCTTGTTTGAGACAAAACAAGAATTTGGCGGACACGGCGACCCGAGCGTGTTCATCACGGAGACCAAAGAGGTCTGGAACGGCTCGCATCCTCTCCCTGGCCCTGATCCACTCGGGGCGGACGGTAAAGATATCTCTAAATACTTGTGGAGCCCAAACGCGTTCGCGATGCGAAGGCAAGCGCAAGAGGCGGAAGTGCTTTACAACAACTTGGCTGAAAGAATCGCTGAGCTCGGCGAAGCGGTGCGAGACGGAGGTGAGAATTGGCCTGAAATGCTCAGGAGGAATCAGAGCCAGGACCTTCGAGAAGGTACCTACCGAACAGAAGGTAGTTTTTAACAATTCTCAAATCTGATCGACGCGGAGTTCTCACCGCGCGCGGCGGCGGCGGCGAGGCACCCCGCGCGTCCGCGGGGCGCCACCCGCGCGCCGCGTCCGTCCAAGCCCGCGCTTCGTCGTCGGCGTCGTCGTCGTCGTCGTCGCGAGGGGACGCGAACGCCGTAGTCACACAGATCGATTCGTCGCCCCCCCCGACGTGAGAGGAAGCATCATGTCCGTCGCGCACGCGACGGACCTGTCCACCTCCGTCCTCGACCTCGAGTACGTCCGCGCGAACGCCGCGCGCGCCATCGCGCGCGCGCTCAAGTCGGTGCGCGGCCGCAAGGCGCTCGTCCTCGACCCGCTCCTCCTGACGCCGCTGCAGCGGCTGTGCAACCTGACGCGGCTGACGCGCGAGTGCGACGTCGATCGGACGTATTCGCTCGAGGGCGGGACCGTGGAGACGCGATGCGCGGAGATCGTCTTCGTCGTCAGGCCGAGAGTCGCGCTCATGAAGACGCTCGCGGAGGTGGTGCGCGCGGTCCGAGAGGACGCGGAGCGCGCGAGGAGGGCGCACGCGCGGAAGCACGCGGCGCGGGACCTCGCGGGGAACCTGCACGCGGTGGGCGCGAACCTCCTCGAGTCCTTGACGTCGTTGTCCAAGACGACCGCGGACGTCGTCTCGTCGTCGGGGTCGGGGTCGGGCGCTTCGAACGTCCCGCCGCCGCCGGCGACGCCGTCGTTCACGGTGTTCTTTCTTCCGTGCGAGACGGAGAAGTGCCTGGAGACGCTCGAGCGCGCGTTCGTGCTCAACTACCTCCGCGTCGGGGCGATACCGTGGACGCGCGCGATACCGCTCGAACGCGACGTGATTCTCGTCGACGGCGGCGGGGACGAGCGCTGGCGGTCGGGCGACGGCGGTCCGGGTCCCTCCTCGGACGACTCGAGCGGTGATGGCGCGGGCGCGGGCTCGAGTGGTGGGAGCGGCGGGGGCGGCGCGGGCGGGTCCTCGGCGGACGCGGCGAACGGGGAGGGTATAACCGCCGTCGCGAGGGCGTTACACGACCTTCAGAGAGTCTTCGGGACGGCGCCCATCGTGAAAGGGAAAGGACGCCGCGCGGCGAAGGTATCCGAGGCGATGGAGCGGTTGCGGAGGGAAGCGCACGAGAAGGAGACCGCCGCGGAGGACGGCGACGGGATGTACGAGGACGGCGAGGAAGAAGGCGACGACGCCGCGACGGATGATATCAAAGAAGTAACGGACGGTCCGCGGCCGTTACCCGGCGGGTACCTCACCCCGGTGAACCCGCGCGTGGACGTCGTCGTCCTCCTCGACCGCGACGTCGACGCGGTGACGCCGCTGTGCACGCAGCTCACGTACGAAGGCCTCATCGACGAGATCATCGGGATCGAGAACGACGTCGCGGTGATCCCCGCGGAGGAAGACGAAACGTCGACCGTCGCGGAGGAAGACGGAACGCCGCCCGTCGCCAGACCGGAGGTTCGCGCGCGGCTCAACAGCAACGACGCGTTGTTTCGCGAGCTCCGCGACGTCAACTTCGGCCGCGCGTGCGATCTCTTGAAGATGAAATCCTCCTCCATGCGCGACGACTATCGCGTCATAAAAGAAGGCGAGATCGAGACGCAGGAGGTGAAAGCCATCGGCGGGTTCGTGCGCGCGATCAAGGGCAACATTCACGGCGTCGGCCTCGACCTGCACACGACCATCGCGAAGCACTTGCTGGACTCCACGCGCGGCGCCGACGAGCACGAACGACGATTCATGTCCAGCCTCGAGATCGAGCGTATGTGCGTGGAGGGCAAGTCCGCGGACGCGTGCGTGGATAAGCTCGAGGAGATGATCGCGGCGAAGGAGAACGTGCGCCGCGTCGTCAGGCTTCTGGCGTTGATCTCCCTGTGCCACGGCGGCGTCGCCAAGGAGAGGGTGGACGCGTTGAAAAAAGCGATGTTTCAGTCGTACGGCGCCGCGGTGCTCATGCTGCTCCTCGCGCTCGAGCAGCGCGGGTACCTGCGACGGAAAGAGGACTGGCACGCCGCGAATAAGAAGTCGAAGGAGAGCGGCCACGGCGGACTCGGCGGGTTAACGCTCACGCGGCGAGCGTTTAAACTCGTCGCCGACGACGTCGACGTCGCGTCGCCGAAGGACGTGTCGTTCGCGTATTCGCACAGCGGGTACGCGCCGCTGTCCGTGCGCGTGTGCGAGCGCGCCGTCGACGGGCCGTGGAACACTGGAGGCGCGGCGGAGGCTGCGCTGAGAGAGCTCCCCGGGCCGGCGTTCGAGTACGCGCAAGGGTACGACGACGACGGCGCGCCCGCGGTCAAGGCGGCGAATTACGCAGGGTTCGAAAAGAAACGCGCGAGGGCGATCGAGCGCCAGGTCGCGGAGAGCGGCGGCGATGGCGATGGCGACGCCGCGCGCCGCGGCCAAGGCGGCGACGACACGCAGGGCGCGAGGGTCCCCGGCGCGTGGAGGGACCGACGCCCGGTCGTCCTCGTCGTCTTCCTCGGCGGCATCACGCGCGCCGAGGTGAGCTGCCTTCGGTTCGCGTCCGACTCGGTCGCGATGCGGCGCGGCGTGGACTTCGTCGTCGCGGCGACGAAGATCACGTCGGGGTGGGGCGTCGTGAGCGAGTTCATCGCGCCGGACGACGCGAACTTCGAGAGGATGCGCAGCCTGAAGGAGGAGAACGAGGCACGCGCCGGTTAGGAATGCGTAGTATATAATCGTTTTATCAGACTCAGTCGTTATCAGGTGATGAGGTATTTCTCCTGTTGACTTCCTTCCGCTTCCGTTCGAACGCCCACGCCGCCGTCGCGTCACTCCCGACCGCGCGGTCATGGCGGGCTCGCTGATGGGGGAGTCCTCGGACGAGCCTCCCGCGCGAGGCGACGGCGACGAATCCGACGACGACGGCGTCGACGACGACGATCTCGATAACAAACTCATCGACGGCGTCTTCGCGTTACGTCTGGCCGATGAAGCGCACGCGAAGAAGACGCGCGCGCGCGAGGCCAAGGCGCTGTTCTGGCACGACGTCTACGTTTTCTGGACGACGGCGTTGATCGCGGTGCCGGCGCTCGTGACCGTGTTCGCGCTCGCGATCGGCGCGGCGGCCGCGGAAGCCGAGGGCTGGTCGTTCGAGAATGGCTATCTCTACGTCTTCTCGATGCTCTTGGACATGCCGATCTCGCTCTCGGACGAGAATCCGGAGACGAAAGGCGGGAAGGCGACGGACATCGTCGCCGCGTCGTGGGCGTGGGCGCTCCTCGGCGCGTTCATCGCTCTCGTGGGAAACTTGAACAGCATCAAACGTCTCGCCGCCGCCGTGGAAGGATTCCGCGTCGTCTGGGAGAAGTTTTTTTTGTGTCTGTGTCGCGTCGACCGGGACGCGGACGACGGGATGGAGGATCTGAACGCGGAGGAGTCGGCGAACATCGCGCGCGTGGACGAGCTCGTGGAGTCTGTGGACGCGCTCGTGAAGAAGCGCGCCGCGGCGGACGCGGCGTTCGTGGCGGCGGTGCGGAGGAAGGCGCGTTTTAATCTCCCGGCGGCGGCGCGAGACGCGCGCGCGCGACGGGAGAAGAGAAAGGACCGACGCGAGCTGTCCGCGGACGTCTTCACGCTCGTCGCGGGCGTGTTCTTCGTCGTCCCGTTGTTAGCCTTGGGGTTTTCGTGGGCCCTCGGCGCCGTGTTTGCGGAGATTGAAGGGTGGCGGACCAAGATCGGTTTCTATTACGTCTTGTCACAAGTGTTCTCCCGAAAAAATGTGTACAGGACAGGGCCAACGACAGAGCTCCCGACTGGTGGCCTCTATTATCTAAGACCGACGACGACGGACGGGAAGATATTCGGCGTGTTCATCGCGCTCCTCGCGTGGTCTCTGATCGGAACCTTCGTCGGTATCATCGTGAACCTGAACGTGATCTCGCGCTTCGTGCGCTGGCTCGAGAGCGGCGGGAACCGTTGGCGGCGACTGTTCAAGGTGAAGACGCCGCTCGAAGACTTCGAAGGCGACGCCTCGCGCGAGGACGACGTCGCGATGCGCGACGCCGCGCGAACGCTCGGGGAGATACACGCGGAGATGACGTCCGCGCGCGCGGAGCTCCTGGGGTTGATAGCCGCCGCGGGTATGCCGAAGAACAAGGCGTGACTCCACGACTATCGGGTCCGCCGTAGGCGTAGGTTGAGCTTTAGTTGATTGAATGAATGATCCTTTCGGTTTCGTCAACCTCCCCGCCGCTAGATGCTATCTCTGACTAGTTGTAGTGTGTATTCCTAGGGACGGCGGCGTCAGACGATGATGTGGTCTTCCTCCTCCGCCGCGGCGAACCCCCGCTCCCGCGCCTGCTGCTCCTTGTACTTCCGCGTCAGGTGTTTATTCTCCATTCGCCCCGGGCACGTGTTGGGATGCTTCGGCATCGCGCTCTCCAGGCCTTTCCTCGGCCGCGGCGGTATGATCCCCGCCTGGCCGAGCAGCCGCGCGACCGTGTCCGACGGCTGCGCGCCCACGGACAGCCAGTATCTGCGAGAGCGGGGAGGGAGGGGGTCGGAGGTCAGCGTCGACGAACGGAGGAACGCGCGACGACGCGACGATAACCCTAGACCGCGAGCGAGCGACGACGGGACGGTTCGACGGCGCGCGCGGGCGGGGTGCGCACTTTATGCGCTCGATCTTCAGCGACAGGTGCTTGTTCCCGTCCAGCTCTGCGCGGGGAGACGAACGAGGGGGACGCCGTCAGCGACGTCGATGGGGACGCGATGGGGGACGAGAGCGGTGCGATGGTGGAGGAGGTTCGTTCGCCGCGCTCGCGCACCGGGCAACGGATCGTAGTGCCCGACGATCTCGAGGTGCTTCCCGTCCCTCGGCGCGCGCGCGTCCGCGACGTGGATGCGGTAGAACGGCATGTTCCGGTGCCCGCGGCGCGCGAGGCGGATGCGGACGACCATGGCGACCGGTCGCGACGCGGGGCGGGGCGGCGCGTTGTGGCCGCGTCGCGTCGAGCGAAAACGCGCACAGCTTGCACTCTGCTGCACGAAAACAAACGTCGTCCTCGCCGAGGCGGTTTTTCGAACCACTGCCCCGGCGCGCGGGCACGCGCCCCGCCGCCGCGAGGCCATGGACGATCGACCGCTCAAGCGAGTGCGGAGCTGGAAGATCATCTACGATGAAGCCTTGAGACTCGCCGTCGACGATCCTCCGTCGGAGCTCGAACGCACGAGGAAGGAACTGGAAGCCACGAGAGCGAAGCTGGCGAGGACGGAGGCGACGCTCAAGACGACGGAGGCGACGCTCGCTCTGAAGACGAAGGTGGTGGACTCGTTCCTTCGACCTCAGCCGTCGCGTTCGACGTCGACGGCAACGTCGCGTGCGTCGTGCTGTCGCACGTCTCGGACGTCAAGACCCGGCTCGCGCTCGCGCAGGTTGGGAAAGTCTGGCGCCGCGCGTCGAAGGAAGCCGCGTCGCTGCCCGCGTCTCTCGACTTCAGCCGCTGCAGTGGCTCGATGTATATGAAGGAAATGCACGTGCTAGACATCAATGGTCTGGACAAGCTCCCCGAGGCGCGTTTCATGAGCCTTCTGCGTGATGACATGGGCTCCCGCGATACATACCAGTATTTACTCGGACGGTACCACGGAAGGGCGTCGCGGTACGAAGAGGCGGCCGAGTGCTTTAAAAGCGCTCTTGCCGCGGGAGACCGCGATGCCAAATGCAGGCTCGGTGGGTGCTACTACTTGCTCGGTTGCAGGTACCACGCTGAGCCGAACGACATTAAGGCTGTGGAGGTTTGGCGCAAAGGAGAAGCCTTAGGTTATTCCCTTTGCTACTTCCAACTCGGGAACTGTTACGAGATGGGCCACGGCGTCGCGAAAGATATGTTCAAGGCGGTCGAGTACTGGAAGAAGACCACGGTCGAAGGTATCCCGTCTATTGTCGCGCGTGCGAAGGAGAAGCTCGCGAGCTACGGTCACCGAATCTGAAAACTGCGCCGCACGAGATGCCGCGCGAACGTCACGCACGCACGAACGAACCAACGTCAACGTTTTACGATCCATATTCCGTCTTTCTCGCGTCGTCGTCGTCGTCTCGCTCTACATCAACAACTTCCACCGCTCCTGCGTCGCCTCGGGCGCGGACTCCAACAAAAAGTCCTTCAGCTCCAAGAAACTCCTCACCCCGATCGTCAACTTCCCCGCCTCGTCGTCCCCGCGACGCAGCCACCCTTCCTCGCACAGCCGTTTCAACGTCGCCTCTTTCTCGGTCTTGCTCATCTTCGCGACGGACTCCGTCTGCGCCTGCGTCAGTTGCGTCGCGCCGCCTTCGCCGCCCTGCGTCGCACCCTGCGTCGCGCCCTGCGTGCCACGTGATTCGATTCGATTGGTCAGCGCGTGATTTGATTTGATTTGATTTGATTTGATTTGGATAAATGCTGACGTGTGACGAAAGGAGTGGTGGTGGCTCGCGCGCACCGTCCATATCTGCGTCGCGTTGAGCGCGGAGATGACGTCCACGCCGCCGTTTTTCGCGTCGCACGTCGCGTCTTCCCTCAGGATCTCGTCCAGAACCACCCTGAACAGCGCGATCTGCTCCGGGGTCATCGTCGTCGCGAGCTTCGCGGAGTCGCTCGCGACCTTGTTCACGATGCCGAGGTACAGCTCGTCGTCGTCCTGATACTTCACGCGTCTCAGATCGAGGTCGAGGTATCCGAGCTGCGACGCGATCTCGCCCCAGAAGCGATCGAACCCGCGCGCGTCCGCCCTCGCGACGTCCGCGCCGACGATCTCCGCGTACATCGCGCGCGCGTCGGTCTCGCTCATGACGCACCTCGCCATCATCGCCTGGAGGAAGACGTGCTGCGCCTGCGTGAGCTCCGTCTGCGTCGCCATCGTCGCTCGAGGTGGGGTGCCCAGTTTCGCGATCGACCGATCGATGGATCTATCTATCTATCGATCGATCGACGACGCGAGGTCGGATCTCGCGCGGACGCGGTGGGCGGGTCGCGGGCGACGCGGGCGAGCGACGCGACGCGCGGGCGCGGGCGGCGGCGCGAGCGCGCGGGCGAGGTGGGTGTGCGGCGACGCGTCTGCGCGCGGGCGCTACGAGGAGCCCTACAGTACTCTTTTGAAAGGGTGCCATGCCAGCACAGCAGAGCTCGGGTTTATTTTTTTCGCCCCTCCGAGGACGTCGAGGTAGGACGTCGTTTCCGAGGAGAGGACCTCCCGCGCCACTCGCCAGCGCGCCGCGCACCGATACGCACCGATGCGCGCCTTCTCCATCACGCGCGCGCCCGCGCTCCTCGCGCTCGCGCTCGCGCTCCTCGTCCACGCCGCGGCCGCGCGCGACGTCGCGACGAACGGCGACGGAACGCGCCTCCCTCTCGCGCGAGCCTCGGACCCGTCGTGTCCGTGGCTCGGAAACGTGCTCGACGCCGCGCGCGCGTCGCCGCTCGTGAAGGGCCTCGTGCAGCGCACGCGCATGGCCGCGCCGTTCGGGCCCGGGTCTTGGCCCGCGCCGCTCGAGGTGGACGACGCCGACGCCGCCGACGACGCCGACGACGCCGACCGAAGAAGGTTCGGCTGGAAGCGCGCGCTCGTGCTGGCGGCGAAAGCGCGCGTCGCCGACGCCGCCGCCGCCTCCGCGTGGCTTCCCAAAAACCTCCTGACGCTCTCCGACGACCTCGCCGCGACGGTCTTCATCGCGTGGTACCCGGACTCGTTCTGCTGCGGCGCGTACCACGAGGCCGCGATCGTGTTCGACGTGACGTACGGAGGCGGAGACGACGCGGTGGACGCGCTGCACTGCCCGTGGATGCTCGTGGATAAAGACCGGAGCATGATCGCGGGTCGCGAGATATTAGGCTTTCCGAAGAAGCTCGGCGAGTTTGCGTTCACGCTGACGACGGAGGACGGCGCGACGATCGACGTCTCGGATCCCTCCGTGGACGTGGCTGACGTCTTATCGAGAGCCGCGCGCGTGGACGCGAGCGTAACGCGCGAGGGCGCGACTTTACTGAACATGACCGGCGCGCTCACGAAGAAAGGATTCGCGCGACGCGAACCGCTGCTGAAGGACGAACGCAACGTATTCCTTAACGTGCAGACGAACCACCCGCTGCCTCCCGCGGACGCGTCGAAGACGAGAGACCCCGCGTGTCTGGGCAACCGACCGAGACTGGTGCAGTTCGTGTTCGACGAGGTGGTGACCGACGATACGTACGATTTGAAAGACGCCGCCGTCGCGTTGACGCAAACCAAAACTGATTCGATCGGCGCGCCGTTCGGGTTCAAAGGGATCGAAACCGGCGGCGACCTGGACGTCCTCGGGATGAAGATCGGCATCACGAACTTCTACACCGGTCTGGAAGGAACGCCGACGTTAGGGCCGACGGTCCCGAGCGGGTTCATCGAGAACGACGACGTGTACTGGCTCCGGTACCAGTGAGCGTCGACTCGACGACGAACGCGAGTTCGAGGCACGCTCTCGTCGACGCGAAAACGACGACACGCCGCGCAACTCATCACTCGCGACGTCTGCTAGCTAGTTAGCCCACCTACAGCACGCTACGTCGTCGTGCTATGATACTCCCCCCCAATTGCCTACTTTACCCACAAAATATCCGGGGTGTGCCACAACCGGAACGGCCGCGGCGGCGGCGCGTGCGTCGACAGCGAAAACGTCGACGCGCTTCGCACCGGCGCGCTGAGCCCCCACACCCCCGGCGCGGCGTCTTGCAATCCCCGGTACGTTCGCACCTCCCCGCCGCCTTCTTGATGCGCGATCTCGAACACGAACTCGCCCGTCGTCGCGTCGACGGCGCCGCTCAGCGTGAACGGCCCCGACGCGTCTGTCCCGCGGCCGGCGACGACGCCGACGGCGCCCGCGGCGAACCCCTCGCGTCGTCTCGCGTCCGCGTCCGCGTCCGCGTCCGCGTCCAATTCGGTGTACTCCAAGTACATCACCTGCCCGTCCGGGTGCACGAGGTCGCCGCTCGAGAAGTACTCGTGGAGGGTGTACGTCCCGGGCGGGAGCGGGCGCGATTTCGTCGCGTCGATCCCGCGCGGCTCGCCGACGACCACCTCCGGCGGCGCGACGAAATCGCCGCCGACGCCGACGCCCGCGCCGGCGCCGCGATCGATCGACTCCAACCCGCGCTCGAACGGCGACTCCACGCTCAGGAATATCCGCGTCGCCTCCGTTCGAACGCCCACGCACGTGGACGTCAGCAGAGGCATGAGGAGCGTCAGCAGCGCGCCGCCGACGCGCTCGGCGACGCCCTTCATCACCGCCGCCCGCGCCGGCCGGCCTGGTAGTTGGGGTGGCGTTGAAAGGCGTCAGAAGCGGAGTTGAAAGGCGTCGAGGTGTGTCGGGATTGAAAGCGAGGGACCCTGGGCGGAGAGACACGCCGGGAAAAGTCCTTAAGGAACGGCGTTCACCACGCCGACGCGGTCGTGTGGGGACCAGTGTATACCTGGGGTCTCTCTGTCGCCGTGGAGCACGTTGGCGAGCGCGCAACACGCTTGTTCCACGAGGTTGGCGCTCTCGTTCCCGTCGATCAGCGCGCGCAAGCTCTTCACGCCGTCGCACGCGATGAGCTCCGATTTCCTTCCCCCGACGTCGCCCACGCAGTCCGTGCACACCGCGGCGTATCGCATCGCGAGGAAGAGCTCGTATCGATGCTGAGGATCGTTCCATACGAGCGAACGTAGGGTGGAGTTGATACGAGCGAACGTAGGGTGGAGTTGAAAGGCGTCAGTTGGAGTTGAAAGGCATCGAGGGCGGGGATTGAAAGCGTGTTGTGGGCGGAGAGACACGCCGGCAAAAGTCCTTAAGGAACGGCGTTCACCACGCCGACGCGGTCGTATGGGGACCAGTGTATAGAACGCACCCGCCTGCCGCTGACGTCCGAGGGATGCCCGCGCGCCTTGAGCCATCGCAGCGTCTCCATCGTCTGCTTCCATCCGAGATGCCGGTCGCGATACACCGCGCGCCACCCGCCGCCGCACCCCGCGCCGCCGTCCCACGCGCACGCGTCGCCGTCGCCCCACCTCCGCGCGAGGTCGTCGAAGACCTCGTCCTGGAAGTGCTCGATCACGCCGAGGCGCGACTCGACGCACGGGACGTCGGAGGGCGACGCGTGGTAGACGCCCCACTCGGCGCGGCACAGGCGCTCCCAGCCGTCCTCGAGCGCGCCGCCGACGAGGAGGGGTTGGGGGCGTCGTCGAGACGGCGCGGAGGACGCGGACGTCGACGCGGACGTCGACGCGTCCTCGCGGCGGCGGCCTCGGTCGTCGGATAGATCGGAGTCGAACAGATCGGAGTCGTCGGAGTCGTCAGAGTCGGAATCGGACATCGCCGCCCGTCCCGCGTTCGGCGGCAGCGCGATCTTCCGAAGCTGCCGGCACACGCACGCGATCGCGGCGTACGACCGCGCGTCCGGCGCGGACAGCAGCACGCGCGCGATGAGGTCCTCGCCTAGGTCGTCCCACCTCGCGCGGTTCCGCTCCTCGCGTCTCGCCGCCTCTTCGGCGGCGAGCTCGGCGTCCTCGACGCGCTTCTTCTCCGCCGCCGCCTCGCGTCGCGTCTCCGCGTCGAGTCTCATCGCCGCGACGCGCGCGTGGATCTCGCTCACGAGCTGGACGTTCCGTCGGAGCTCGTTCATGGCGCGCGGCGGCGGGCGAGGCGCGCGCGGCCTCGCCCCTCGCCGCCGATGGGCGCGCCGCTGCACTGATTGAGGAGATCGGCGGACACGTCACGTCGATTTTTCCCGGGAAAAAAATCTGCGCGCGCGCGCTGCGCTGCGTTTGAAAACCGAAAGGACGGCGGGCCGCGGAGGGTCACATCGCCGCGCGCGTCTAG
>Ga0181554_1002209_pt1 | contig 17582 bp, 18 predicted proteins | sample 011ome_16_FD_145602 | JGI IMG/M metagenome (GOLD analysis project Ga0181554, IMG submission 145602) | Coastal salt marsh microbial communities from the Groves Creek Marsh, Skidaway Island, Georgia - 011503CT metaG (spades assembly) | ecosystem: Environmental > Aquatic > Marine > Intertidal zone... | reverse complement strand
GCGGCCGAGGCGCTGGAGTGGGGGCAGTGTGCAGAGATTGATGACGCCATCGCCGCTATCAAACAAGTCGCTCGCCGCTTCGTTATCACCCTCGGCGCCGATGGGGCCATTACCTGGGATGGATCAACGCTGCATCGCACTACCGCGCCACCCGTCAAAGCGGTCAATACCAATGGGGCGGGCGATATGTTCGCGGGAGCTTTCCTGTATGCCCTGTCGCGGGGGGAGAGCGATCTGCGAGCAACGGAATTTGCCACCCTCGCTGCTGGGGAAGTAGTAAAATACTTTGGGCCGCGCCTCGACCGGGACGCCTGTCTCGAGCTACGCCGGCAGTTTTTTGCTGATTAGACGCGCGCTAGCGCAAAAACAAAACGGAATCCCATGAGCAACATTGAAATCAAACCCGTAATCAAAGCTGACCCGCTCTATCAGATGCTGCGTCAGGAAGACATTGACGGCTTCAACGCAAACCGCGACTCGCTTGACACAAGCGAGCTGACGGGCGGTGACTATCGCGGTCGCGATCTGCGCAAGATGAATGCGCGTGGCTTGGACTTTTCCAATGCCTATTTTCGGAATTGTGATTTGAGTGGTATCGACTTCCGGGAAACCAACCTAGAGGGGGCGAGCCTGATGGATGCAAAAGTCTCTGGCGTCTATTTTCCCGCCGCACTCAGCCCCGATGAAATCCGCCTTTCCCTTGATCATGGCACGCGCCTCCGATACGACCGGCGCTAGTCGAAGATGACTGGCGAGAATGCCACCATGCTCGCGCGTGCTAGCCACATCATGGCGGTTTTTGCGCTGACGTTGCTGACATGGGCGCTCATGAGTCCGCAGGGTTATGGTCAAAACCCCCTCGCCGAGGCGTTGAAGCAACAAAGTGAGTTCTTACCTGTCCGCGAAGCCTACCAACTGGACGGCACCATCGCCTCAGATGGTGCACTACGGCTCTATTGGCAGATTGCCGACGGCTACTACCTGTACCAGCATGCCTTCAAAGTGAGGCAGCTTGACGCGGATTCCGCCGCGTCACTCGACATCGACTTCCCGCCCGCACTCGCCAAAACCGATGAGTTCTTTGGTGCGGTGCAGGTTTACTACGACGAAGCGGACCTGTCGGTGCACCTGCCGCCAGACACGTCCAACCTGTTGGTATCCGTGACCTATCAGGGTTGTGCCGATGCGGGTCTCTGCTACCCGCCGGAGACTGAAACGCTCTTAATCGACCTCGCCGCGGGCAGTGTCACCCCCAGTGCGATGAATCCGCGGGATCTGCAACGGGCTGCCGCGCCCCAGCCCCCGGCACCTGCAACCGACATGACGCTGCTGCTGGCGCTGGGGCTCGCTTTTCTGGGAGGCATCATCCTCAACGCCATGCCCTGCGTCTTCCCCATTTTGTCACTCAAGGTACTGAGCTTTGCCACCGGTGATCCCGCCGAGCACCGGCGCCACGGTCTCGCCTACCTGGCGGGAGTGATTTGCTCATTCCTGCTGATCGCAAGTGTGTTAATCGGTTTGCAAGGCGCGGGTCGCTGGGTGGGCTGGGGATTTCAGCTACAGTCCACCACCTTCGTTATTGCGCTGGCTTATGGGTTTGCCCTGATGGGTTTCTCGCTGTCCGGCATTGTCTTGTTTGGCACAGGGTGGATGAATCTGGGTGCAGGTTTGGCCTCAGCACCCGGTAGTAAAGGCAGTTTTTTCACTGGCGTGCTGGCGGTCGTGGTGGCCAGCCCCTGCACCGCGCCCTTCATGGGCAGTGCGCTGGGCTATGCGCTCACTCAACCGCCCCATGCCGCGCTCGCGGTATTTGCGGCACTCGGTGCGGGTATGGCTGCGCCGATGGTAGCGATCAGTTCAAGCAATGTTGCGCGGCGCTGGCTGCCCAAGCCCGGCGCTTGGATGGACACGCTAAAGCAGACCATGGCGTTTCCCCTCTATCTGACCTCGGTGTGGCTGATTTGGGTGGCAGGTAAACAAAGCGGTGTCGACACCATGGCTGCCGCTGCCGCGGGCATCACGCTGCTCGCACTGGGGCTCACGCTGCTAAGCGGCGGGCGCGCCGCCAAATTCATCGGCAGCGCATCATTGGTTGCTGCGGTCCTGCTGGGCGGAGTCAGAGGCGATCCGATTGCGTCAGCCGGACAGCCTGAGCGGGAGGGCACCGTGAGGTGGTCACCCGAAGCCCTGAGTAGTTTGCGCACGCAGGGAAAACCGGTATTTGTCGATGTCACCGCGGACTGGTGTATCACCTGCCTGGCCAATGAGCAGACCGTTTTGTTTACCGATGAGATGACGGCAGCTTTTGCCACTGCCGGCGTCACCTACATGGTCGCCGACTGGACCAACTACGACCCGAAGATCGGCGAGTTTGTGCGCAAACACGGGCGCAATGGCATCCCGCTCTACGTGCTGTACAGTGGGGTCCCGGGTGCAGCCCCTCTCATCTTGCCGCAGTTGCTGACGACCCGCGTGATGCAAGAGGCCCTCGACTCGGTTCGCCGCTGACCTAAAAAGACGTGAGTCGAACATGGCGTCCCGCGCGCTTCTTGATATCCTTGCCGCCTCACACACCCCTGTGTGCAACCCGACATATCGGAAGCACATGGGTTGAGATTCACCACTCATCATGACAAGGAGATACTTTTGACAACCGTCGGGCCACTGCTGAGCGCCAAGGTGATGCGCGTCATCGCACTATGTCTACTCCCGCTCTCAGCGATTGCCGCGGACGACAGTCCGCACTGGGAAGACGCCTGGGTTCGCAGTGTGCCACCTGGCGCTGCTGTTGCAGCGGCTTACGGCAGCTTGACAAATCGGTCGCCGAAGCCGATTGCCATCACTGCAGTGACCAGCAACCTCGGCGCCGCAGCGCAGATGCACGACATCGTCGCCGAAGGCGATCAGCGGCGAATGGTGCCCGTTGAGACCAAAACACTGGCACCCGGAGAAGCGCTTGTTTTTGCGCCCGGTGGACTCCACATTATGCTCATGGAATTCGAGCAGGCGCCTAATGAGGGCGATGAGATTGAGCTTTGCGCACTGACTCAGGATGGCAGCGCAATTTGCACCGAAGCACCCGTGCGACGCGACGCACCTGGCCCTTCACATCATGACTCGGGGCATCACCACTGATGACCGACACCCACTCATCCGAGGAGGCAAACATCGCATCTGGGGCATCCAGCGCCAGTAAAAGCTGTTGGCAACGTCTAAAACCAGCGGCGTCGGATTCCGATCCACGGACTTTAGGCAAATGGATCGCCGGCATGACGGCGGTATACGGATTGGTGAGCCTCGGGCTGGGCATGTACTGGAGTCAAACACCCGATGCCTTCGATGTGAGACAAAACGCGGCGCAATATGCCGCGCTCACAGAGCAAGAGGTAGTGACCGGTTCCGTCACGGTAGCCGCCCTGCAGGAAACGATTCGCACCCTGCTCGAAAAGCCCGGTGGTTACCTGCACAACGACGTATTCCCACCCGGGGTCTGGCTGGACAACATGCCCAACTGGGAATACGGCGTGCTTGTTCAAAGCCGCGACCTCGCGCGCGCCCTGCGAGAGGTACTGAGCCGCTCACAGTCCCAGTCGAAGGAGGACGTCGACCTCACCCTTGCCGAGCCGCGCATCAATTTTCAGTCGGACAGTTGGATTCTCCCCGCCTCGGAAAGCGAGTACCGCGACGCGGCACGATTTTTGGAACGGTATCGTGCCCGCTTGGCTGCGACCGGTGAAGCCAGCGCGCAATTCTATGCCCGGGCCGATAACCTGAGTCACTGGTTGGGCATGATCGAGAAACGGCTGGGCAGCTTGTCACAGCGTCTGTCTGCCAGCGTTGGGCAGCGGCGGATCAACACCGATCTGGCGGGTGATACCGCAGCGGCACAATCTACCAGCGCCCCCGATGAAATTCTGGTCCGTACTCCATGGAGCGAAATCGACGACATCTTTTATGAAAGCCGCGGCGCTGCCTGGGCGCTTACCCAGTTCCTGAAGGCCGCCGAAATCGACTTTGCCGACGTATTGGCAAAAAAAAATGCCACCGTCAGCTTGCGACAAATTATCAGAGAGCTTGAGGCGGCGCAGGCGCCCGTCTGGAGCCCGATCATTCTCAACGGATCTGGCTTCGGCTTATGGGCCAATCACTCCCTGGTGATGGCGAGCTATATCTCTAGAGCCAATGCGGCGCTCATCGACCTCAGAGAATTGCTGGCGCAGGGTTAAGCACTGATGGTCAAGGGGCTGATGCGGGTACAGCGTCTGAAAGCGGCTCAGACCGCGCGACCACTCAGCAGCACCCACCCCTCGCGCTGATCGACAATGGCCAGCGACACCTCGGGCGCGTAGGCCTCGATCACTGCTGGTGCCTGTTGCTCCAGTAGCCCGGCCAGTGTCAGCTGACCCCGGGGCCTCATCAGGCGCTTCAGCGTGGCTTTGAGGTCAACCAAGGGGCCCGCGAGGATGTTGGCGACCACCCAGTCTGCCGCCCCCACCCACTCCTCAATCAGGGCAGCATCGGGCAGTACGGCAGAAAATTGCGCGGTAGGGACATCATTGTGCGCGGCGTTGTTGCCACTGGCGATAATCGCCTGCGGGTCGTTATCGACCCCCAGCACCGCCGCGGCGCCCAAACGCGCGGCGGCAATACCGAGAATGCCCGAGCCGCAGCCGTAATCGACCACGCGCATTTTCGACCTCACCCCTGCATCTAACGCCCGCAGACACATGGCTGTTGTCGGGTGGGTGCCGGTGCCAAAGGCCAGTCCCGGATCCAAGAGAATATTGGTCGCCGTAGGGTCGGGGGGCGGCGTCCAGCTGGGACAAACCCACAGGCGCTCCCCCATTCGCATGGGATGAAATTGCGCCTCCCATTCTCGGGTCCACGCTTTATCAGCCAGCGGGACCGGGGCGGCAGGTGCATCGAGGATCCACTCGTCGGGAACTGCCGCGAGGACGGGTGCCAGATCGTGGGCGCCCTCAAAAAGTGCCGTCACGCGTACCCGATCCCACAAGGGCGTCTCTCCTGGCCCGGGTTCGAGCAACGGCTGAGCAGCGTCGTCCTCTAGGGTTACCGAGAGCGCACCCTGTTCAAACAACCAATTCTCTAGAGGCTCAACGTCGGGTTTGCGCGCCGAGAAATGAAGCTCCTGCCAATCGGCGGCTTCGCTCAACGCTCGTGTTCCAGCTTACTCTCGAGGTAATGAATACTGACGCCGCCGGCCATGAAAGAGGTATCCGTGACCAGCTCGCGGTGTAGCGCCGCATTGGTCCTGATGCCGTCTACCACCAGTTCATCGAGCGCCTGGCGCATTTTGGCAAGCGCTGCTTCTCGGGTGTCGGCGAAGGTAATGAGCTTACCAATGAGACTGTCGTAGTGAGGCGGGACGGTGTAACCACTGTAAACATGCGAGTCGACACGCACGCCGTGACCACCCGGTGCGTGAAAGGTCTTAACGGTGCCCGGAGAGGGCATAAACGTGCGTGGGTCCTCGGCATTGATGCGGCATTCGATCGAATGCCCGGTGAGCACAACATCTTCCTGCTTGATCGATAGGGGCTCGCCGCCGGCAATCAACAGCTGCTCCCGGACGATATCGACACCGCTGATCATTTCAGTGACCGGGTGTTCAACCTGCACCCGGGTGTTCATCTCAATAAAGTAGAAGGCGTTGTCCTCAAAGAGGAATTCGAAGGTGCCCGCGCCGCGGTAGCCCATATCCAGACACGCCCGGACGCAGGCAGCGCCAATTTCGTCGCGCAATGACTGATCAATGCCGGGTGCGGGGGCCTCCTCAATTACCTTTTGGTGTCGACGCTGCAGCGAGCAGTCGCGATCACCGAGATGAATCGCATGACCCTGCCCGTCGGCCAATACCTGGATCTCGACGTGGCGCGGACGCTGCAAGAACTTTTCCATGTACACCACCGGCGAACCGAACGCCGCCTGCGCCTCTGACTGGGTCACCTGTATGGAGGACAGCAACACCTCTTCGTTGTGGACCACACGCATGCCACGGCCACCACCCCCTGCCGCCGCCTTGACAATAACCGGAAAACCGATATCGCGAGCGATGCGCAGGACCTCATTGGAATCATCGGGTAACGCGCCATCGGAACCTGGCACGGTGGGTACCCCGGTACGCTGCATTTGCTGCTTGGCGGAGACCTTGTCGCCCATCAGTCGAATGGTGTCGGCAGTCGGGCCAATAAACTTGAAGCCACTCTTCTCCACCTGCTCTGCAAAATCAGCGTTTTCGGAGAGGAATCCGTAGCCGGGATGGATACCGTCGGCGTTGGTTAATTCAGCGGCACTAATAATAGCGGGCACATCGAGATAGCTTTGTGCCGAGGGCGGTGGGCCGATGCAGACGGACTCGTCGGCAAGGCGCACGTGCTTTAGCTCGCGGTCGGCTGTCGAGTGCACCGCCACCGTGGGAATACCCAATTCCTTGCAGGCACGCAAAACACGGAGAGCGATTTCGCCACGATTGGCGATTAGTACTTTTTCAAGCATGGGAGATGTCCTTTACTGGGTAACTCACCCGCGCTTTAGGAAATAGAAATGAGCGGCTGATCAAATTCTACCGCTTGTCCGTTCTCGGCATGGATCGCCGTCACTGTGCCAGCACGATCGGCTTCAATCTGATTCATCATTTTCATCGCCTCGACAATGCACAGCACGTCACCCACTCTAACGGTCTGGCCTACCTCAACAAACGCAGCGGCGTCTGGGCCCGGGGCGCGGTAGAAAGTGCCGACCATCGGCGATAGCACCGCGTTGTCTGCAGCGGGTGCGGATGCCGCGCCCTCCTGAGCAGGCGCCTCGGCTGCTGGCGCTGCGGCAACCGGTGTCGGCGCACCGGCAGGGGCCGCTGCGGCAGGCTGGGCATAGGCCACCGGCGCGGGCGTTGTTCCCTGACGACTGATACGAACAGACTCCTCGCCCTCTTTAATCTCGATCTCTCCGATATTGGATTCCTCCAACAGTTCGATGAGCTTTTTGACTTTGCGAATATCCATGTCTATTCCTCTAATGCGTCGTGGAATGGGTATCGAGCGACTGCAACACCGCCGCAAGGGCGCAGTCGTAACCAAAACTCCCCAAGCCAGAAATCACCGCCTCGGCAATGTCCGACAGGTAGCTGTGATGCCGGAAGGGCTCGCGGGCGTAAACGTTGGAGATGTGCACCTCGATAAACGGTATCGCCACCGCCGCCAAGGCGTCACGAAGGGCAACGCTGGTGTGGGTGTACGCCGCAGGATTAATGATGATGAATTGGGTTCCATCGTCTCGCGCCTGATGAATCGCTTCGACCAATTCCTGCTCACCATTGCTCTGCAGGCACGACAGCTGGGCGCCCGCGCGTTCCGCCTCAGACTGCAAGCGGTGATTGATCTCATCGAGGGTTTCAGACCCGTAAATTTCCGGCTCACGAGAGCCGAGCAGGTTGAGGTTGGGGCCGTGCAGTACGAGTATTGCCGCCATGGGCCAGGACACCAAAGTGCGATGCGGGGCAGGGAGTGTGTCGCAGATTGGTGAGCGAGTCCACTTTTTCTAGTATTTATCGCATTTTTACCGACGTTACCTGCAATATCGCCACACAGTGGCGGATAATTCTGTGCTCGCCGGTCCTTTGTCGCTAGTCGACCCTAACCCACCCCATCCCTCGCTACATCGTGTTCTCACCTTTTTGGTGCGGTGTCCTTGCGGATTTGTTTGCCCCCTAGCGTAGGCACCGGGCGAACGACCCGACGCCGAGAGCGATGTCTTATCCGCTGGTTGTCTTCTTGTGAGGAGCGTGCAAACACTCCCCAGTGGTTAAAAAATGGCCACCATGGCTTTTCGATTGCTGTCGCCTCCTTTACACTCAGCCGCTCGCGATTGAGCCCGTTTTCCCGATGCGTATTGGTGGCCTAGCGCCCTCTAATCCTGTTTTTCTCGCCCCCATGGCGGGGGTCACAGATCTTCCGGTACGCGAACTCGCTGTCGAGTTCGGGGCCGGCTTGGCAGTTGGCGAGATGCAATCGGCTGACATGAGCCTCCTGCATTCCAGAAAAACCAGACAGCGACAACAGCACTCGGCGCGCGCGGGGATACGTGCGGTGCAGATCGTGGGCTACGACCCCCTGCAACTGGCGGCAGCGGCGCGCTATCAGGCAGACGTCGGCGCGGAGGTCATCGACATTAATATGGGTTGCCCCGCCAAAAAGGTCTGTCGCAAAGCCGCCGGCTCCGCCCTGCTCGCCGATGAAGCACTGGTTGCCGACATCCTTGAGGCCGTGGTCGCGGCAGTGGCGTTGCCGGTCACTTTGAAGATCCGCACCGGCACCGACCCCGAGCATCGGAACGGGCTCAGCATCGCCCGCATTGCTGAGGCGTCCGGCGTCCAACTATTGACCGTTCACGGCCGCACCCGTGCTGATCGATTTAAGGGTGCCGCGGAGTACGACACCATCGCAGAGATTGCCGGCGCAGTATCCATCCCCGTCATCGCCAATGGCGATGTAGACACCGTGAGCAAAGCCCGCGCGGTGCTGGCTCACACCGGTGCCGCTGGCATCATGGTCGGGCGTGCCGCGCAGGGGCAGTGGTGGTTGCCCGGCGCGATCGCAACCGCGCTGGCAAAAGGGCAGGCCGAGGCAACCGTGCCTGCGCTCGCCAACCAGCTTGAGCTGCAGTCCCGTTTACTGCGCGGATTGGCTGATTTTCACGGTGAATTTCTGGGCGTTCGCATTGCTCGCAAGCACCAGACCTGGTTTTTAGAGTCACTGGTCCAACAAGGCGTACTGGGTAACCTTGCTGCGCGCGATTTCCGGCGTTCGTTTAACGGGCTGGAATCTGCGCAGGCACAGGCGCGCTATCACGAGGGATTAGCGACGCATTTGCTCAAAGATCGTATGTTGCTGGCAGCATGACTTCAGCCAAATCCAAGCCCACAACCAAAAAAAACCGAGCGCAATCCTCAGGGCCGCCGCCGCTGCGAGACAGCGCGGCGGAGGCCATCGGCCATTTTCTCTCGACACTCGACGGCGAGAGCTGCAGCGATCTGTACGACATGGTGTTGCATCAGATCGAGGAGCCCCTGTTGAAGGCAGTCTTGGATTACACGCAACAGAACCAAAGCCAGGCGTCTGCCATGCTCGGCTTGAATCGCGGTACCTTGCGCAAAAAATTGCGGCAGTACGACCTCTTGGCCGAGCCCGGGCCCCCCAAGCGAAAGCGAGGCGCTCGGACGGCCGCAACCCCGCGCACCAGTAAACGGAGAACCTAGCGCATGAGCGAAGCCCCACTGTCCCCGATCAGGCGTGCCCTTATTAGTGTGTCGGATAAATCTGGCGTCGTGGACTTTGCGCGGGCACTTGCCGATCACGGCGTTGAATTGCTCTCAACCGGGGGCACCTGCCGCTTGCTTCGTGAGGAAGGGCTCAGCGTCATCGAGGTATCAGACCACACCGGGTTCCCAGAAATGATGGATGGCCGGGTTAAGACCCTGCACCCTAAAGTTCACGGTGGGATATTGGGCCGCCGCGGCACCGACGATGCTGTCATGGCGGAACACGGCATTCCGCCCATCGACCTCGTGGTGGTGAACCTTTACCCCTTCGAAGCCACCGTTGCTAAACCCGATTGCTCAATAGAAGATGCGGTGGAGAACATCGACATCGGCGGCCCCACCATGGTGCGCGCTGCGGCAAAAAACCATCGCGATGTCACCATTGTGGTGTCGGCAGACGACTATCCGCGCATCCTCGAAGAACTGGTGGCACACGGCGGGCGCACCACGTTCGCGCTACGATTTGATCTCGCGATCCGTGCTTACGAACACACGGCAGCCTACGACGGCATGATCGCCAACCACTTTGGTTCCTTGACCGAAGGCGGTTCACCGCGTTACCCACGCACCTTTAATCTGCAGCTTCAAAAAGTGCAGGAGATGCGCTACGGCGAAAATCCCCACCAGAGTGCCGCTTTTTATCGAGAGGCTCTGCAGCCGGAAGTGGGCATCAGCGCGGCAGAACAGCTGCAGGGTAAAGCGCTCTCTTACAACAACGTTGCCGACACCGATGCCGCACTGGAGTGTGTGAAAACATTCTCGGAGCCCGCCTGCGTCATTGTGAAGCACGCCAACCCCTGTGGTGTCGCTACAGGGAATGACTTGCTGACAGCCTATGATCTCGCGTTTCACACCGATACCGAGTCCGCCTTTGGCGGGATTATCGCCTTCAACCGCGAACTCGACGGTGAAACCGCGGCCGCAATCGTCGAACGCCAATTTGTCGAGGTCATCATTGCACCGGAAGTCTCTGCGGACGCCATCACCGCCGTTGCCAGCAAGGAAAACGTGCGTCTGCTGCGAACCGGGCAATGGTCGGCGCCCAGTGTCGCCAGAGATTTCAAACGGGTGAACGGCGGCTTGCTGGTGCAGGACCGCGATGATGGGTCCGTCACCCGCGAGGATCTCCGGGTTGTAAGCCAGCGGGCACCCACCGAGGCGGAGTGGGCGGACCTACTATTTGCCTGGAAAGTCGCCAAGTTCGTCAAGAGCAATGCCATCGTGTATGCCGCTAACCAGCGCACCATCGGTGTCGGTGCCGGACAAATGTCCCGGGTCAATTCGGCGCGCATTGCAGCTATCAAGGCAGAGCATGCCGGATTGGAAGTCAAGGGCGCTGTGATGGCCTCGGACGCATTTTTCCCCTTCAGAGACGGTATCGACAACGCCGCAGAGCGGGGTATCGCCGCCGTTATTCAGCCGGGGGGATCCATGCGCGACGAAGAGGTGATTGCCGCCGCCGACGAGGCCGGCATGGCCATGGTCTTCACCGGCATGCGCCACTTCAGGCACTGAGGATCAGACGATGAAAATATTGGTGGTCGGGGGCGGTGGTCGCGAGCACGCCTTGGCGTGGAAACTCTCCCAGCCCGACTACGTAACACACGTCTACGTCGCCCCGGGCAATGCCGGTACCGCTGGGGAACCCAAGCTCGAAAACATTCCGCTCGACCCCCTCGACACTGAGGGTCTCGCAGCGTTCGCCCAAGAGCACGACTGTGAGCTGACCGTGATCGGACCCGAAGCGCCCTTGGTTGCGGGCATTGTGGATCACTTTACTGCTTGCGGCCTCCCCTGCTTTGGGCCCACTGCCGGTGCCGCACAACTCGAGGGCAGCAAAGCGTTCACTAAAGACTTTTTGGCGCGGCACCAAATCCCCACTGCCTCCTACGCGGTGTTCACTGAAATTGAAGCGGCGCTGAACTATGTGCGCGAGGAAGGCGCACCCATTGTCATCAAAGCCGACGGCTTGGCGGCGGGCAAAGGCGTGATTGTGGCCATGACCCTCGAGGAAGCTGAGACCGCGGTGCGCGATATGCTCGCGGATAACCGGTTTGGCGATGCCGGTGCCCGGGTCGTGATCGAGGGCTTTCTGGAGGGGGAGGAAGCCAGTTTTATCGTGATGGTAGACGGCACCCACGTACTCCCCATGGCGACCTCACAAGACCATAAGCGCATTGGCGAGGGTGATACTGGCCCCAATACCGGCGGGATGGGCGCCTACTCTCCCGCTCCGGTGGTTACCCAAAGCGTGCACGACAAGGTCATGGCGCAGGTGATTTTGCCCACGGTGCGGGGTATGGCCGCCGAGGGACATCCCTACACTGGTTTTCTTTACGCGGGCCTCATGATCGATGGCGACGGCAATCCCTCCGTTATCGAATACAACTGCCGTTTTGGCGACCCCGAAACCCAGCCCATCATGCACCGGCTGCAAAGTGATCTGGTGGCGCTGTGTCAGGCGGCGCTGGCGGCCACGCTCGACGGCGCCTCTGCCCACTGGGATCCACGGCCCGCCGTCGGCGTGGTGCTTGCCTCCGGTGGCTACCCTGGCGCCTATGAAAAAGGGCTGCCGATTACAGGCCTTGAGAGTAATTGGCCTAGCACCACCAAGGTCTTTCACGCCGGCACCCGCGCAGCCGGCCCAGAGGTCGTCACTGATGGGGGTCGGGTGTTGTGTGTCAGCGCACTCGGAGAGTCCATTGCCGCTGCCATTGCCAATGCCTATGCGGGGGTCGATCAGATTAACTGGCAAGATATGACCTACCGTCGAGATATTGGTTGGCGGGCCATAGATCGCTAAGCTTAGGCAATGACTGACGTAACGCCTCATTCCTCCCAGCGCGCCCTGAGCGGCGTCGACCGCCTGCTGAGCACGCTCGATCGTCGGCTGCGGGCGTTGACCACACAATCGACCTCGGACAGTCAAGGCCCATCCCGCGAGTCACCTGCCGCGGGGCACGAGGAACCGCCGCTGAGTGCGCGGGAGCGGGAGCACGCGGGAGGTTTGATGCGCGTCAATCACACCGGTGAAGTGTGCGCACAAGCCCTCTATCAGGGGCAGGCCTTGGTGGCACGATCTAAGGAAACCCGAGAAAAGCTTATCAATGCGGCGCAGGAAGAGGCAGACCACCTCGCTTGGTGCGAGGCCCGCCTCAAAGAATTAGAGGCAGCACCGAGCCGGCTGAATCCGCTTTTTTACATGGCATCCTTTGCACTGGGAGCGGCGACCGCATTGGCGGGTGACAAAGTCAGCCTGGGATTCGTGCACGCGACCGAAGAACGGGTTGCCAGCCATCTCAAGGCCCACCTCAAGGCCTTACCGGGTGAAGACCGAAAATCCCAGTTGATCTTGCAGCAAATGCTGACCGATGAAGAGCGCCATGGTGAAGAGGCGCTTTCTCATGGCGGGAAGGAATTCCCACGCCCAATCAAGGATGTGATGAGCCTTGCCAGCCAGGTGATGACCCGCACCACTTACTGGGTCTGAGCGACCACCTCCGTACCTGCAGCTTCCTCAATCGCGTAGCTGTGTGACACCGTCACGCCCGCCTGTGTGAACATGATCGACGCGGAGCAGTATTTTTCGGCAGACAACTCCACCGCACGCTTCACCTGCGCCTCCCGCAGGCCAAACCCGGACACCACAAAATGAAGCCGCATCTCGGTAAAGACCGCCGGTACCGCGTCAGCCCGCTCCGCATGGAGCTCCACTCTGCAATCCGTCACCTGTTGCCGGGATTTCTTGAGCATGCTGACCACATCGTAAAGTGCACAACCACCGGTACCCAGCAATAACATTTCCATCGGCCGCAGGGATTGGTTGCGGCCACCTAAATCTGCGGGGCCATCCATCACCACGGCGTGTCCCGATCCCGATTCGCCAATGAACATGGCACCGTCCAACCATTTGACGGTGCCCTGCATCGCTCCCTCACTCATACCCGTTTTCCTATGACACGCTAAGGTGTAAAAAGCCGCTTCAGTTCCGCGCCGGGATCTTCGGCGCGCATAAAGGCCTCGCCAATTAAAAAAGAATGCACGCCTCTCGCGCGCATCTGGGCCACCTGCTCGGGGGTGCTAAAACCACTTTCGGTGACCACCTGTACCCCCGCCGGGATCCGCTCCAGAAGATCGAGGGTGGTGTCGAGGGAGGTCTCAAAAGTATGCAGGTTGCGATTGTTAATACCGATTATATCGGCACCCAAAGTGAGCGCCTCATTGAGCTCACCCGCGTCGTGAACTTCGATCAAAGCATCCAAGCCCGCCTCGATAGCGCAGTCATAAAGCGAGCGCAAAACCGGCAAATCGAGGCACGCCACAATTAGAAGAATCGCATCTGCACCCAGCGCCCGCGCTTCCCAGATTTGATATGGATCGAGGGTAAAATCCTTCCTGAGCACGGGCAGTGCGCAGGCTCGGCGCGCCTCTTGCAGATAGCTGTCTGCTCCCTGAAAAAAATCGACATCGGTCAGCACCGACAGGCAGGTGGCGCCTCCCTGCTCATAGCTCGCGGCAATCTCGGCGGGCTTAAAATTCTCCCGGATGACCCCTTTACTGGGGCTCGCTTTTTTCACCTCGGCGATGACCGCGGGCTCTCCCGCCGCTACCCGATCCGCCAGCGCCCGCCTGAATCCGCGGCAGGCAGGCCGCTCCATGGCCACCCGCTCGACCTCATCAAACGGCCGCTTTCGGCGCCGCTCCGCCACCTCTTCTTGCTTGCGATCAAAAATCGACTTCAACACTGTCGGCGCTGTCAGCTTGGCATTCATTAGCGTGGGACCTCTGCCTAAGTTTCGCCCAACGCTTGGGTCAGCGCCACAAAAGCCTCGATCTTCTCCAGCGCGGCACCCGATGCGATCGCGGCCTCGGAGGCGGCCATGCCCTCAGCCAGCGTCGGAGATACGCCCGACACATAGATGCCTGCACCGGCATTGAGTGTGATGATGGAGCGGGCTTTACTCGCTCCCGCGCCCGTCTCGCCCCCGAGAGCCGCTCGAATCAGGTTCGCCGACTCGACCGCCGTCGAGACCTGCAGACCCTTAAGCGAATCGTGGGCGTGCCCATAAACCTCAGGCACTATCTCAATAGGGTGAATTGCCGCGTCCCGCAGCTCGAACCCACGGGTCGGCGCGACGATAGAGATCTCATCGAGACCGTCCTCACTGTGCAGGACCAACGCGTGAATGCTACCCAGTGCTGCGAGTACCTGGGCCAGTGGTTCACAAAGCGCGGGGTCATAAACCCCCAGCACTTGCCGCTTAACAAAGGCTGGGTTTGTGAGCGGTCCGAGTACATTGAAGAGGGTTCGCATGGCGAGCTCACGGCGCGGCCCGATGGCATGTTTCATGGCGCTGTGGTGCGCAGGCGCAAAGAGGAACCCAACCCCGAGGGAGGCGACACACTCCGCGATCTGCTCGGGCGCCAAATTCAGGCAGACCCCCAACGCATCCAGCACATCGGACGAGCCGCTGCTGCTCGACACGGACCGGTTACCGTGTTTTGCCACTGAAGCACCCGCTGCCGCGGCAACAAAGGTCGCCGCGGTAGACACGTTAAAGAGATTAGCGCCATCGCCCCCCGTGCCGACGAGATCAATGAGATGAGGTGCGTCGACGACGACGGGCGTGGCCAATTCACGCATCACCTCTGCGGCCCCGGTGATTTCTTCGATCGATTCTCCCTTCATTCTGAGCGCCACCAACAGCGCACCAATTTGAGCCGGCGTGGCGTCGCCCGTCATTACCTCCGTCATTACATCGCGCATCGCTGCTTTGGACAATCCGTGTCCGCCGACCAGTTGGTTAAGTGCGATCGATATCGACATTTATCGTGTCCCGGTAGAGCTCCATTGAGCCTTGTTTCTTGTGCGTGGGGTTGCCGGCGCTCAGCGGCAGCGCGACAGAAAGCGGCCCAACATGGCGTGGCCATGCTCAGACAATATGGATTCAGGGTGGAACTGTACGCCCTCGACATCCATTTCGCGATGACGCAACCCCATGATCGCTTCACGCTCACCCGATTCATGGGCAGTCCAGGCAGTGACCTCCAGGCAATCGGGCAAGGTGTTGGGGTCAACCACCAGACTATGGTACCGCGTTGCCCTAAAGGGGCTAGGCAGATCCGCAAAAACACCGGTGCCGGTATGATGGATCGGGCTGGTTTTACCGTGCATCACCTGCTGCGCGCGCACAATCTGCCCGCCGAAGACCGCGCCAATGCTTTGCAAACCAAGACAAATGCCCAATATCGGTAGCTTGCCCGCAAAATGCCGGATCACTTCCATAGAGATACCGGCTTCGTTAGGGGTGCACGGTCCGGGGGAGATACAAATCCCCCGAGGCACCTTCGCCTCGATCTCCGCTACCGTGATCACGTCGTTGCGTTGGACGTCCACATCAGCACCCAACTCCCACAAGTACTGAACCACGTTCCAGGTGAACGAGTCGTAGTTGTCGACCATCAGAATCATAGTTTGCTCGTATCGGCTATCAGGTGGCGCACCCAAGGAAATGCTGAGATGGCACACGCAGTTGCTGTCACCCTCCTAGCCAAGAGGGCGATGACGGCGTCATTGTGACACAAACCGACGCAGTGCATATAAAATATCGCTAAATGTGGTTAAAATGCATGAAAACTGTCTAAAATGCGCAAAAATCACCTTTTTTCAATGGTGATCCTCCGCGGGCAAAAATCAGGCTTGGTACCCGCGTTATAGCGCAGGAGCCCGTTTCCGCCAATCCGACCACAGCCAGCGAATGTCTACAATAATCCCCTCAGCAGACCCAAGGGGCGCAAATTTTGGTCATTTGTGGTATCACTTGACGCTGAGCCGCCCCAAAAGCGGAATAAGGCACCGGTATGGGCCGTTAACCCAGTGCGCGCGGTGGATGTAGCCCTCGCCCAATGCTATCTTTATAAGTTGGGAATGCCGGTTTAAAAACAGTGCTCAAGCTAATTCGACAACTCGTTATTTTTGTACTGTGCCTTCTGTCGCAGCCGTTGCAGGCGTCTCTCATATTCGAATACGGCGACCACACGTACAAGATCATCACCGAGCCAGCAACGTGGGAAGACGCATCTGTTGCTGCGGCGGAAATGACTCTGGGCAACCAACTCGGTTATCTCGCTCAGATCGATTCGGAGTCCGAAAATGCCGCCATTCTGGAAGCGCTACTCAGCCAGCTTACAGAGGAGCAGCTGGCGGCAAGTCTCGCTGATGACGGATCCGATGTCGCGTTTGTATGGCTTGGCGGCTCTGACGCGGAGCTAGAGGGCCAATGGGTTTGGTCTAGCACCGGTGATCAATTCTGGGAAGGCGACTTCAACGGAACCGCCGTCGCTGATCGGTACACCAATTGGGGCGTGCAGCCTGATAGTGCGACTGGCAAGGAAGACGCGCTGGCAATGAGCCTCGCCGCTTGGCCGGAACCTTTCTACGATCTGGGCGTTGCTGGGCAATGGAATGATCTCGATGGGGCAACGCCACTAATCTATGTTGTCGAATTCGATGGGGTTTCTGACCTAAGTTTCGCCATAGAGGAACCGGCTCATGGCGAGACTTACTCCGGCGTCGGCATGGTGCGTGGTTGGGCGGTGTCGAGCGACCCGATTGAACGCATCGAGGTCTTTGTTGACGGTGAGTACCGTTTCGACATCCCTTATGGCGGAAAAAGAGACGACGTCGGAGAACAATTTGCAGAGATCGAGGGTGCAGATAAATCCGGTTACACCTCTGCAGTCAACTACAGCGGGCTCGGCGAAGGCGAGCACGAGGTAACAGTGCGCGTCTCAGACAGCTTCGGGTCGGTGGCTGAGCAATCCACAACATTTGACGTCACCCGCTTCCATCAGGGCTTTATTGGTCCAGACGACGAGTTTGAGTTGGGATGGGCAATTACCAATGCGTTGGGCAGAACCATTAGAATCAGCGGAGCAGTAATTGCGAACCGCCGCTATAACCTCACACTCCAATGGCGAGACAGTACCCAAAGCTTCGAAATTATCAGCATAGATCCTCAGTACGTCTTTCCGGAAGAGTAGCTGGCGGCAACGGTCTGGCTGGCACGTCCTACAAACTTTGTAGTTCAGACCTGGCGGTTCGCACTCCGCTCATTGCCCACACATTGCTACCGCGCGCAGCATGGCGCGCGCTTTGTTGAGGGTTTCCTCCCACTCAGAGCTGGGGACCGAATCTGCGACGATACCCGCACCCGCCTGAATCCGCAGCTGTTTGTCCTTGATG
>Ga0181554_1002192_pt1 | contig 17651 bp, 15 predicted proteins | sample 011ome_16_FD_145602 | JGI IMG/M metagenome (GOLD analysis project Ga0181554, IMG submission 145602) | Coastal salt marsh microbial communities from the Groves Creek Marsh, Skidaway Island, Georgia - 011503CT metaG (spades assembly) | ecosystem: Environmental > Aquatic > Marine > Intertidal zone... | reverse complement strand
GCCGTCCTCCATGGCCATGAGACTCAGCACCGCGTGGACGAGCACGTGGAGGATGTCGTGATCGGCAAGGCCGTGCTTGCGCGCGCTGCGGTGGATGCGAACCCAGCCATGCCCACTAATGTAGTACATAAAGACGGCAGCGACCTAGTCCACGATCTGGACCCGGGAGACCTCTCCCACTGCCGTAAGGGTGTCGTCGGCAAGGACGAGCGTGGCGCGCATGGGAGCCGTGCGGGAGATCGACATCACCTCTCCGTCCGGACCCTGGGTGAGGGTGGTCGTCTTCACCAGTGCGCCGGACTTGCGGGCATTCACCTCGAGCGTGACCGAGGCCGGGCGCTCGTGGACGACGACGCCGTCGACGATGCGCTGCACGGTCACGGCGATGGTCGACCGGGTGAGCGCCGCGCTGGTGAGGGGGCCCGAGATGCGCGCCATGCCCGGGATGGGCGCGCTCGGATCGATGACCAGGCGCGTGGTCATGCACCCGGTGAGGTCGCACGCCGAGCGGGACAGATCGAGCTCGAGAGGCAGGGGGCGCAATGCACGGGACTGTCCGCCGGGCGAGTGCAGTCCGAAGCCGATGCGACCCGACCACGACCCGGTCACTTCGAGGGAGACGGCAGTGCGGACCTCGGGAAGGTCGGGACCGGGCTTCGCCGCCAGGGCGGGCACGGGGACGAAGACGGCGCAGATGAGGCCGGCGCTGAGGGCAGCGGCGGCGAGGGCAGGGAGCGGCGTACGCATGGGGACCTCCGGGAGTGTGACGTCAAGGACCCGCGGAACGTAGGCAGCCGACAACCTCCTGCGGCCCCCTGGCAGAGCCCCTGTGGATGACCGACCACGGCGCGCCCTGGGGACGGCCCGGCTGGTACCCTCGTTCCGATGTCAACGCAGCGCCTCCTCCTTGGTCGCCGCGACGAGGCCTAAGGGCTCCCACTAGGGGCCCACGCCGGCCCCCTCGTCGCGGAGTTCTTGCTGCGCCGGTCCTCCCCCACTCGTCCCCGAGGAGACCGAACATGACCACCGACATCCACGAGCAGCGCAACCCCCAGCAGCCCTCGCCCATGGCATGGCAGCGCTACAGCGCCTACCGGCCCGTCGAGCTGCCGGACCGCACCTGGCCGAGCCAGGTCATCACCCAGGCTCCGCGCTGGTGCGCCGTCGACCTGCGCGATGGCAACCAGGCACTCATCGATCCCATGTCGCCCGCCCGCAAGAAGAAGATGTTCGAGCTCCTGGTAGCCATGGGCTTCAAGGAGATCGAGGTCGGCTTCCCGTCGGCCTCGCAGACCGACTTCGACTTCGTGCGCATGCTCATCGAGGAAGACATGATCCCCGATGACGTCGTCATCCAGGTGCTCACGCAGTCGCGCGAGCACCTCATCGAGCGCACCTTCGAGGCGATCCGCGGCGCGAAGCAGGCGATCGTCCACCTCTACAACTCCACGTCCACTCTGCAGCGTCGGGTCGTCTTCGGCCTCGACAAGGAGGGGATCAAGGACATCGCGGTGCACGGTGCGCAGCTGTGCAAGAAGTACGCCGAGCAGATCGCCGACGAGACCGAGGTCTTCTTCGAGTACTCCCCCGAGTCCTACACCGGCACCGAGCTGGAGTTCGCCGTCGAGGTGTGCGACGCCGTGACGGAGGTCTGGCAGCCCACGCCCGACCGCAAGGTGATCCTCAATCTGCCCGCCACCGTCGAGATGGCGACGCCCAACATCTATGCCGACTCGATCGAGTGGATGCACCGCCACCTGGCGCGCCGCGACAGCATCGTGCTGTCGCTGCATCCCCACAACGACCGGGGCACGGCCGTCGCCGCCGCCGAACTGGGCTACATGGCGGGTGCGGACCGGATCGAGGGATGCCTCTTCGGCAACGGCGAGCGCACCGGCAACGTCTGCCTGGTCACGCTCGGCATGAACCTCTTCAGCCAGGGCATCGACCCGCAACTGGACATCCGCGATATCGACGACATCCGGCGCACGGTCGAATACTGCAACCAGATCCCCGTGCACGAGCGTCATCCCTACGGTGGCGACCTCGTCTACACGGCCTTCTCCGGATCGCACCAGGACGCCATCAACAAGGGCCTGTCCCACATGGAGATCGATGCGGCAGCGGCCGGCGTCGCCGTGGACGACTTCCGCTGGGAGGTCCCCTACCTGCCCATCGATCCCAAGGACGTGGGCCGCACCTACGAGGCCGTGATCCGGGTCAACTCCCAGTCGGGCAAGGGCGGTGTCGCCTACATCATGCGCACGGAGCACAAACTCGAGCTCCCGCGCCGACTCCAGATCGAGTTCTCCCAGGTCGTCCAGCGGATGACCGACGAGGAGGGTGGCGAGGTCTCGCCCGAGGAGATGTGGTCGGTCTTCTCCGCGGAGTACCTCCCTGATCCCGCAGCCCCCTGGGGCCGCTTCGCCCTGAAGTCCGTGAAGCAGGCGTCGGACGTCGACGGTGACACCTCGGTCGACGTGGTCCTCCTCGACTCGGGCTCCGAGATCGCGGTCACCGGGCGTGGCAATGGCCCGGTCGCTGCCTTCTGCGATGCACTCGCCCAGCACGGGGTCGACGTGCGCGTCCTGGACTACGCCGAGCACGCGATGTCCGCGGGAGGCGACGCCAAGGCCGCGAGCTATGTCGAGTGCGCGGTCGACGGTCGCATGCTGTGGGGCGTAGGCATCGATCCCTCGATCACGACCTCGTCGCTCAAGGCGATCGTGAGCGCGGTGAATCGCGCCGTCCGTGACGCTGGCTAGCAGCCCGGGCTAGAAGGCCAGGTCGACCGCGCGCCCCGTGTGGGCGCCGATCTCTGCGACGATCCGCTCGAGCACATCCGAGGGCACCGCCTGATCGAGGGTGAGCACGATCACCGCGTGGTCCCCCGACTCATCCGGGCTGACCTGCATGCCGCCGATGTTGACGTTGGCCTCGCCGAGGATGCGGCCCACGATGCCCACGATGCCCGGGCGGTCGTGGTAGCGGAAGACGGCCATGTGCTCACTGATGGGGACGTCGATGTCGAAGCGGTCCACCTCGACGAGCTTGTGGACGCCCTTGGGGCCGGACGCCGTGCCGGCGACGCTCACCCAGGTGCCATCGCTCAGGGTGAGGCGCACGCGGATGAGATTGCGGTGGTCGGCGCTGTCGCGATCCGTGGTGAGCGCGACCTCGACACCCCGCTGCTGCGCAAGGACGGGCGCATTGACGTAGGAGACCGGGTCGTGGACAAGTCCCTGCATGACCCCCTTGAGCGCCGCCAGCTCGAGGACGCGGACGTCGAGCTCGGCGACCTCTCCGCGCACCTCGACGTCGATGCGCTGCAGCGCGCCCTCGGCCAGAGCGCTCGCGATCGCACCGAGGCGCTCAGCGACGGGGACCAGGGGGCGCAGGGGCTCTGCGAGCACTCCGCCCTGGACGTTGACGGCATCGGGGACGAGCTCGCCACCGAGCGCGAGCCGCACGGACTTGGCCACCGCGATGCCGGCCTTCTCCTGGGCCTCGTCCGTGGACGCCCCCAGGTGGGGTGTCGCGACAACCGACTCAAGCCCGAAGAGCGGGGAGTCGGTGCAGGGCTCCTTCGCGTACACGTCGAGACCGGCACCGGCGACGCGACCCTCGGAGATCGCCTTGTAGAGAGCGTCCTCGTCGACGATGCCGCCACGTGCGGCATTGACGAGGTACATCGTGGGCTTGGCGAGTTTGAGCTGTTCCTCGCCGATGAGTCCCGCGGTCTCGGGCGTCTTGGGCAGGTGCACGGTGATGAAGTCCGACTCGCGCATGAGCTCGTCGAGGGGCACGAGACGGACCCCGATCTGGGCGGCGCGAGCTGGCTGCACATAGGGGTCGTATGCGATGAGCGTGACGCCGAACGCCGAGAGTCGCTGCGCCACGAGCACGCCGATGCGGCCCAGGCCGACGATGCCGACCGTCTTCTCCGAGAGCTCGATGCCGTTGTACTTCGAGCGCTTCCACTCGCCGTTCTTGAGCGCGAGATTGGCCGGGACGATGTTGCGCGCCGCGGCGAGGAGCAGGGCCACCGCAAGCTCGGCGGCACTCACGATGTTGGACGTGGGCGCGTTCACCACCATCACGCCCGCCTGGGTCGCGGCCTTGACGTCGACGTTGTCGAGCCCCACTCCAGCACGCGCGATCACCTTGAGCTGCTTGCCCGCGGCGATGGCCTCAGGGTCCATCTGCGTCGCTGAGCGGATGAGGATGGCATCGACGTCGGGCAGCGCAGCGAGCAGGGCCGCGCGATCGGCACCATCGCAGTGACGGATCTCGAAGTCGGGCCCGAGTGCCTCGACTGTTGCGGGTGAGAGCTCCTCGGCAATGAGGACAACGGGCTTGGTCACGGGACACCTCGATCTGTCAGCTGCACCGACCTGCCAGCAGCGCGGCGAGTCTAGCCACGCACTCGTTCACACGCTCGCGCGCCGTCGCCAAGCCGTGAAGGACGTCACAGGGCCGTCGTGCGGCGGGACAAGCCACGGCCAGGGAGAGACCCTGACGAGGTCGAGTCGGGCCGCGATGCGATGCCAGCCGGGGACCGGAGCGAAGGTCCCCGCCAGCGGCACACCGGCGAGTTCGTCCGGCGGCGTACCCATGCGCACGGCCAGCGGCCGCCGCTCCGCCAGGTCGGCCAGGCACTCGGCGAGGAAGACCAAGCGCTTCGACGACAGGCGCAGCCGGCGCAGGAGCGGCATGTCCCACACGAAGACGACCGGGAGGTCAGGGTGGGCCTGCAGGGCCGGATCGTCGTCACCGAGGGACTCCGCCGTGAGCCACACCATCTCCGGCACTCCTCCGGGGGTGGATGCCATCGCGGCGGTGCCCGACGTCAGCGCGAGATCGGGATCACGACGCACGCGCGGATCGGTCACGGTGCGCGGCTCCCGGGCGTCCTCCGGCGGCCAGTGCTGGATCGGGCACCTCGCGCGCAGGGCGCACTCACCGCACAGGCCGGGGGCTCGCTTCTCGACCTGCCAGCGTGAGAAGCCGTAGGGCTTGCCCGTGAGGGCGCCCACCGTCCACTGCCAGCCCAGGCGGTTGGCCGCGCGCGATCCGTCGAGGAGGTGCCGGAAGAACTCGTCCTCACCGTCGCGCCAGCCTGCTCCGTCACGCACGGTCCACTGGCTTGCGAGCCACATGCGCGTCTGGTTGGTGAGCCACCCGGTGCTCTCGAGCTCATCGACCACCAGGTCGATGCAGGCCATGCCCTGCGGCCACGCGTAGCCCGTCCCCGTCTCCGTCACCGAGTAGCGCAGGCTGTCCCGCGTGGCACGTCCCAGCCGGGCGTAGAGATGCCGCGCGTACTCCTGCCAGAGCAACTCGTCACGGAAGGTGGTCACATCGCGCGCGGGGCCCCCCGCCACGTGATCCCACACCCGGGGAAGCGTGAGGAGTCCGTGCCGGATGTACGGCGAGAGACCAGAGGCTCCCCGCCGACTCGGCGGCCACACCTCATTGCGACGCGCGGCGTACCCCCGCACGTGGAAGGCCTCGAGTGCCGCATCCGCGACGGACTGGCCACCGTGGATGGGCGAAGCGACGACGTCGCCGTCGATGAGGTCGCCGAGGTGGTGCCTCACCCACTGGGCCTCACTCCCCCGCTCCGGGGCGGGCACCTCAGCCATGGTGTGTCCGGCGGATGCGGATGGGGCCCTTGGCGGTGGAGGGATCGACCACGCGACCGCCCTGGGTGATCTCGACCTCGTCACGGGCCACAAGCCGGCGCGCGGCCTGACGGGCGGGCTCCATGAGATCGCGCCAGCCCTCCGGGTCGACGACGCGAGCGGCCTCGCTCGGGCAGATCGTGCCCGCGCGGGCATCGAGGAGGTCGAGGATCGCCTGCTCGAGCGCCGTGTCCGTCGCCGTGAGTCGATGACGGCGGCAGGCATCGGAGCAGTAGCGGACCTGGTCCCAATTGCGCGCCCAGGACTTGCGCCACTCCATGGTGCGGCCGCAGCGCGCGCACGTCTTGGACTCGGGGGGCATGCGTCCTAGGCCTGGGTCGATTGCGCGAGCGGATTGGGAGTGGGAGGGGACACCAGGCTCAACGTGTTGTGGTCGGTGTGCTGGAACGGCTCCGATCGCCCCGCGATCGTCATCGTCGTGTCCTCCTGGTAGCCCCACGTGCCGTCGGGATTCGCAGTCACCGTCATGGCGAACGCCGTCGTGGTGAAGTTGGCAGCGAGGAAGGGATTGGAGCAGATCCCGTAGTCCGCCGCCCCGAGGTCCGCCGTGACGGTGAACGTCGTGGCCTTCGCCTCGCACTGACCCGCCGCGAGCATCACCTGTCCCCGGGGGATGGCGATGGTGAGCGTCACGGTCCCTGTCGCAGGCTCCCAGAGCCAGTAGCCGACCTGGTCATGGAAGGTCCCCACCTTGCCGGGCTTGGTGATGTGCGTGTGATACCTCAGGCCGTAGAAGAGCTGGGGGCCATTCGTCTGCGGGTCGATCGGCTGCGCCTCGTAGCGTTCAAGGAAGACCTGGTCCTTGCTTCCCGAGGCATTGGGGTGGTCGTCGGCGCCGATCGTGCCCTGCCACACGCCCGCCAGGGCACGCAACGGACCGAGATTCGCGAGCGTGTCCGGACTGATGTCAGCCGGCTTGGTGTAGATGGGCGGTGGTGTGGTGGGCACCGCCCCAGGCTAGGGCCTGAAGCGCGTCAGCGGGCTGCGGTGCCCTCGATGTAGTCGTCGTCGCCGGAGTCGATCCAGCTCATCAGGCCACGCAGCTCACGCCCGGTCTTCTCGATCGGGTGCTGCTCGGCCTTGGCCCGCATCGCCTTGAACTCGGGCGCACCGGCCTCCTGGTCGTTCATGAAGCGCTCGGCGAAGGAGCCGTTCTGGATATCCGCGAGGACGGCCTTCATGTTGTCCTTGACGCGCTCGTCGATCACGCGGGGACCCGAGACGTAGTCGCCGTACTCCGCGGTGTCCGAGACGCTCCAGCGCTGCTTGGCGATGCCACCCTCGTACATGAGGTCGACGATGAGCTTGAGCTCGTGCAGGCACTCGAAGTAGGCCACCTCGGGCTGGTAGCCCGCCTCGACCAGGGTCTCGAAGCCGTACATCACCAGCTGCGAAGCTCCGCCGCAGAGCACGGCCTGCTCGCCGAAGAGATCCGTCTCGGTCTCCTCCGTGAAGGTGGTCTTGATGCCACCGGCGCGCAGGGAGCCGATCGCCTTGGCGTAGGACAGGGCAAGCGGCCAGGCCTGGCCGGTGAAGTCCTGCTCGACGGCGACGATCGCGGGCACACCACGACCCGCGACGTACTCGCGGCGCACCAGGTGACCCGGGCCCTTGGGGGCGACCATGCACACGTCGACTGTCGCCGGCGGGTTGACGTAGCCGAAGCGGATGTTGAAGCCGTGAGCGAAGAAGAGCGCGTCACCCTCTTGGAGATTCGGGGCGATGGCCTCGGCGTACAGCTTCTTCTGCACGGGATCGGGCACCGTCATCATGATGAGGTCCGCTTCCGCGGCGGCCGTGGCGGGATCGACGACGCGCAGGCCCTCCTCCTCCGCCTTGGCGCGGCTCTTCGAGCCGGGAGCGAGACCCACGCGGACGTCGACACCGCTGTCGCGCAGGCTCAGGGAGTGCGCATGCCCCTGGCTGCCGTAGCCCATGACCGCGACGACACGGTTCTGGATGATGGACAGGTCGGCATCGGCGTCGTAGAACAGCTCGGCCACGGGGACTCCTTCAGGCGATGGGCAGGGGGAGAGAGTATCGGGGGGCGCAGGGCCTCAGGCGGTGCGGTCGATCGGGCGCAGGGCACGGTCGGTGATCGAGCGACCGCCTCTGCTGGCCGCGATGACCCCGGACTTCACCAGCTCCTTGATCCCGTAGGGCTCGAGCAGTTTGAGAAGGGCCTCGATCTTGTCGTCGTTGCCGGTCACCTCGATCGTCACGGCATCGAGAGCGACATCGACGACCTTGGCGCGGAAGAGGTTGACGACCTCGAGGATGCTTGAGCGCTGGCCCGCGTCGGCCTTGACCTTGACCAGGGCGATCGCGCGCTGCACCGAGGAGTCCTCGTCGAGCTCGACGATCTTGAGCACGTTGACGAGCTTGTTGAGCTGCTTCGTCACCTGCTCCAACGGCAGCCTCTCCACGCTCACGACAATCGTCATGCGGGAGACCTCGGGGACCTCGGTCGGGCCCACCGCGAGCGACTCGATGTTGAAGCCGCGACGCGAGAACAGGCTGGCGACCCGGGCCAGGACACCGGGCTTGTCCTCGACGAGCACCGACAGGGTGTGGCGGCTCATCTCATTCCTCCGTGTCCCACGAAGGCGCCATCTCGCGCGCCACCATGATCTCGTCATTGCTCGTGCCGGCGGCCACCATCGGCCACACCATCGCATCGCGATGCACGACGAAGTCGATGACGACGGGCGCGTCGTTGATGGACAGGGCCTTCTCGATCACGGCGTCGACCTCCTCCGGGGCCTCGCACCGCAGGCCGTAGCAGCCGTAGGCATCCGCGAGCTTCACGAAGTCGGGGATGCGATGACTGTGCAGGTCGGTGTTGCTGTAGCGCTCGTTGTAGAAGAGCGTCTGCCACTGGCGGACCATGCCGAGGCTGGAGTTGTTGATGAGCGCCACCTTGATCGGGATGTCGTTGATCGCGCAGGTGGCAAGCTCCTGATTGGTCATCTGGAAGCAGCCATCACCGTCGATCGCCCACACGGTCGCACCGGGTACGCCGACCTTGGCACCCATGGCCGCCGGAACGGCGTACCCCATGGTGCCCAGTCCCCCGGAGTTGAGCCAGGTGCGCGGCTTCTCGTACTTGACGAACTGCGCACCCCACATCTGGTGCTGGCCCACGCCCGCGGCCATGATCGCGTCCGGGCCGCTCAGCGCTCCCAGGCGCTCGATGACGTACTGCGGCGACAGGGTGCCGTCGTCGGGCAGGTCGTAGCCGAGCGGGTAGGTGTCACGCCAGCGGTTGAGCTGCACCCACCATGCCTCGTAGTCGCCCTGACGTCCGGCCGCCATCTCCTCGCGGAGCACCGCGATGAGCTCGGCCATCACCTCGCCGACGTCGCCGACGATCGGCACGTCGGCCTGGCGGTTCTTGGAGATCTCGGCCGGGTCGATGTCGGCGTGGATGACCTTGGCGCCCGGGGCGAAGGTCGACAGCTTGCCCGTGACGCGATCGTCGAAGCGGGCGCCCAGCGTGACCAGGAGGTCGGCCTTCTGCAGGGCCCCGACCGCACCCACCGTGCCGTGCATGCCCGGCATCCCCATGTGCAGCGGGTGGCTGTCGGGGAAGGCGCCACGGGCCATGAGAGTCGTGACGACAGGGAGGCCGGTGAGCTCGGCGAGCTCACGCAACTGGGCCGAGGCATCGGCCCTGATCACGCCGCCGCCGACGTAGAGCACGGGCCGGGAGGACTCGAGGATGAGGCGCGCAGCCTCGCGGACCTGCTTGGAGTGAGGCTTGGTCACGGGGTGGTAGCCCGGCAGGGTGATGTCCGTGGGCCACTCGAACGTCGTCATCGCCTGGAGCGCGTCCTTGGAGACGTCGACGAGGACGGGGCCGGGGCGCCCGGACGAGGCGAGGTAGAAGGCCTCCGCGATGGCGCGCGGGATCTCGCGCGGGTCGGTGACGAGGTAGTTGTGCTTGGTGATCGGCATGGTGATGCCGCGGATGTCCGCCTCCTGGAAGGCGTCGGTGCCGATGGCCGAGCTGGGGACCTGGCCGGTGATGGCGACCATGGGCACGGAGTCCATGTGGGCATCGGCGATCGGCGTGACGAGATTGGTGGCGCCCGGGCCGCTCGTGGCCATGCACACGCCGACCCGACCCGTCGCGGCCGCGTAGCCCTCGGCGGCATGGCCGGCGGCCTGCTCGTGGCGCACGAGGATGTGACGGACCTTGGTGGAGTCCATGAGGGGGTCGTACGCCGGGAGGATGGCTCCGCCGGGAATGCCGAAGACCACGTCGACGCCCGCATGCTCCATGGATCGGATCAGGCTCTGGGCGCCCGTCATCTGCTCACCGGACGACTGCCCTGCGCTGGTGCTCATTGCGTCCCTCATTCCACTTCCGTTGCGGAGACCATGGTGTCGCATGGGCCCCTCTAACACGAAACCCCCCGGCCCGGAAGGGCTCGGAGGGTGCGCGCGGGTCGCCATCAGGCGACAGGTGCCGGGGCTAACCCGCGCGCCTGCCTACGATGACGATGACCTGCTGCATGCCCGCAAGAGTAGCGGCCCTCGCCCGGCTGCGCCAGCCGCCCCTCAGTCGCAGACGGCCCCGCGACTCGCCGAGCCCACGAGGCGGGAGTACTTGGCCAGGACCCCGCGGGTGTAGCGAGGGGGCAAGGGGACGAACTCCGCCCGGCGGCGAGCAAGCTCGGCGTCGTCCACGAGCAGGTCCAGGGAGCGGGCCCGCACGTCGATGCGGATGCGATCCCCATCGCGCACCAGGCCGATGGGTCCGCCATCGACCGCCTCGGGCGCGACGTGTCCCACGCACAGGCCCGTACTGCCGCCGGAGAAGCGGCCGTCGGTCACGAGCAGGACGTTCTTGCCCAGGCCCGCCCCCTTGATCGCACCCGTGATGGCGAGCATCTCGCGCATGCCCGGGCCACCCTTGGGGCCTTCGTAGCGCACAACCACCACGTCGCCCGCGCGGATGCTCCCGTCCGCCAGCGCGGCCATCGCTGCCTGCTCGCGCTCGAAGACGCGCGCCGTGCCCTCGAAGGAGTCGACCCCAACGCCGGCCGTCTTGACCACGGCCCCCTCCGGAGCCAGTGATCCGGCCAGGATGGAGATGCCCCCGCTGGAGTCGAGGGGATCCGACATCGGACGCACCACCGTCCCGTCGACGTCGGGAATCCTCAGGGAGGCAAGGTTCTCCTCGAGGGTCTGCCCGGTCACCGTGAGGCAATCGCCGTGCAGCAGGCCGGCATCCAAGAGCATGCGCATGACCAGCGGCACTCCCCCGACGCGATCGAGGTCGTACATCAGGTGAGCGCCGAAGGGCTTGAGATCCGCGAGCAGGGGCGTGCGGTCGCTGATGCGCTGGAAGTCGTCGAGATCGAGCTCGAATCCCGCCTCGTGCGCGATGGCCGGGAGGTGCAGGACCGCATTGGTCGAGCCGCCCAGTGCCATGACCACCGTGATCGCATTCTCGATCGACCGGGGCGTGATGATGTCGCGCGCGGTGATGCCCTTGCGGATCATCTCGATGACGGCCTCGCCCGACTGACGGGCCAGCACCTCACGACGGGCATCGACGGCGGGAGGCGACGAGGAGCCCGGCAGGGACATGCCCATGGCCTCCGAGGCACTGGCCATGGTGTTGGCCGTGTACATCCCCCCGCAGGTGCCCGCGGTGGGACACACCGCGCGCTCGATGCGGTCGAGGTCCTCGTCCGACATCAGCCCGCGCGCGTGGGCGCCGACCGCTTCGAATGCGGTGACGATGTTGACGGTCTCCTCACGACCGTCGGTGAAGCGCACGTGGCCGGGCAGCAGGGACCCCGCGTAGAGCAGGACGCTCGCCACATCCAGTCGTGCCGCGGCCATGAGCATCGCGGGGATGCTCTTGTCGCAGCCCGCGAGCGTCACCATGCCGTCGAGTCGCTCCGCCTGCATCACGGTCTCCACCGAGTCCGCGATGACCTCGCGTGAGACGAGGGAGAAGTGCATGCCCTCGTGTCCCATCGAGATGACATCGGACACCGTGATGGTGCCGAACTCCATCGGGAATCCCCCACCCGCACGCACTCCGTTTGCCACATCGGCGGCGACCTCGCGCAAGGACATGTTGCACGGCGTGATCTGGTTGAAGGACGACGCGATGCCGATCTGGGGCTTCGCAAAATCCTCGTCTTCCATGCCGAGTGCACGGAGCATGCCTCGGTTGGGAGTGCGGTCGCGTCCCTGCGTCGCCAGGCTGCTGCGGGGTGTCATATCCGGGGTCACCCCACCAGAATAGGGACAAAGCGGACTGGCAGGATGACGGCATGGACGAGCGCACGATCGTGAGCACGGATTGGCTCCGCGCACACCTCGCCGAACCCGACCTGGTGATCCTCGATGCCCGCTTCTCCCTGGATGACGAGCAGTGGGGGGAGCGCGCGTATCTCGAGGGCCACATTCCGGGGGCTGTCTATGCCGACACGGCCACGCACCTCGCGGGCGAGATCGTCCCCGGCGTCACCGGGCGCCGCCCCTTCCCCGATCCCGAGGTCTTCGCGGAGCAGCTGGGCCGCTGGGGCATCGATTCCTCCACGCAGGTCGTCACCTACGACGCCGACGGCGGACGCATGTCGGCCGCACGCGTCTGGCTCATGCTGCGATGGATGGGCCACGAGCGCGTGGCCGTGCTCGATGGCGGCTGGCAGGCATGGGTGGCGGCAGGTGGTGAGGTGACGACGGCCATCCCCCAGCGCGAGGCCACCCTCTACCCGACGCATCTGCGACCCGAGCTCCTCGCCGACGTCGACGAAGTCGACGAGTCACGTCAGCGCGCACAGACATGTGTCTTCGACTCGCGCGGCGCCGAGGGATATCACGGGGGCGGCGTCTACCACGATGCCGTGCGCGGCCACATCGCCGGAGCGGGCCTGGCCGATCGAGCCAATACGACGAACGCCGACCTCACCTTCCGCACGCCGGACGAGCTGCGTGCCTACTACCTCGACCTCCTCGACGGCGTCGATCCCCGCGAGGTCATCTACTACTGCGGCTCGGGGATCACGGCAGCACAGAATGTCCTCGCCATGAGCATCGCCGGACTCGAGGGATCCCGCATGTACGTCGGGTCCTGGAGCGAGTGGATCACCGACCCGAGGAGGCCCGTCGAACTATGAGCAAGCCCTATCGCTTCGCCGTGATCGGCACAGGCTTCTTCGCGCAAAACCATCTCCATGCATGGGCGGAGATCCCCGACGTTGAACTCGTCGCCGTGTGCGACACGGACCCACAGCGACTCGAGGCGGCCGCGCGGGACTTCGGCGGGCGCCCCTACACCGACGCCGCCGAGCTCTTCGCACAGGAGGACCTCGACTTCGTCGACATCGCCACGACGCCGCCGACCCACCCGATGATGGTCCACCTCGCCGCCGAGCATGGCGTCGCCGCGATCTGCCAGAAGCCGCTTGCGTGGGATCTCGAGGATGCCCGGGCCATGGTGGAGGCCATGGCCGCGAAGGACCTCCCCTTCATGGTGCATGAGAACTTCCGCTTCCAGCACCCCATGCGCCGGGTCAAGGAGGTGCTCGACAGCGGTGCCATCGGCCGGCCCTTCTTCGGACGCTTCAGCTTCCGCAGCTTCCACGACTGCTACTCGGCTCAGCCGTGGCTGCTCGATAGCGAGCGCATGATCATCGTGGACGTCGCGGTGCACCTGTTCGACCTGGCGCGCTTCTTCATGGGCGAGCCCGAGTCCCTCTACGCCGAGGCGCTCAAGGTCAACCCGCGCATCGTGGGCGAGGACGTCGCGACCGTGATCATGCGCATGCCCGGCGCCACGGCGATCGCCGATGCGAGCTACGAGACGTTCGCCGACCACTCGACCTACCCCCAGGCCTTCGTCACGCTCGAGGGCACCCGCGGAGTGATCACGCTGGGACCGGACTACCACCTCCAGGTGGTGTCGCACCCTGTGGATGTCGGCGACTCCGCAGCGCGCATGTCCGGTGCCACGGTCATCGACGAGGATCTGCAGATCCCCGAGCATTCCTGGGCATCGCGCCCATGGAACGGGATCCAGGACAGCGTCGTCACCCTGCAGCGGCACTGGGTCGAGTGCCTGCGCACGGGGCGCACGCCCGAAACGAGTGGGGCTGACACCCTGCGCACCATGGAGCTCACGCTCGGGGCCTACGAGTCCCTCGAAACCGGGCTGCCCTACCGCGTGGGAAGCATCGCCTGACCATGGCGATCCCCCTCATCGCCGGGCCCCTACGCCTGGACTACGACGCCGGCGACATTCGAGGTGTGCGCCTCGGTGACGAGGAGATCCTCCGTCGCATCTACATCGCCTTCCAGGACCGCAATTGGACGGCGCGTCCCTGGCGCATCGCGAGCGAAGACATAGACGACCGCGGTGACTCCTTCAGCCTGCGCGTGCTCGCGCAGGGCACCTTCGATGCAGAGCCCCTCGCCTGGACGCTCGACATCGAAGGTCGTGCCGACGGCTCCCTCACCTACTCCTGGACCGGTGAGTCGACCGCACCCTTCCTCCGCAATCGTCTTGGCATCTGCGTCCTGCATCCGATGAGCGGCTTCGCGGGGCGTCCCTGCGACATCGTTCATTCAGATGGCTCGGTGGACGTGAGCGAGTTCCCGCGCGCTATCTCTCCACATCAGCCCTTCGCCGACATCACCGCGATGACGTCCGCCGTAGGCGACGGCGCTCGGGCGCGCCTGGACTTCTCGGGGGAGATCTTCGAGACCGAGGACCACCGCAACTGGAGCGACGCGTCGTATAAGACCTACTGCACGCCGATCTCCCTCCCCTTCCCGGTCGAGGTGCGGCCTGGCGACGTGCTGGCCCAATCGGTGACGCTCACGCTCTCCGGTGTCCCACTCCAGCCACCGGCACCGCTGCCCGGCGAGCCCGTCGCCATCGAGGTCTCCTCCGCCTCCCATCCGCTCCCGAGCATCGGGGTCCGAGCCACGGAGCCCGCGTGGACTCCAGACGAGTCCGCCTTCCTGAGCTCGCTGCACCTCGGGCACCTCTATGCCGATATCGACGCGCGCGGACCCGAGGCGGCCGACCGGATTCGCGAGGCCACATCACGCGCGCGGTCACTCGACGCGCGGCTCTTCATCGCCCTGCATGCGTACGGCGACCCGGACCCCGGTCTCGCTGCCGCACTCGCCGATGCAGGCGACACCCTGGCGGGCATCTGGGTCTTCTCGCCGGAGGAAAAGGTCACCGCTCGGGCCACGCTCGATGCGTGGCGGTCGCGCCTGGGACCGGACCTTCCGTGGGGATGCGGCACCAACCTCTACTTCACGGAGCTCAACCGCCAACCTCCGGACACCACGGGAGTGGAGTGGACGACCTTCTCCACGAACCCCCAGGTCCACGCCTCGGATGACCGCTCCGTGCTGCAGAACACCGCGACTCTCGCCGTGATCGGCGGCGACGTGCCGCGCCTCTCAGGGGACAGCCGCGTGCACGTCGGCCCGGTGTCCCTGCGCCCGCGCTTCAACCCGAATGCCACCGACCCCGCGTCCGACGTGAGCAGCACGGACCTTCCGGCCGATGTCGACGCGCGTCAGCGCACCTGGTTTGCCGCGGCGTGGGCCGCTCTGGCACTACGGGGGTTGAGCACTCCCGGGTCCGTCTCCGCCGTCACGCTCTTCGACGACCTCGGGTGGAAAGGTCTGCGTGCCCGAGACAGCGGCAGCGAGGATCCGGCATTCCCCTCCCAGCCGGGAGAGTCCTTCCCCGTCGCGGATGTCGTGCGCGTCATGGCGACAGCCGACCGTCTCTTGCTTACGACCTCGTCAGATCCGGAGACCGTCGACGCGGTCGTCATCGAGGGTGGCGACGGCCTTCAGGCCATCGTGGTCAACCTCACGGATGCGCCGCGCGCGGCACGGCTCCACGGCGCTGCACATGCCGAAGTCACGCTGAAGCCACATGATGTCAAGCTCATCGACCTGCCTGGGAGGGCATCGTGACCGACCCGCTCTTCGACCTTGCCGGACGCCGCGTGCTCATCACCGGCGCTGGGGGTGCGCTCGGTTCGGTGATCGCCCACGCCTTCGCGGAGCGAGGAGCGCGCGTGGGCGTCCATGATCTGTCCGCCGAGCGCGCCCAGCCGATCGTCGAAGCCATCCGCTCCGCGGGCGGCGATGCCATCGCGGTCATCGGCGACGTCGCGACCGCCGAGGGATCGGCCAGCGTCGTCCAGCAGGGCGCGCAGGCTCTGGGCGGCCTCGATGTGCTGCTCAACGGCGTGGGCATCAACCGGCGCAAGCCCATCGAGGACGTCACGCCCGAGGATTTCGACGCCATCGTCTCGGTCAACCTCCGGGCGATCTACTTCGCGAGCCAGGCCGCCCACGCCATCATGCGCGAGCAAGGGAAGGGCTGCATCGTCAACCTGAGCTCGCTCAGCGCTCGCTTCAGCTTCAACACGATCTCGGTCTACGCAGCCACCAAGGCTGGCGTGACGTCGCTCACCCGCAGCTGCGCCCGCGAATGGGCGTCCGACGGGATCCGGGTCAACGCCATCGAGCCCTTCGTCATCAAGACGGAGTTCACCAAGCCCCTCTGGGGCGAGGACCATCGGGAGCGCTGGTTCGACCACATCACTCCGGTGGGACGACTCGGCGTACCGGAGGATCTTGTGGGATCGGTCGTCTATCTCGCGAGCGATGCCTCATCGTGGGTCACGGGCCAGACGATCGTCCTGGACGGTGGCCTGACCGCCGGCGCGGACTGGGACGCCTTCCGCGACATGTGACCGGGCTACTCGACGCTGATGATGCGAGCGGTGCCGTCGACGACCTCGAAGAACACCACCGACACCTGCACCAGGTCGGGGCACTCCACGGGTCCCTGCCCGTAGACGGTGACATCTGCGACGTTGGCATTGCCCGGCATCGACACGGTCCCGCCGTAGCTGCACTCGTTGTCGAAGTTGACCCGGCGCCCGGGGTCGAGGGCGTACTGGCCGTCGGCCAGGCCGGTCTTGGAGTTGATGGCCGGGTCCAGGGTGGGCGCGACACTCGCAGAGAAGATCACTCCGAAGGCGAGGAGCACGACAACGACGATGCCGGCGACGATGGAGACGCCGATGTTGATCCACGCGATGATGCGCGTGGCGGTGTTGAGGCCCGCACCACCGACGCGACCGTCGGAGGCCTTGATCTCCTTGTCCGACGAGTGAGCGAGGACCAGGGCGACGATCGCCGCGATGATGGGGCAGACCACCCACGAGACGACCGCGAGGACGAGGCCGATGACGGCGTTCGTCGAGGTCGTGGGGGCAGTGACCTGCGCAGCCGCCGGGGCCGTCGCCGTCCATGCGGAGCCGTCCCAGTAGCGCTGCTGACTCGGTGCCTGCGGATCGGGATACCAACCCGCGGGAGCAGCAGCGGCAGGGTTCGGGGTCTCTTCGCTCATGGGCACGACCCTAGACGACGGCGCAGGGCCGTCCTGGTCACGGCGCGGGCACGAAGCGAGAGCGCTGCTCGCCCAGCCCGCTGATCCCCGCGGTGACAACCTGGCCTGGCTGCACCCATGCCGGCTCGGCCATGCCCATGGCGACACCGGGCGGCGTACCCGTGTTGATCAGATCACCGGGATCGAGCACGAGGAACTGGCTGATGTAGTGAACGAGCACATCCACGGGGAAGATCAGGGCGCGGGTGCTCCCGGTCTGCCGGCGTACGCCGTCGACATCCAGCCACAGATCGAGTCCGGCGCCGAAGTCGAGCTCATCGGGCGTGACCAGCCAGGGCCCCAGGGGATTGAACGTCTCGGCCGACTTGCCCTTCATCCACTGGCCACCGCGATCGAGCTGGAAGGTGCGCTCGGAGACATCGTTGGAGACGACGAAGCCGGCGATGCGCGACCAGGCATCCGCCGGTGAGTCGAGGTAGCGGCAGGTGGAGCCGATGACGATGCCGAGCTCGACCTCGTAGTCC
>Ga0181554_1002191_pt1 | contig 17651 bp, 9 predicted proteins | sample 011ome_16_FD_145602 | JGI IMG/M metagenome (GOLD analysis project Ga0181554, IMG submission 145602) | Coastal salt marsh microbial communities from the Groves Creek Marsh, Skidaway Island, Georgia - 011503CT metaG (spades assembly) | ecosystem: Environmental > Aquatic > Marine > Intertidal zone >... | reverse complement strand
CATCAAAGGCCGGGGTAACAACGCATGCGGCAGAGGTAACAACGCATGAAATACCCTAAAAATTAGGGCTTTTTTTGGTGGAAGAGAACGACGACGACGGAGGTGCCACACGACGCGCGCGTATGAAACAAAGTCACAAATTAATATTTACACATTCACAGCAAGTTTCATGATGCTTTTCGGCGATTTGCGATCTGTACAAAACGACATGCACCGATTGATGCATATCAACACCATGCATATTGTTTCTTCGCGTGCTTCTCACACAAGGGCCAACACGTTGGAACAACACCACCACCACCACCACCAGCGCAGGAGGAAAGACCCTAAAAGTATTGAGGGAGTTGGGCTGGGTCACTCCCATTGAGCAGGCTAGTTTTTTGGGAGAATTTTGACTGGACAAAGTAGGCTAAAATTAGCCTACCCAATGGGATAAATCCCATGGGAAATATCCCATTGAGTAGGCTATTTCGCGCGACGGTTGGGCGTCGGCGACGAGTGGGAAAAACCCGATTGCATATTGCACATCCTAAAACAACATCTACGTCGTGTGTCGTCGCACGAATTCTTCTAAACCATTCTAACGCATTCACTTGCGGTGCGTGCGCTGTTTCTTCTTTCCCGCGGCGGTGCGTAAAGAGCGCGCGAGACGCATTGCGTCCTCGTCGCTCACTCCGGGCGCCAACGCGACGCCGTTTCGAGCGTGAAATACGCCAGGCGCGACAAAGACTACTTCACCCGTTTTTTTACGCAAACACAGCACGACTGGACCGGGATGCGTGCCGGCTCTCTTCACAACGTTCTGCGTCGGCTCGGACAAATCGGCAATCGCGATAAAATCTCCACCCATGTCAAGCACGGCGTCAAGCTCCGTCGGTAACATTGGGACAAACGCCGCCGGCGGTCGCGATGGTGGTTTTGCCCCGCTCGCGTCCGCTCGAAGCACATCGGCGCACGCCTCCATTAAAGCATTCACGCCACCGACGTGTAGGCGCATGGTTTCGTCCACGGTGCGAACGTCCCACACGTTTTCGTCGAGTGATGATGATGATTTTGCCGCCCACGACTGCGGTGATAAAAGCAGGCACCCCGCGCGCGCGAGACGCACCGTATTGCCACACTCATAATCAAGCAGGGCGCTCGCGGGGGTGGACGCACCCACGTACACGTGTCGGCGGGTGATATCAACGGTGTAATGTGCGCTTGGACCGAATCGGGCGCGAAGAACGGTCGCGAGGTCTTTCGAAACGCGATGCACGGGGACGAGACGATCGAGCGCTTCGTCTCTGGCATCCTCCGCGCTCAGCGCCATTTTACGTCGTTTCTTGTTCGTCGCACTCGCGTCTTGCGCGCTGCCGCTGTCGCCACCCAATCGTGCGTTGAGTTCTCGTTCAACGCACTTGGCGAACGCGCGTCGCGTCGCGTCGTCATCGCGCTTGCGGAGCTTACAAATGAAGAAACCGCCAGTGTCCATGTCGTGGGGTAGAAATCTACGACACTTATCGAGCTTTAACGCCGCAGCCTTGGACGGCGACGGTGGCCACATCGTTGGCGCGTAATCGCCCGCGCGTCCACCTTTGTGCGCGGAAGCATCGTCAAATGACGCAAACCATTTCAACGTGACGTCGTCGTCATCGTCATCGTCGTCGTCCTCCCGAGCTGTGCTAGCACTACCACCACCGACTAAAACGCCACTCGCTTCTACGTGATCACCCACGCGCCATGTATGCAAGCCGGGGCGGGAGATGATTTTATCGCACTCTTTGGGAAATGCATCCTCGATGTCGAGCGCCAAACTTTGATCCGAAACGAGCGCGGCGACGACGGCTTCGTCTTCGATTGGATTGAACGTACACGTCGAATACACCATTGCGCCTCCAGGCTTTAATAATTGCGCGCACCTTTGCGCGACGGCGAGTTGCGTGGCGTGCAGCGCGTTCCCAATACTCGGGCTCCACCGCGTCAAACACTCGGGGTCTTTACGGATCGTACCGTCACCGCTACACGGAACGTCGGCTAAGACGTGCGTGTACCCACCGAGCTCGACGAGCGCGTTTGTCTTCGCCGCTTCGGAATCGAGCTGCTCGATCTCGCGTCTCGCACGTTTCAAATCACCCTTGGAGTCCACATCGCTGGGAACGTACAAAGGCATGTGCAAATCTTGCCCGAACGCGCGCGTGACGCACAAGCGCGACGTTTCCTTGGCGTCCCGGTGGTGTCTGTCGATGGCATCCGTGAGCGTCTTGACCCGTCCTGGATGCGCGTCGTTCGCGTGCACGACACTACCACCACCGCACGCCGCCACACACTCGAGCAGTTGCATCGTTTTCTGTCCAGGCGCCGCACACACGTCGAGCACGCGAACATCCGTCGTCTGTGTCTGCGTCTGCGTCTGCGTCCCGCCGACATCCAACGCCACGACGGGCAACATGCTCACCACCTCTTGCCTCGCCCCGCACCCATTCGCCGTGGCAAACTCAAAAACATCTAAAACCTCTTCCCGCACGCGCGGTCGCCCACGTTTCAACCCCAACTCACGATCGATCGGCGCCTGAAACGCCCCCCGAACGCCCCCCGGCGCCTCGGCGCAGCCGCCGGCGCGCAACGCCTCGCGCGTCTCCTCCGACAACGCGTGCGCGCGGTGCACTCGAAACGTCACCGGTAACGGCGCATCCAACGCACGCATAAACCGCTCGAAATCCCCGCATTCGTCACCACCCTCGCACACGCCTTGCGCGCGGTAATACTTGTCAAACAACTCGCGCCCCAAACCAAGCTTTTTATGAATCAACCTCGACGTTTTCGACGTCGACGATCCGCGCACGGCGCGCCGAAGCGCGTTCTGATGCCCGCGCGACGACGACGGCGACGCGTCTCCACCCATTCGCGACGCACACTGTCGTCGGCGCGGTGACCTTGGTCAAGGCGCGCTGGGTCCACGACCACGAGGGCGTGCATGTTCGGACATATGGCATTCGTAACGGTCAGAGGACGACGACGTGGTGTGCGTGCGTGGTGTCATAACCGCACACGACGACGACGACGACGACGACGACGAGGAGGAGGAGGAGGTAGCGGTCGTGGTCGTGGACGTACCTTGCCCCATCGCGGTGTCGACGCCGCGCAGAGGTTGGTTGATTGATTCATTCATTCATCAATCAATCGAGCACCGATTGGGAGACGAAGAGACTCGTCCGGGCCGCGAGGGATGGGAGCGAGGATGAGCGAGGATGGGCACGTGCGCGTGTTGTGGACGAATGCGCGTGAACATTGGGCGTTCGATGTGGCGATGTGGTTTACGTGCGCGTGGCGCGTGGCGCCGCAGATTGTTCTCGCGGGCGCGGTCGGCGCCGGAGCGCAGTGGTTAAAGGTGACGGCGTGCGACGAGAGTTTACGATATTCAACCGAGTGTCAGTACGCATTTGCCATTGATGCGCATTTGGTGACGTCTGTGGTGTTGTCATTTTTACTCGTGTTTCGTGCGAGGCAAGCGTTTACGAGATTTGATGATGGGAAACAAGCCATGGTGAACGTGAAGGAGGCGTTGAGAAACGTCTTCGCCGTCGTCGACGTCGAGTACGGCAATGAAAACGCTGCAATAGCGAACAGTGAACAAGCGATCGAATATAAACGAAACGTGCGACGAGAGTTGAGCGTGTTGTACGCGTTCATACGACAAGGTATTCGCGATGCGCGCATTGGCGCAAACGACGACAGCATCCTTCTCGAACGCGACGCCTCTGGTACGCCGAGCGTTCCTACAATCACGAGCGCTGAAGAGCGCACACTGTATGGGAAAGTGTATTCGGAGAGTAGGCCAGAAGCCGCTACTTTGAAGGTGCTGCATGATGTTCAGCAGCTACGACTGCAAGGTTTATTGAGTGAGCGCGCGGCGATGGAGGCGTATCGACATTCGCAAAGCGCGTTGGACGCGTATCGACAAGCGATGTTGATTGTCACCACGCCCACGCCGCGCGAATATTCGCACATCACAGCTGTGCTCTTGTGTTCGTTCGTGTTTTCATTGCCATTTGCGATGACGACACTCACCGATTGGACGACGCCTTTAGTCTCCGCCACGGTGGCGTGGTTATTCTACGGCGTCAACGAAATCGCCATGGCATTGGAGGATCCGTTCACGTGGTCTTTACCCGCGCACGCGCTAAACGTCATGGGACGTCGTGTCGCGCGTGAAATCGATGCGTTTTCCGGTGACGCGCGTGCGAGAGTCGACGAAGACGATAGTGAGCATTCGGTGGATTTGTTCAACGCTAAACGGCGCACGAAATGGTATTGGTTCATCACGGATTGCTTCCAGTGGCGAAACACGACGCTTCCAAGCATATCACGACAATTATTTACAGCTGCACTCCTTGGCATGGGGGCTCAACTGTTGAAACTTGCGAGTTGCGGTTCAAGCGTTACAGATTCCTCGCAGTGTTCGGTGACGTTTGATATCAGCGCCCATCGCGTTTTGGCTATTTCATTATCTTTCTTACTCGTCATCAACACAGATTGGGGGTACGCTCGATATTATGGCGCTAAACGGTTGACAATCGAATTGCAAAACGCGTTGAGGTCGCTTGTGATGTGTGGAACAATCTTCATTGATTCAGCTCATGGAGACGACAAGGAGACAAAGATGGACATGTGCGAAATAACGCGTCTCGCAGATATCTTGCACGCTTTGGCGCGTATAGCGGTTCGAGAGCTCATTGCGCGAGACCCTCGTGGGAAAACGCTGTATTTACGCGATTGTTTCGAAACGGATGAATACGGCGGCGCGCGAAAGCTTTGTGATTTGCTCACGTCGCAAGAACGGCAGACGTTGGAGTCTTTGCCCGTGCACGCCATGACTACGTCAGTTGCTATGAAGATTACCGCGTTGTTTGAAAAATACAGAGAGCGTGGGCAAATTAGCGAGAGATTTGCCGCAGAGGCGTATCGCCACGTGTGCTCCGCGATGCAGTCCATTCAAGGCTTTATGAGAGTCGTCACGACGCCGGTGCCGAAACATTTCCGTCACTTGCTCCAAGTTCTCTTGTTTTTCTTCGTGTTTACCACGCCCTTTGTGTTTAGCGTGAGCTATCAATATATCACACCTGTGCCGGCGATGCTTGTTGCGCTTGGATTTTACGGAATTGCTGAAACATCTACTGCAATGATGGAGCCTTTCAACTTTGAAAGTCCTCGACATGAGTTAGGCGAGCTCGGCACGCGTATGAGCTTGCGGCACAGCCGCCTTCAGGCGCTAGCGCTGATGTACAAAGGCGACGCAGAAATGTTTACCGCGCTCGTGGATGAGTCGCGTGAGCTGGACCAATCGCTGAGTTTACATGGCTCGGTTCTTGAAAGCAGCCGCGCATCTATGACAAGCGTATTATCAAGGATGCTGACGCTCGACGTCAAGAAAGCGAGCAAGTTGGAGCTAGAGTTTAAAGATCGAGCTTTGAAAAGTATGATTGCACTACGATCTGGTTGGTCATTCGTCACAGCGGTTTTTGCAGTTCAAAGCACAGTTCTCCCACGGCTCGCCATGCAGATTTTGGCCAGCGCGTTGGTGGCGATTGGAGCAAACGCGCTAAAAATTAGCGAGTGCGGCGACGAAGTCATAGACGTCACAAAGTGTTCGTATGTATTCGATGCGACTGCGCACACCATGGCGGGTGCCATTTTGGGTTTCACCCTTGTTTTTCGAGTGTCATTTGCGTATACTCGCTATTACGAGTGTAAAGGTTTACTCGGAGCGCTGGCGAATGGCGTGCGGAGTCTCAACGTAGCCGCGTGTACGCTGATGCATCAGGAACCATCACGGCGAAAGGATGACTCTTCACTCGCGCAAGACATTGCTGAAATTCGCAGACTGTCAAGCGTTCTCGTGGGACTTATCCGGCACGTCATTCGCGAAAGTAGGCACGGAATTGTTCCATTTGCAATCACGCCGACGTCACCGACAAGCGACGAACTGTTGCTTGAAGATCCCGAAGGCTGGCCCTCTCTGTCGGTGCTTCTCACGGATGATGAGAAAGTTGGATTTGCAAAAGCAAACATAAACGCTCGTGTGGGTATATGCGCGACAAAGCTCATGCGCATAATCGACGATCGTCGACGCCTCGGACACATTTCTGAACGCGGGGCGTTTGAGATGCTCGGGAGAGTCGACGCGTGTCTCCAAGCGTGTTCGGATATGCAGCGAATTCTTTCAAGCGTCATGCCTTTTGCATTCTTGCATGTCATGAACTTTGCCACATTCTTTTTCACAATGACTGCGCCTTTTGTATTCATCACCTCGTACAAATGGCTCGCGGCTCTACCATCCATGTTGGTCACGATGTCGCTCTACGGCAGCGCGGAACTTGGAAGTTTGATGGAGGATCCCTTCAGCTGGTCAGATCCCAAGCACGATTTGAAAAAGTTTGGCTGGGCGTTGTACACTGAAACGCTCGCATTGCATCAAGAAACCGCGGACGTCACGCCCGAGCGTCGGTCACTCTCGCGTGTAGCGAGTGAGAAGGTTCGGCACTCGATGCGCGAGGAAAGGCGCGGCGCCGACGTCGACGTGGCGCCGAGTCAGAGCGCGGCGCATTCTGGAATTGATGCAATCGTATTGACTGGCGCGGGGGCGCCGCAAACACTGCAATCTCGAACCGTATCAAGTGCAATTCACAAAGCGCACGCAGACTTTCAGTCAGAAACGCAGCGCATAAGATACATTCGCGATTTATTCCGATTTAACGACACCGTGTTTCCTTGGGTGTGGCCGCAAATGCTCCTCGTGATATTTTTCGGCGTCGGCGCTCAATATTACAAGCTTGCGGTGTGTGGTGATGATGTCACAGATCACAGCGTTTGTGGCGTTGTCTTCGCTCCGGCGGCGTCAGCCATCATTGGACGCATTCTCATGTTCATAATCGTGTATCGCTTTTTCTTCGCCTTTAAAGTCTTCTACGAGGCGAAAACGGGCGTATTTGCCGTTACGCACGGCGTACATTTGCTCAACGTCAAGGCGTGCGCATACATGCGCGAGAGCGGCAGTGCAAAAGACGCAGCCGTCGTACGACGCGCGTTGCGAGACATTTTGCGCCTCTCTGGTGCCCTCTTTGCCGCGATTCGTCAATCTTTACGCGAGCAGCGTGAATGCGACGAGAGCGATGGGTCAGATGCTTCGATGCGAATCCTCTTCTTTGATGAACGCGCATCTCCCGCACTCGGTGTTCTTCTGAGTCGTGACTTTGACGAAGACAAGAATAGCGACGTTCTGAACGACGCCGACAGCGACGGTACGGCGTTTCGTGTTCAGCTCGCGATGGTGGCCCCACGCGAACGAGTCACGCTCATCGCCGCGCGTATTTTGGCCAACGTCAATGTCTCCCGCCGCGCTGGGTACATCAGCGATCGCGCCGCGGCAACAATGACGAATACCGTGCGTGATATTTTAACCGGCGTTGCCCAATGCGCGCGTGCGGCTGAAGTCAAGGTGCCGTACGCGCTCACGCACCTCATCAATCTCATCTTGTTGATTTGGATGTTTTGCGTAGCGAGCGTCATCGTGGTGTCTTTTAAATACATGACGTGGCTGCCGTTGTGCATTCTCGCCGTGGCATTATATGGCTTACGTGGCGTCGCCAACTTACTCGAAAATCCGTTCGTGTGGGGTAAGGAAGCGAACGACTTGTCCGCCATCGGCCAAGCATTGTGGACGACGTGCGCCAACACGCACGCGATGTGCGCGAGTACGGAGAAAGGCAGGGCGGATATCGAAGAATTGTACGCCGACATCGAGCACAAACAATCGCGCATCGACGAAACGGTGCGGGAGGCGTATAACGATGTGCGCACACACGTAGCCGCCGTTGCCGTGTCGGCACCGAAGCACAAGACGTCAAACGCGCCGTGGTTGTTTCCGCCGCAACGCCACTTTCCAATGACGCGTTTTAGTTTTATCACTGAATGCTTTACGATTCGCGGAACGGTGATATTACCTCTCGTGCCAATCGTGATTGGATTTTCCAGCGTGGCGTTTATGTTTTGGCTGTGGACGTGGAAGACGTGCGAAGACGCGAACATTGTCGCCAATCGATGCGAATTGCAAATTTCAAACGAGGCGCACGTCTTGGCGACGCCGGTGCTCGGTTTCGTCGTAGCGTACGTGCTCAATTTGGGATACGAAAGGTATTATAGCGCACGTGCGCACATCGACGATTTATACGAGCACGGGCGAAACGCTATGTTGGAAATGCGAGTGTCGTTTGCAAGGACGAAGACGACTTTGGCGACCAAGGAAACCGACGATGATTACGCACGCTTTTTCAACGCGCTTGAAACTCTCGTGGCTTTCATGCGCCAATCGTTAAGAGAAGTTAGAGTCGGATATCCTGACGGCGCCATTGTCAGCGTCGAGGATAAAGACAAAGCGGCAAATCCAAACACTTTGCTTGACGACGATTTCGTCGGCGCTCCGCGTTTGCCAGAGTTGTTGAGCGCCGAAGCTCGAAACGCATTCGCGGGCGTCGCGCCGCGTTTGCGCGTGTACAAATCCGCTGGTCAGGTGTTGCGGACGTTACACGACATTCGCGTGCGTTCAAAACTTCACGAAAGGGCATTCTATCGAATCCAGCGCTCAGTGCAAGGCATGCTCAGGGCGCACGCGAACTGCGCACGCATCGTGACGACACCCGTTCCGCCATTCTACATGTCGAGCGTGTACGTAATGTGCTTTGTATTCGTGCTCACCGCGCCATTAGCGTTCTTGAGCTCGTATCGATGGTATGTCTCAATCCCAACAGCCATCTTGGCGTTTCTCGTGTACGGTATTCTACGTCTCGCGCGCTTGATGATGAACCCATTCACGTTCACCGCGCCTTCGTTTGACGTCGGCGCTTCGGCGCGAAACATTCACGTCTTATCGTCGCTCTTGGCGTTGAGCTCTTGATACTCTCAACCCACACCATGCTGCATGTGGTACGATACTCAAACCGCAGTTATAATAACATCACTGGTACTACATTATTAGCATCACTTGCGACGCGCGTTTCGCACGGCGCGCTCGGCGACGGTTATGTCATGAATTGTTGCGGCAACACAATGAAGCGACTTTCCCACACACAGCAGTGTACCTCTTGAATTTTTAGGGTATTTCATGCGTTGTTACCTTTGCCGCATGCGTTGTTACCCCGGCCTTTGATGATTTCTACCCGTAACTTTTGACAAGGAACTGGAGATGGGAACAGGAGAATGCGCACCCTAAACCCTAAAAAGCGATTCAGAAGTCGAGAAGATTTTTTTTTGAAATCGGTGCGCGACAGGTGGGACGCACACGAGGCGATGCGTTGTCGACGCCGCCGCGACGCCAGACGTCGTCGGAAGACATCCATGGTGCACTATTGCGAGGCAGAGTATTGCGGCGCACCCGCGACGAAGCGGTGCTCGAGATGCGCCGAGGCTCGCTACTGTTCGGCGGACTGCCAACGGCGAGACTGGTACACGCTGCACAAATATGAGTGTGCGGCACTCGCGTCGCAGAATGCGTCGAAGACGAACCGGTCGTCGTCGTCGTCGTCGTCGTCGTCCAAGGCAAAGAAGCCTTTTGTGCCGAAAGAATGCGTGCGGTGTCGCACGATGGTGACGGATGAGAACTCAGAGTGTCGCGTGGGGCATCCCGAGGCGCAGTTGGAGTGGAAGGGCTCGTGCACGTTTGTCGGCGACGGTCCGGAGCCCGAAGTTGGGCTCACTGTGGATTACCTGTGCACGTCGTGCGGTGAAAGTATTGTGCGCAAAGAGACTAAAGCAGGAGAGTCGCATAGCAGCGGCTCTCGGACGTGCTATCGAGGCCGGCACTGCTTTCATGAGTCTGATATTTCCGAAGAAGATACCAGGCGCAAGTTGAATGAGTGCGTGTTGTTAGTGAAGCATCGTGAAGGAGACGATTTTCAGCCGCAGATTACGATTGATGAGCTTCCTGATGATGTGGAATCACTCGTGATTCGATCGGTGTGTGGATACTATGAATCGAACGAACACATTCCAGGTCTCGCGTTGAAGCGAAGATTGCCAAATTTGAAAACGCTCAGGATTTGGAACGTCGACATGGCCGAAGTTGAACTCACTGACGAGCTCACGCCACAACTCGAACGCGTCGAAATAAAAAGCTCGATCGATAAATGTGCGGAGCGAGGCAAGATCAAGATTGTCCTGAGCGAGTTGCGTTACTTCAAGTGCGATTACTATTCGGGGCCAGGCAAGTTTTTGCAAGACATGCTCGACGCGGCTGTCGAGCTCATGTTCTTCAAAACGTACAAATTATATCTCGAAGATCACCATGAGTTGGCGATTCGTTCTTTTTGCTGCGTGAAGATTGATCTTTCCCGAGCTTCTGGGTTGTTCAAGTTGACGTTGGCGACGCCGAGTCTTCAAGTGCTGCAAATTTGCGGCACAGACTTGAACGATATTGAATTTCAGGCTCTACCAAAGAGATGCACCGATATTCTCCACCCGTCGGCGCGAAAAATGTATAATGGAAAATATGGCGACGAGAATCAATCGCCGTTACGTGTGATCGCGGAGGGCACGCATTTTGGCCCGCGCGCGGAGAAGGCGCTGCAGAAGCATCCACGCATTGACGAGGGCTCTGTGCGCGCACAGAAGGCCAACAGCAATTTTGGTGGGGCATTTAATATTGAGCAATTTCAACGCATGAACCTGGGAAATCCAGGAGCCGTGGTGCCCGCTGAGTGGACGAATTTCCTCTTGCAAAATTTCATGGAAAACATGTCGAAGACGCACGGTAAGTACTAAAGTAAAACAAGAATATCGAGGTAATTGCGATGTACACGACTGACTGAGTGACCCTAGAACTGCTAAAATTGTTATAAACACACTGAACTACTTACGCTGACAAACGTTTTCGCCCTTTACGGCGGCGCCGCGCCAAGACTTTCCTACCGCCCACTGTCGCGAGTCGCGCTCTGAACCCATGCCGACGCTTTCGCACCAAGTTACTCGGCTGATACGTCCTCTTGGTGTGACACCACATCTCTCCATCATCGTTGACGATACTGCGTCCATCGATATCATAACTTTCGTCCTCGCGTTCGTCCTGAATCACGATCGTCTCCGAGACCGCCGAAGACGCGTTCAACGCCGCTCGATAGTCGAACCGCATCGCCGACGCTAAAGCCGCCACCGCCGACGCGCGCGTCGTCGTCGTCGCCGCCGCCATCGTCGTCGTCGTCGTCGTCGCCGCCGACATAAACATCATCGTCGCTAAAGACCCATCGAACGGCGCCACGCCCACCGTCGAGCTCGCCCTGACCTCGCCTCGAACCAACCCCACGAAAGACCCATCGTCGTCGTCGTCATCCTTCTCACGCAGCACCGTCGCCGGCGCGCTCGGCGCACCCCGCACCGTCGTGTGCGTCGTCATCATTCGCGTCGCGTCGCACCACGTGCGCGCGCGTTGCACGCACCCCCGTCGCAACATCGTCCTCGTCCTCGTCCTCGTCGTCGTCGTGTGAGGTCAAACACACCGCAGCAGCACTGACGTCGATTTTGGGTCGTATTGAGGGGGTACACGTGTGGTCGTGATTGGTGGATGGCATCCGTAATTCAATTCTTAATTGTTGGGAATTTTGAATCAGTTCTTGACGACGACGGCAGTGCGCGACGCGACCGACGTGTGACTGTGTGTATATATATATATATCTACACATCATCCTCGTCGTTCTCGTCGTCGTCGTCGTCGTCGTCGTGTAATCTGTGAACATGAGCATCGCGATGACGACATCGGTGAACAATGTGACGTTGGGCGGCAAGGGCGGCGTGTTGAGCGCTGCGGTTCGCCGACGACGAGGCGGGTTGGCGACGACGATGACGGTGAAGACGACGACGATGGTGAAGACGGCAGCGGCGATGCGTTCGTCCGTGGGTGCGTGCGCGACGAGAGGCGTGAACTACGCGGCGTCGTCCTCGCCGCGTAATCATTATTATAATCTTTCGCGAGCGAGTCGAGGCGCTGTGGTGCTCGGACGATCGGCGTCGTCGTATTGGGCCTCGGATGAGGGTGTGATTGATGTAGAAGAAAAGTCTTCGTCGTCTTCGTCGGATGGCGATGACGACGCGTCGTCGTCGACGGCGCAGAAGAAGGTTGGTAAGGTTGCGGCTATGGCTTTGGTTTTAGCAGCGATCGCGGCGTTTGCGTACAGCGACGCGTCAGTGAGTTTTCCAGTTTTAGGCCCGGCGCAGACGTTGGCTCGATCGTTTGTGGATTTGCTCGCAGCTGGGTTGGATTACTTGGTTGACGTTGCGCTCGATGCGTACGATGCGTGCATCTTGGGAGCCATTAATGCGTTTGCGTGGTTTCAGTCATTGTTACTCACGCCGGGTAACGTGATTGCTAAAAGCACCGCGGCGGCCGCGCCGATGATGGCAAACCCGAATGGAATCGCGAGTTCGCTTCTTGGTTTGTTATGTGCCAAGCCGTTCATGTCTATTGCGGCTGTGTTGTTGACATTAAGCCGAATCGTAGTGAGCTGGGGGCTCGCGGCCGCCGAGTACGCCTGCGCGTTGCTGTACGCCACTCCCGTGTATGTGGCTGTGCCCGCAGCGACGGCAATGTATTTCATCTACAAGAATCGTAAGGTGAACGCTCCAGTGAAAGTTCCAGCACCAGTGCCGGTTAGAGAGGTGATGACGCGTCGCGTACAACCGCCCGCGCCGATGGTTGAAGACGTCGTCGTCGCCGCCGCCGCCACCGAGGTCTCCTCGGCCAGTGTCGCGAGCGCCAAGTGGGATATGGATTACAGCAGCAGCATGAGCAGTACGAGTTCGGCGTCGTACTCGTCGTATTCTTCTGCTTCTACTGCGTCGTCCGTGAAGTCGTATGATTTCGGAGGCGCGTACTCAAATTCGGAAGCTTCCATGGGATCGTACGGCGTCGACCAAGCCGAAGTCGAACGTATCTACCGCGAATTGATGCCAAACTTGGATGATGTCTACGGTGCAGCCACTAAGGTCATGCCTATTGTAGCCACACCGGCACCTGCGAAGGAGCAACCCAAGGCGGTGCCGCCGCCGCCGCCGCCGCCGCCGCCGGTCAAGGCCGTCGCGCCGCCAGTCGACGAGAAGAAGACGCCCGCTCCCGCGCCGGTGAAGACGGTGGTGCCCCCGCCACCCCCGCCGGTGAAGGCGGCGGTCCCGCCCCCGCCCCCGCCCCCGCCGGCCCCACCGGCTCCGAAACCAGTGACGCCATCTCCGCCGACTCCCGCGCCGGTGAAGGCGGCGACGCCAGCTCCGCCATCGCCAAAACCCGTTACGCCCACCCCTACGCCCGCGCCAGTCAAGCCCGTGACTCCGACGCCGACACCGACCCCGATGCCGACGCCGACTGCGGTCGAGACTACGACCATTGGTGGTAAGTCCGTAAAGAAGGGAGGTAGCAAGGAGGCGTTTTACAGTTTCGTCAACAAGGTGAGCTCCATCAAGACGGACGATGTGTTGAAAGTCGCTACAGAGACGGCGTCCAAGGTAGCGACCAAGGAAAATTTGGATAAGGTGGCATCGGTTGCGACAGAGGTTGTGAGTAAAGTGACGAGTTCGTTCGATGAAAGTGTGTCCACGTCGTCGGCTTCGTCGGTGGCGAAGGGTAGAGTGACGTTGCCCGAAGGCACTCGTAAGGTCTCGGATTCGTCAGAGGATGATCTGAGTGAGGGCACGATTATCAAGAAGAAGGCTTGATCCACCAGCGCACAATGAGGACAAAAACAACAACAAACAACGACAACATAGCTCGCGTCTGCTCTTGTAACACGCCACAAGAAGAAACAAAATTTATCGTGAATCAACTCAACTCGTCGTATTGGTTTTATTAAATGTCATACTTAAACGTTACCGCCGGCGGTGGCGCCGGTTCAGCAATCTTCCCCCAACCTTTGATCTTATACGCAAAGCGTTCTAAATCGGAAATACGTACGGCGTGACGCTTGCGCAAAATATGTAACGTCGCACTTCGGCTACGCGAGTTCGCGCGCATCTCGGATTCACTCGGGCGCTGAGCGTCATCCATATGCATGCCCCACTTGCGCTCGAGCTTTTTAGAGCACTTTTCGCCGTACGCGCTTTGCGCCCATTGCCAAAGCGGGAAATCGTCGCGCACGACTTCATAGTCGCGGTAAAAATCCACCACAATGGCGCATTCGCTGTGTTTCCACGTCAAAATTCCAAGACGTCCGTGTTCGGGCATGATCTCAAAGGCGCCAAACATCCCGCGTCGCATTTCGTCGAATTCTTGATTCAACGCGATGCGAAGCGCTTGAAACGTCAGCTTTGCTGGGTGCATCATTTGATACTCTTTACCTTTAGCTCGAGCGACGAGTGCGGCGAAATCCTTTGTCGTACTCGGCAGCATTCCAGCTTCACGGGCGATGACAATGGCGTCTGTGATTCTTCGCGCTGCTGACGGGTCAGTAGTTTCTCCGTATTCGTGAATCACCCGACGTAATTCATCTCTAGACACGCTGCGTAAGTATTCGCTTGCCGGCATTCCACGCTCGACGTCAAAGCGCAAATCGAGCGGTCCGTCTTGCTCGGGTCTGAAACCGCGCGTGGCGTCATCGAATTGCGGCGATGAAATCCCGAGGTCCAAGAATACTCCAGAAGGTTCGATACCTAAGGGCTTCAACACTTGCGACATTTGTCCAAACGGCGCGTGATGAATCGTAAAACGGGCGTCTTCCTTTTCCAATTCACGGCCTACTTTGATGGCTTCGGGATCCATGTCAAATGCGTGCAATCGACCTTCCGGGGACAACGCGGCCAAAATTCCGCGAGAGTGCCCGCCGCGCCCAAACGTTCCGTCGACGTAGACGCCGCTGCGGTCCGGCGCGACTAATCCAGCGATGGTTTCCGCGAGCATCGCGGGCGTGTGCGTACCGTATGCCTGCTCCGTCGCTCTCACACCAAAAGTGCTCTTTTTCGCCACAGTCACGGACACATTCCGACCTCCAAATCGAGAACCGTCGCGTTTGAGTGCTTCCATTCGGCCCTGTTCGTTGACGAATGTAACAAATCCCGCACCCTTGGATTGCCCAGATAATTGGTCGCGTAACAAACGCGCCTGCCCGACGATGGCACCGCAGTCGGCGAAATAATTCGTGACTTCCTCTTCTGACGCGCTGTGCGGCAGATATTTTAAGAAGACTTCGTACCCTTCTTGTATGCTTCCTTGAGCCGGAGCTCGCGCCGCTGCGGTATTCACGGCTGTCTTAGGACCGGCGCTCGTGACGGCAGATTTTGGCGCGGCACACCTGAAACACGACGTACGCCGAGCAAAGTTCGAGCAACCGCACGCTCCACACGCCCAATCATCTGCGCGCACCTCCCCTGGTGTACTGCCGTTAAACATCGGCGCCGTGTTCATCGGCGATTGCGCTGCGTTTGTCAAAGACGCTCCGCCACCGAACAACGGCGGCCGCGACGCTGACGCGGGCGCTTTTGGAGTTCGAGCCGCCTCCGCCTCCGCAGCGCTTCCATCATCTACCATCACCTTGATTGTCTCACCATCAACGCTCGCACCATCAAACTTCTTAATCAACGCCTTTGCATCTTTGGCGCTCACGTTGTCTATGAAGGCATGTCCTCCTGGAGGCTTTGGTCCTCGTCCACTCGTACCCCATAAACCAACGACGACGTCATCCTTTGCGAGGGACAAAAATGTACTCAACGTCGCCGCGTTCGCGGTTTTCGTCAAGCCAGTGATTCGCACGCGTACACTACTCGCGTCATCATCGTCAGCAGGTGCTGCTGATGTCTTTGCCTTTTTACTACTCTTGGTTTCATCCCCCGACGACGACGGCGACGACGATCGCTTGGGTGTCTTCTTCTCCTTCTTGTCCTTTTTCTCTTTCTTCTCCTTCTTCCCCGGGGTCGATCCCATCGCGAATGTCGTCGGTGGCGGCAGCGATGCGTGCGTCACCAAGTGGCGGCGGCGGCGCTCGGTTTTTGAGTTTTTCAGAGCTCGAGCGCGCGCGTCGAGTTGAGTGATTCACAGCGCGGCGCGGCTCGCATGGCGACAGCCCCGACGGCCCCGACCGATGACGGTGGAGGTGTCGGTGGTCGCCGCACGTCGCTGAAATCGTCGTCGTCGTCGTCGTATCGCGGGAATGCGAGCGCACACAGGCGCGCACAAGCTTTGAAAAGCTCGCAGAGTCGCCGAAGAGATGCATTGGCGTACGCGAGAGCGGTTGTTACGGGATGTGGTGAAGATAGCGGTGCGCATGCGTCGACGGTGCATGCCGACGCGGCATCGTCGGCGATGGATGCCCATGGCGTCGAAGACGAAGCACGCGACGGCGCGATGGTTGACGTCGCACAAGCGACAACGTCGTCGTCTTCGCCGTCGTCGTCGGGGTTGACCATGCCCGAATGGATGTGGGACGATGTTCCACACGATTTGAGTACGAAGTGGTACGTGCGTTCACGTCCAAGAGGCGCGAGGTGTTTAGTCGTCGCTTCAAAAGGTAAAACGATTACCCGAAGTTCGCGAGACGGGCGCACGACGGCGACGTTTCAATCCGCGCTTCCGGGTGGCAGCGCGCGCACCATGCGCGGACGGGGGAGCGATTGTTTCTGCATTCTTGACTGCGTATACGCCGAGGATGAAAAGGCGCGGAAAGACGATAATCATCGTGGCGGTGTTAGAAATGGGAAATATTACGTGTTGGATGTCATGGCGTGGAATGGCGCGGCGATGTACGACTGCGATGCAGAGTTTAGATTTTTCTGGGCGCACACGCGTTTGACACAAGAGTGTGAGGCGTGCGAACGCCCGGACGTCGCGAAAGGACGCGAGTTCTCATTCGCTATGCTGCCTTGGTATGACGCAGACGCACACGGCGTGCGAGCGGCATACGCAGAAGATATCGGCGTCGAACGCGATGGGCTGTTATTTTACCACAAAGAAGCTGCATATGATGTTGGAGTAACGCCATTAGTTTTACTCTGGCGCGACGCAGTGACGTCGAGATTCTTTACACACGACGAAGGGGCATCGGCGGTGCTCGCGCGAGCGGGCGTAAACAACGAGAGCTCGCCGCACATTGTCTCTCTGGCAAAGAGCGCAGATGGCACATTCTTCATCACCGGCGACGAACCACCCTTGGTTATCGCTGCGTGTGACGCTACGCCATGCGCGTCTTCAAACGTCGTTGCACACACGGTCTCGCTCGCACCAGGACGCGTCGGTCGGTTTCTCGCGCGCGGTTTCGACGTCGATGTTTCGTCTGGCGTCGTGCGCTCGGCAGATATCGCCTATCTCGGACCAAAACCGAATGCGACGATGGCCGCAGCAGATCTGTTATCGAAAATTCTCTTCAATGCGCGCGCGAGAACTGCTGTTTCTCTGGACATTCAGCGAATATTGACTGGAGCATCGCAACGCGCCGCGATGGACGCCGCCGACGACGATATGATGTGACGTAGACATTACCGGTAGCAATAGAAAGGAATCCATTGGTAGCAAAACGGCTTAGCTGAAACTACCAGTAGCTAGATGTAAACAATACTTTGTGACTTAACATCGTGTCCGCGCGTCGCCTTCTAGCGCCGTCGTCGTCGTTCTCTTCCACGAAAAAAAGCCCTATAATGTTCCTCGTGGAGTG
>Ga0181554_1002185_pt1 | contig 17682 bp, 12 predicted proteins | sample 011ome_16_FD_145602 | JGI IMG/M metagenome (GOLD analysis project Ga0181554, IMG submission 145602) | Coastal salt marsh microbial communities from the Groves Creek Marsh, Skidaway Island, Georgia - 011503CT metaG (spades assembly) | ecosystem: Environmental > Aquatic > Marine > Intertidal zone... | reverse complement strand
TCTGATCGGCGCGGGTCATCGGCAGCGGCAGGCGGCTATAGGCGATGGCGATGGAAAACGGTCGCGGCGCGGGCTCGACCCGCATGACCTTGGGCAGACCGTCCGCCATCGTCGCTACAGGCGACCTATATCGACGACCGGCACCCGTTTGCCGAGCGCGTCGCGGTCGATGGCGACACCCTTGCCGACGACGACAAGCGACACGTCGCCCGCCGCATCGACATCCTCGACCAGCAGGCGCGACAGGTGCGGCAGGCGCTGCTGGACATAGGCAAGGTTGGCGCCGACGAGTTCGCGGTTCCTGAGGTCGGGGTCGTAAATTTTCAGATCGTACCCCTTGCCGACCAGCGCCTCGGCCAGGTCGATCAGCGGACTTTCGCGCAGGTCGTCGGTTTCCGCCTTGAACGTCAGCCCGATCAGCAATACCGACCCGCCCGGTTCCAGATGGCGCATCACCCTGTCGGCGAGGTAGCGCTTATGCGCCTCGTTCGACGTGATGACGTTCGACATGACCGGCAACTCGACCCCGCGGAGGCCCGCCAGCGCCGAAATCGCGCGCACGTCCTTCGGCAGGCAGGATCCGCCAAAGGCGCCGCCGGGACGGAGATAATAGGGCGAAATATTGAGCTTGGTGTCGGACAGGAACACATCGATCAGCGGTTCCGGGTCGACATCGAATTCCAGTGCCAGCCGGCCAATCTCGTTCGCAAAAACCACCTTGAGCGCGTGGAACCCGTTATCAGACAGCTTCACCATTTCCGCCGTGCGATAGGGCAGTTCGAAGAACGGCGCATCGATATGATCGTATACGCCGAGCATGCGGCGCGTCACACCGGGTTCGCGCTCGCCGACAACGACCCGGGATGGGGCGTAGTAATCCTGGATAGCGGTCGATTCGCGCAGGAATTCGGGATTGAGCACGGCTTCGAACCGCGTCCCCGGCGCTTCCCCGGCGGCATCGATCAGCGCCGGCAGGACGATTTCCTCCATTGCGCCCGGATACATGGTCGACCGGTAGGCGACGATCAGCGGTTCCCGGTCTGCATCCCGGGTCCTCAGTGCGGTCGCCAGTTCGGCGGAAACCGCACAGACCTGGGTGAGGTCCAGCCCGCCACTCGGCAAAGACGGCGTGCCGACGCAGACCATCGCAATATCGGCATCATCGAGATGGCGGCCGACATCTGTGTCCGCGAACAGTCGCCCCGCATCGCGGCCGGCAGCAAGAAGATCATCAAGCCCGGGTTCCGAAACCGGTGAAACACCGCTTTCGATCTTGGCGGCCTTGTCGGTACTGACATCGACGCCGATGACGGTATGGCCGTCCCGCAACAGACATGCGGTCGCCGTGGCGCCGACATAGCCCAACCCGAAAACAACAATCTTCATACGCTATACTCCTGTCAGACGGGTTGTAGACTAATTAACCCGCCGTTGGAATCGCGGTGGCGAGTTCGTCAAACAGTGCAGACAGCGCGTCTTCGCCCGGAGCGACGGCGTCGCGCGACCAGGAAAAATAGACGGCCGCCCGCGCTTCGTCCTTCGCCATGTCAGGCTTCAGGACAATCCGATGGGCCTTGCGTTCGACCCCGAACCGGTACCAGTGGGCCGCGTCTTCCGGGGCGGACAGCGTTCCCGCCAGTGCCCGCGCGGACAGTTCGGTACCGTCCTGGCGGAAGGTCATGCCGGCTTCATGCGCCCAGTCTGACGGGATCAGAAACCGGGTCTCGGCCGTCGATACCGCGCCGCGCCACAGATCGGCAATCAGCACCCCCCGGCCCGGCCACAGACACACGGCTCGACGGACGTCGGCACCGCGATGAGCATAGCCGCTCTGCCACCCCGCCGTTATCAACGCCCCGTCCGGTGGCGTCAGATCAAGTTCCCCGGCATAACCGCGCCGGCCGACGCGGAACGATTTCCAGAATTCGATCGGTTCGGCATCTGTCAGGCGGGGACCGTTATGGGCGGCCGCCGACCGCGATGCATTGCGATCGGCGCCGGCAGTATAGGTCGGCACGCCGGTGTCGACGAGGAACCGTTTTCCCGCCGCCGTCGCCTCCAGCGACAGAAAATCCGCATGGGCATGGCCGGGATTGTCGTCCGGGCCGCAGGGTCCGCAGTCGAACACCACCGAATCCCCGCCCTGTCCGAGGCGGACATACCCGGTATCGACGATGCGGGTCACCGGCGGCGTATTGCCGGTATCGACCATGCTGTCGGCGCGCGGCGCCTCGCCGATCCAGGAATCGTTCATCAGCGCGATTTCGCCATCCGCCAGCGTCATGACCTGCAGGGCTGCGGCCATCCGCGCGATGGTCTCGTCCAGCGCCGGCTGCCACGTTTCCGGATGCAACCCGCTTGCCGCAAATACCCGCACATCCAACATCGACAGCACGTGATACATCGGACAGCGTTCCGCCTGGCCGCCATCGGGCAGTATGTTCTGGCGGATCGATTTGGGGACTGCTGCCTGCAGCAGGTCGAAGGCAGCAGGCGGTGTGGCGCACATACCGGCATAGGCGGACAGCGCCACATAATTTTTCATCAGGTGATTGAACTGGAGATCCCGTTCCAGGTTGGCGCGAATGAACGCGGCGCAGAACCGCGCGTGTTCCAGCAATATTTTCTCAGCAGCCGGGTCACTCGGACCGCCTGCCTTGCGGTACAGGGCGAGCGCCGACAACAGGTTGATCAGCCGGTGACTGGCGGTATAGGCGTTCCACACATCCCGGAACACGCCGGGCGTCGACCAGGCATTCTGCCGGTCGAGAGATTGCACCAGCGCGCATATCGCGCCGAGATCTTCCGCCCGGCCCCGCGCCAGCAAGGGCACCGCATAGCCCATATAGGCAAGGTTCATCCGCCGCAGGGGATTGTTGCCCTCGTGGAATTCGCCGCGCCAGGACACCTGTTCCACGCTGCCGAAATCGTAATCGCGGTTGAGCAGCGTGAATTTCCCGTCCGGAGCGCCCGCATAACTGTCGCCGTGCACCGTCATCTGCAGCTGCAGCACAATCTCCGCAATCGCGACGGCAACGTCGGAGGATGGGTCGGGCAACGGCAGGTTGCGGGCGGCGCGGTCGATCCGCCGGCGGCTGAATGCGGGATGGTGGCGCATCGCCAGGCGTTGCCCCCGGCAGACAAAGCGGAAAATCCATTGTTCCGCCGTCAGGTGACGCACCGTGCGCCAGAGGCGACCTACGGACATATCAGCGGGCGTCCTGCGCGGGCGCGATCATCACAGATCGACCGGGCCGCCCCGTTGCAGGGATTCAAGCACGGCGATGGTCGCGAAACTGGACTGGACAAGCTCCGCCTCGTCCGCGGGCGCGGGTCCGCCGGCGGCAACCGCATCGGCGAACGCCGTCAGCTCCGCCGCGTGGCCCTTGTCCTGCTCCATGGAGCGGCCGATCTTCGATTCCTTGCCGCCCGACGTGACCGTCAGCCCCCGGAAATCATTGATGTTGATGACCGTGCCGCCGGCAAACGCCTCTACCAGCTCCTTCGAATAGGCGGTATCGCCGAGCGCCGTATAGGCAATCGTCGCGAGACTGCCATCGGCGAAATTCAGGGAAACCGTGAGATCGTCGCACGCTCCCTGGGAGACCCTGGCCGCGGCGGCCTGGACCGTCCTGATGTCGTCGCCGACCAGGAAGCGGGCCAGATCGACGAAATGGCAGACCTCGCCCAGAATACGCCCGTTGCCCTCTTCGGCGGCATTCTGCCAGCTGTCATCCGGCAGCTGGCCGGCATTGACCCGCAACAACACGTATTTGGTGCCGCCCGCCGTCGCCAGACGGTCGCGCGCCTGCACCGCCAGCGGCGCGAAACGGCGGTTGAAACCGACCTGCAGGAATGCATCCGACTGCAGCCGGGCGCGGATCACGGTGTTCAGTTCCTCGCGGTCCAGCGCCAGCGGTTTTTCGACCAGCACGTTCTTGCCCGCCGCCAATGCGCGGGCCGTCAGCGACGCATGGGTCGAATGCGGCGTCGTGATCAAAACCGCATTGATGTCCGGGTTGTCGAATATGGCCGCATCGTCGGTATCGGCATGGGCGAACCCGAAACTGTCCGCCGAATGATCGGCGGAAATACCGCGCTGGGTGACCAGCGTATGGAGATCCACCGAGTCTATCTTTTTCAGGCGCGGCAAAAGCACCGTGCGCGCAAAATTACCGGCGCCGATCACGCCGAGAACGCATTTGCCGGCCGGGGATTTCCCCGTCGAGACGGCGACCGGCGTGCGCAGCGTGGGCGATTTTTCTTTCGGCGTCTTGTCGTATTCGAGAATCACGCCGAGATGAGGCTCGGTATTGTTCGACACCATGTCGTAGGCTTTTTCCGCCTCGGCAAACGGAATTTTATGGGTGATCATCTGCTCGACCTGCAAACGATGATCGCGCCGGCGCGACATCAGCCGCACGGTTTCTTCAAGGTTCCGCGTCTCGGTCCAGCGCACGAAACCGACCGGATATTTGACGTGCCGGTTCTCGTAATCCGGATCGTAGCGGCCCGGCCCGTATGACCGCGACACCACCACCGACAGTTCCTTTTTCATGAACAGGCGGTAGTCGAACTCGGTCCCGGTGATGCCGACCAGGCTGATTTTCGCCTTGTCGCGGGCGATATTCGCCGCGGTATCGAACGGCTCGCTCGACTCGGTCGCAGCCGCGATCACAACCCCGTCGCAGCCGCGCCCGCCGGACAAATCCATGATCGCCGCGGTTGGATCGCCCTTTGAGAGATCGCAGACAAGCTCCGCCCCGGCATAGGTCGCGAGCTTGAGGCGTTCCGCATTGTAATCCAGCACCACGACGCGGCAGCCCGCCAGATCGAGAAACTGGGCGGCAAGCTGGCCGACAAGTCCCGCACCGATGACCGCGACCACGTCTCCAAGCTGGGGTTCCACCAGACGCACGCCGTTCATGGCGATGGCGCCGAGCGTGCCGAAACAGGCTTCCTCGTCGTTCACATCGTCCGGCACCGGCGCACAGAGGTTTTCCGGCACCGCGTTCAATTCCGAATGGTTGGCAAGCCCGGCACCGGCAATCGCGACACGCTGGCCGACGCGGAATTTCCCTTCGAGACCGGCACCGACTTCGACCACCTCGCCCACGGCCGAATATCCGAGCGGCAGGGGTTCATCCAGCCGCGCCATGACGGCGCGCATGGTCGCCCCGATACCGTCGCGCTTTGCCTTGTCGAGCACCTTGCGCACCAGATCGGGTCGCGCCTTCGCCTTGGCCGCGAGGCTCTTCTTCGCAAAATTCACGACCATGCGCTCGGTCCCCGCCGAGATCAGCGAGGCGCGGGTGCGCACCAGAAGGTGCCCCGAACGGACCCTTGCATCGGGGACTTCTTTCAGCGCCAGCTTGCCTGAACGCGCGCTCTGGACGACCTGTTTCATTTACGCGACCACATCTTTCAAATTTCCCGCAATCTATGCCGCCATGTCGGAGCGGGTGCAACTATCGCCGCACATAGATCGAATCCTCCTGCCGGACCCGGCCGGTGTGTTTCGAGTTCAACTGACCGAGCGCGCCTTCATAAGCAAAACCGCGGGCGGTGAGGAACCGGTAGATTTCATCGAACCCGGCGGCGCCATCGTAGGATACCTCGAACGGGGATTCGATGATGATGACGGTTACGTCATCGAGCCGGTCGCCGGCGCCCTGCAGCACCTCAAGCTCCGCGCCCTGCACGTCGATTTTCAACAGCATGGGACCCTTTGCCCCGTCCAGCAGCCCGTCGAGCCGCGCCAGCTTGACGGGGTCGGTCCGCACGACGCCGTCATTGCTGCGGTCGTCATGGAACGCGGCCGTCGGCTTGTGGATCGAACTGTTCTGATCGTTCGCGGTGACAAACAGGTCGATAGTACCGTCTTCGGCACCCACAGCGCAGGCTTCGACCCGCACCCGCGAGTTACCGGCATAGATGCCATTGGCCTTTTCGGCCAGGGCCGCATTGGGCTCGACCCCGATAATATCTGCGCCGGGCCAAAGCCTGCTTGCCAGATGCAGGAACTGGCCGTGATTGACGCCGATATCCACGACCGTCGCGGGGGCCAGATCGGCGAGCCACGGCTTGATATATTCGTATTTCGGCCAGGCGCCCTTGACCCGGGGAAAACGCCAGACAAAGCGCAGCATCAGAAGAAGCTTTTCGATCTTCCGGATGCGTTCCGACGGGTCGGATGTCAGCCTGAAACTCATGCGCCCGCGCTCATCGACCAGCAGTCTCCGCGTTATCCAGTGACCGGCACCATAGCTCCATCGCCATCATCGGGAACAGGGTGAAAGCCGCATCGATGCGCTGGGCAAAAAAGTCGTCCTTGAGCGCGGTGACGGCATCGGCATCGAAAAGGCCGCGCGCGGAAACCGCCGCAGGCGATGTCAGATCCTCCATCATGTCGCGCGCCGGGCCCTGCAGCCAGCTGCGTACCGGCACGCCGAATCCCTGCTTTGGCCGGGTCAGGATTTCAGCCGGCAGGCGATCGCGCTGGGACGCACGCAGGATGCGCTTGGTTTCGCGCAAGCTGATCTTGGCCGACAGCGGCAACTGCATCGCGTAGGCGACAAGCCGGTGATCGATCAGCGGCACGCGGACTTCCACGCCTGCCTGCATGGCCATCTTGTCGGTGTAGTTCAGATTGTGGTCCGGCATGAAACCGTTGAGTTCGAGATCGAGGAACCGTTCGACCGGATGATGTCCCCGCGTGCGGTCCAGCGATATCCGCAGCCCTTCGGCAATGCCGTCCGCCGGGATGGAGTCGCGCAGCCCGGCGGCCAGAAGCGCCCGCCGCTGGTCCGCGCCCACGGCCGAATAGCTCATCCCGTCGGCCAGCATTTCATCCTCGGGCATCGACAGCAGCGACCCGATACGTTTCAGACGGCGGCCCAGAATGCTGGAGGGCGGGAACATGCCCAGTACCGCGGCACCGACGGCCCGCAGACCCGGGAGCTTGTTGGCCTGTGCCCAGATCAGCCCCGCCGTATGCCGGCCATAGCCTGTGAACAGATCGTCCCCGCCGACACCGGACAGCAGGACCTTGATCCCGTTTTCGCGGGCGGCGCGGGCGAGGAGCAATGTCTGCACCGCAGCAAAATCCGCCGTGGGTTCGTCGAGCTGCCAGACCATGTCCGGCAACGCGGCGATCAGGTCCGCATCGGTCGCGACCTCTATCAGCTTTACGCCGAGATGCTTCGCGACGATGCGTGCGTGGGTCTGGTCATCGCCGAAGTTATCGGTGCCGGAATCGGGCTTCGTGACGGCGGCGCAGAAGGTGGTGATTTTCGACGGGTCGGCCGCGCGGCACATCGCCGCGACAATGGCGCTGGAATCGACCCCGCCGGAGAGCAAGGCGCCGACCTCGACATCGGCGACCATCTGATCGGCGACGACGCGGTCGATCATATCGCGCAGCGCGTCGGCGTCGTCCGGGGTGGGCGGGGCAGCGGCGTCGAATTGCGGCGTCCGGTAATAGCATGACTGCGTAACCGTGCCGGCCGCCGTGACGGTCAGCGCACAGCCCGGCCGCAGTTTCCTGACGGCGCGGAGCATCGTGTTCTCACCCGCCGTCCACAGAAAACCCAGGTGATCGCCGACCGCCACCGCATCGATATCGCGCGGCAGGTCGGGGCAGAGCGTCAGCGATTTCAGTTCGGAGGCGAATACGAAACCCTGTGGCAGGGCCGCGTAATAGAGCGGTTTTACACCCAGATGATCGCGGGCGACCGAGAGCACCCGGTCACGCCGGTCCCAGACGGCAAAGGCGAAAATGCCGTTCAGGCGATTGACGCACTCCAGTCCGTCACGGGCAAACAGGGCCAGCAGGACCTCTGTATCGGACCCGGTGCGGAACGTCGTCCCTGCCTGTTCGAGCTCGAGCCGGAGGTCGCGGAAATTATAGATCTCGCCGTTATAGGTCAGAACATAGCGAGCGTCGGCACTCTGCATGGGCTGGGCAGCCGCATCGGACAGATCGATGATTGACAGGCGACGGTGTCCGAGGGCGATACCGTCCTCCGACCACAGGCCGTCTCCATCGGGTCCGCGATGCGCGATCGCCGCCGTCATTGCCGCCGCGAGCGACGGAGACCAGGGACCGACAAACCCGGCTATGCCGCACATGACAAGTCAGGTTCCTTTCGGGGCCGATGTCGAATAGTTTGGGTCAAATCACGCAAAATTCGGGGTTTCGGGGCACTCTTCCCAGGCAGGACAACAGTATATGACGGTTCGACATGACGAATGACACCGAAAAATCGTCCGTGCGCGATTTCTGGGAAGAAGCTTCCGCCGGCGAATTCTGGGCAATCGGCGACGACGAACGCGAGAGGCTCGCAACGGAAGCGGCGCAGAGATACGTATTCGAGCCTTATCTGCCGCCCTTTGCGGATTTCGCCAGCGGACGCGACCGCGACGTGCTGGAAATCGGCACCGGTATGGGCACCGACCATCTCCACTGGGCCCGGGCGGAACCGCGCAGCCTGACCGGCGTTGATCTCAGCAACCGGGGCGTCGCCTACACCAGAATGCGGTTGCTGCAGGACGGGTTCACACCCCGGGTGATGCGCGGCGACGCCGAGCGGCTGCCGTTTCCCGATAACAGCTTCGATCTGGTCTATTCCTGGGGGGTGATCCACCATTCGCCCGACACGCCGGCCGCAGTGGCGGAAATCCTCCGGGTGCTCCGCCCCGGCGGCACAGCCCGTATCATGATCTATCATACCCGCTCGCTGACCGGATACATGCTGTGGGCGCGATACGGATTGATGCGGTTCAGGCCCGGTATTTCCATGAAGGAAATCTACGCCAAACATCTCGAAAGCCCCGGCACCAAGGCGTATTCGGTCGCGGAAGCGAAAGACCTGTTCGGGGCCTATGACGATGTCGATATCCGCATCCAGCTCAATTACGGCGACCTGCTGCAAAGCGAGGTCGGGCGCCGCCACCGCGGGCCGCTGCTGAAAATCGCCAAGGCGCTATGGCCACGCCCGCTCCTGCGGCTTTTCTGTAAGAACCACGGGCTGTACCTGCTGATTAACGCCCGGAAATAGTCATCTTTTGGGCGGCCCCACGTTGCGGATACGTTCACGCATCTTCAGGCCGACCTGCCAGAAATGGAAAGCGCGGGCGAGCGCGAAGTCCAGGCCGGCACGGCCATCGAGGAAGCCCGCGCGCAACACGTAGGAATACAGAAAAACAATCGCCGGCTTGAATGGCATACGGCCGAAAAGCGGCTTGGTGAACCGCCGCAGGAACGGCTGGGCGTCTTCGTTCCGGAAATAGCTCCCATTGTGGCGCACCACCACTTCCCAGTCCGAGTACTTGTTGTGCCGGTCGAAGAAGTGATAGAGCGTTTCCTGGTCTTCATGGACCATCCGGTTTTCGAGAACACCGGTCGTACCGTCGACCGGTGGCTGGTAGTGCATTTCGTTGTCGCCGAGGACTTTGACCTCCAGATCGTCATATTCCTGCCAGCGGGTCTTCGCGTGCTGCATGAGCGCCAGCTTGTAGATCCTCTGGCCGTGCTTGAGCATCTTGCCGGCGAAGAAATAGTCGAACCCGAAGAAATACCCGGCATGCTTGTCGCCATCGCGGGCAAGTGTGTCGGCGATTTCCTGGGCGAGCGCGTCCGGCACCTGTTCGTCGGCATCGACCAGCATTACCCATTTATTCGCGAAGGGCAGGTTTTCGAACGCCCATTGCTTCTTTTTCGGATACTGCCGGTTCCATTCGAAGGTGACGACCTTCGCGCCCATGGATTCGGCGATCTCGCGGGTCCTGTCGGTGCTGTTCGAATCGACCAGCCAGACCTCGTCGAACCGCTTCAGCGATTCGAGACATCGCGCAATGTTCGCCTCTTCGTTCAGAGAGATCGTAAGAATGGAGACAGGGATTTTATCGGTCGTCGTATCGGTCATGGTTTCAGTCGTGGCCTCGGTCATGGGACGGTTTCAACTCACTATGGCGCCCGGCAAGGACATCTTCATAGGCCTTTTCCAGTGTCGGCGCGATCCCGTCCCAGGAATACCTCTCGCGAACCAGCCGAACACCGTTCGCTCCCATGTCGGCCGCGAGACCCGGGTTTTCGAGGATCTGCGTAATGTTCAGCGCCGTCTTTTCGATATCGCACGGCCCGACCAGACCGGCCGCCGCCGCCTGCACCTCCGGCCAGATATTGACGGCGTCCGAGATCACGACGGGCAGGCCGCAGGCCATCGCCTCGGCGACCACGATCCCGAAATTCTCGCTGTAGGACGGCAGGACGAACATGGCGGCATCGGCGAGCGCCGACAGCTTTTCGCCGCCGGTAATCATGCCGGTAAAGGTCGTTCTGTCCAGCGCCCCGGCCGCCGACAGCCATCCCCGGGTTTTGTCGGCCATGTCGTCATCCGGTCCGGCGATCACCAGGTGGGCATCATGCCCTGCTGCGAGAACCTGGCCGAAGGCCGGCGCCAGCAGATCGAGCCCTTTTTTGAAATTGAGACGGCCGAGAAACAGAATAATCGGCCTGTCGCCGATCTCCGGGTGTTGCGCCCGGAAAGCGCCCTTTGCCGGAAGGTCGGCGAATTCATCGGTATCCAGACCGTTGGGCACCACAAACCCGTATGGATTTCGCGCGACCGGTGCGGCCAGCCGCCATTCGTCTGCAGTCGTGTAGTGCAGCGCCGCGGCCTGTTCGAGAACGCGGTTCTGGAACCACCATTCGAATATCGCCTTGCGGATGCGCCGCCGCCTGAAGATGTATGGGTCCAGCGTGCCGTTCGGCCGCACGATATAGGGGATACCGGCGCTGCGCGCCGCCGCGGCGCCTGCACGGTCGTGATACATGTACAGCGAGTGCAGATGCATCAGATCGAATTTGCCGGCATCCGCCCGAAGGGCACGTCCGAGCGGGAAACAAGTTTCCCAGAACCGGGGGGCATGGACGGGAAAGTATGTGACGGCAACGCCGCCACTGTCCATCGGCACCCCCAGCGGGACGTCGAGATCGTCGGCGCCGTTGAAATTCGTCGTATAGATGGCGACCTCGTGGCCGCGACGCGCCATGGCGCGGGCCATCCCCATCCCGGCCTTTGGCGGGCCCCCCGCCTGCGGCGAAAGGTTTGAAATAGCATGTAAAATGCGCATGTTTATGCGGACGACGCTTGACCCATAAATTGTGTATGGTAGCGGTCTGACGCCGCGTCAACCTATTCTCGCGGCAGAGCACGTTACAGGTACGGTCATCTTGCGTAACACTTTCCCGGTTTCCGGAATACCGAAAACCCTCCGACTCAACAGAACGGATCGCCGCCAATGTGTGGCGTAGCCGGTATATTCGCCTACGCCCCGGGCGCACCGCCGGCAGACCGCGCCGCGCTGACGCGCATGAACAACGCGATGATCGCGCGCGGTCCGGACGGTGAAGGCATCTGGACAGATCCGGAGGCCCGTGTCGGTTTCGGCCATCGGCGGCTGTCTATCATCGATCTTACCGAAAGCGGCGCCCAGCCGATGCAGTTCGACGATGGCCGGTTGGTGATTACCTATAACGGCGAAATATATAATTTCCGGGCGTTACGCGCCGAGCTTGAAGCGCAGGGCAGACGGTTCCGTTCGGAATCCGACACCGAAGTGCTGCTGCATCTTTATGACCGTGACGGCAGCGCCATGGTCGAACGGCTCCGTGGCATGTTCGCGTTGGCGATATATGACCGCCAGAAACGCGGCGTCTTCCTGGCAAGAGACGGGTTCGGCATCAAACCCCTGTATTATGCGGATGACGGCCAAACGCTGCGCTTCGCATCCCAGGTCAAGACCCTGCTCGCCGATGGCGCCATCGACACCGCGCCGTCGGCCGCCGGGCGCGCGGGTTTCTATGTCTGGGGCTATGTGCCCGAACCCTGGACCATGTTCGAAAACATTCGCGCGCTGCCTGCGGGCAGCACGATGTGGATCGACCACAGGGGTGCACAGCCGCAAAACCGCTATTTCGACGTCACCCGCGAACTCGAGGCGGCGGCCGAGCGGCCTGAACCCTGGACGCAGGAAAATTTGCGCGAGGCCCTGCTGGACACATTGCAGCATCATCTGGTCGCGGATGTGCCGGTGGGCGCATTTCTGTCTGCGGGGCTCGATTCGGCGACGATCGTCGCGCTGACCGCAGAGCTGCAATCGGATGCGCTTCGTTCTGTCACCCTCGCCTTCGACGAGTTCGATGGCACCCAGTTCGACGAGGCCGCGCTCGCCGAAAAAATCGCGCGCCACTATGACACGGCGCATCAGACACAGCGGATCAAAGGCGCCGACTTTCAGGAAGAATACACGCGTTTGTGCGCGGCGATGGATCAGCCGTCAATCGACGGCGTGAATACCTATTTCGTCAGCAAGGTGACGGCGGAGACCGGCCTGAAAGTGGCGATGTCCGGCCTGGGTGGGGACGAATTGTTCGGCGGGTACCAGAGTTTTTCGGAAATTCCGCGCATGGTCGGGACGCTGGGCGCAGTTCCCGGTTTGCGGTGTATGGGTCGCGCGTTGCGCAGAATCAGCGCGCCGCTGGTAAGCGCCGTGACGTCACCTAAATATGCCAGCGTATTTGAATACGGCACGACCTATCCCGACGCCTACATGCTGCGCCGCGCGCTTTTCATGCCGTGGGAACTGCCGAAACTGATGGACCCCGACATGGCCCGGGCAGGCTGGGCCGAGCTGGAAGAAAAAAGCGGACGCCGGCATCAGGTCGACGGGCTGAAAACGGTGCGGGCGAAAGTGTGTGCCCTGGAATCGACATGGTATATGCGTAGCCAGCTACTCCGGGATTCGGACTGGGCCGGCATGGCGCATTCGCTGGAAATCCGGGTACCGCTGGTTGACACGTTTTTCTTCAAACGCATTGCACCGATGCTCGCCTCGGACACACCGCCCGGCAAGCGCGACATGGCGGCGAGCCCGGCGAAGGCGCTACCGGACGAGGTTCTCAACCGGCCCAAAACGGGATTCGCCGTACCGATGCGCGACTGGCTGCTCAAGGACGACCCGACCGCGACAGATCGCGGTTTTCGGGGATGGTCGCGCAAAATCGCCGAAGACTGCTACGCGTAAGCGATGATTCCGGCCCCGCAAAAAGTCCTTATCCACCGCCTTGGCAGCCTCGGCGATACGGCGATTATGTTGCCGGTTTTTCACTACCTGAACGATATCTGGCCGCAGGCCGAAAAACGGGTGATGACGAATTTCCCGGTCGCTGCTGTCGCGCCGCCGCTTCAGGCGGTTCTCGGCGACGGTATCTTCGTCGACGGGTACTTCACGTACCCGGTCAGAATGCGGAACCCGCGGGCCCTGCTGTCGCTGGCATCCGACGTCCGCGCCTGGGGGCCGGATATTGCGATTTATGCAAATGAGGCCGGATCCATCGCCAGAACGCTCCGCGACGGCGCCTTCCTGCGCCTTTGCGGCGCGCGGCGCGTTGTCGGACTGCCCATCGCCCGGTCCCGGCGCGAACACATACTGAACAGGCAAACCGGGCTGTATGAGCGGGAAACCGCACGCATCGCAAGAGCATTGGCGGCGCTGGGCCGGATCGATGTCAACGACCCGAAGAAAAAAGATCTCTGCCTGACGGAAGCAGAACGTGCAGCCGCAACCGACATTCTGTCCGGCTGGGCAGGTGCCGGCAGATTTATCTGTTTCAGCCCCGGTACCAAGCAGCAGATGAAAGACTGGACCGATCCCAACTGGATCATCGTCCTCGAAGCGTTATCCAACGCCGACCCGTCTCTCGGTATTCTGGTCGTCGGCGCGGATGGGGACCGCGCCCGGAGCGACGCGCTGCTGACCCATTGGCAGGGTCCGAAGCTCAATACCTGCGGACAGATTTCCCCGCGCCGGAGCGCCGCTGTCATGGCACATGCGAAGATGTTTCTCGGCAATGACAGCGGGCCTATGCACCTGGCGGCGGCGGTCAACATCCCCGCCGTCGCGGTTTTCAGCCGCCACGCGAAACCCGGTATCTGGTTTCCACTGGGCGACCGGCATCGTATCTTTTATCCGGGTCTCCCCTGGTCGGGCGGCGCACCGCCGGTCGACCGCAATGCGGCGAACGAGACGGATATCACCTCTATCCCGGCTGATCAGGTGATTGACGCCTGCAGGAGTTTTTTGCGTAAACCCGAGAGTTCAGATCTTGTCCAGTAAACCTGTGCGTCTTGCCTATTTCGTATCGCACCCGATCCAGTATCAGGCGCCTTTGTTGCGCCGGATTTCTGAAGATCCATCGATCGACCTGACCGTCTTTTTCGCGAGCGATATCTCTGTCCGCGAACATTTCGACCCTGGATTCAACCGCCAGATTACCTGGGATGTCGATCTGCTGAGCGGCTACCGGCACGAATTCCTGCCGGCAATAGGGAGCCGTTCCGGGCTGTCTCTGTTCCGGCCCTTCAATTACGGCGTTGTGAAGCGGCTGTTGGGCGGCCGGTTCGATGCGGTCTGGTGTCATTCGTATTTCCGCCTGCCGCATCTGACCGCGCTGGTTGCAGGACGCCTACTTGGCAAGAAGGTTTTCCTGCGCGACGAGGCCAGCTTCATATCATCGAATTCAACGGGCATGCGGCGCTTCATCAAGACCTGTTTTCATCAGGTCCTGAAACGGGTGCTGACCGGCATTCTGACGATCGGCAGCATGAACCGCGAATACTACGCCGCGATCGGATTCCGACAGGATCAGTTATTCCGGATGCCCTACGCCGTGGATAACGACTGGTTTGCAGAGCGCATTGCCGAGGCCGCAACAAAGCGGGAGACATTCCGTGCCGAACTTGGCCTGGAACCGGGACGTCCGGTCATTCTGTTCGCGTCGAAACTGCAGCCCCGGAAGCGGGCGCAGGACCTGATCCGGGCATTCATCAAGATCGTGGACGACCCCGCGGCCGGCCGTCCCTATCTCCTCATCGCTGGCGACGGGGAACTCCGCGAGGAATTGCAGGCCCTGGCCGCTGATGCCCCCGCGAATTCCGTTCACTTTCTGGGCTTTCGCTCACAGGCGGAGCTGCCGCCGCTATACGACATCTGCGACGTCTTCGTGCTTCCCTCCAATACCGAGCCCTGGGGCCTGGTGACGAATGAAGCGATGAACGCAGGCCGCGCCATCATCGCGACCACCGAGGTCGGGTCCGCACGAGATCTTGTCCGGGACGGGGAAAACGGCTTTATCATCGAGCCCGGCGATATTGACGCGCTCGCGGATCGCCTCCTGACCCTGTGCAGCGATCGCGACCTGTGCGACCGGATGGGACAGAAAAGTCTCGAGATCATCTCAAACTGGGATTTCAACGCCGATATCGAAGGCCTGCGCGAGGCCCTGCGTGTCTATTTCGGCGACAGGATAGCGCCGCGCGAATGAGGCATATCCTAACCTCGTTCCTGTCTTCCGGCGCGGTGCAGATCGCGAACGTCATCACCGGTATCGTCGCCGCCAGATTTCTCCTGCCAGAAGGCCGCGGCGAACTGGCCTTTCTCCTTCTCTGGCCGGCGCTGATCGCCGACGTGGGCGCGCTGAGCATCAATACGGCCGTGTCGTATTACACGGCACAGAGCAGGTTTTCACCGAAACGGGTGTTCGCCGGCGCATTGTTCACGTTGAGCGTCCTCAGCCTTCTGTTAATGGCTGTTTTCGTTCTGCTGATGCCCCTGCTGTTTGCGGGCCGCGGGCCGGAACTGGTGACGGTGGGCTGGGTGTTTCTCGTCTTCATCCCAGTCCATCTGTACTCGAGCTGTTTGTTTTCCCAGTTTCAGGGGGCGCATGACTTCACCGTCTACAACGCTCTTCGCCTGGTGCTCGCCTATTCCTATTTCGTCTTTATCGTTCCGTTTGTCTGGCTGTTTGGGGCGACACCCGCTGCTTTTGCGTATGCTTTTCTGGCGGCCAATGCCGCGACGCTCCTTACCAGCGCCACGCTTGCCGGGCGGAACGGCTGGATATCCGGCAGGCCGGACAAAGAGGTCGTAAGAGCGCTGGTTTCCTATGGCAGCCGCTTTCACGTCAGCGTCCTGATGGCCATCGTCAGCCGGAGAATCGACATCGTCGTGGTTACGGTTCTTCTGTCTTCGGCGGAACTCGGTCTCTATGTCGCCGCCGGCGCCCTTGCGGGGCTGCCGATGATCGCAACGATGACGATGGACATTCTCGTTTTTCCGAAGATCGCAGCGGCAGAGACAGAAGACGCGAGGCGGGCGATCCTCGGGCGCTATTTGCGCGCAACCCTGTTGCTTTTACTGCCCGCGACGATCGCGATGATCCTGGTCGCCCCTTATCTCGTCTATTTGGCCTTTGGCGAGGCGTTCGACGGTGCAACCAACGCCGCAAGAATACTTCTCCTTGTCGCACTGCCCTACACTTTCAAAGTATTGATCACCACTTACCTGCGCGCCAGCGACCGCATGGTCCTGGTGAACAAGGCCGAACTTATCGGGATGGTCGTCGGGGCAATCGCGCTCTTCGCCCTTGTCCCGCTATTCGGGATCATCGGTGCGGCGTTCGCCCAATTGATCGCCGCCCTGGTCTCACCCCTTTATTTCCTGGCCCGGGCACGGCTCAATTTGAAGGAACTCCTGCGGTTCAGCGAAGAAGACATAAATTTCCTGCGTGAGTTGATGCACCGGATTTCCCGACGGAAGAATGCTCAATGAGACATTCCCGGCAGGATACGCCGCACTTATGCGATACGATGGCCTGCGGTATCAGGAGCCGTTTTGCCATTGCCTAAAAGGAGCCCGTTAGTGCCACCCGGCCACCCCGAAGAATCTACGCCTTTCGTGATCGTCAGTCACCCGACACGGCAAGGATACGTGTATCGCGTGCCGATGGCTGCACAACTTGCCGGCTTTCAGGGCGTTTTCCTCACGGGGATTTATTACAAATCGGAAAACCCGGTGTATCGACTGGCAACGTCGCTCCCGTTTGGCCTCGGCGCGAAGCTCGCGAGTACGCTTGAGAAACGGCGTCTCAAGGAATTGGATCCGAACCGCGTGATCTCGGTTTCCGGTCCACTGCCGGAAATACTGCCGCGCATATCCGGTTCCTATCGACCGTCCAACTCCCTGCATGACCGACTGGCGGCACGCTGGATCGACAAGAACGGAAAGTTTGACGGCCCGACCGTCGCACATGGTTTCGCTGACAGCAGCAGCCGTTTCCTCGGCAGCGCCCGGCGACTCGGCGCGACAACTATCCTGGAAATGACGCTGCCGCCCTGGGGCGAAGAGATTATCGCACCCGAATACGACCGGCTGGGTTATCGCTTTCCGCCCAACCGGCAATTGCGTGAACACCAGGCCGAGATCGACGAGGCCGACTTCATTGTCGCCCAGAACGCCTTCTCGGTTGACTGGCTGAACAATCACAACATCGCTCTGGACCGGATTGCACTGCTGCCGTTAGGCGTGGACACGGAACGTTTTCATCCCGCCGAGGACAGCGAAAGCGAACGGGATCCCGACCATCCGTTCCGCGTGATTTTTGTCGGCCATCAATCCATCCGCAAGGGCCTGCATATACTGTTGGAAGCCTGGCGCGGCCTTGCACTCGACAATGCAGAGTTGATCCTGGTGGGACCCGTGACAGACGATATCGGCAAGCGTCTTCACGAGGCATACACGGGAACATTCACCTTCGTCGGGATGACACAGCCTGATCGC
>Ga0181554_1002178_pt1 | contig 17712 bp, 16 predicted proteins | sample 011ome_16_FD_145602 | JGI IMG/M metagenome (GOLD analysis project Ga0181554, IMG submission 145602) | Coastal salt marsh microbial communities from the Groves Creek Marsh, Skidaway Island, Georgia - 011503CT metaG (spades assembly) | ecosystem: Environmental > Aquatic > Marine > Intertidal zone... | reverse complement strand
CCTCCTGTCCGCGCGGTTCTGTTTTTATCTCTCTCGAGGCGACCGAGAACGGCGCCTCGTGCCGTCTCGGGAGCTCCGAGGAGCTTCCGTCTGTTTCGACGAGAGGGCGAGACGGGCCGTATCTCGGGTCGAGGCGATTTCTGCCTCTCGTCGCGCGCGCGCGACACGTCGCGCGCGTCCAGTCCGCTCGCGTCCCGCCCGCGTCCCTCACTACCGCACGCGCGCGCACGCCGTCGCCCTCGACCTCACCGCCCGCCCCGCTCTCGCCTCCGCGCGCACGCCTCCGCGACGATGATGCGCACCGCCTCGCTCTGCGACGCCGCCGCCGACCCGCGCGTCTCCCGCGTCGCGCCCTCCTCCGCCGCGCGCGGCGCGCGCGTCGTCGCCAAGGCGACCACGACGGCCGGAAAGACGTTCGCCTCGCTCGCGGACGCGGTGAACGCCGGCGTCGTCCGCGGCGTCGGCCCGTTCCCGGACGGCGTCGACGCGTTCGGGTTCTTCAACGACATCAAGGAGACCGAGGCGCAGAGATACGCGGACGTGGAGATCACGCACGGGCGCGTCGCGATGCTCGCCGCGCTGGGGTTTCTCGTCGGCGAGTACGTCGAGGGGTCGTCCTTCCTCTTCGACGCGCAGGTCACCGGTCCGGCCATCAACCACTTTCAGCAAGTTCCGCCGCTGTTTTGGGGGCTCATCGGCGCCATCATCTTCGTCTCGGAGTCCTCGCGCGTGCAAAAGGCGTGGCAGTCGCCGTTCGACGCCGCGGAGCTGTTCCTCATGAACCCCGACCACGTCCCGGGGGACTACGGCTTCGACCCGCTCGGGCTGTCGGGTGCGTTCTGTATGGTAGACAAAATAAAAATTTTTCACCCGTCCTTCGGTTTCAACATTTGATCGCGACCCCGTTCAACTGACCGAAGAACGCCCTCCTTCATCAGCGGGGAAGGACGACGCGTGGCTCGCGGACATGAAGCTCAAGGAGCTGAACAACGGCCGGCTCGCCATGGTCTCGATCCTCGCTATGGTGATTCAGGAGCTCCGCACGGGGATTAACATCCTTCCCGCGGACTACGCGGAGTTTTTCGGCGGCACCGGGGCGCTGCAGACCCTCGAGGAGAAGTGCGCGGGGGCGCCGGACGAAGCCGCGTGCGCGAAAGCCTTCGAAGCCGCGGAGAGAGCCGCGGTGTTCGGCGGTGAGCAGGTCGTTGGGTTCCTGAACGCCGTGGACCTGGGCGTTACGATGTGATGGACGGATGCGAATGCGATGGACGACACGTGATGTGATGTCAGAGACGACTGATGATGCGATGACGTACGAGAACGGTACGATGACGACGGACGTTTCGCCCGAAGGGCTTTTGTTTGGCGCCGCGTGAAAACAAGACAAGAGAGAAAAATAAAACACGAAAGTTGGTCGTCGTCGCCGGCGTCGTTCGATACGTCATTCTAACCTTTCTTTACAACATGCAACGCGCGTCAAGTCAAAGATCCCCATTACAATCTCGTCCCGTCCCGTCCAACACGTACACATCCCTACCGCACCTCAATCGCCCGCTCTATTCAAAACGACCCCGACCCCTCCCTTCCTCGCTTCGTCTCGTCTCTCATTCGTCTTCTTCTCCCCGCCGCCCCGTCCCTCCGACGATCGATCACGTCTCCCTCCGCCCGTCGCCCTCCGGCGGCGTGTTCTTCCTCCCCGTCACCTCCGTGACGATGATCCCGTCCTGCTGATCCTCGTGCCGCAAGTTCGCCCCGTTGCTCCCGTCCTCGAACCGCTTGATGTACCTCCGGCTGAAGATGTCGATGTAATAACACGCCCCGTTCCAGATGCACGAGAGAAACGTGAGGCCCACCAACGCGGTGTGAAACGTCTTATATCGGTAGCACAGCGGTATCGGCAGGAACGTCGCGACGGTGTACGCGAGCTGAAGCGTCACGAATACCATCTTGGTCTTGATGCTGCTCGCGTCGAAGAGCTCGTCCACCTTGAAGAACCCCAACCGGCGACACGTCCGCAGCGTGCTCCTCGTCACCGCCAGCTTATAATCCCCGGCGAGCCACCTGAGCGACGTCACGAGCTCGGGGTCCTCGTCCAGCCGCTTCACGTCGTGCACTTCCGTCTTGAGCAGGTACGCCACCTGCCACGCGATGTACCCGAGCGTCGGCCAGAGGTAAAACTCGGTTAACATCTCTCGCGTCGACGTCATCGGCGTCGACAACTCGGCGACTCCGAGCCGATTGGCGTTCCCGCCGAGCAGTCCCGGCAACCGCGTCCCCAAGACCCTCTCGCTCCACGCCCCGATCGCGACCAGCGGGGACGCGTCTTGGCCGTACCATCGCGCGCAGTACGTCAGTATCGCGGGCGCGGTGTGTATGAACACGCTCTGCACTTTATCGTGCGAGTGAAACACGAGCGAGTTTCGCCACAGCGGGATGGCCCACAGGATGGGTCCGGTGGCGTACGCGAACGTCGTTCGAAACAGCCGCGCGCTCCCGGGGTTCACCAAGATCTGCGCGAAGCACACCGCGTTCGCGTAGTAACAGAAATCGATGAGGAAGTAGTGGTACTTCATCGCGGTATACGTCGCCACCCTGTTCGCGAAGACGAATGGCGCGACGACGAGGTAGTAGAGCCAAAAGAGCCCCGGTCGCGTCGTCGCGACGTGCTGCGTGAGCATCAGACCGAGAACGCCGCCGGTGAAGGATAGCTTGTCGATGAGCTGGATCGTTCGCGGGAGCTTGACGTACTCGCGGACGCGCGTCTCGCCGGTCGGGTCGCCGGTCACGCGCGCGCGGAGTCGGCGCTTGGCGGCGCGGCCGACGTTTTCGACCGGGCGTTTGAAAAATTGGCCGACGCCGCGGGCGTGGTGGGCGACGACGTGTCCGCGCGGGGAGCCGACGCCCTCGTCCGAGCTCGTCGTCGCGCCGTTCTCGTCGTCGTCGCTCAGCGCGTCATGGGGATGGGCATCGCGGGGCGCGGGGGCGGGGAGGTGAGCGGCGTGGGGGGACGCGTCGGGGTGAGATTCGTTGGGTGCCGTGAACGCGGGCATTTACTAATTTGAAAGCCGTTTCGGACGTGGAGACGGCGCGCGCGAGGCGGGTTCGAGGACGCGCACCCGTCGGCGCATGCGGCGGACGAGGCCCGTGACCGCGGCGGTTGCCGCGGCGGCGGCGATGGGTGACGCCATCGCGCGTGGACGGCGGGGGAGCGCGGCAGCGCGTCGCCGAGTGGCCAGATTTCCGCCGGTCACGCGCTTCCGCGTCATCCTCGGAGCGGACGCGGACATCAGTGCACTCGCTTCCGACGCACCGCGACACTCTGCCGGTCGCGCGGCGCCCCGGGCGTCTTCCGTCCTCGGCATGCTCGCGAGGCGCGTCTCGGCCCATCCCTCGCCGCCCACTCGAGTTCTTCGTCTCGCGGCGAGAGCCTCGAACGCCGCGCGCGCGACCCTCCCTCGCGCGTCGCCGTCGCGTCGGACTCGGAGCGCGTCGTTCACGTCGGACGCCGTCGGAGGAGGAGAACGGATCGCTCGCGCCATCATGCCCGCCGCAGCCGCCGCGGAGGACGCCGCGCCCGCGTCCTCAACGGACGACGACGCCTCCTCGCGTACCTACGTCTGGTACGCGTGCTTCGGCTCGAACATCCTCCTCGAGCGGTTCGACTGCTACCTCAAGGGGGGGCGAATCGCGGGCATGGCCGCGGACATGCCGGGGGCGTCCGATCCGTCCCCGCCCGAGCGCTGGGCGACGTGGGAGTCGGTCCCGCATCGGCTCTTCTTCGCGCACTCCTCGCCGACGTGGAACGGCGGCGGCGTCGCGTTCGTGGACGTCGACGAACTCGCGGAGGAGGGCATGGGGACGACGTTCCGGCTGTACCGCGTCACGCTCGCGCAATTCAACAGCGTCCTCGCGCAGGAGAACGGGTTGGACGACGAGACGTTTCGCGCCGACCCGGCGTGCGTCCCGGTGACGCCGGAGGAGGCGGACGCGATGGCGTCGGCGTGGATCGACGCGAGCGGCGGCGACGTCCATGACAAGCGCCTCAGGACATCCACGCCGGCGTCCTCGCGCGCCTGAAGAACCCTAACGATAACCTCCCTCCCGCGTCCGAACCCTACGTCGGCCCGAAGGGCTCGATGCGGTCGCCGTCGGAGCGGTGGTACGGGTACGTGCGGTGCGTCGGCGCGAGAGGCGGCGAGCCGGTGCTGACGTTCACGTGCCCGCCCTCCGAGCTCGCGAAGTTTCGGAGCGGGGAGATGGAGACGAACCCGCCGTGCGAGGCGTACGAGAGCGTCATCGCGCGAGGGTTGGCGCAGATCGGGTGGAGCGCGGAGGACGCGGGGGCGTACTTGAAGACACGAGCGAGCGCGCCGATGACGGCGGCGACGGGGGCGCCGTCGCGGTGACCGGACGGAGCCGGCCGGCGGGGGTCGTAAACGCAACGCGTGCCCCTATGGCGTTCGTTATGTTGGTTGTTATTCTAATGTATATCATCGTTATCATTCGAGTCGTCGATCATCGCGTCCACGTCACGAACGCTCGGCCGCGTCGGTCCATTCCTTCGGCCACCACGACGGCGCCGACGCCGGCGTCTCGATCTCCACCTCGCCGCCCCCGTCGACGGTCGCCCACATCCTCGCGTCGGACCCGATCGCCGCCACCCGCATCATCGCTAACCCGACGTCGCCCTCGACCGCGACGACCTTGCCCACCCCTCCTCGCTCTCGCTTCGACCCCGAGGGCCCCGCCGCCGCGCTCGAGTGCACGGTCCCGCCGCTCGCGAGCGCCGCGGCGGCGTCCTCCGCGGAGCGAAACGCGATCGGCGCCAGACGCTTGCGAACGACGCCGACGAAGTGCGTCCGCGCGGTGAGCTCTTGCCCGATGTAACACCCTTTATCGAACGACACGCCGTGTAACCCCTCGAGGTTACACTCCAGCGGCAGCCGCGTCGCGAGCTCCGCGGTGCCCTCCGCGACGCCGCGGAGGTAGCGGTGGCGTCGATACGCCGCGTCGCCGCCGCCGTCGAACGGATCGATCGATCGAGATTCAGATTCTGATTCCGATCGCGACGTCGACGTCGACGTCGACGCGTCGCCGCCGTCGCTTCCTCCGCTCCCTCCGCGCCCGCACGGCGACGCGCTGCCCAGCAACGCCGCGACCGCGGCCGCGGGCAGCACCCCCCTGCGTCCGAGCCCGACCCACCGCGGGTCCACGGGGAGGAACTGGAACCGCGCGGGGAGGACGCCGCCGCGTCCTCCCTCCTCGCCTTCATCCTCCGCCGCGGCGACGACGACCGCGTGGTCGTCGCCGACGTCGTCCAGCGTCACCGCCGCGCGCAGCCGCAGCTTCATAAGGAGCGCGACCGCGGCGTCGAAGCCGTCGCTGGGGAGGTCCGCGAGCAGCGCGCCGGAAACGCCGCCCGCCGCGCTCATCATCTCGCGATGGAGAAAGACGTCGTGCTCGAGCCGCCCGTGCGCGTTCTGCAGCGCCGCGTACACCGGAGCCGCGCCGGGCGACGCGAGCGGTCGGACGTCGTTCGTGACGACGCGCTGCAGGAGCGACAGCGCGTCCTCGCCGCCGATGCGCAGGACGCGACGGGACGCGAGCGCGGCGCCGACGGCGAGGCGGCCCGTCATCAGGGAGGACGACGCGACGCGCGAGGAGGAAATGAACGACGTCGACGTTTCGCGGCGAGAGAGCTTCCATCGCGTCGCGTCGCGACGCCCCCGGCGCGCGCGAGCGAACGAACGAACGACGCGACGCGACGACGACGACGCGAGAAACAAAGAATAGAGTCGTTTAGCGCATTCAACATCAACGCGGGTCCGCCCTCCGTCGACCCCGCGGACGACCCTCGTCCTCCTCGCCGCGACAGCTGCGCGTCCCTCGTCACCGCATCTGCTGCTGCTGCGCCTGCGCGTCCGCGGCGCCGAGCATGCTGCCCACGATGCCCACCGTCTGCCAGTACTTCCCCGTGCATCGGTCCACGCACGCCGCCTCCCCGACGTTTAAGTCTCCGTCCTTGAACTTCTTGTCCATGCACTTCTCGTAGCACGAGCTCACCATCCTGCGGGGGGGTGGGCGGGGGGGGTGATCGAACGATCGTTCGATCGATCGTCAGCGTCGGCGTCGGCGTCGTAGGTCTTTTTCGCGAGACGACAGGACGGACGAGGCGCGGGGGAGACGGACGACGTCGCGACGCGACGCGATGCGCGCGGAGGGAAGGGACGATGGGAAGCGCACTTGTTGAAGAGCTCGACGCGGTACTCCATCTCCTGCGACGCGATGGGGACGACGGCGCGGGGCGGGCGGGCGAGGCGGTGAGCGACGACGACGACGATGACGTCCGTCGGAGGCGGCCGAGACGCGACGAGGGCCGCGGAGATCCGGCCGTCCGCGAGCGGCGATCGACGGGTCGGACGGCGGCGGCGGCGGCGTCGGCGCGAGCGAGCGGCGCACCTGCGTCGCGTTGGAGTACAGCTTCTCCTTCTCGTCGGGAGACATCTTCGACATGTCGACGCCCGGTTGCGCCATCGCGCGCGTCGCGTGTGGAGGCGCGACGCGATCGGCGGCTCTCTCGGAACGACGAGCGCCGACTGAACCAGACAGAAATCGAGCCGATGCGTCTCGCGTCAGATCGCGCTTCAACCATCAGTCGCGGAGGCACGGCGACGGACTCGACGCGGCGATGTGGGCGTCGGCGGCGTCGCGAGCGACCGTCGCGGTCGCCAGAGGGGGCGTCGCGAGCTCCTCGGGCGCGGCGGGGCCTTCGCGCGCGGTGTCGACGCCGACGCGCGCGCGCGGCCGCGCGATTCGCGCGCGTCGCTTCGGCGTCGGCGACGACGACGCCGCGGGCTCGCTCTTCAAAGCCCAACACGTCGACGATCGGACGCGCGGGGCGACGCGAAGAGGGGGCGCGCGCCGACGCTGGCGGCGATCGCGCGCGCGCGCGGAGGACCTCGACGAGGCGTCGGCGACGGACGACCGCGCGGAAGACGCGTCGCGCGGCGGGGAGGACGAGGACGCGCGCGACGACCCCGCGGCCGACGACGTCGCCTCGTCGAACGGCACTTTTCCGGCGGAGCCCGAGGAGGAGTGGACGCTCGAGTTCCCGTCCTCCGTCGACGACGCGCGAGAGAAGTGGGACACGATCCCGTCGCGATACAGAATCATCGTCGGCACGACGTGCGCGTTCATACTCTGCAACATGGACAAGGTGAACATCTCCGTGGCGATCATACCGATGGCGAGCGAGATGGGGTGGTCGGCGTCCACCGCGGGATTTCTTCAGTCGGCGTTTTTCTACGGGTTCGCGCTGTCTCAGCTCCCGGGCGGGTACCTCGCGACGCGGTTCGGCGGCGCGCGGATGCTCCCCATCGGCGTCGCCATATGGTCGGCGGCGACGTTCATCGTCCCATTCGTCGCGGACAACACCGCGGGATTATTCGCGTCGAGGTGCGAAGTTTTTCATCACCCGCCGCCAATCGCGCGCGTCCCATCCGTCGTTTCACCGACCGACGCGACGTTTGATTTGATCGTTCGCGTCCCCTTTCTTTAATCTGACCGACGCGCCATGCCGTCATCGTCAGGGTGCTCGTGGGTCTCGGCGAGGGCATCTCCCCCGCCGCGGCGACCGACGTCATCGCGCGGAGCGTCCCGCTCAGCGAACGCAGCCGCGCCGTCGCGTTCACGTTCAACGGGTTCAGCATCGGCAGCGTGCTCGGTCTGTCCCTTGCGCCGGCGATAATCACCAACTTCGGGTGGAGGTCCGTGTTCTTTCTCTTCGGCGGCGTCGGATTAGGCTGGGTCGCTTGGGTCGGAAACGGCGTGTACAAGCGCGGCGGCGCGTCCCCGGACGCGGACCCGAAGACGCTGGTCGGCGGCAGGGCGCCGGTGAAGGGGTTACTTGGGAAGCGCGTGATGCTGCCGGAAAAGTGCGAGGTGGACGGCAGCGTCAGGTTCTCGAGCGACGACTGCGACGTCGACGTCGTCTCCGCCAGCGGAAGCGGCAGCTTCGACGACGACGGCGTGAGGGTTTTTATGATGGACGAGGAGGATCCTGAGGAAGACTTCCTTGAGGAAGAACCTGAGCCGCCGGTGCCGTGGGGCGAGATCTTCTCGTGCGTCCCCGTCCGCGCGCTCGCGTACGTGCACTTCTGCAACAACTGGGGGTTCTACGTCCTGCTCGCGTGGCTGCCGTCGTACTTCACGCAAGAGATCGGCGTCAACCTCACGAACGCGAGTCTGTTCACGCTGTTGCCGCCGCTCGCGAACATCGTCGTCGCGTCGTTCGTCGGTCCGCTCGCGGATGCCGCGATCGAACGGGCGACGCCGGTGAACGTCGTCCGGAAGACGGCGCAGAGCGTCGCGTTCTTCGGGCCCGCGACGTTCATGGGGCTCGCGTGCTTCGATTACTTCGACAACCCGCTCGTCACCGTGGGGCTGCTCACCGTCGGCTTGTCGCTGTCGTCGTTCTCGTACGCGGGTCTGTACTGTAATCATCAGGACATGTCGCCGAGGTACGCGTCTATTCTGTTGGGAATGACAAACACCGTGGGGGCGTTCCCGGGGGTGATCGGGGTGCCGCTGACGGGGTACCTGTTAGAGAGGACGGATAACTGGGAGGTATCTATGTTCGCCCCCGCGGTGTTCTTTTACGTCACCGGCGCCGCGGTGTTCGCGAAGTGGGGGTCCGCGGAGAAGCAGGAGTGGGGGTGAACGAACGGACGACGACGGATGAAATTATTTCAATCGCCTTATTATTGGGTACGCGTAGCGCAGAACTTCAGCAGAACTTGTAGTAGCAGATATGATATGATAAGACGACGGTCGCACGCCGGGCGCGGCGCCGGGCGTAGGCACTCCATCTCTCTCTCGTCGTCGTCGTCGTCGTCATCGTTCGCGTCGATCGTCGGATCTCGTCGTCAATCGTAATACGCGTCCTCTGGGTCTGGGTGCCCTTGCTCTAACAGCCTCCGCTCGATCGCGACGAGGCTCTGACGCGAGGGTGCAAAAAATGTTCATTCGTCGGTCAGTTGAAAGGGGACGCGATCAAATGTTACAGTATGTTGAAACCACGGGGTGGGTGAAAAATTCGGCGCACCTTACACCCCGGCGGCACCTCCGACGCCGACAGCGGCTCGTCGTCCGGAAGTCGCTCTCCCGCGTAGAGCAAGACGACGTCCTCGTGCGAGGCGATGATCCGGCGCTTCCTGCCGTGGTGCGTCGTCTTCATCTCCCCACCGCGGCCGAGGCCGCCGTCCCACAGACGCTTTTTGATGACCGCCGCGGTCTCGTCGACGGACGCGCGGACGCGGAAGCGACAGCCTGCGGTCGCGCGGGGGAGGGGACCCTCGGGGGAGAGGAAGAGGCGAGAGACGTCGGCGAGGAGGACGAGCGGCGCGGCGCGGAGGAGGAGAGAAGGGCGCGCGCGCCGCGCCGCGCGATCGTCGATTCGTCCTCATCGCGCGCTCGATCGCGCGACGAACGCGCCTTGGCAGTGGAACCCGAGGTGCTCCGTGTCCTTCCGCGGCGGCACCGTCGGTAACCCGAACCCGTTCGGCTGGTAGAACGGGTGCTCGTCCGTGGGCGTCTCTTCGAACACCGCGGCCTCCTTGTCGGGGGGGATCTCTCTGTTGGCGTCCGCGTCCCACGCGCCCTTGCCGAGGGTCGTCTCGTACGCGTTCATCGCGGCGGTCGGGGCGGGTGGGTGTGTCGAGGCGCGACGCGACGCGACGCGACGTCCCGTCCCGTCGTGGGGTCCGGTTGTCAGTTTACTTTTTCCGCGTCCCCGCGTGGCCGGGCGTTTTTTCTCGGCCGTTCCGACAGGGGGGAGGCGTGCGAGCGCCTCTCACAACGCGTCGCGCGACGCCACCGCGCGCGCACGCCCGCGCGGTCGCGGCCGAAGAAGAAGAAGGAGAAGAGAGAGGAGCGCGTCATCGCGTCGTCGCGATGATCGACGCCGCGAAGGAGGGCGCGAGCGCGTTCGTCGCCGCCAACTTCGCGGGCCCTCCGCCGCGCGGCCTTCCTCCGCTGCCGCCCATCGCGAAGCTCTCGCCTCGCGTGATCCGCGTCTTGGGACAAAACCCGAGCGCGTTCACGCTGCAGGGCACGAACACGTACCTCGTCGGCACGGGAAAGACGCGATGGCTGATCGACACCGGCGAGGGGAAGCGCGCGTACGCGCCGCTGCTGCGCCGCGCGATGAAGGCGCACGGCGTGGAAGGATTAGAAGGCGTCCTCCTCACGCACTGGCACGGAGACCACGTCGGCGGCTTAGCCTCCGTGCGCGCGATGTTCCCGGACGTCGCCGTCGTCGCGCACAAGCGCGTCCGCAGGGACAAGGGCGAGAAAGCGCTCGGGGAGGGAGGGAACGAGGACCCGCGCGCCGCGCGGACGTACGCGGACGTCGCGGACGGAGCCGTCTTCCGCGCGACGGGCGCGACGATCCGAGCGATGCACACCCCGGGTCACTCGGAGGATCACGTCGTGTTCGTCCTCGAGGAAGAGGGCGCGATGTTCGCCGGGGATTGCGTTCTGAACGGGAACACCGCGACGTTCGAGTGTTTGACGGAGTACAGCGCGAGCTTGGAGAGGATGGAGCGAGAGTTGCGCGCCGCCGTCGACGAAGGAAACGGAAACGACGGCGACGACGGCGGCGACGGAAAAGCCGGCGACGGCGACGACGGCGGCGAGATCACCCCCACCGACGGCAACAACGCGAGCGTCGTTCCGAGAGGCCGCCTGTACCCCTCGCACGGCGAAGTCATCAGAGACGGCGTGAAGAAACTGGCGGAGTATCGCAAGCACCGGTCGTGGAGAGAAAACATCTTCATGGACGAGCTCCGCGACGGCTGGCGACGCGACCCCCGCTCGGGCGGGATGACCGCCGCGGAGCTGTGCGACGTCGTGTACTCCCGTCAGGTGAGCTGGCTCGTGTTGAAGACCGCGTGCGCGCATATCACGTCGCAGCACCTCGCGAAGATGACCGAGGAAGGGAGGGTCGTGAGGGAGGAAGGAAGAGCTCTGTGGGGGTGGGTCCTCTCTTCGCCGAGGTATCGACCGGCCGCGAGCGAGATGGGAGAGAATGCGGGCCGCGCGAGGGCGGACCCGCTGTCCGCGCGGTGACGGAGGGAGGGAGGAAGTGGTGGAGGGATAGGACGACGGAGAAGTGATGCGAACGACGCCGTTCGAAGGAGCACGCGGTGCGAGAGTACGGTAGAAGAGGCGCGAGCGCGCGCGAATCGAAAACAGAAACAGACAGATATCAGACAGATCGCTCGACACAGCTGTGCGAACGTGCCGTCCACTCGTCGCGGCGCGCCTGTTCGAGGGAGGGCCGCGGTCGAGGGCGCGGTCGCCGTCGGCCGGTCCCTCGCCGCCCTCCGCGCGCGTCGTCGCCGTCCCGCCACCTCGCGGCGCGCGTTCTGTCGTCGCGCGCCATGCGCTCGCCGACGACGCCGAGCTCGAGGCCGAGGCCGAAGCATCAGGTCACGCTGCACGACTGCGCCAAGGTCGTCACGTCGCGGACGTCGTCGTACTACAACGTCAACCTCGAGGACGTGATGCGACTTAAGAAGACGATCGAGGACGTGGACGCGTCGAAAGATGACGTAGTGCACGCGCTGCGACAGCTCGCGTCGATGATGATGAGCACAGATCTGCTCGCGAAGAGCCTCGTCGGGAAGAGCGTGAAACGCATCTCGCGGAAGCACGGCGACGGCGAGGTGCGCGCCGCCGCGAAGGCGATCGCGGAGAAGTGGTCCTCGGAGGTCGTGGGGGCGTACAATCGCGAGATGAACGCCGCGAGGAAGCGGATCGGCTTCGTCAAGGCGAGGCGGTGACGAGCGGCGTCGAGACGCGGCGGCGAGGGGCGGGGGGAGGATTGGACGTCCGAAGGACGACGACGACGACGACGACGACGACGATAGACGATAGACTAGCACGGGTACGGGCAGCGCGCGCGAACGGATAACGGAAGCGGCGACGAAGTGCGCCCGCTGGACGAACGATGAATCCGTATTGAACGTCACGAAGAATGGTGTTCACGCGTTTTCCTCCTTCTCCTCCTCCTCCTCCTCCCTCCGTCGCGTCGTCGCGTCGCGCGCCGCGTCGTCGCGTCACGCGACGAACGCGCCGACGGCGCGAAGCCCGACGAAAGCCCTCCCTCTCCACAAGACGGCGTCGCTCCTCCGCCCGCCGCCCACCGCCCGCGTTCTCCCCGCGCCGATCGCCGCGGCCCTCACCCTCACGGACGCGCCGCTCCTCGCCGCGGCCGCGCTCACGCCGACGACCGCCTTCGCCGCGGACGCCTTGGTACCCGCGGCGCTTTTTTCAGCTTTCGCCGCGCCGCCGCCGCCATCCGCGGCGACGTTGAAAGCGTCCGCGGCGACGTGGACGTTCTTCACCGCGCGTCCGGAGATGTCCCCGACGGACTTCTCCCACTCCGGGTCCCACGAGACCGCCTCCGGGGTGCTGCACGCGATGGATTTCCCGAACGGGCACGTCGCGTACGCGTACCGCCCGTTCTCCATGCCCGTCACGAAGTGCTCCTCGAAGATCGATCGTAGGAGGTAGTACTCCTTCGAGAGCGGCGGGCTCAGGGGGAACCGCGTCGCCGCGTTCGCGAAATCTTCGTCGGACACGACCGCGTCCGCGTACTTCGCCAAGCCGTCCACCCAGTCGTACCCGACGCCGTCGCTGAACTGCTCCTTCTGGCGCCACAGGACGCTCTTGGGAAGGTACGGCGCGTCGGGCGTGTCGAACGCCTTGCGCAGCAAATACTTCTCCATGCGCGGGTTACCTTCTTCGTCCTTCGCGCTCATGTCGATGACTTTCTGCTCCGGGTTCGTGTTCATCGCGTAGTCGCACACTTGCTGCGACAGCAGAGGCGTGCGGACCTCGATGCCCCACGCCATCGTGGACTTATTCGCGCGCAGGACGTCCCACTGATGCAGCCGCGTCGTCTTCCGAACGCACTCTCGGTGAAACTCCGCCGCGTCGGGCGCCTTGTGAAAGTACAGGTACCCCCCGAACAGCTCGTCCGCGCCTTCGCCGCTGAGGACCATCTTAAACCCGAGCGACTTGATGTGCCGGCACAGCAGATACATCGGCACGGACGCGCGAACCTGCTCGAACGTCTCGAGGTGATAGACGATGTCCGGGAGCGCGTCGAGCGCCTCCTCCGGCGTGAAGTGCACCTCGTGATGCACCGTGCCGAGCTGCTCCGCGACCGCGCGCGCGGCGACGAGGTCCGGCGCGCCCTTGATGCCGATGCTGAACGAGTGCACGGGCTCGTCGCTGCCGAACGTGTTGGTGGCTTCCTTCTTGTGTCGGACGGCGATGGAGGTGATGAGTGACGAGTCCAAGCCGCCGGAGAGCAAAACGGCGTACGGGACGTCCGCCATGAGACGCTTCTTGACCGCGTCCACGACCGTCTCTCTGAGCTCGGTCAAGTCCGCGTCGCGCGTGGGGATGTACTCCGGGTCCGTGACCCATTGGGGGTCGTACCACCGCGTCATCTTGCCCTCCCTCTCGCCGGGCTCGCGGACGTAGTAGTGCCCGGGGGGGAAAATTTCGTACTTTTCGATCCCGGGGTCGTCCACGAGCGTCTTCATCTCGCTCGAAAACCACACCGAGCCGTCCTTGCCGTACGCGATGTAGCACGGGATCTTCCCCATGTGATCCCTCCCCGCGACGACGCGTCCGGTGTGCCTGTCCTCGATGACGTACGCGAACATCCCGTCGAGCTCTCGAACAAACTCCGGCCCCATCTTCTCGTACAGGTGTCCGATCACCTGGCAGTCCGACTTGTTCGCGGAGACGATGCCGTACTTCTCGCGCAGCTCCGCGTGGTTGTAGATCTCCCCGTTCGCGATGAACGCGATCTTCTTGTCCGCGGCCGTAAACAGAGGCTGGTCGCCGTCCGGACCGGGCGCGACGATGGAGAGCCGCTTGTGCACGAGGTACGTCTGCGCATCCGCGGGGGCGCCGGGGACGCCCATCGCGATGTCCATGCCGTACGAGTCAGGTCCGCGGTGACGCAAGCGCTTCGCGAGGTTGTACACCCTCTTGCGGTTCGCGAGCGGGTCGCCCGTCAGGGCGACGACGCCGAAGATGCCGCACATGTTTTGTTCGTCTCCGAGGAGGAGGCGCGCGTCGGTCGGCGAAGATTAATTCTACGAGCGCCGCCGCGTCGCGAGGACGAACGCCTTTCGTCCGCGCGAAGGCGTGCTGCGCGCCGTCGCGGTCGCGTGGACGCGCGGTCGCGGGTCTGTGAGCGGTGGACGGCGCGGGGAACGATCGTCAGGGGGCGGTCGGAGACGGATCGCGCGACGCGCGACCTTTCGGAAGATTAATTACCGGTCGCCGAGAGATAAAGGAATTCGCTCTCGGCGCGACCGATTGCGGCTGGAGGAAGACGCGCGCGGCGGACGCGGCGCGGGGGAAGGGTCGAGAGCAGTGCGCGCGCGCACCGTAAATCCGACGCACCGAAGGCGCGACCGGGAGAGAGGACGCGTGTGACGCGCGGCCGCGTGCGGGCGCGCGAGCGAAGTGCGCGCCCCCTCGACCGCGACCGCGGACGCTTTTCCTCGGCGACGCCGAAACCCTACGCGAGATCTCAGAATAGACGAGGTGCCCTAAGTCGAGCTCATACTAATTGCTCATATAAAGTACGGAAGTACACAGTATGTGAAAATTATATGAGCATTTAGTTTGAAAGTACGCGTACCGTATCCCCACGGTCGGTCGACATCGAAGGCTTCCGAAAGCTGCCGTGAGGCGAAGGAGATCGACCGTCACGTCACTCGCGACGACGCGCGGAGCGCACCGCCGCCCCTCTCTCTCTCCCCCCCCCTCTTCCTCGATCATGGCGAAGCTCGGCGAGGGCGACGAGCGATGGATCGTCTCCGAGCGCGACGACGGCGCGAACGTGAACAACTGGCACTGGCAAGAGAAGGACGCGTTCGAGTGGGCGCGCGAAAAGTTCGCGTCTCGCCTCGCGCTGACGATCGCGGACGCCGTCCCGGACCCGGACGACGCGTCGCGCGTGATCACGATCAAGACGTCGGACGTCACCGCGCTCACCGGGGAGGCGTACGTGAACCGAAGGAAGGGCAAGATCATCGCCGGGTACGAGCTCGACCTGAAGATGAAGTACGACGCGGAAGCGCGATCGAAAGACGATCCGTCGGGGGACGTCGTCGCCGCCGCCTCCGGGAACGTGCACTTCCCGTACATCGCGGACGAGAACGCCGGGGAGGAGCACGACGCCAAGGTCCTCAACGCGAAGAACGGCGCGCTCGACGACAGGGTCAAGGAGATCATAAGGACGGTGGGGCTCCCGATGATGTGGAGGGCGATCGGTGAGATCGAAAAGGAGCTCGCCGCGGGAGGGCCGGGCGGGGAGGGCGACGCGCCCGCGCCGAAACCGAGCGGCGGCGGCAAGGCGGACTTCAGGGATGGCGCCAACGTCAACGGAGGCGCGAAGAGCGACGCGGATAGGGAGAAGGAATCGAGGTCGGATAAGACCGCGCCGCTGTCGCGGAAGGCGCACGCGTTGAAGATGACGGAGCGATTTTTCTGCCGGCCGCGGGACATCTGCGACGCGCTGCTCGACGGCGGCAGAGTGATGCACTTCTCGAGGTCGCCCGCGGACGTGAAGCCCGCGCCCGGCCCGTTCACGATGTTCGACGGGAACGTCCACGGCGAGACGCTGGAGTACGTCCCCGGGGAGCTCATCCGACAGAAGTGGCGGTTCCGGAACTGGGCCGAGGGCCACTTCTCTGAGGTGACCATCACGTTCAGGTGCGTTCTATACAAAAGTTTTTCACCCATCGCCCGGTTTCAACATTTGATCGCGTCCCCTTTCAACTGACCGGTGAACTGTTTTTGTATGGAACGGCCCTCAGAGAGCCCGAGCCGGGAAACTGCTTCGTGGACTTGGTGCAGACGAACGTCCCGGAGACGGACGCGTTCGGGAACGAGAGCGTGATGGACACGACCGAGGCGGGGTGGAAGGAGCAGATCTTCGGTAGGATCCGCCAGGTGTTCGGATACGGCGCGTGAGGTAGGCGACTGGACGGACGCGGACGGGGGGAGCCCACGCGAGCGATCGATTTCGTTTTGAAACCAAACCGTCGAAACCGAATGTGGGTGAAAAAACAAAACTTGACCGGCCAATCTCCGCGGCGATCGATCGATCGCACCCGATAGGGATGGCTCGTACGAATCGTATTATTTTTTTGTCGGACAGTCACGCTGACTCGTCGAGCCGCGAAGGGACCAGGACGCCTTCGCACTCCCCCCGTCCGCGGGGCGGGCAGCGGGATGATGACCACCGCGGGAGACGAGCGATCGGGTCGATCGCCCCCGCGCGCGGACGACGGCGGCGCGCCCGCGTCGCCCTCCGCGCCGAGCTCGCCGATCCGTCGTTCGTCGCGCGCGGGGGCGATCTCGTCGTCGATCGACGCGTCGTGCCAGACCGAACCGCTTCCGCAGCTCCCGCCGCTTCGACGGTTGCATCCCGCGGGTCCGCCGCGGTCGCAGTCGCCCGTCACCGCGGCCGGCGCGGCGGGGCGGCGAGGCGCGCGCGGCGCCGCCGCGGCGTTCGACGGCGGCGTCGCGGGAGGCGGCGGCGGCGGCGGGGTCGATCACGAGGGCGTCGATCACGGAGACGGCGAGAGCCTGGAGGAGCTGGAAGATCTCGTCGCCGCGCGTCACGCGACGCTCGTCCGCAAAGGCGTCCTCCCCGCGTCGCGGTCGTCGCCGTCGCCGTCGCCGTCGGCGAACGCGCGGCCGCCGTGGAACGACCGCGTCGTGATCGAATCCCCCGCGCAGGCGCGGCCGCGACGACGCGCGCATCATCAGCGTCAAAACTCGCTCGACGCGGAGAGCATCGTGTTCGAGTCGCCGCTGCCGCGCCCGTCGGGATCCGGCACGAGAGGCGGCGCGGTGTGCGGCACGCGCGCGACGGCGACGCGACAGCGGGGGGAACAACAACAACAACAACAACAACAACGGGGCGGCGGGAGTCCCGGCGCGGGGGACGCCGCCGCCGCCGGGGGCAGGCGCTCGAGGGACGGCGAGCGGCCGAGTTCGAGAGGGAGCGACGGCGGCGGCGGCGGATCGCGTCGTCGAGGAGGTGCGTTCTATCTCACACTGGTCCCCATACGACCGCGTTCGCGAGGTGAACGCCGTTCCTTAAGGACTTTGCCCGGCGTTTCTCTCCGCCCGCCCCTCGGTTTCAATCCCGACACACCGCGACGCCTTTCAACTCCACCTGACGCCTTTGAACTCAACCCCGACGCGTAGACGCGTATACTCCTCGCTTAGAACGCCCCTCATCCGGATCGCGTTCCGCCGTCTCCGCGCCCGAGCCCATCCGCGGCGGCCGCGTCTCCCCCGCGTCTCCCGGCGGCACCGGGGGAAGACGGCCCGGTGCCGCGCGAAGCCCCGGGGCGAACGGGACGCTGCACTTCGCCGCGCGGCCGGCGTCGCCGGGGTCGTCGAAGGCGCGGAAGCCGACGCCGACGCTTCCGGGCGCGCGCGGCGCGACGGGCGGCGGCGGCGGGGGCGTCGTAAGAGACGTAGTCGCAGACGCGGCGGGATCCGGCGGGGGAGCGAGCGTGCCTTTACGGTTGGGCGGCGGCGACGGCGCGAGGAGCGCGTTCGTGCGGCCGGTGGGCGGGGGTGGGGTCGGAAGCGCGTTCG
>Ga0181554_1002157_pt1 | contig 17791 bp, 20 predicted proteins | sample 011ome_16_FD_145602 | JGI IMG/M metagenome (GOLD analysis project Ga0181554, IMG submission 145602) | Coastal salt marsh microbial communities from the Groves Creek Marsh, Skidaway Island, Georgia - 011503CT metaG (spades assembly) | ecosystem: Environmental > Aquatic > Marine > Intertidal zone... | reverse complement strand
CACCTCGCCGATACGCCTGAAGAGCCTGAGGAATATTGAGGGTCTTTTCATTTAGTCCCTCAAGGGCCGGGCACGGGGCATCCGCCCGGCTTGGCTTTCGCCCTACCGGGCGGCGCATGGTCATGCGCTGGCTTCGCCTGCGGCTCAGCGACCATTCCAAGCATTCTTTATGGCGCTGGAAACGGGCGCGCCAGCGACCGCAAGGCCAAGCGGCCGCCCGCGGCCACCCCGCAGTGGGACGAAGCGAAACGTAAGGAAAGTGGCGAGGATTTCGCGCGCCCGGATGGGCGTCGAGCAAAAAAATGGCAGGGGTGACAGGATTCGAACCCGTGGCCCTCGGTTTTGGAGACCGATGCTCTACCAGCTGAGCTACACCCCTGCAGCGGAACGGCCCTCTATAGCGCCTTGAACGCATTGGCAAGCGACGAACAATATTGTTGGTGCTAGAAGGGCATTATGCACGCCCCGATCCCACAGATCCTGCCTGTCGAGATGCTGCTGCTGGCCTATCGCAGCGGTGTATTTCCCATGGCCGATTCGCGGGACGACGAGGAACTGTTCTGGGTGGAGCCGCGCGAGCGGGCGATCATCCCGCTCGATGGCTTCCACCTGTCACGCTCGCTGGCCAAGGCCGTGCGGCAGGATCGCTACGAGGTCACCTGTAACAAGGACTTTGCCGGCGTGATCGCCGCTTGTGCCGCCCCGCGGCCAGACCATCCCGATACCTGGATCAACACCCGGATCGATGCGAGCTACAACGCGCTGCACATGGCGGGCCACGCCCATTCCATCGAATGCTGGCGCGATGGCGAGCTTGTTGGCGGGCTCTACGGCGTAAGTTTTGACCGGGTGTTCTGCGGCGAGAGCATGTTCAGCCGGGCAGACAATGCCAGCAAGGTGGCGCTGGCATGGCTGGTGGCGCTGATGCGCAGCGCCGGATACGCGCTGCTCGATTGCCAGTTCATCACTGACCATCTCGAATCGCTGGGTGCCGTGACCGTAAAGCCCGAGCAATATGCCGAGCTTCTGACGATGGCCTGTTCAGACGGGTTCGCGGCAGACCTGCCCGCCGCCCATGCTCAGTTGCTGGAGGATGCCGGAACCGCTTCTTCCTCGCCCGGGAAGCTCATCGCGCAATCCTTCACCCAGACATCGTAGATTGGGTGTTCCACCACGTTCACGGCGGGCGCTTCCTTGTAGAGCCAGCCTGAGAACACGCGGTTCCATTCCGATTCCGAATCGGCGTCGGCCCGTTCCTGTACCAGCACCTGCACGAAAGCGCCGGTCAGCTTCGGGTCTTCCCACGGCGCGGTGCGCTCACAACTGGAAAGGCGGATGATCACATCGTCGATCCGCTGCTGTTCACCGGGGCGGATTTCGATGTCCTGCGAGATATTGTTGCGCTTGTTGATCAGGCCCAGCGTGGCCACCCGCTCTTCCAGCGGCGTGCCGATGCTTTCGTCAACTTCCAGCAAGGGCGGAGGGGATGCGGCCAGGTCTTCCGGTATTTCCGTATCGACGGCTTCAGGCTCGGGCGCATCGCCGCCGCAAGCCGCCAGAGCCAGCAGCGCAATCGGGGCAGCGGCGAACCGCAGCTGCCTCACGCGTCAGGCGTCCATGCTTCGTAATCGCCGGTGGCGCGGGCACGCTTGCCGCCGCGTTCCAGTGCGCCAGCCGGGCGATAGGCATTCACCGTGCCGGTGGCGTTGGGCGTGTAGTCCGCTTCCCAGATGTGCGAGGGCGGCAGGTGGCTTTCGGGCAGCTCGTCATAGGAGCCGTGCAGCCAGCCGTGCCATTCGGAAGGCACGCGGCTGGCATCATTGGCGCCATCATAGATGACCCAGCGGCGTTCCCGCGCGCCATCCTTCACCTTCTTGGAACGGTAATACTTGTTGCCCTGCGCATCGGTGCCGACATGCTCGCCATTGCGCGCAGACCACAGGAGGGTGCCGATCGTTGCCCCTTCCCACCAGGTAAAGATCTTCATCAGGAAATTCATGATCGTGCGGTTAGTATATTTTGCGGGCATTGGGCAATGTTTTTTAGCCCTTGAAACGGGCGCGAAAGCGACCGCAAGGCCGACCGGCCGCCCGCAGGTGCCCCGTAGCGCAGCGAAGGGATCAGCACCGAGGACCGTGCGCCCGGATGGGCGTACGGAAATCAGACCTGGTCACCACTCGACAAGATCGCCTGCCGCGACACCCAGTTCCGCCGTGCGGCCTGCGTTCAGCTCGAGCACAGCTCCTGCCGGCCCGACAGAGCGGACCGATTCTTCCGAATAAGGCACGGTGTTGGCGGCGATGTTGAGGATGCGGCCATCCGGGCCGACGAAGATGATATCCAGCGGGATCACCGTGTTGCGCATCCAGAAGCTGGCCATGCGCGGCTGCGGGAAGGGGAAGATCATGCCCTCGTCCGCGCCCATGGAGGTGCGGAACATGAGGCCCTGACGCTGGCTTTCTTGCGTTGCCGCCACCTCGACGCGAAAGGCGTGTTCGCTGCCATCCTGTTTGGTGACGGTGAGCGGAATGACTTCGAGGCCCGATTGCGGATGGACTGCTGCAGTCTGCTTCTCGGCGGGTGCAGCGGGCGTTTCTGCTGCGCCTTGCGCGGAACAGCCTGCCAACATCAATGCCGTGGGGGCGCTCCAGCTCAGGAACCGGGAAAACGAAGAAATGCCAAGGGTCACGCGAAATCGTCCTCATCAAGTTCATGCGCCCATTCCTCGGCCGCATCTGTGGTGGGTGCATCGACCATTTTGCGCGCGCTGTCGAGATTGTGGCCGTAACGCAGCATGGCCGCCACCTGCTTTTCTCGGCGAGCCATGTCCGGCGGCTGAATGCCGAAGGGGCCGAAGCGACGCTTCTGCGCCAGCGCCAGCGCGGCGTGGCGCAATTCGGCTGCGCTGGCGGCCACATCCTCGCGGATATTGGCGGAGATCCCGTCCTGCCCCAAAACCTGCTCCACCCGTCGTTTTCCATATCCGCGCCGCATCAGGCTGGCGCTCTTGGAGCGGGCAAACCCCTCGTCATCGATGTAGCCAAGCTCGGCATAGCGGCTGACCAGCCCGGCAATATCGGGCTGCACCTCGGCGTTCTCGTCCCATCCCCGCTCGCGCAGCTTGCGCGCGAGGTAGCGCTCCAGCTTGGCCGAGGAGGTGGCATATCGCGCGACATAGGACAGCGCGAGGTCCCGCATTTGGGTGGGATTGAGGGGCTTTTTAACCCTCTTGCCCTGCTCGTTACCTTGTTTATGGCGCGCCATTGGCCTTATTCGTGCCACACTTCCTATCAAATGGGAAAGATTGACATGGGGTCGGTGTGGAGCCGATACCCTTTTTTGATTTTGGGAAGCGCCGGAGAAGCGCGCAGAATGAGGGTTGCCCTTACTTCGATGACCGATCTGACACCCACTCCCAACGATTGCGACCTGCCTCGCATTCGTGCCGATTTCGCCACGTTCAACGATGCGGTGGACTATGCGGCAAGGAGCAAGAAAGGCCTGAATTTCCACGATATGCGTGGCGAATTGCAGCTGGTCTATCCCTATTCGCAGATGCGCGATGATGCGCTGGCGATGGCTTACCGCCTGATCGATGCAGGCGTTCAGAAGGCGGACCGGATCGCGCTGATCGCCGAAACCGGGCCTGACTTTGCCGCGCTGTTCTGTGCCTGCACCTATGTCGGCGCGTGGCCGGTTCCCCTGCCCCTGCCCACCACTTTCGGTGGAAAGGAAAGCTATATCGACCAGCTTTCGGTGCAGTTGCAAAGCTCCGACCCGAAGATGCTGATCTATCCGCCGGAGATTGCCGACATGGCTGGCGCCGCAGCAGAGCGGCAGGGTTGCGAGGGCATCTCCTGGGATGTGCTGGCCCAGCGCCCCGCGCCGGAAGTCGAATTGCCCGAAGCTGACCAGGAAGATATCTGCTATCTCCAGTATTCCAGCGGCTCCACCCGCTTCCCGCAAGGCGTGGCGGTGACGCACAAGGCGCTGCTGCACAACCTTTATGGCCATGCATCGAGCATGGATCTCGGCACCAATGACCGCGTGGCCAGCTGGCTGCCGTGGTATCACGACATGGGCCTTGTCGGCTGCTTCCTGTCGCTGATCGCGAACCAGGTATCGGTCGATTACCTGAAGACCGAACATTTCGCCCGCCGCCCGCTGGCATGGCTGGACCTGATCAGCCGCAACAAGGGCACCACGCTCAGCTATTCGCCCACCTTCGGCTATGACATCTGCGCTCGCCGCGTATCGAGCCAGACCAATGTCGCCGAGCGCTTCGACCTGTCGCGCTGGCGGCTGGCCGGCAATGGCGCGGACATGATCCGACCGGACGTGATGCAGAATTTCGTGAACGCCTTTGCCGCTGCCGGGTTCAAGGCAACTGCCTTCACCCCCTCCTATGGCCTTGCCGAAGCGACGCTGGCCGTAACCGTGATGCCGCCGGGCGAAGGCATTCGCGTAGAACTGGTGGAAGAAGAGCGGTTGTCCGGCACTCGCCGCGACCTGTCGCGCCCTGCCCGCTATCGCGCCATCGTCAACTGCGGCAAGCCGCTGCCTGACATGGACGTCGAAATCCGCGGCGAGAATGGCGAAGTGAAGTCCGCACACCAGATCGGCAAGGTCTGGTGCCGCGGCCCCAGCGTGATGCATTCCTATTTCCGCAACCAGGAAGCGACGGACGAATGCCTCGTGGACGGCTGGCTGGATACCGGTGACATGGGCTATGTCGATGCCGGCAACTACCTGTTCATCGTCGGCCGTGCGAAAGACATGATCATCATCAACGGCAAGAACCACTGGCCGCAGGATATCGAATGGGCGGTGGAACAGCTGCCCGGCTTCAACCACGGCGATATCGCCGCCTTCGCGATCGAGACCGAATCTGGCGAGGAAGCCCCCGCCGTGCTGGTGCATTGCCGCGTGACCGATCCGGATGAACGGGTGAAGCTACGCAATGACATTGCCGACAAGGTTCGCGCCGTCACCGGCATGAACTGCGTGGTCGAACTGGTGCCCCCGCGCACACTGCCGCGTACCAGCTCCGGCAAGCTCAGCCGCGCCAAGGCCAAGAAGCTCTACCTGTCAGGCGAGATCGAGCCGATCCAGCTGGCGGCCTGATTACCGCACCAGCACCGCGCCGATCAGCACCAGCAACGCCAGCAGCGCCACGCCCCATACAAGGGTGCGGACCTTAGGCACGCCTGCCCAGTACAGCGGCAGGTAGACCAGCCGTGCACCCAGCCATGTCCAGGCAGCGATCTGGGTGATGTCGCTCGACTTGCCGGTGATCTCCACCGCAAGCAGGGCGACGATGGCGACCGGATAGGTTTCCAGGAAATTGCCACGCGCCCGGTCAAGCCTGCCGGCGACGGCGTTCAGCGGCGGCAGGTCCTCGTCCCGCGCGCCCATGTTCCAGTCCACGCCATATTGCTTTGTCTTGTAGCGGATCGCCACCATCACATGGGCGAGCAGCAGCAAGGTGGAGAGGACAAGAACGCAAAGTTCGGTAGTCATGGCTATTACCCTTCCGTGCTCCATTGCAGTGTAACATCGCCATAGCCCGCGCCGCGAGGCTCTGCCTGAACCGTGGTGATGCCGCGTTCAGCAAAGGCCAGGCGCACGGCTTCCACCGCGTCGCTGCGGCCGGAGATGCGCACAGGCAGGCCGACGCGGGCGATGGCCCATTCGGCAAGGCCCAGCGCTTCCTGCCCGACGGTGGAAATTTCCTCATCCGTGAAGGAAATTTGCGGCAGCGCGCGTAGCGGCGGGGTGAGGCGGATGTCCCAGCCCTCTCCGGCTACTGCCTTCACGCGGTTCTCAAGGTCGAAATAGGCAGCCAGCGTCGCGCCGGGCAACGGCCGCGCGGCAACGGTGGCACGGCGACGTTCGCGGTCCACAGTCACTTCGCTGGCGGGCACGCCGGCGATAAGCGCCAACCGTTCGGCCAGAGCCTCTGCCGCTTCGCGGTCCGCTTCCTGGCTGGCGATCACAGCGGATAGCTGCGCCTGTTCGGCAGCCTGCGCGCTGGTGCCCACACGATACTGGTTGATCGAGACTTCCACCGGTTCTCCCAGCGTGCGGCTCATCGCGCGGGCGGTAATCCGCTCGGCATCGCTTTCAAGCTGCGGGGTAAGGACGGTGGCGGAAACCTGGATCGGGTCCGACTTGAAGTCGGTCTCGATCTGCGAAAGGCGCGCTCGGCTGTCGAACGCGTCGAGCACGGCGGCGTTTATCTGGCGGGTGGCGTTCGCTTCCCACGCGATCTGCCGCAGCGAAATGCCCAGCGGGATCGCCAGCGCCACGAACGCGGCCACGATCACAAAGGTCTGCAGCGCGGTCTGCCGTTCGGAAAGGCTGGTGCGGAAACCATAGAGCCGCGCCATCACCGCGGCGGTGAGCGCGATCGTCATAAGGTTGGTGACGAACAGCATCAGCGCGCCGGAAAACACCGTCCAGTTGAAGGTGGCAAGGCCAAAGCCGACCACGGCCAGCGGCGGCATCAAGGCGGTGGCGATGGCCACCCCGACGATAGTGCCCTCGCGCCCGCGGATCATCGCGTAGGCCCCGGCAACGGCGGAAAACAGCGCCACCAGCAGGTCAAACAGGTTGGGCTGTGTGCGTGCGGCGATTTCGCTCGTCACCGTTTGCAGCGGGGACATGAACACCACCAGCGCACAGAACACCACGGCGAACAAGGTGCCGATGGCGAGCGAGCGGGCGGACTGCTTCATCCACTTGAAGTCACCAATCGCAAGGCTGAAACCCAGCCCCATGATCGGGTCCATCAGTGGCGAGAGAAGCATGGCGCCGATGACCACGGCAGGCGAAGACAGCAACAGGCCGAGGATGGCAATGCCCGCCGACATGGTGATCATCAGCAGGTAGCGCGAGCTTACCTCGCATTCCACGCGGCGCTTCTGGATCACCGCCGCCTGGTCAACCGTTGCAGTAACCGACATGCGCCACCAGCGCCGCCACGTCTCCAGCACATTGCCGAAGCTGTAAGTTGCCGTGTTTACCGGGGTTGCCGGTGGTTCAGTTGCCATTGATATTCGCCTCAAGATCCAAAGCGCGGTATATTCGGTATCACACAAAACCAGCAATGCTTGAAATGCGTGTCTTGCATACCTAATACAGCAGAGACGTATTCTGTGAGGGATTTGAGGGAATGGCCACCAGCAACGACACGACGACCAAGGTTGAAACCGACCTGGAATTGACCCCGCCGGATCCGGTGCCGACGGTCTCCGCAGAAAAGGCGGCCGGCCTTGTTCCCGTGGCCGAGGAAAAGAAAACTGCGCTGGACCACAAGGTGGACGGTTTCGTGGAGGAGCTGATCGCGCTTGATGCCAAGTCGCCCGACTTTGGCCAGAAGGTGGACCAGATCACCAATATGGGCCGCAAGGAAATCATGGCGGCGGCAGGAATGTCCAACCGCTTCCTTGATCGCCCGGTGCGCGCGATGGACCAGGAAACCGGGGTGGGCGCCGATCTTTCCGAGCTGCGCCGCACGGTGGAGGACCTCGATCCCGGCCGCCGCGGCAAGATGACCGGGCGCAAGCTGTTCGGCATCATTCCCTTCGGCAACAAGCTGAAGAACTATTTTGACAGCTACACCTCCGCCCAAGGCCATATCCAGGCGATCCTTGCCCGCCTTGCCAGCGGTAAGGACGAACTGCTGATGGACAACGCGGCTATCGACCTGGAGCGCCAGAAGCTGTGGGAAGCCATGGGCAACCTCGAGCAGATGTTCCACATCGCCGGCACTCTGGACCAGCGGCTGGGGGACAAGGCAGCGGAACTCGACGCGACCGATCCGGAAAAGGCCAAGGCCATCCGCGAAACCGCGCTCTTCTATGTCCGTCAGCGCAAGCAGGACCTGCTGACGCAGATGGCCGTCTCGGTGCAGGGCTATCTGGCGCTGGACCTGGTGAAGAAAAACAATGTCGAGCTGGTGAAGGGCGTGGACCGCGCCAGCACCACCACCGTGGGCGCGCTGCGCACCGCCGTAACCGTGGCGCAGGCGATGACCAACCAGAAGCTGGTGCTGGGCCAGATCACCGCCCTGAACCAGACAACCGCCGGGATCATCGATTCCACCGGCCAGCTGCTGCGCAAGAATACCGCGCAGATCCACGAGCAGGCCGCATCCAGCACCATCCCGATGGAAACGCTGCAACGCGCTTTCCAGAACATCTATGACACGATGGACGAGGTCGACAGCTTCAAGCTGCGCGCGCTGGAATCCATGAAGCAGACGGTCAACACGCTGTCTGACGAGGTGGAGAAGTCCAAGGGCTACATCGCCCGCGCCGAAGGCCAGGCGCAGGCAGCCAAGGAAGTGTCAAACCAGAAATCGCTGCTGAGCCTCGATAGCTGATGGCAGGTGACCTCACCACCCAAAGCGACCGGTTGATCCGCGAAGGCCGAGAGCTGGTGCACGACAACCAGAACAGTGGCCGCCACCGGATGGAAGGCGTGGCCGAAGGTTCGCGCAGGCTGCGCCGCAAGCATCTGACGAAGAAGCTGCGCAATATCGCGCTCGCTGTGGTGGGCATCCTTGTTGCAGCGTCCGTCGCTGGCGTGATTATCGACGGTATCGGCTTTGTCGGCGTGATGGTGACGTTCTTCGCGCTGATGGGCGCCATCGGCTTTTTCGCCTCGCGCAAGATCAAGGTGCCTGACCGGGCTACCCTTTCCCGCACGCAGGACGCGCGCCGGCTGGTCGCCCGCACCGAGTTGTGGCTGGAAAGCCAGCGCCCCGCCCTGCCCCCGCCCGCCGTGCGGCTGGTGGAGGATATCGGCGTGCAGCTTGATGGGCTTGGCGCGCAACTGGAACATGTCGATCCTGCGCATCCCGCTGCTGGCGAAACTCGCAAGCTGGTGGGCGAGGTGCTGCCCGAGATGATCGACAGCTATCGCAAGATCCCGCAGCACTTGCGGCGCGAGGAGCGGGCCGGTTCCACACCGGACAAGCAGCTGGTCGAAAGCCTGGGCAAGATCAGCAAGGAGATTGACCACGTCACGCGCCAGCTGGCCGAAGGATCGCTGGACGACCTCGCCATCCGCACGCGCTATCTAGACTACAAATACGGCGATGCCGAAGGGCTGCCGCCGCCAGACAAGAGCTGAGAGGAACCGATATGCAGGTCGCAATCCCGCACGAGCTGGGCCGCGAGGAAGTTCGCCGCCGCCTGAAGAGCAACAGCCAGTCCATCGCTGATGCCGTGCCCGGCGGCATGGCTGAAGTGACCACCAGCTGGCCCACGGAAGACCGCATGACCATGGCGATCAAGGCCATGGGGCAGGACCTCAATGGCCATATCGACATTGCCGACAACGAGGTGGTGTTTGAGATTGAGCTGCCCGCCGCGCTGGGCTTCATCAAGCCGATGGTGGAAGGCGCGATCCGCCAGCAGGGCCAGAAGCTGGTCGCTCCCCCGCGTGAGGACAACCGGCTGCCCGAAGAGGGCTGACAGCGCTTAGAGCTTGCGTTCTGTCTCGAGGTAGCTGCGCGGAATACGCAGCGCCGCCGCTTCGCGCGTTTCCTTCAGGAACAGCAGCAGCGCGATCATCAGTAGGGTGATCGCCACGATGAACACGCCGGCCGCCACGGGGTTGAGCCCAAGATGGGCAAATTCTTCGAGGAACAGCAGCGCCACCGTGGTGCCGATGCATACGCCGGACATCACCAGCAGCAGGATCGCGCGGTTGAGCAGCGCAAGGCGGGCATCGGCCATGCGGATTTCGCGCACGATGGCATCGTGCTCGTCAATATCAGGCAGATGTCAGCCGCTCGAACAGCCAGTAGCTTGCGGTGATGCCCAGCGCGTATGCCGCAAGCTTCTGCAAGGGCGCAGTCTGCGCCGCCACCGGCTGCAGGCGGCGGGCGATCTGCCATGCGGCAAACAGCACGCCGGCAAAGATCACCTGACCGATCTCGATGCCGATGTTGAAGGCGAACAGCGCCGTCAGCAGGCCTTCGTCAGGCAAGCCGATTTCGCGCAGCACGCTGGCAAAGCCGAAGCCGTGCAACAGGCCGAAGCTGACCGCCACGGCCACGGGCCGCCGCCAGGTGAGGCTGTCCTTCTTCCCCCGCGCTATTTCCACCGCAAGGAACACGATCGAAAGCGCGATCACCGTCTCCACCGCGCGGATGTTCAGCTGGACAAGGTCGAGCGCAGCCAGCGCCAGCGTGATCGAGTGCGCCACGGTGAAGCCGGTAATCGTCACCAGGATGCGCCGCCATGTGCCGGCGATGATGATCAGCCCGGTCACGAACAGCAGGTGGTCGATCCCTTCCCAGATATGCTCGAAGCCCAGCTTCACGAATTCGGCGAAGGTATTGGAATTACCCGCCTCTTCCGGTGCCGGAATATGCAGCACCTCCTCGCCCGGCTGCAGCAGCAGCGTCTGAACCGGTTCACCGCCAAGGCGCAGGCGGGCGATGGTGGCAAGTCCGGGATTGGCCACGGTGTAGTCGATGGTGATGTCCTTGCCGGACAGGCCATCGGTGCAGGTCCAGTCCTGCTGCTTCCAATGGCCCAGCTCGTCCGACCATTGGCGTGTCTGTTCGCCCGCCAGGCAGCCGTCCGGTGCATAGAGCTGCGGGATGAAGCCCGCCTCGACATTGGCGGGGATCTTCCACCTTGCCTCGATGTTTCCTGCATCCAGCTCTGTCAGCGTGATGGTCAGCGGCCGGTTGTCATCGGCTTGCGCCGGTATGGCCGCCAGCGCGCACAGCCAGGCAAGGCAAGCGAGCAGGAAACGCATCAATCGATGATCCCTGCCCCGTCGCGCACTTCGTAATTCTCCATCAGCCGGTCAATCGCGACGATGGCGCTGAGCGCGCGGGCATCCGCAATCGCATCCTGCACCACACGCCCGGCGATCTCGTCAAACTCGGGCACGCGCGGAGCGTTCCTCTCAGCCAGGCCGATGACGTGCCAGCCATACTGGCTCCGGATCGGGCCTTGCCATTCTTCACCCGGCTCCATCTCGAACAGCTTGACGGCAAATTCCTCGCCGAACTGGCCGGCGATCTCGCGCGCGGCGGCATCGGCATAGTTCAGCTGGTAGAGGAAGCGGTCGCCATAGCGCCCTGCTTCACCGAAGCTGGCGTTCTGGCGCATTTCGACCAGCGCTGCGCGGGCGGCTGCCTCCGCACCCGGTCCGCGCCGGTCGGTGGAGAAGAAGGCATGGCTGAAGCTGACCCGCGCCCCCTCGGCATAGCGCGCCTGGTTCGCTTCGAAATAGGCGCGCACGTCGTCTTCTGTCAGTTCGACGTCGGATGCCTCTTCCTCGGCCAGCAGCAAGCGCATCTGCTGCACCACGCGCTGCTTGATCATCGGATCGGCTTCGGCCAGACCCAGCGCCTGCCCTTCGCGGTAAAGCGCCTCGGTCACGGCGGCATCGCGCACCAGCTGGGCGCGCTCTTCCTCGCTCATGCCTGCCAGCAATTCGCGAAAGCCCTCTTCATCATAAAGCTGCGCGCGGCGCTGCAGGTGGTCGAGCAGTTGCGCTTCGCCAACTGTGATCACGCGGCCAGCCTCGGGCGCGGGCCAGATCCAGCTTGCAAGCAGAAACAGCGCCGCTCCGGCGGCGAGAAAGTGAACGAGCGGCTCTTTGAGCCAGGCAGTCAGTTTCACGGCATGTACCACACAGGCGATGACCAGGCGCGTTCCTGGATCGTGGGGGTAATGTCGATGGTGGCCAGATCAACGCCCATGGCCAGCGCATCGAACACGTGCTGGCGCGGCGTGGGGATCTGCAACACGCGCACGTAATAGAAGGCCCGCTCGGAAGCATCGAACTCGGGATCGGTCCACACGGTCGCCAGTTCAGGCGCGCCGATGGTGTTGGTGTAACGGGCCGTGGAAAGGTCCACCGTATTGCCCACCGCAGGCAAGGTTCCGTCAGCGCGCATCCGGCGGTTGCCGCTCCATGCCACGTTGAACACCTTTTCGTGCAGCGTGCCGTCCGCGGCAAGCCAGCCCTTCACCACCTGCACCCGATCAAGATTGGCGGCCAGCGGGTCCATCGCTGCCTGGATCATCAGGCGCGGCGCACGGCCATCGGAACGGGCGAGCGTACCGCCCATGGGCACGCCCATGCGGTAGCCAAGATCGGCAAAGTCACCACGCTCGGCATCCTCTGCGGCAAAGCCATAGCCCGCAAAGACCCGCACCCGCATGCGCGGGCCGGTGGTGCCGTAGACTTCCTTGCGGCGGAAGGCGGCGAAGATCGACTGGCGGTCATTGCGGTCTGCCCAGACACCGGCGAGGCCGCCCGCGCTCATCTGCACATTGGGGAAGATGGCGCCTGTGGCATCAGGCCCCACGCGCTCTGCCGGGAGGAAGTCCTCCGCCATCTTGCCGAGGAAGTTGTCCTCTTCCACCGAAGAGAAGCCGGTGTGGGAATCGCTCGCCGCGATCATGCCGAACTGGAACGGGTTGCGGCCGATCCGCGCTGCTTCGGCCAGGCCGCGCAAATATGCTCCCCGCACATATGAGCCTTGCGATGCCTCGGTCGACTCGCCGGAAAGGAGCATGTTGCGCAGTTCGAAATTGGCAAATTCGTCTGTCGGCGAAAGCACAGGATGGGTTTCCGACGTGCCCTTGTATTGGCTCATCTCCACCACCGGCTCCCACATGCTCCGGCGCTCGGCATAGGCAGCAGTGAAGGGATTGCCGTCCGAATCCTCGAGCGCAAACATCAGCCCGTCAGACAGGTTGGAGTTGTGCGGCATGGCCACGAAATCGGCACCGGTGCGCGCCTTGGTCTGCTCGAAGAAGGACCACAGGTCTTCCGGCCTGTCAGACTGGTAATAGCTGAACGGCAGGAACTGGCGCGCCACATCTCCACCAACATCGGTCATCACGATGCGATGCAGGTTGCGGGTATTTGGAGTGGAAGACCATTCCCAGCCGATGATGGCGGTGAAAGTGCCGGGGATATTGTGCCGCTCTGCCGCGGCAACCTGCGCATCCCAGCTGATCTGGCGGTTCTCGTCAGTCAGCAATTCTGCGAAATAGGCCGGGCGATCTTTCTCCGCCTGATCGAAACCCATCATCGCCGCGCTGAAGGCCGCCCCGCCGCGTTCGGCAAGAATGCGGGCAAATCGGCCGCCGAGGACGGTATCGACCACCTTGGGATCGCCAGCCTCGATGCGCGGCGAGATGCCTAGGTTTTCGGCATGGTCCGACATCACGAGGAAATCGAGCGGACGGTCAATCTGCACGCGTTGGCCGGTCTTGGGGAAGACCACCGGAATACCGCGCGCGAAGCGATAGGCGCTGTCGATATCCGCGCTGGCAAGGCCTGTGGCGAAGGCATCTACCGAATTGCGCGAATGCACATGCGTATCACCCCACAAGAGCACGCGGTCGCCCAGCGGCAGCGGGTCTGCGGCAGGCGCGGCAGCAACAGCCATGTCTTGCGCTGGAGTGGCGGGCGCTTCCGCACCTTGCTGGCAGGCAGCAAGCGAAAGTGCCGCGACAGATGCGAACAGGAGGCGGGTTTGCATTAAGATTCAGCTCCGAGCGGGGTGAAGTAGACTGGCGATGTCCAGGCGCGTTCCTGCAGCGAAGCAGGGGTATTCGCGGTCAGCGGGATACCGCTGGCAACAGACAGGTAGGTGGCCCAGCGCGGCGTGGGGATTTCGATTACGCGCGCATAATAAAAGGCGCGCTGCGAAGCGTCGAATTCGGGATCGGTCCAGCTGGCGAACAACTCGGGCTCGCCAATGCTGTTTTCCCATGTTGCCGACGAGGCATCCACCGTGTTGCCGACGGCAGGCAGCTTGCCATTTTCGCCCGGCGTGCGGTCCCCGCTCCAGGCGACATCATAGATCCGCTCATAGCTCTGGCCTCCCTCACGCCAGACCTTGATGATCTGGATACGATCGAGGTGACCCGAAGCCGGATCCTTTGCTGCCTGCACCAGGAAGCTGGGGCCGGTTGCGCCACTGATGGGTTGCGCGAGGTTGCCACCCATCGGCACGCCCCATTGATAGGCCTGCGTGGCCCAGTCTGCCGCATTGGCGAAGCTGGACGGATCGCCCCAGCCAGCAAACAGGCGCACGCGCATGCGCGGGCCGGAGGTGGCGAAGGTCTCGCGCCGCTGGAAGGCGGCGAAGATCGATTCGCGGGTGTTCTCTTCCGCCCATACGCCGGTGAGGCCGGCAGCAGAGAGGTTGGCCAGCGGACTGCCAAGAACCGGCGAGAGATCATTGATGATCCACGCGGCGTTCGCATGGTCATCGGACAGGCCGAGTGCGCCGGGATAGTTGTCCTCTTCCGTGGAAGATGCGCCGGAATGATAATCCGACGCACCCACGAAACCCTGCTCGTAAGGATTGATGCCCAGCATTTCGGCAATTTCCAAACCGCGGGCAAGGCCGGGCCGGATATAGCCACCGGTCTGGTCACCCTCGGCGGGCAGCAGCTCGAAATCGGCGAATTCATCATCGGGCGAGAGTTCGGGACGGGTTTCGCTGGTGCCCTTGATCTGGCTGATTTCCACCAGCGGCTCGTTCGCCTTGCGCCGCGCGGCATAGTCCGCGCTCATCGGCTGGCCATAGGTATCGAGGAAGCTGTAGGCCTGCCCACCCGAAAGGTTGGTGTTGTGCGGAATCATCACGCTGTCGATGCCATTGGCGCGATTGTCCTCGGCATAGGCCCACAGGGCTTCATGATGGAGGCTGTCGGTCGCGCCGAAGGGCATGGCGGGATAGGTCGGCCCGCGGAAAATCACGTTGCGGTGCATGTGGCCGGCGGATGCCGCATTGCCGTAGGTCGGCGAATATTCGAAGGCCACGAAGGCTGTGAACTTGCCCGGATCATTGTGCCGTTCTGCCGATGCGATAATGTCCTGCCATGCCTGATAGGTGCGGTTCGGATTGGTCAGGCTGGGCGTGTCCACACCGCGCAAGCCGCCCACTGCAAGACCGAACAGCTCCATCATGGTGTCACCGCCTTCGTGAGCGATCAGCCGTTTCCATTCGTCCTCGTCCTCAATCGGCGGAGCGATCTCGCCAGCCATCGCGGCGCGTACATTGCCTAGGTATTCGGCGTGATCGGTGACGGCGAGGAAATCGAGCGGCGCATTGCGCTTGATAATCCGGCCAAGGTAATCGATCTCCTCGCCCTTGGCATAAGTGTAGGCATCATCCGGTGTGGTGTTGGTCTTGGCCGCAGCGGCATCCAGCGAATAGGATGTGTGCAGGTGAAGGTCGCCAAAGAATACCTGCCGTTCTCCGGTGTTGAGCAGGCTGGGCGCCTCCTCGCTCGCCTCGCCTTGCGTTGTCTCGCCCGAACAGCCCGCCAGAGCGAGCGCAGCACAGGCCAAATTCACGCCAATTGCACGCCGCAGCGCCAGCACATTCCGCATGTCTTTCCCCCAAAGAACGTAACGTTCACACAAACCCTAGTCGCAGGGGGGAGGGAGATGCAAAGGCAATTTTGGATACCAATCTGCAACGCTGGCACGACAGCGCGATCGTGCCGGCTTTCACTGCCTGCCGGTCTGGGCGAGAGCTTCCTGCAAAACAAGCAGTGGGGCTTGATGGACGCGTTCAAGCATCATGACATCGCCGAGATAAAGACCAAGGACTTCCTCGAGTACCTAGACCGCATCAGCCAGAAGCGTCCCGACCTATCTTCATCCACTCGCAATATGCTGACCGCCACCTTCAGGAACGTAATGAAGGGTGCTGTGCTTGATGGCGTGATCGATGCCGTCCCTGCAACGCCCAGAAGCCGCCAAAAGGACAATCCCAGAGCTTACTTCCCCTTCTATCCTCTGGTCAGCCGAGAGGACTGTGTCTGGACCAAGGTCAGGCATGGTGCACAGGCGTGTCCCCCGTCAGCACCTATGGCACAGATTTGAGGTTGTGATTTAAGGAGGATTTGGGCTTGGTCGTAGTAACGAAGGAACGAAGAAGCCCAAATCCTAAAAAGCGAAATCGCCTGCTGAGCAGGTCGTTAGTCTGAATGATCGATAAATGCAAAACGGACGGCAAAGTGCAAAGACTTCGCCGTCCGCCTATATTCAAAAAATTATGAGAATGTTTCGTTTAGATTGCTCAAAGGGTCTTCGCCGAAATTATTAGGTCCGTCAGTCCCTTTGGTACAGAGGAATACCAAAAGCACAATAGCTCCGACCAACGGCACAAGAGAAAGCCAATACCACCAACCAGAGCGATTCGTGTCATGAAGACGGCGAACAAAAACCGAAAGGCAAGGCAAAAGGAAGCCAAGCATCACAATCACGGCTAAAATCCCGTATCCCGCACTCACTTCACCCATGTATGGATCGGAGATGGAAAAATCTGTCCCCAACAAATTATCAAGAACTGCGGCAATGACGAAAGCTATTACATATGAAAGGTTAAAAAACCAATACTCAGAGCGTGAAGATCGCCCCTTCCATGTCGCATAATTGCTGAAACCGTTTTTAGTTGCCTCTATAAAATTCATAACCCCTCCTTATTCTGGTCCTAAAATTTCTGATCGTCTTTTTTGATATTCGTCTTCAGTGAGCACCCCCTTTTCACGCAGGTCGTGAAGGCGCTCGAGGTGATCCAAGTCACCGCCGACTGATTGCTTGGTTTTGACGGTGAAAGAGAGCGGCTCTCCGCCGGTCTCTTGATTAAAATCACTGACGTATTTGTAGACGAAATAGGCGTCTAACAGCCACCAGAAGCCGAGAACGATCCAACCAATGAAAAGCGGAATCCAGCCAAATGCTAAGAGCAGAAGCTGAGCAAGACCAGTTTTAATCTTGCCGAGATAAAAGCGATGAATTCCCAGAACACCAAGGAACCACCAGAGGAGATAGGCAACAACCATGTTTTTGCCATCACTGCCAAAACTGGCTGATCGCTTGGTTGCTTCGTTCAAGCCCCCCCCCTCGGAAACTTCAGTTAATAGGTTGCGATAGTGCCGCACTTCCCGCGATTGTCAAGGTTGATATGAAAGGCGCCCCTCGCCTATACAAGGAAATCACAGTTCAGCGTCGAACTCTATCACACCGCTGGATGACAGCCGCTCCATAGCAGCTGCAAACTCGTCCTTCTTGATGCCGTTCGCCTCGGGCATGCCGGCAAATATCTTGGGTGCGTAGTTGCTGCCCGGATAATGTGAGACGTTGCGCCGTCGTTCGGTGGAAAGGTCGAGGCAACGCATGAACGCTTCGTCTGCCACCTCCGCCCTCCGGTTCGCCGCCAGTTGGCGGGCCTGACCGGAAGACAGATCGCGTTCCAATACGAAGGACCAGTCAACCCAGACAAAGCGGATCTCCTCACCCCTCTGCGCATAGTTGGCCTTACCCACGATGAGGGTGCGAACATCGGTCTTAATGTCGTGATCGATCACGATCTGCGAGCGCACAGCATTGAGCCATGCCGTCGATCCCGAGTAATTGTCCCCGGCCTTGTTCGGGTGCCCATGGCACTATTATCACGGGCGTGCCTGATGATGTCACGCGTGAGCAGCTACCAGAAGTAGGTCGGCGCTACGGCGCAAGTCCACCGACAGGAGCACAAGCAGAGCAGGTCACGTTTGAAGTTACAGGACCGGATGGTGTTGTACGCCGCGTAACGGCACCGCAAGGGACAACCGAGCAGGATGCTACCGAATATGTCGCCCGGACTTTCTACGGTTATTAACCCAACGCCGTCCACCGTAAAAGCTGGCTGCATTGCGCACCAACGTCGACGACGCTTCAAGGGCTTCCGCTGCCGTTAGGCGGCGATCTATCCTGCGCCATGGTGGCTGGTGAGTGG
>Ga0181554_1002156_pt1 | contig 17791 bp, 4 predicted proteins | sample 011ome_16_FD_145602 | JGI IMG/M metagenome (GOLD analysis project Ga0181554, IMG submission 145602) | Coastal salt marsh microbial communities from the Groves Creek Marsh, Skidaway Island, Georgia - 011503CT metaG (spades assembly) | ecosystem: Environmental > Aquatic > Marine > Intertidal zone >... | reverse complement strand
CATCTTCTTAAGCCGGGCATTCTCCGCCTCCAGCTCCTTCATTCGGCTCATCAAAGCGACATCCATGCCACCGTACTTCTCTCGCCACTTGTAGAAGGTGGGTGTGCTGATGTTCAGCTCGCGGCAGAGCTCGGAAACGGTAAGACCCCCCTCGACTCGCTTGAGCGCATTGATGATCTGACTATCGGTAAATCGCGACTTCTTCATGTAGAACCTCCTCAGTGTCAGAAATTCTACTTTTCACCCCAACCCATTTCAGGGGGGATTACCGCGGCGCCTTAGCTGTCGCCTTGTTCCAGGCTGTTGCGGCTGGCTCGGTCTGGATCAGGGCCATTTGCAGCTGGTCGGTGCTGGGTTGCGCCGGGGCGCAATCAGCAGCAGGCCGGCGGCTAGGTATCCAGGAGAGCGGCTGAGTCGGCCGAGACTTGGATCTTTCCCCGGGCAATTATGGCGTAATTATCAAGACCCCCGACTCGGCCGGCGTGCGCGGCGCTGCCACCCGCCCAAGGCCGCCATCAGGCTGGCGAGTGCGAATAGCCCTCCTTCATCTAAAGTCGGGATGGGATTAGGCGGTGGCACCGGGTTGGGCTTTGGCGTGACCGGATTGATGACTACACCTGCCGTTCCAGCCCCGGCAGCGTTTTCAGCGGTTGCGATGAAGGTATAAGCCTGGCCATTGATCAGCCCCTGGATGATGCAGCTGGTCGCGGGCCAGGTGGCCACGCAGGTCTGTCCGGTGGGAACACCATTGATCAGGGCGGCGACGATGTAATTCACCGGTTGTCCGCCGCTCTTGGGAGCCTCCCAGCGGATGGTGGCCGAGCGGTCGCCCGCAGTGGCGGTGACGTTGATTGGCTGGCCCGGCGGCTGCAGAGCGTTGGGGTCGTAGCCGGGGCCACCCGGGTCGGCAATGGCGCCGACCGCCGGGTCATTGTCCCATTCGCCATTGTCGACGACGGTGAACTCGACAGTCTTGCCGATAATAGTGACCTGATTGGCCGGCATCTGCCTCCAGCCAGTAAAGCCTTGGCTGTTGACCACATACTTCCAGAATTGCATGCCCTCGACGACATCGGCATAGGTCAGGCGGACCAGAACCTGCGCGGCTCCTGATGGGGGCGTGTTGCAATTGACCTTCTCGAAGTTGACTGCTCCGTAAGGCATGATCACACCATTGCCTGGTCCTTGCAGTGGCGGCGCGCTCAGACGAGCCGACTGTAACTCGCAGCCGCTATCCTCGCTATCGCTGGTCAAGGTAACGGCAGAGGGTGTGGCCTGATCGCTAGGGCTGCTGATGCCAGGGGCACTGCACTGCTGGCTGCTACCACCATTCTGGCCCTGACAACTCCAGCCAAAAACACCCGCGGTGTTGATGACCGGCCCAGCTTCGCCGGTGGCGCAAAGCAGCCCCTTGGGTTCGACCAAGGTGGGCATCCCGTTGGCGGCGTCGCAAGTGCCCTTAATGACGGCCAGCGGCGTGGCCGGCGCACTGGGCGGCGAAGTCTTGCTGCCCTCGGCATTGGTGGCGGTGACCTTGAAGGTATAGGCCGTGCCATTGGTCAAACCGGTCACCACGCAGGAGGCGTAGGGGAAGGCCAGACCAGGGAAGCCAATGTTGCAGCTCTGGCCACCGGGACTGGCGATCACGGTATAACTAGCCGGAGTACCGCCGCTCGTAAGCACCTGCACCCAGGAGACGGTGGCCCGCCGGTCGCCGGGGGCGACGATGGGCGCGCCGGGCTGGGCCGGGGGCGCGTCATAGACGAAGCCATTGGGCAGGCTGGCTTGACCCGTGGGTGTAGTGACGCTGACATCCACCACGCCACCTGCATGGGCTGGGGTTTTGGCGGTGATCTCATTCTCGCTGACGACCTGAACGCTCTGCGCTGGGTGGCCGCCGAAGGTGACCGCTGTGGCACCAGCAAGGTCGGAGCCGATCAACGTCACCGTGGTACCACCGTTCTGCGATCCGCTGCTGGGGCTGACCGAGAACAGCATGGGCGCGACAACGGACAGGGGCGTGACTGGCGCGCTGGCGGCGGACGCCGGTCCGTCGCCCTGGGCGTTACGGGCCACCACGGTGAAGGTGTAGCTCGTGCCATTGGTGAGGCCGGTGATGACACAGCGGGTGTCGCCTTGGGTGGTGCAACTGCCGCTGGGCGTGCCGTTGACGGTATAGCCGAGAATCGGGGTGCCGCCCTGTTCGGTCGGGGCGGTCCAGTTCAGACTGACCTGACGATTGCCGGCGGTCGCCACAGGGACGCCGGGTGCACTAGGCTGGGTGGCAGCCACCCTAATCGGATTAGCATCGAGCGCTGACAGACCGGTGGTACTGAAGCGCAGCACGTAGTTGGTGCCGACCGTGCCGGTCAGGGTCAGATCGGTAAAGCTCGCCACCCCATCCACCGCCGTGACGGTCTTGGTCCCGCCCAGCGTGCCGCCCGTGCCCGATTGAATGGCCACCGTCACTGGGGTGCCGTCGTCCGTGATGACGGTATTACCCTGTGCATCTTGAATCGCAATGACCGGCTGTACGGTTAGGGCCGAACCACTGGTGCCACCTACCGGTTGCATGCTGATGACCAGCTGGCTCGCCGCCCCCGCGGTCCCCGTCGCCGTGAGGGTCACCGGACTGCCGGTCAGGCTGCCACTGGTCGCGGTTAACGTGTTGCTGCCCGCCGTCGTGCCCAGCGTCCAACTCGTCACCGCCGCAATACCGTCGCTACCGGTGGTGACCGCCGTCGTAGGTGCCACCGTGCCTCCGCCCGTAGCCACCGCAAAGGTCACGCTGACGCCGGCGACCGGATTGCCGTTCGCATCCTTGACGATCACACTCGGCACAGTTGCGACCGCGCTCCCCGCCGTAGCGCTTTGATTGTTCCCCGCATTCAACGCGATCTGCGTCGCTGTCCCTGGGGTGACCGTGACATTACTGGAGTCCACCGTAGGCAAGCCGCCGCCGCTAAAGCGCAGCACGTAGTTGGTGCCGACCGTGCCCGATTGAATGGCCACCGTCACTGGGGTGCTGTCGTCCGTGATGACGGTATTACCCTGTGCATCTTGAATCGCAATGACCGGCTGTACGGTTAGGGCCGAACCACTGGTGCCACCTACCGGTTGCATGCTGATGACCAGCTGGCTGGGCGTATCTGCCGTGAACGTCACGACGGCCCCACTGATATTACTCAAAGCCGTGGCCCTGCCGCCGGTCGGGGTATCGGTGGCAGTGATGGCATCGGTGCCGGCTTTGGTGCTCTTGACCGTGACCGTGCAGGTCGATGCACCCGCCGTGATAGTGCAGCTCGAGGATGAAAGGCTACTGCCATTCAGTGGCGAAGTGAAACGGATGGTGTGACCAACCGTATCAGTGGCGGTATTGCCGTACTGATCCCGCAGGGTCGCGGTCAGGGTGCTGGTCGTGCTGTTATCGGCGACAACACTGGTCGGACTGGCGAAAATCTCAGTGCCACTGCCGCCGTTACTCGGGGCGCCAGCCTGGACGGTTTGATCCTGCGTCGGGGCGTTGGTGACGCCGCCACTGGCAGTAACGGTGAGCGTCGGCGTGCCAGCGACGGTGTCTTGCCAGTACAGCGTGGCGCTGCTGGTCGAGGAGGCGATACTCGCCGGGATGGTCAGCGGGGTGCTGCAGCTACTGTCGCTGTAGAAGGCCGTCTCCGTGCTGGTTGAGCTCGGCGTCAGGGTCACCGTGCTACCCGGTTGGGCGGCATTGTCCTGGGCATCCTGGGTCTCGACCGTCAGGGTATTACAAGTATCGGCCGACGCAGTGACGGCGGTGCTGGTGATGGCGAGCTTCGTTGCCGCGCCGGCGCTGATGTTGAAGATCGTCGAGGTCGAACTGGGCAGCACACCGTCGCTGGCGGTTAGTGTGTAGCCGTTGCCGGCCTTGTTAATTGCGCAGCCGGCAAAGCTGGCGACACCGCTGGTCGATGCAAGTGCATTAGATGTGCAGTTTAGCGTTGCACCGGTCGTGCCGGTGTTGGCGGTGATCGCTAATGTGATGGTGCTCGCACTGGTTGTGACCGTGTTGCCATTGGCATCCTGTACTGCCACCACCGGTTGCGCGCCCCACGTCGCTCCGGCCGTGCCGCCGCCGGGCTGGCTTGTGAACACGAGCTTGCTGGCTGCACCCGCGGTCACGTCGAAAGTGTTTGAATCGCCCGTCTTATCATTGGCCAAGCCACCACTGCCAGTGGCAGTCAGGCTGACGCCGGATTCGGCCTTGGTGTAGGTGACGCCATTGATGGTGACGACGCTCTGGCCCACGGTCAGGGTGCCGCTGACAGTGCCGCCGAGGCTGCCGGTGCCGGTCTTGCGGGTCAGCGTGATAGTGCTGGACCCGCCGGTGTTGCTGACAGCATTGCCATAGGTGTCGGCCAGTGTCACCGTGACGGGGAAAGCGGGGCCGGCGACCTGGTCGCCGAGGGTGGAGATGACCAGCTGACTGGCGGTAGCGGCCTGGACGGTTTGCAGTTGGTTATCGCTGCCGGTGACGCCACCACTGGCTGCGACGGTGAGTGTCGGCGTGCCGGCGACGGTGTCCTGCCAGTGCAGCGTGGCGATACTCGTCGAGGTGGTAATTGTGGGAATAGTCGCCGGGTTCAGTGGTGTGCTGCAGCTACTGTCGCTGTAAAAACGGGTGGTGCTGCTGGTTGAAGTCGGCGTCAGGGTCACCGTGCTGGCCGGTTGGGCGGCATTGCCCTGGGCATCCTGGGTTTTGACCAACAGGGTATTACAACTTCCAGCTGTCGCAGTGGCGGCGGGGCTGGTGATGGCGAGCTTCGTTGCCGCCGCCGTGATCGCGAACTCGTTCGAGGCCACTGACCGCGCCCCCGCAGTCAACGTCGCCGACGCAGTAATCTCGTTGCCCGTACCGACATCGGTCATCGACAGGCCGGTAAACGTCGCGACGCCCGCATCCGCAGTCTTAGACGTGGTGCCGCCCAGCGACCCGGGGCTCGCAGTCAAGGAGACCGTGCGTGTAGCATCGGCACCAGTCGTGACCGTGTTCCCGAACGCATCCTGAATGGTCACCACCGGCTGATTCGCAAAAGGCGCACCTGCCGCCGTGGACTCAGACGGCTGTGTGGTGAACGCCAACTTCGACGCCGCAGCGTGGGTGATGTCGAATACATTGGACGCAGCCGTGCGCGCACCCACCGCCAGGGCCGCCGACGCGGTCATCACCTTGCCAGCACCGGCCACCTCCATCTTCAGCCCATTGAATTCGGCCACGCCATCAAACGCCATAGCCCGCACCTCGCCGACCAGCGTGCCGGTCCCCGAGGAGATCGCCAGCGTCACCTCCCGCATCGCGTCCGGTCCCGACGTGATCGGGTTGCCCGAGGCATCCTGAATCGTCACGACCGGCTGCGTCGCGAATGCCACACCCGCCACTGTGGACGACGAGGGCTGCGCAGTGAAAGCGATCTGGGATGCACCCGAGGTGACATCAAACGAGGTGGAGACCGCCGGCGTCACTTCCGCCAACGAGGTCGTCGCCGTGATAATCATGTTGGACCCGACCGTGGCGGCGCCCACGTCGGCGAACGTCGCCACGCCCCCCTCGGCATTCACACTTGTAGTGCCGGTCAACGTGCCTGTATTCAGCACCAGCGACACCTCTTCCGTGGCGTCGGTTACGGTGTTGCCAAACTGGTCCTGAATCGTCACGACCGGCTGCTCTGCGAACGGCACATTCTGAACCACTGAAGCCGGCGGTTCAGCGGTAAACACCAGCTTCGACGCCGCCGCAGGCGTCACCGTCGTCGCCGGGGCGGTCACCGACAACGAGCCGTCCGTAAACAGCAACTCGTACTCAGTGCCGGCCACATTGCCCAATGTGATCCCCTCGAAGGTGACCACACCGTTCACTGCTTGCTGCGTCAGACAGTCCTGCGTTCCGTCAGTGCAACCGAGCACGCCACCGTTATTGGCGTACACGCTCACCAACGTCGAGTCTTTTTCATCGGTGTTGATCACATTGCCCTGGGCGTTCAACAGCTCGATCTGCGGTTGGATCGCCAGCTCCTCACCGGCCACGTCACCCACCGGCGCGGTCTTCACTCGCAGGGAAGCTAACGTCGGTGTCACATACCGAACGATCACGACGCCCGAGCCGCCATCGCCGCCGTCTGTACTTCCGTCACTGCCTCCGCCACCACCTCCTCCACCGGTGTTGGGTGTTCCGGCCGTCGCCCCGCTCACGCCCACTCCGCCGTTGCCGCCGCCACCGGAACCGCCAGCGCCGCCGCCTGTAACAGCGCCGAAGCCGACGCCGCCACCACCACCACCGGCGTACGTGACCGACGAACCGGTGATGCTCGACGTGCTGCCAGCACCGCCCGCGCCGCCGGTTGTAGTGGTTCCCCCTTCGCCGACAGCCCCGGAGCCGCCGCCACCGGCGCCGCTGTATCCCTTGCCCGACCTTGTGCCGCCATTGAAGCCTTGAAGGCCGACGCCGCCTGCCCGAGCGCCCTCCGAGCTCTCCGAACCGCCACCACCGCCACCGGAACCGCCGATGCCACCATCCTTCGCCCAACCACCACCACCGCCACCGCCGATAGCCCTCAAATCACTACCCAGGAGACTGTCGCCGCCCTGCCCTCCCGTGGCAGCCGAAAGTCTCGCGCCGGACCCTCCCCAACCCACGGCGACCGGAAGGACTCGATCCTCCGGCAAAGACGTCAACGTACCGCCCAACACCCCACCGGCGCCGCCACCTCCACCGCTACCTTTGCCGCCACCGCCGCCGCCGGCGACGACGAGATATTGCACCGAGGAGACACCAGCTGGAACAGTCCACAGGCAGGGCTTGTTGGGGTCCTTAAACGCCAGGACGGTGTTCGCACCATCCGTGGTCGAGACGAAGTGGGTGGTTAGGGCGCACGGCATGGTGATCGGAGGCGTCGCGTACCGAACGATCACGACACCCGAGCCGCCGGCGCCACCTCCACTGTTCAGCCCACCGCCCCCCCCACCGCCACCGGTGTACGCTACACCGGCGAAACCGATGACTCCAGAGATTGAACCATTACCGCCACCACCTGCGCCGCCAGGCGATCCCTGGTCGGTATTCGATCCACCGCCACCACCACCGCCGTATGAGACGGCTATCCCTGTGATGCTCGACGACCGACCAGAGCCACCAGCGCCGCCCGCCTTGGATTGGTAACCAGCGGGGGCAGCACTGCCGACGCCCCCCGCGCCGCCACCGCCACCGCCCTTATTAGCGGCCCCAGCACCGCCGCTGTATCCTTGTGCTGGACTGGCCGAAGGCGTGTCACCCGCACCCCCTGCTGCGTTGTAGCCACCACCGCCGCCGGAACCTCCCGCACCACCAGCCTGCACGCCGTAAGCCGTCGAGCCGTGACCACCGCCACCACCGCCCGCAGCGACCACTTCAGCCAGCGACGAGGAACCGCCAGCCCCGCCACGGTCTCCAGTGCCGGTACCGCCAACACCGACCACCACCGGCAGAATGGCCCCGGGAGTCACGGACCTGCTGCCATCAAGGAAGCCGCCGCCGCCACCACCACCAGCGCCGTTACCGCCACCGCCGCCGCCACCGCCAACGACCAGATACTGCAACGAGGTAACGCCCGCTGGTACGGTCCAGGCGCAGGCCGTGGTCGAGGTGAACTTCAGCACCGTGTCTGTACCGTCAGTGCTGACCTGCGGCGCGCATAGTTTGCTCGGTGGTGGAGTTGTGTACCGCAGCACCACGACACCGCTTCCGCCTGCTGCACCGGCTTGCCCCCCACTGCTGTCGCCGCCGCCACCGCCACCGCCGTTGCCGCGGCCATTGGTGCCGACAATCGGCGCCGACGTGGAGCCCGCGCCGCCGCTCCCGCCGGTGGCGTAGGCCAGCGCCGAGCCGGTGATGGATTGTGACAGTCCGCTGCCTCCGGTCAGGCCAGTCGATGCGTTGCCTGCGCCACCGCCACCGCCGCCCCCTGCGGCAGTGGCCGGCCCGCCAATGTTGCCCTGATCCTCGGTTCCAGCACCTCCCTGAGACGTATCGCTACCGCTACCGCCGCCTGAGCCGCCGTCAGCGCCGCCACTTCCGTAGTTGCCTCCCGCGCCGCCACCATTCGCGGTGAGGCCAAGGGCTTTAGTGGCGCCGCCCTTGGCCGCCGGGACCTTGCCTTGGATGCCCCCCATGCCACCGGCGCCGACCTGGATCTCGTAACTCGTCCCGGCTGTGACGTCCATCGTGGCGGTCAGCAGTCCACCGGCACCGCCACCGCCGCCGCCACGGATGCCCTCGGCAGACTGCTGCCCGCCACCGCCACCGCCACCGCCACCGCCACCGACGAGCAGATATTTAACGCTGGTGACACCATTCGGGACGGTCCACGGGCACGATAGGGTCGAGTTGAACGTCAGCACGGTGTCGGTGCCAACGGTGACGCTTTGGTAATGTAGCCCCTCTGTGCAGGGCAAGAGTGATGCGTCGTAGCGCACGATGAGAATGCCGGAGCCACCAGCTGCGCCGTTGCCGTCGGAGACGTTGCCACCACCGCCACCACCGCCACCGCCACCGGAATTTGGGGTTCCGGCTGTGGCAATGACGGTGGGGTTGGCGTAGAAACCCTGGGCTTTTGGGGCGCCCTGGCCGCCTGTACCACCGCCGCAGGAGGCCGTTCCCGGGGTTACGTTTCTGCCGGTGCCACCACCGCCACCACCGGCGTAGCACTTGCCGTCGAAGGTGTAGCCCGAACCGCCGTGAGGGGAACCGCCCGCGGAGATGGCACCGCCGCCGCCACCAGCGAACCAGTCGGCCCATTTGTTGTTGGAGCCAGTCCCACCGACCTTGCCGAGGCCTTGGCCAGTCGTCGCCCCTCCCGCGATGGCCGTGCCCGAGCCGCCACCAGATGAACCGGCACCACCCCGAAAACTGCTTTGATAGTCACCGCCGAAGCCGCCACCACCAGCGGTCTGCCCCAGGAACTTCGACTGGCTGCCCGCGGTCGGTTTCAGTCCCCAGGCCCCACCGGTGCCGCCGGCACCTATGGAGACAGACTCGACCGACCCGGGTCGCACGCTCACCGCGTCGGCACCCAGGTTGGCGATGACGCCACCACCGCCACCACCGCCACCACCGAGACCCCCGCCACCGCCACCACCACCGACCAGCAGGTACTCAACGCTGGTGACACCATCCGGGACGGTCCAAGCGCATGTGCCCGTTGCGGTGAAGGTGAGCGAGACCTTGCCGCCAGACAGCGACGCCTTAGGCTTGCAGGCGGCCAGGGCTGCACCCTGGGCAAACGGTGCGCAGAACAGCGCCAGCGATATACACAGCAGATGGAGGAAAATGCTGATCGGCAATCTGGAAGGCATGGGAATGCGTGATGGGTTAATTCGATGGGTTTGGGTTGGCAGGCGTGGCGGCAAAACAGCGGCCGCACCCCAAGCCATAACGCCGATAGCTGGGCTTGTTTCCGCATTGCGGATTTCACAACTTTTGCGCGGACGCGAACATCGCATGTTCAGGGGAGATGTCCTCCCCTATTTATGGGAGATGGGAGTGCCTTTGATTGATGCTCAGGCGAGTTTGGGTGCGAACTTACAGCGGCAGGGCTGTTAAAGGCAGGAGTTGGAACTGGTGTAGGGAGGGCAGCCGATGCAGATCTGGGGCACCGTACCTCAAGACGACTCAGTAAAAAGACCTGAGGGGTTTTTGAAGCCTGTCAGGTCTTTTCGTGGGTCAGTCGTCGTTTGGCCCTACTTTCGTTTAACGTCCTGTTCTGACTTGAACTGTTCGAGGCGTTCAATGGCGAGGTTGAGGGTCTGGCTGGCCTTGTCGTTGGCCTGGCTCTTGTTCTGCCGGAGGCTGTCCTTGAGGTCGGCTTGGGCGGTCTTCAGGCCTTTGTCGGCCTTATGTTCCCGCCGCAGAACTTCGACATGCGCCAGGGCGGCGCGGGTGTGGGCGCTGGCTTGCTGGGTATCTTCACTCTGGTAGCTGGCCTTGGCGGCCTGGGCCTGGTCGAGGGCATGGCCGAGTTGTCCGTTATCGGCCCAGGCGCCGGGGATGAGGATCAGGTTAAAAAGGACGCTGCCGAGCAGCCAGTGTTTGTGTGTGTTCATGGTGATTGGTGTGTATTCGGAGTCCGATAACCCCGGGGCGGGTGACCCCGGGGCGTTTGCGGTTGTGATCAGCGTTGCCTGGCTGACCGGGCGCGGGTGGCGCTCGGGCGAGTCCGGCGCCGCTGGCGCCAGCCGCCGATGCCGGCGAGCAGGCTGCTGAGGCCGACCAGACCCACCGGCCCCAAGGCGGGGATGGGGTTGGGGGGCGGCACCGGGTTGGGCTGTGGCGTGACCGGGTTGACAGCGACCCCCGCCATTCCAGCCCCGGCACCGTTTTCGGCGGTGACGGTGAAGGTATAGGCCTGGCCGTTGGTCAACCCCTGGATGGTGCAGCTTGTTGCGGGCCAGGTGGCCACGCAGGTCTGACCGGTAGGAACCCCATTGATCAGGGCGGCGACGGTGTAGTTCACCGGTTGTCCGCCGCCGGCCGGGGCTTGCCAGCTGATCGTGGCCGAGCGGTCGCCCGCCGTGGCGCTGACGTTGACCGGCTGACCCGGCGGCTGCAGGGCGTTGGGGTCATAACCGGGGCCACCCGGGTCGGCAATGGCGCCAACGGTGGGGTCGTTGTCCCATTCACCATTGTCGACAATGGTGAACTCGGCAGTATTACCGCTGAGGGTGACGATACCCTCTGGGTTTTGCGCCGTTTTCTCAGGCAGTTGCACCCAGCCGTTGTGGTCGTTGTTGACCACGTACTTCCAGAACTGCATGCCTTCGACGATGCCAGCATAGGTCATGCGGACGCGGGCTTCGTTGCCGGTGCAGCTGACCATTTCGAAGTTGACGACGCCATAGGGCATGGTGGTGCTGCCGCCAGGTCCACCTGAGGGTGGGGCAATCAGGCGGGCGCTGTTGAGGTTGCAGCCACTGGTGGCGGTATCGCTGGTGAAGGCGGTACTGCCGGCCTGGGTGCCCTGGCTGGCGGCGCCGGGGGCACTGCATTGCGCGGTGCTGCCGCCGTTGGTGCCGGTACAGCTCCAGGTAAAGGTGCCGTTGGCATTGCTGACGGCGCTGGCCGTGCCGGTGCCGCAGAGGAGACCGGCGGGCGGTACCAGGGTTTCAATACCATTCGCCGCACCGCAGGCGCCGTTGAGGACGGCGGCGGGGGTGGCCGGGATGCTGGGCCCGGAGGTGGCGTTACCCAAGGCGTTGGTGGCCTGTACCTTGAAGGTATAGGCGGTGCCATTGGTGAGGCCGGTGACGACGCAGCTGGCATGGGCGAAGGCCTGGCCGGGGAACGGCACGCTACAGGTCTGGCCGCCGGGGGTGGCGGTGACGTTGTAGCTGACAGGATCGCCACCGCCGGTGAGGACCTGCGGCCAGGAGACGTTGACCTCACGATCACCGGGTGCCGGGATGGGCGTGCCGGGGACGGCCGGAGGGGCGTCGTAGGTGAAGCTGAGCTCCAGGACATCCTCTCCCGCCGGGGTGACTACGCTGACATCGACCGCTCCACCGGCGTGCGGCGGGCTGACGGCGGTGATCTGGTTGCCGGCCGGGTTGACCGTCACGCCGGTGGCCGGAGTCTTGTCAAACAGGACCTGGCTGGCGCCGGTCATGTTGCTGCCGGTGATGATCACTGGAGTGCCGCCATCCTGGGAGCCGCTACTCGGGCTGACCGCGAAGATGGTGGGACTGAGGGCATAGGTGTAGAGGGTATTAGCCTCGCTAGTGCCCTCGGGAGTGGTCACTTCCACGCTGACCGCGCCGGGCGCGTGGGCGCCGGTAGTGCAGGTGATGGAGGTGGCCGAGACGACGGTGTAGTTACCGCAGGCTACGCCGCCTACCGTCACCGCCGTAGCACCAGTGAAGTCATTACCGCTAATGGTCACGGGGGTGCCGCCCGCGGTCGTGCCGGTATTTGGCGTGATACCCGTCACCGTCGGCACCGTTGTATAGGTGTAGAGGGTATTGGCCGCCGTGATGCCACCGGGGGTGGTCACTTCGACGCTATTGGCACCGGCCGTGCCCGGGGGGGTCGTGCAGGTCGCTGTGGTGTCATTGCTGACGTTGAAGCTCTCGCACGCGTTGCCGCCGACCTTGATCGCTGTGGCACCGATGAGGTTTTCACCGGTGATGGTGATCGAAGTGCCGCCAGCGCTCGAGCCGCTGTTGGGGGATACCGCTGTCACCTCCGGGATCGCATAGTAGGTATACAGGGTATTGGCCACCGTGGTGCCACCGGGGGTGGTCACTTCCACGTTCTTGGTGCCCGCCGTGCCCTCAGGAGTCGTACAGGTCGCCGTCGTGGCATTGGTCACGCTGAAGGCTGAACACTCGGTACCGCCCACCTTGATCGCCGTCGCGCCAGTGAGGTTCTCACCGGTAATGGTGATCGAGGTGCCACCAGCCAGGGGGCCGACACTCGGCGATACCGCGGTCACCGTCGGGACTTCGACATAGGTATAGCTCTCGCTTTTAATGCCCGTACCACCCGGGGTGGTCACTTCCACGTTCTTGGTACCCGCCGTGCCCTCAGGGGTGGTGCAGGTCGCCGTCGTGGCATTGGTCACGCTGAAGGCTGAACACTCGGTACCGCCGACCTTGATCGCCGTCGCGCCAGTGAGGTTCTCACCGGTAATGGTGATCGAGGTGCCACCAGCCAGGGGGCCGACACTGGGCTCGATCGACGTCACCGTCGGGATCGCATAGTAGGTATACAAGGTATTGGCCACCGTGGTGCCACCCGGGGTGGTCACTTCGACGTTCTTGGTGCCCGCCGTGCCCTCAGGAGTCGTACAGGTCGCCGTCGTGGCATTGGTCACGCTGAAGGCTGAACACTCGGTAACGCCCACTTTGATCGCCGTCGCGCCAGTGAGGTTCTCACCAGTGATCGTGATCGTGGTGTTACCGGCTAAGGGGCCGCCACTGGGCTCGACCGCGGTAACCGTCGGGATCGCATAGTAGGTATACAAGGTATTGGCCACCGTGGTGCCACCGGGGGTGGTCACTTCGACGTTCTTGGTGCCCGCCGTGCCCTCAGGAGTCGTACAGGTCGCCGTCGTGGCATTGGTCACGCTGAAGGCTGAACACTCGGTACCGCCGACCTTGATCGCCGTCGCGCCAGTGAGGTTCTCACCAGTGATCGTGATCGTGGTGTTACCGGCTAAGGGGCCGCCACTGGGCTCGACCGCGGTAACCGTCGGGATCGCGTAGTAGGTATACAGGGTATTCGCTACCGTGGTGCCACCCGGGGTGGTCACTTCCACGTTCTTGGTGCCCGCCGTGCCCTCAGGAGTCGTACAGGTCGCCGTCGTGGCATTGGTGGCGCTGAAGGTTGAACACTCGGTACCGCCCACCTTGATCGCCGTCGCGCCAGTGAGGTTCTCACCAGTGATCGTGATCCTGGTGTTACCGGCCAGCGGTCCGCTGACGGGCGATACCCCGGTCACTGTAGGGAGCCCAAAAAAAGTCACCTGCGTCGTCTGGGTGATCGCCACACCATCGCCGGTGGCCGTGTAGGTAACCTTTTCGGCCTTTGTGTTCTTCACCGTAAAGGTCACGACACCCAAAGTGGTGCTCGTGCTGCTGGCTGCGGAAATTGTCGATGAGCTGCCCGATCCCTGCGCCAGCGCCACCGTCTTGCCGGATACTAAGTTGTCGTTCGCATCCTTCAGCGTCACCGTCACCGTCGAGCTCGCGGTGCCATCGGCGGCCAAATCAGTCGGATTAGCCGTCACCGTCGATTGCCCCGCCGACACCGGACCCGCTGTGTAAGTCACCTGTGCGGTCGCCGTGATCTTGACATCATCGCTGGCCGCCGTGTAGATCACCGCTTCTGCCTTTGTGCTCTTGACCGTGAACTTCGCCTCCCCCGACGCATCCGTAGTCCCGGTTCCGTTCACAAGGGCGATGGTTGAAACACCATCGCCTTGGGTCAGTGTCACCGCCTTGTCACTGACCGGGTTTTCGTTTGCATCCCTGAGCGTCACCGTAATCGTGGAAGTCGCCTCGCCGTTGGCCGCCACACTGGGCTCACTCGCCGTGACGGTCGACTTGCCGGCCGACACCGCGCCGGCGGTGAACGTCACCTCGGGCTTTTTCGTGATCGTCACCCCACCGCTGGCCGCGGTGTAGGTCACTTTCTCGGCCTTCGTGCTCTTCACTGTGAAGGTAACGACGCCTGATGCCGTGCTCGTATCATTCTCCGTCGAAATCGCCGAAGTGCCCGACTGGGTCAGGGTCACCGTCTTGCCATTCAGCAAGTTGCCACTGGCATCCTTCAGCGTCACGGTCACCGTCGAAGTTGCTGTGTCGTCCGCCGCCACACTGGTCGGATCGGCCACTACGGTTGACTGTCCCGCATCCACGGGTCCCGCTGTAAACGTCACCTGTACGGTGTCCGTAATCGTCACGCCATCGCTGGCCGCCGTATAGGTCACCGCTTCGGCCTTTGTACTCTTGACCGTGAACGTGGCTACGCCCGACGTATTCGTCGTGCCGTTCATCGGGGTGATGGTCGAATCACCATCACCTTGAGCCAACATTACAACCTGGTCACTCACCGGGTTGTCGTTCGCATCCTTCAGCGTCACCGTGATCGTGGAAGTCGCCGTTCCGTTGGCCGCCACACTGGTCTCACTCGCCGTGACGGTCGACTTGCCGGGCGACACCGCGCCGGCGGTGAACGTCACCTCGGGCTTTTGCGTGATCGTCACCCCGCCGCTAATCGCGGTGTAGGTGACTTTCTCCGCCTTCGTGCTCTTCACTGTGAAGGTAACGACGCCTGATGCCGTGCTCGTATCATTCTCCGTCGAAATCGTCGAAGTGCCCGACTGCGTCAGGGCCACCGTCTTGCCGGACAGCAAGTTGCCACTGGCATCCTTCAGCGTCACCGTGATCTCAGAAGTCGCCTCGCCATCGGCGGCCACACTGGGCTCACTCGCAGTCACGGTCGACGCTGCTGCGTTCACCGGCACGGTTGGCGTCGCACTGGCAGAGCTAGTATAGGTACCGGTGCCCTCCGAATTAATCGCCGCGACCTTGAAGTAATAAGGCGTGTCGTTAGTCAGCGGATTCGCAACACAGCTCAGTGCGGTCGAGGTGCTGGTGGTTGAGGGTGCGCAACCGCCGGGAGGGTCGATATAGGTGCCGGCAGCTGCGGTGGAGTATTGGATTTTGTAGCCAGAGATCGCCGCCCCACCATCACTGGCAGGTGCTTTCCAGTTCACCGTCACCCGGCCATTGCCGCCGGTGGCGGTGATCGAGGCCGGCGCACCTGGAGGCTTGGCTACAATCTCGGAATTATCGTCCATGAACTTAATGAGGTTCTTTGCGAACGCCACGTTGTTTTTCTCGTAGGGATCAGTGATGGGCTCCACTGGGGAAAACAGCAGGAAGTTGACATCGCTGACGGTAATGAGCGTCCCGGCCGGGGCTCCGCTCAGCTTCGTTTTCTCCCAAACGGTTGAGCAACCAACTGTCTCGCCAGTTGCAGGAAGAGGAGAAATTCCACTGTAGCAACTATCATGGTCATTAGACTGCTTTTTACCCCCAAGGGATGTCGTGATGAACTCGCCGGTTCCGGACGTTTTAGACGCACCACACGCCTGGGACAGCCATTGATCGGTTGCCGACAAATTCGTTTGCAGGCTATCGGGACCCGTAAACGGCGCAACTACTGTCTGCTTACAATTAAGGTCAGCCGAAGAGGTCCAATCAACAGCAACTGTTCCTCCACCGACCTGCCCTACGAAGGCTGAAATCGATTGGTTACGTCCCTCGAAACTTTTATTTTCGCCCGCCAGGAACAGCGCACCGCCTGCCGCCAGATAGGCCTGGTATACGCTCTTTTTTTATCCGTCAGCAAATTGCCAGGGCTTGCTACACCCTCCACGGATACGTCCCACACCATTCTGTATTCGCTTAGCGAGTCCGGTATCAGATTGTCCGGATACACAGCATCCTTGGAGGCTTGAATCTTTGTGACCGTCAGGCCCTTAGCTTTCATTTCCAGCTCTAAGTAAGTCACTGCTGAGGAGCCAGTAAACCCGATGATCAGCCCTTTTTTTGCCGCCAAAGCATTGGTGGAAATACCGAACACCAGAATGAAGGCAAGCCAGATGCATCGCCAGTTCAGCGCGGCCCAGCGCCTCTGGCCAGGGGATCGTCGTGATTGTGTGAACATATTCAACCCGTTTGCCTAATGGTTTTTGTAAAAATGACTTTGTCTGATTCGTGAACGTAGTGAGCGCTGTGTGCATGGCCAGCCGAAAAACAAAGGATCTCTTCGGCATATTTCTGGGCCTGATTTTTAACTAGATAATTCAATCGGTTTTTCGTGGTTTCGAACATCACACGTCGAGAGGAGATGGCCTCCCCAATTAAGTGGAGGAGACGACACGGCATAGGGGGTGCTCAGGCGAGTCTGGGCGAGCGATTTCAGTGGCGCGAGCTGTTGAATTCGCGGGAGCGGGGGTTGGCTGCACGAGTCACCGGGGGGATAAACCTGTCAGGTTTCCAAAAATCTGACAGGTCTAGGCCGATGCGGTCTGACGTGCCGAGGTTAGGTGTGGGTCGCGGCGCTATGTGCGCTAAACCGAATGGAAAACTTTCCAGGGAGCCAGGGAAAACCGTATTAAAAAAGTTTCCACCCCGGCGTTGTGAAACGATCCAGCGTTTTAGCTGGAGAGCGTTGGGGTGTTAGGCATCGAATTCATCGCGAAAATCAGTCATCGTCATTTTGTGGGTGGAGAAAGCATCTGCTCGATTACCCCAACTCTTCAGTTATCGCGTCTAACTGTTCGGAAGCATTTACGCAGGATTGAGAAGCGGGTCTCTGAGCGGCAACACCAACCCTGTCCTAAGTTGGGTGAGTTCCAGGGTTTGCTGGAGCAGTGGCTCAAGATCAAGGAGCGTTTACCCAAGCGGCAACGCCGGACCGCTCAGCGTTTATTTGAGGGATTACAGATCGATGGCTATCGTGGTTCTTGCGATCAAGTCCAGCGATTTGTAAAACGCTGGAAATTTGAGCGGCTACAAGAGCCTGCGGTTACGCACCGACGGTTAAGGATTGGGTCCAGGGGTGATTTCCAAAGCAAACAGTGCGCCAAGAAATAAGAAGTAACCCTATGCGTAGCATTTCATAACATCAGCTGGCGCTGGACCGTCGGGGTAAGGGGTTGCTTCTCGTCTTCGGTGATCTTGGGGGTATTCTGGGTAAGATAGCCGCAGCTTTTTGATCCACCACGACGCAGTCGGCTGGCGGATACGGCTCTTTCAACACCGCAGGCACAGCGACATCGATAGTGGAGACCACTCCGTTCACCCCTGATTTCCTCCAGTACGGTCCAGCAACCGATCACTTGACCCGGCTAAATCGTCAATGGCGCGACTGTTTTCTCTTTCTGGCTCATGACCACGACAGGGATTTTCTCGATTTCACCGTTCAAGCGCCGCCGTGCCTGATGTCGGTGGCTCGGCTCATGGGATCGCTTGACTCTAAAAAGGATGAACCCCGAAACCCATTACTCTCATGGGGTGGAGTGCCGGCGATTCATCCTGAACCAGACCGGAATGGATCTCGGGGCTCATCCGTTTTAGGGGTTGGGATGAACGGGTACGGAAAACAGCGTCTTGCTGACTAGCGCATGAAGATATTGCGATGGCCCTTGAGGTCCATCATGGCTTGCCCGGAGCCCAGAGCTACGGCATGCAACGGTTCTTCGTTGACGTGAACGGC
>Ga0181554_1002153_pt1 | contig 17797 bp, 15 predicted proteins | sample 011ome_16_FD_145602 | JGI IMG/M metagenome (GOLD analysis project Ga0181554, IMG submission 145602) | Coastal salt marsh microbial communities from the Groves Creek Marsh, Skidaway Island, Georgia - 011503CT metaG (spades assembly) | ecosystem: Environmental > Aquatic > Marine > Intertidal zone... | reverse complement strand
TTGGGCTGAAAAAGTTGTCACGCAAGATTGCCCAACCCATATTAGCACATCAAGCAAGAACTGTGTTCTTTCACTAGGTTCGAGACACAGTGTTAGACCCCGGGAATTATGAACATTTGATTTGTCAAAATCCCAAATCATTGGAATTTCATTCACTGATCTTTTTTATTTTCCGTTCACGATAAAGAGAATACAGCCCGGTAAAAGTTATTATGCTAGCGCCGAAAACTGTCCATGTGTCTGGGAAAACACCCCAAATAATATAGCCATAAACAGATACCCATAAAAGAATGGTATACTGTAACGGTGACACAACTACCGCATGCGCAATTTGTAATGATCGAATTACCAAAAATTCGGCCACCCCAGCTGACAAAGCGTAGAGAATGAAGATTGTTAAATCCCAATTCCATGAAATTGATTGCCAAACAAAAGGCTGAAATAATGAAAAAATGCCTACGCTGACATAAGCAGTGTAAAAAGCTGTTGTCATTGGCACATCAGTATCAGCAATAACTCGTGAAATAATTTGCCGAAGGGCAAATAGAAAAGCTGCGCTAATGATAAACACGTAACCAAAATTCATTTCTTGAAAACCAGGCCTTATGATCAGCAACGTTGCCAAAAACCCAATAATCACAGCAAACCAGCGGCGCATTCCGATGGGCTCATCAAGAAAGAAATGGCTTAAACCGATTACAAAAAGTGGCGCCACGAACGCTATCGATGTGGCATCAGCCAACGGAATGAAATTTAAACCCAGTAAAAATATTAATGCTGAACCAGTCGCACACACGCCTCTCAACAGCTGAAGTTTAAGATGGCTTGTTTTCCCAACCCACGACTTGGTGAAAAACATAAATAAGGTCACTCCCGTGAACAAACCAAGTTGACGAACAAAAACCACTTGTAGAGCGGGATAATTTTCTAAAAGCACTTTTGCCATGGTGTCAGCGAAGGCGAAGAGTGCCATCCCAATGGTCATAAGGAGGATCCCCTTGGGATTATTTATCGCCATGTCATTGAGTCTCTTAGTTGTTCAGAACAGCCTCTGAAGCATATTAAAAGTCGGAAATTGAATGCGCATTTCAATCTGTGTTTCGATCATTTACTCACAACTACAACATTGCAAGTAAAAGCTTTGTTCGAAAGCATCGAGGCAGAAGAAATGGCTAAAGGCGAGTACGGCAAGAACATCGCCGCGGAATGAAATACCAAATGGACAAAAAACTTCTCACGAAGAACTGTGTTCTTTCACTAGGTTGTGGACACAGTGTCGAACCCCGGAATCTCTCTCATCAAACACGCGAAAAAGTGTGTGTTTGGTATGTTTTTGAATCACACACGCATAGCGTTAGTTCGTGAACATTAAGTTATTGTTATTGCTTTTGAAAGTGGTGCCCGGGGGCGCAACCATACTTTTCTAAAATATCATTTAATTATAGATGGTAAGAAGTTGTCAAAAATATGGAAGTGGTCCTAAAAGCGGTCCTAAATGTGCTTATTTGCGTAGAAGGCCTTTACGATATTTAATGTATTATTCACTGCCAATTATATCCATTAACGGCTAGCCTTTGTTGGACCCGACCTGGATAATCCGTAACGATTGCGTCCACACCGTATTCAATCATACGATCTATTTCTTCCACAGTATTCACAGTCCAGACAGCAGTTACTAAGCCTAGGTTTTTTGCTCTTCTAAGACCGGTAGGAGTAATATCTTGCACATTAGGACACCAGAGCGATCCACCTTTTTCGAAAACTTTATCTGGAATGTGGTCTCCGTAATTTTTTATATTTGGACCTACAGAAAGCGATGAATCTTCTCCCACGTCAGCAGGGTTGTGATTTATTTGGGTCAAAAACGAGGTCGGGAAATCTGGGGCTGAAGATTTACATTCTTCTAAAATTCGCCAATCAAAGCTATGTAAAAGTGTCTGATTAATTAGATCAAAGTGTCGAACTCGTTTAGTGATTTCACTCACCAACTTCTTACGAAAGATATCGTTATTTACATGATTAGGATCAGATTTTATTTCCAGCATTAAATAAACGTTATTTTCACTCAAATTCGCAACATGACCCAAAAGTTCATCTAACTTTGGCACCTTTATTCCAGCAAATTGCAGCTGATCCGGAAATCTCTGACCATATTGTGTGCTGCTATCTAAACGTCCCACTTCGAAACATTGCAATTGGGACCAAGTTAAATCCAAAACTTTAGGCTCATGATCTATAAAGTCCCCCCCAACATGTTTAAAAGTGGGTACATGCAACGCATGATTATGCGTTATTACCGGGACGCCATCAGCACATAAAACTACATCGAACTCCAATAGATTAACGCCCATTTCAATCGTAGATTTGAAGCCAATCATCGTATTTTCAGGAAAAACACCTCGCGCACCTCGGTGTCCCACTATGCGGATTGTCTTATCTGCCCCCCTAAATGCTTCTACTGCGCGATATGAATGTTTTTTCATAGCCGTCGACCGCTTGAAGGACAAAACAGGTGTATGTTGGCTTTCTCTACTACAAAGGATTTATCTCCCTCATTTTCCGAAATCTCGTGCACACCAGGCATACTTATCGTGATGTCCTCATTAGATGAATTAATGTTTCCGTAGAGCAAAGTGTTGGCGCCCAAGGGTTCTGCATTGTTGAGTGATACCTTGATAGGTCCACTTGCAGATGGGACAAGATGCTCTGGGCGAATTCCAAGTGCCACTTTGCCATCTGGCAACGACACTTCAGTCAACGCTAAACCATTTAATATTAGACATCCATTCTGAATTTCAGCATCAAAAATATTCATCGCCGGACTACCAATGAATTGTGCTGCGAATAGTGTTTCAGGTTTTTGATAGACTTCTAATGGAGTGCCTATCTGTTCCGCACTTCCATTGTTCATAACTATCATACGATCAGCCATAGTCATCGCTTCAACTTGGTCATGAGTGACATACAAAGACGTGATGCCGAGCTGCCGTTGGAGTTGTCGTATTTCTAAACGCATCTGCACTCTCAGCTTAGCGTCCAAATTTGATAACGGCTCATCAAATAAAAAAACCGATGGTTCTCTCACAATTGCTCGCCCCATCGCAACACGTTGCCTTTGTCCACCGGATAACTGACGCGGCTTCCTTTCAAGAAGTTCACTCAATTGCAGTAGATCTGCTGTAGCACTGACCTTCCGTTCAATTTCAGATTTTGAATGTCCGGCAAGTTTTAGACTATACCCCATATTTTGTTTTACCGTCATGTGCGGGTACAGTGCATAATTTTGGAATACCATCGCAATGTTGCGATCCATTGGCTCCTTATCGTTCACTACTTTTCCAGCGATCTGTACCTCACCAGAAGAAATTACTTCTAAGCCAGCAACCATCCTTAACAATGTGGATTTTCCACATCCCGACGGACCCACAATAACGATAAATTCGCCATCTTTGATATCGATAGTGATCCCGTGGATTACTTCTGTCGAACCAAAGCTCTTTTTGACACAATTGAGAACTACATTTCCCATTTCACTTCTCGCTATCCATAAGTCCACGTACAAAAAGTTTCTGCATTGATATAACCACTATAACTGGAGGTATCATGGCCAATATTGATGTGGCCATGATCACAGGCCATTCGGCAACATCGTCGCCAGAAGGGAACATTTGTTTAATACCCATCACAATCGTATTCATTTCGGGGTCTGTAGTGATGAGCAAAGGCCATAAGTATTGATTCCAACCGTAAATGAATAAAATAACAAAGAGTGCAGCGATATTGGTGCGACTCATAGGAAGAACAATATCGATAAAAAACCTTATAGGTTTAGCTCCATCGACTCTCGCAGCTTCAGCAAGTTCATCCGGAATTGTCATAAAAAACTGCCGAAATAAGAAAGTAGCAGTTGCTGAAGCAATAAGTGGTAAGATCAATCCTGAATAGCTATTCAAAAGTCCAAAGCTCGCAATGACTTCAAAAGTTGGTACAATACGAACTTCGACTGGAAGCATAAGCGTAATGAAAATTAGCCAGAAAAATACCTGCCTGCCTGGAAATCTGAAATACACAATCGCGAACGCTGAAAGCAGCGAGATTGTAATTTTCCCAACGGCAATACCCATGGCCATTACAAAACTATTAAACAACATTTTTGCCACTGGAACATTCACTCCCGCAAAAAGTGCTGCCTTATAGTTGTCTATAAATTGATCACCAGGCAAGATTGGCATAGGCGGGGATACAATTTCTGGCTGCGTTACAGTCGATGCGACGAAGGCTAACCAAATCGGAAAAAATATAATAAGTACGCCAAGGATCATGAACAGATGTGTTAGCCACAAATGTGACCCTGTTTTCTGAACAATACCATTACCAAAAGCCATCAGTAGTGCACTCGCTTTTCTATGTATTTAAATTGTATGACGGTCAGTAGACCTACCACTACTAATAGAATTACGGATTGTGCCGAAGAAGAGCCAAGATCTTGTCCAACAAACCCGTCTGAAAAAACCTTGTAGACTAATATAGTCGTAGCTTGTTGAGGACCCCCAGCAGTAATGGTGTGAATAACACCAAAAGTTTCAAAAAATGAATAAACAACATTTACAACTAAGAGGAAAAAAGCCGTTGGGGTAATGAGAGGGAGCACAATATCAAAAAATCGACGCCAGAAATGTGCACCATCAATAGCACTCGCTTCAATTAACGACTTTGGAACTGACTGTAACGCGGCAAAGAAAAATAAGAAATTATAACTTATGCGTCCCCAGGCCGAAGCTATGACAACCAAACCCATAGCTTCACCATCATTCAAAACGTGGTTCCAATCATATCCCAGCTGGCCAAGATACCAAGAAACAATGCCAACTCTTGTGTTAAACATAAACATCCACAGCACACCAGCAACCGCGGGGGCGACAGCATATGGCCATATCAAGAGCGTACTATATATACCTGAGCTTTTAATTAATCGGTCAGCGCATACGGCGAGCAACAAAGCGGGTATCATTGAACAAAATGTTACTAAAACTGAAAATACCGCTGTTGTTAAAAACGATGCACGATAATATTTGTCGCCCAGCAGGTATTCAAAGTTACCCAATCCGACATATTGAGATGAAAGACCAAAAGGATCTGGGATGAATAATGACTGCCAGACAGCTTGAGCAGCTGGGTAAAAGAAAAAAATAATTGAGATAATAAGTTGAGGTGCGACTAAGCAGATTGGCAGCAACCAACCGCGAAAGATTACCCGCTTTTCCATTATTTAATACCTAAAGTTAACTGGCGAGTTATCTTAACCCGCCAGTTACTGGTTAGCTTTATTTATTAGCAGATTCGAAGCGACGTAGTAATTTATCACCTCGTTCTTTTGCACTATCCATAGCCTCTTGAGCAGATTTATCACCTGACCAAATAGCCTCTAACTCTTCATCAATGATCCCACGGATCTGATCAAAAGAACCTAATCTTAGGCCCTTAGAGTTAGCCGTTGGCTGCTTAGCTGTCATCTGAATTACAGCGATATCCGTTCCAGGATTTTCTTCGTAGAAACCGGATGCACGCGTCGCTTCACCAGCTTCAGCGGTAATAGGCAAATATCCTGTATTTTGGTGCCAGGCTGCCTGTACGTCTGAAGTTGAAAGGAAAGATAAAAACTCTCCAACACCTTTATATTCATCACTCTCGTGTCCTTGCATTACCCAAAGGGATGCACCGCCAATGATTGTATTCTGTGGTTCAGAAGCAACGGCCTTCCAATATGGAAGTGGTCTAACTTCAAAATCGAACTCGGCTTCACGACTAATGCCGGCATAGCCTGCTGAGCTCTCTGTAAATAACGCACACTCACCAGAACGGAAGTTTGCTCCACCTTCATTTCGACGACCAGTGTAGATGAATTTTCCATCTTTTGCCCAATTTCCCATCGCAGACAAATGAGCAACTTGTGCAGGACCATTCAGCATAAGTTCAGTATCAAGTCCAGCAAAACCATTGTCCTTCGATGCGAATGGTACATTATGATAAGCGGAGAAATTTTCCAAGTGAATCCAACTTTGCCAAGCTGTGACCAGAGGACAATCTTCGCCACCAGCTTTCAATTGATCTAGCACGTCACCTACTTGCTCCCAAGTCGACATATCAGTATCTGGGTTTACTCCAGCCGCAGACATCGCGTCACGATTTACCCAAAGTACTGGCGTGGAAGAGTTGAATGGAAGAGACAGCATTTCGCCATCAGTTGAAGTGTAATAACCCTTTACCGAACCTATGTATGCATCTGGATCAAAGTTTGCACCACTTTCAGCCATTACTTCGTAGACTGGTTTTATCGCACCTTTTGCCGCCATCATGGTAGCTGTACCAACTTCAAACACCATCAAAATATGAGGCTGCTCTTTAGCTCGGAATGCTGCAATACCAGCGTTCAAGGTTTCAGAGTAGTTACCTTTATGGGTTTGGACTACCTTATAATCATTTTGACTTGCGTTGAATTCATCAACCTGAGCAGCAACTAATTCTCCAAGCCTGCCGGTAAACGCGTGCCAAAAATGTACTTCTGTCTGTGCCATTGCCATCAGAGGCGAAAGACACGTCGACGCTGCAAGTACGCCTAATATGTTTTTATTCATTTTTCCTCCCTGCATCTTTTGATGCTTATCGAACTATCAGTTAAAGTTTGAAGTCTTCGAGTGACCAAAGATTACGAGGGTTAATTTATAATTCAAGATAAATTTTTATATAAATAATATAATACAATGTTATATTTTGATCAGAACAAAAGAGAATAACCTAAAAATGTTAAGACTAAGACAATTAGAAGCGCTAAGCGCCGTGATCACGACTGGTTCAATCTCTGGAGCAGCAAAAACATTGGGAATTAGTCAACCTGCCATGAGCCGGCTAATTGCAGATTTATCAAAAAATTTTGAATTCAATTTATTCAACAAACGCGATGGACAGTTAACACCAAGCCAAGAAATTCAACTCCTGTATCCCGATATTGAGCGCGTTTTGGAACTTATGGGAAACATTCAAAACACAAGTGCCGAAATCAATGATCGTAAGGCTGGACATCTCAAAATCGCTTGTCTGCCAGGTTTTGCTACGAGTCATCTTCCTAAAGTCGTAGCAACTTTTTTGAAAAATAGACCAGAAGTTACAATGACGATCGAACCCGATCGTCCCGAAAGGATCTTAGAGTGGATGGCAGGTGAGCAATACGATATAGGCATAACTGATGGTTTTTCTGGGCATCCATCAGTTGAACGTACTGAAATTGACATCAGAACGGTCTGTGTTTTTCCGCAAGGCCATGCTCTGGGGCAACTAAAAGAAGTAACTCCAACCGATTTAATTAATGAGAAACTTATTCATTCGCGAAGGGATAGTGTTTTCTTTCAAAGTGTTTCCCAAGCATTTCAACGTGCACAAATTGAATTCAAATCAAGTATCGAAGTTCGTCAATTTACCGCGGCGTGTGAGCTTGTGAGCAATGGACTTGGGGTATCGATATTAAGTGAACTTGACGCCTCAAAATATGTAAACACGGGACTGGAGTTCCGTCCATTCAGACCGAAGATCCCACATCGACTTGCACTATTAAGACCTACTTTGAAAAGGCCATCCATGATTTCTCTTGAATTCATGCAGTTGTTTCACGAAAGTTTACGGCAATACCAGCAATGAAATCATATACAGTTTGTATAATCTGACCATCATGCAACCGACTGAACAATTAGTGGCGCATAATAAGAACTGTGTTCTTTCACTTGGTTCGAGACACAGTGTCGAACCCCGGAATCTCTCCACGCAAACACGCGAAAAAGTGTGTGTTTGGTGTGTTTTTGAATCGCACACGCATAGCGTTAGCGTGTGAAAATTAAGTCATTGAAAATGTTTTGGAAAGTGGCGCCCGGGGGCGGAATCGAACCACCGACACGAGGATTTTCAATAGAGGCGGTAGTAGATTGTTATTTGATAATAACTACTTAGCGTGATGAAATTATGGTGTGCTCTAAAGTGTGTTTTTGATATCTAATTGGTTATGCTGAACACTGTGTCTCCACCAATTGCAGGTATGCAAGCATTTTACGGAACTTTAGCAGCCTAAGTGTAAATTTGAGCCCAATTTTTCGATGCATTTGATCGAACGCAGGCATCGATGAATCGAACACCATCAATGCCCTCATCAATGTTGGGATAGCGTAAGTAGGTATCGGGTAATTCAATTCGATCGCGCCGCGCGGCAACAGCGACGGCAAATTCGGTGTATAAATTAGCCCAGGCCTCGATTAGTCCTTCTGGGAAACCACGTCCTATACGCACAAATCGTTCTGTCTGTTTGGAAATGCCATGCCCATGTCCTCGGCTCAGGATTTGATCAGGTTCACCAAACACATTTAGGTGTAGCTGCTCTGCATGTTCCATGTCCCATTCTAACCCACCCAGGCTGCCAAAAATACGCAAGCGTAAACCGCCCCGATTTCCGGGGGCCTGCCGGGTTGCCAACAATGTCCCTGGTACACCGCCTTCATATTCAGTCATCATAAACACGGTATCTTCTAATGGTTTTGGTGAACCGCACACATGAAAATCTGCGCGCACGCTGCGCAAGGTCAAACCACTGACAAATTGTGCCAAATGTGCTGCGTGTGTGCCGATATCTCCCACACAAGATGTAGGACCAGAAACCGCTGGATCCAAGCGCCATTTGACGTGTGGCGCGTCCCCTGCATCTGGCGGCGTCATCCAGTCCTGCATAAATTCAACGTGAATTTGATTGATGCGCCCCAACACGCCTGATGCGACAATGTCCTGAGCCTGTCGGATCATCGGATAGCACGACATTGTATAGCATACGGCGAAAACCTGACCACTTTCGCCCACCGCATCCCCGAGCAAAGATGCCTCTTCGACGGTATTCGTCAGTGGTTTATCGCAAATCACATCAATACCGGCGTCCAAAAACGTTTTTGCAGCTGGATAGTGCATATTGTTCGGGGTTGTTATCATGACAGCGTCGACGCCATCATCACGTTTTTGCTCCTGCTCCGCCATCTGCTGAAACGAAGAATACGCCCGATCTGGATCAATGTGCCAATCTGCTGCCCGCTCTAGCGCGCGTTTGGGATCCGAGGATAAGGCCCCGGCAACCACATTCCAGCGGTCTGTGAGACGTGCGGCCATCGCTTGTGTTTGTGCAATGCGCCCACCGCCAACAACACCCAATCGCAGACGACGAGATTGCCGTGGGAACGGGCTATTCATATCAATTGGATCACGTAAAATCATTGATGCCTCGGATCGTTTAAAGGGTTGGGGGCGTGGCACCTTCTGGCAACATTTCTACCGCCATGAAAATCGAAGGTGTTATGGTTTCAAATTGATGCCATGGGTAATTTCCATCTGAATCATACATGGGGCGGTGTGTCGTTCCAGGGGCCATTGGCTCTTCTAAATAAAGCGTACTTACATCGCGTTCGCGACACTGCTGCATTTTTCCAAACCCGATGATTTGTGTGTGTACTTCGCGAAATCCGGGAACGGGACAAAAGGCATGTTCACGGTGCAATCCGACATTCAGGGGCACTGTTGCGGAATGATACATCGTAAACCCAAATTGCCCTAACCAGACCTTGGGCGACATATAGTGGCCAATGCCACGCAGGCGCTCTTCGCCGCGCACCTCATAAGCAGATGGCCAAGTTGTGCGGACGCGCTCCAGCAATTCATTTTCATCAGGATAATCCTCTAATCGTTCGATCAGCACCGTGTGTTCCAGACCGATGATTTCGACATCTAAAACAATCACAGACTGCAAATGCCCAAGTTTTTGATCCTGAATTTGAATTGGGCGCTCAGACAAGTTCAGTAAGATACTTTTTCCGTGAGCCTGATACCCCTCCTCATCTTGAAACACTTTGGTTGTGAAAAATGGTTCAGAAATGTCCAGTTTGGTAATGCTCATCACAGATCCTCGGCAAAATTTTCAGGTAACGGATTGGGGCGGTCGCAGAGGCTTTGGATATCTACATAGCCGCCTCTGTCAGGGGATTCTGATATACCCAACATAACGTCCAAAACATGTTGGGCCAAATCACCACTGGCCCTTGGGGCGCGACCCTCTTTCACCGCATAGGAAAGGTCCAACAGTCCTAATCCACGACTGTTTTCGTTGAATCCATGCCTATTTTCAGCAATGCACCACTCCGCTGGCCGATCCGTGGGACGGGGTTGAAATTCCCACCGACTTTCTTTGCGTGTACGATACCAGACAGGACCATGAAAATCGTTTGCCCCGTGCACGGGGTCAGGATCGGGAATGCAAATTGTTCCCTCGGCTCCATAGATTTCAAACCGAGGCGTTTCACTTTCCCAAATATCAAAGCTTATAGTCATGGAACCAAGCGCACCGCTTTCGAATTCGAGCATCGACAATGAATGTGTATCAACCTCAACATTCATCCATTCCCCGTTGCGCGGACCGTTTTCAATTTGGCGCCGATTAAATGTTTTACGCGCCATACCACTCACCTGACGAATTGGCCCCATCAGGAACACCATCGCCGTTAAATAATACGGCCCCAGATCCAACAATGGGCCACCACCGACTTGATAGTAGAAATCTGGGTTGGGATGGTGACGCTCGACCCCGTGTGTCCCAACAAAGGCCATGCAACCCGTCACATCACCAATCAAACCCTCGTCTAACAACCGACGCACAGTTTGCCAGCGTCCCCCCAAAAACGTGTCAGGCGCATTGCCCACCAACAAACCAGTTTTTTGCGCCAGACTAAGGATTGCAGCGCCATCGTCACGGTTGGTCGCGAAAGGTTTTTCGGAATACACATGTTTTCCAGCCTTTAGCGCCCGCATACTGACATCCGCATGCACAGCAGGTATTGTAAGGTTCAGGATGCAATCAAGGTTTGGATCGGCAATTATATCATCAGGATGGGCAATGCGCGGTACATCGTATTTTGCGGCTTTCTCTTCGCTTTCTAACAGGTTTAAACTGCCACAGACGTCAATCGACAGCCCGGGCCACTTGGCACAGTTTTGAAGGTAAATATCGCTAATCTTGCCTGTGCCGATCAATCCAACGCGGAACGGTTTCTGATGCTTTCGAATGGAGTCACTGTTTTCCAATTTAGTAAATCTTTCCAACTTTTCAGACTTTAGGCATACCTTTTATTGATTTGATGCGCTTCTGTGCTGCTATTCGAAACGGTGCATTGGGCGCGCCGTATCCTTGATAATTGCCGTCCCGTTGCACGATTTCAAAGAACAATCCTCCAGTGAACTCTTTTGAATAACATTGGAAAAACGTGCCACCATCGTCCTGATCATAGAGAACATTAGCCTGTTTCATTTTACCCAAAAGGCCGGCGGGCAGATCAAACCTTGCACTCAGATCATCATAGTAATTTGCAGGCATTGGTAAGGTTTCAAACCCATGTGCGATCATCTTTTCCAGAGTTGAGAAGATATCATCACAAGCAAGCGCTAGATGTTGCACTGATGCTCCAAAAGACTCTGCTAAGAACGAACCAGCCAGGGTGCGGTGCGTATCTGCTCCATTAAGAGTTACCCGCAAAGACCCATCGGCTGTTTCGACAACTTGACTACGCACCAAACCGTCAGGGTCAAAAACATCAACCATAGGAGATTTTTTCATTTCAAATAAAGAGGTGTAGAAAAGGCTCCAGCTGAGCATGTCATCATAACTCATGGTTTGAGCAAGGTGATCAATGTTGCGAAGGCCAAAACCCTCGCGTCCAGCTGTTTGGGAAAACTCTGTTTCCCAGAGGCGGTCCATCCCGTTTTCGTTACCAACAAAATGTATTACAGATCCTGATAAGCCACGAACAGCTGGAATATCCAACTCATCCTCTTCTAACGGCTGATTAAATGAAGAATTGCCAAGGTGTGCAGCGCGCTCCAGAGTATCCCTAGCTGAGGCAACCTCAATACCGATATCGCACACTGTGGTTCCACGGGCATTCCACTGGGTTGCGGCATGGCCAGATATCTCTTGATTCAAGACAATGCGGATATCTCCCTGCTGATAGAGGTCTGCCGCTTTGTTTTTATGTTTGCCAATTTTAGAAAAGCCCATGCTCTCTAAATAAGTACCTAAACGTTGCGCTTCTTCCCCACGGGATGCAAATTCGATGAAAGACAAACCTGTTGTTTCGCTACGCCGCGGGAAGTCAGGTAAATCCAAACTTATATCTGGTTCAGCACGCCTGACATCATCCATCAAGGAAATTAATGACCTATATCCATCTACGGCAACCAACTTTGAGGAACCCCCTCTGAATTGGTCATTAAAGATCTCTAGGCTTACAGAACCACTGTAACTGGTCGCCATGACTGCCTGCATAAAACCTTGAACGTTTAAATCACCCTCACCCGGCATGTTTCGGAAATGGCGTGACCAATATAGAAGATCCATTTCGATCAAAGGCGCATCAGCAAGCTGCACGAAAAATATTTTATCGCCAGGAATTGATCGAATGGTTGCAGGGTCAATCTTACGGGAAAGCGTATGAAAGCTATCTAAGATCAACCCAACATTTGAATGATCGGCACGGCGCACGATTTCCCACGCATCTCGGTGGTCATTGATGTGTTTCCCCCAAGCCAAAGCCTCATAGCCAACTCTGATACCTCGATCTTTCGCAATATCCCCAAGTGCATTGAAATCTGCAGCCGCGCGGTCAATTCCCCCGAGGGAAGATACATGACAAGACGAACAAATTAGCACGAGGTCGGTACCAAGTTCCTGCATGAGATCAAACTTACGCTCTGCCCGATCGAAGGCTTTAGCGCGCATAGGCTCTGGTAAACCTTCAAAATCACGAAATGGTTGAAACAAAGTGATTTCTAGGCCGTAGTCACGCACCATATTGCCCACGTCGCGTGGCGAGCCATCAAAAGCGATGAAATCTTGTTCAAAAATTTCGATACCATCATACCCAGCGGCCGCGATTGCCTCTAGTTTTTCCCTAAGATTCCCAGAAATCGAAACTGTCGCGATAGAGGTTTTCATCACGTTATCCTTGGTATCCAAATGCTCTTGGAAGCCACAAGGTAAGATCAGGTACGAGCAGCATGATCACGAGCGCCAGTAACAGAATTCCAAGAAAACCCCAAACTTCGGCAATAATTTCTTTTAGCGGAATTCCAGTAACTGCATTGATTACAAATAATAAAATCCCGTAGGGTGGGGTTATTAATCCAATCATCGAATTAACGACGATAAGCACTCCAAAATGAACAAGGTCTATCCCCAGGGCCTCACAAGTTGGAATGAACAGTGGGACGATGACGAGTATAATTACCGTTGCATCCAGAATGCACCCCAATAGCAGAACAAACACATTCACCAAAATCATGAACACCAGAGGATGCATATCAGCATCATTCAAAAACATCGAAATTGATTGTGGGATATTCTCACGAACCACAACGTAGGTAAGGATCATCGAGGCACCTATGACCAACCCCACAGAGGCCGCAGATCGCGCGCCATCTACGAACGCGTGATATAAGCTTCTAAGTTTGATCGCACGATAGATGCCTGCAGAGATCAACAACGCATATAATGCAGCAATAGCAGCAGCTTCGGTCGGGGTTGTGACACCGGTATAAATACACCCAAGCAGTATAACAGGCATCAACAAGGCTGGTGTTGCTTTCACTGTCAACGATGGAAGTTCACTTAAGGGTACCACCGCATCCTGCCCGAAATCTCTTCGATGCGAAAACCAGGCATTTGCCAACATCAATACAAGACCCATCAAGAGACCCGGAAAAATACCCGCAAGGAATAGATCTCCAATCGATACATTAGAAACCAAAGCGTACAAAACCATTGGAATTGAGGGGGGAATAATTGGTCCAATCGTTGCCGTGGCAGCGGTAATTGCGGCAGCGTAGCCACGTGTGTAGTGACCAGACTTAACCATCATTTCGATAATGATTTTTCCAATACCTGCAGCATCAGCGACGGCAGATCCCGACATACCAGAAAAAATCAAACTCGCCACGACATTGACATGGCCTAATCCGCCCCGAAATCGACCGACCAAGGCCACGCAAAACTGAAGCAATCTATCAGTTATGCTCCCAACATTCATAATGTTTGCTGACACGATGAAAAGTGGGACCGCTAATAACAAAAAGCCGTCAAATAAACGCTGAACCATCATTTCGCCCGCGATTGCAAGATCCTGCCCGGAAACCCCAAGATAGACCACTACACCCGTGATAATGGCATAGGCGACGGGAACTCCAATTGCAGCAACCCCAAATAAAGCAATTAGACCAAAGATCAGTTCCACGCTCATGTCTCTTCGATCTCTGTATTTTGGTTATTTTTTCGAAGTTCTAAAAAAGTTCGAGAAAATGATCGGATGATAATTACGGCCATCAGAAGTAGATACGGAAAGAACAGCCATTTTATCGCAATCTTGTCACCCGTAATTGGAATTCTGAGAGTTTGAAGTTTTTTCAATTCCATAAGACGGTTGGCCATAATTGCGTCCCATGTCGCAGGCAGTGAAATTAACATGACCGCTATCAAAATAATCGCGCCCAAAACCGTCATAATTTTTCGTATTCGAGGTGGAGCAGCTTGATAGAAAATATCAAATGCCACATGATCTCGTTCCTTAACCACGAATGAACAGCCGAAAAATATAAGCCATACCCAAATCAAGGAAATCAAATACACAGTCCAACGAAGCGGCTCTATTTCACTCATCCAAAGGGATAGACTTGGAACAGGCATCCATTGACTTAGTTTGCTGGAATATCTGGTGAAAATTTGCAATAAAAAAATTATAAATATTGCCGCCAACGCTGTGGCGGCAATAGCTTCGGCGATACGAGTAAGTCTGTTCATTAAAATTTTCAACTGACAGACCCCTCTAAAAATTACACAGTTAGTTACCTAGCGCATTAATGCGCTCTAGAACGCCATCAGGCCAAGATGCTGCCGCTTCCGAACCTACGTACTGTGCCTGAACATGATCACGAAACGCAGCTAGGTCCGGCGTATAAATCTCGACTCCTTGGCTACGAATAAAGTCCGCCAAATTGTTCTCTTTATCAAGCTGTTTCAGACGTCCCCACGCAGCAGCTGCATCTGCAGCACGTTGCACTGTTGCTTGTTGAGCAGGTGAAAGTTTATCCCACACTTCCTTGGAAAATGCGATGTAGTTCAAGTCAACCAAGTGCGATGTAAGCGCGATCTGTTTTGTTACTTCATAAAACTTTTGATCAACAACAGTAGGCAAAGGGTTGTCCTGGCCATCTACAGCTCCTGTAGACAAGGAAGTATAAACTTCAGAGAAAGCCAACGGTGTTGGTGATGCACCTAAAGCTGCACCAAGAAACTGCCATGCGTCAGTTCCCGGCATACGAAGATTAACTCCGGCCAAATCTGCAGGTGTTTGCACATCAACTTCATCACGAGTGAAGCGTAAATTCACATGACGTTTTCCGAGATACATCACAGAAAGAAGTTTGACACCAAGCTCTTCTTCCGCTGTTTTTTTGAATGGCTCCATTAACGGGTCATTGAAAACGCGCACCTGATGCGCAGCGTCCTGATGAACGTAGCCAGTCGCAAATATTGAAAATTCTGGGAAGAACTGAGCAAGTTCTTGTGCAGACGCAATCGACATGGTCAAATTGCCGCGACTGATGGCTTCAAGCTCAGTGCCCTGTGCGAACATTGTTCCGTTGTAGCCAGGTTGGTAATCTGCAAATTCTGCCACCATTGGGGCAAAAACATTAGCCATCGCGACAGATCGCATATCTGTTTCAGATCCCGATGTTGCCAAAGTGAATGTCATGTCTGCAGCATGCGCGGTTGTCGCTAGACTACCTAGAATACCAGCAGCGGCGACTGCACCCAGTGCAGCTCTTCTTGTAAGTTTATTGATCATCAAGTATCCTCCCGAAATATTTAGGTGCAAAATCGCACCTAACTTGATCATTACAATTGAGCCGCATGCAGTTCAGCGGCCCTCGTTTTGCCCATGTTGGGCGATAGGTGAATCGTTTCACCGGTTCGCGAAGCTCTATGAATAGCGTCAACTACTTCTAAAGTTCGCACTCCTTCTGCGAGAGAAACCCGAGGTTTCTCGTCACCTCTAATGACCCCACAGAAATTCAGTATTTGGTTTACAAGTGGATCTGATTGCTCACATGGAACTGAGGTCGCGGATATAGGCGACCACCAGTCTGGCTCTGCAATATGTGACCAAAGTGTTAAGTCAGGAACGGATAATGACCCCTCACTACCGCCAATCATGTAACTACTTTGGGATGTTCTGGGATAAATTGGATATTCCTTAGAGGTCATCTCCCAACTCCAAGGTGCGACAATGCTGTCTGAAACGCTTATTGTGCCGATGACATCATTCTCAAAACGCAGCACCGCAGAGGCGACATCTTCATTTTCGTATCCCCGTTTCGATCGACACGCTTGCGCTTGAACGCTTTGCACCTCGCCACAAAGATACCTCATCAGATCAATATCGTGAACTAAGTTTACTGAAATGGGCCCAGCACCCATCCGCTTTCTCCACGGAGTCGAATTGAAATAATCATCGGGCTTGTAGAACCAACAAGTCCCACTTACTGCACGAATATCGCCAATTCGGCCGTCAGTAATCAGTGACTTCGCTTTTTGAATCAGTGGGTTGTGGCGGCGGTGATGACCCACTAAAACTGGGACATTTAGTCCTGTGATGTCGCGCTCAAATTTTTGAGCTGACATAAGATCATCTGACACTGGCTTCTCAATTAAAACTGGGATATCTGCCGCGATGCACTCTAACGCTTGCCTGATATGCAGGACGTTTGGAGTTGCCAAGACGATACCGTCGGGTTTTGCCTTTACAATCATGTCCGAAAGATTTGAAAAAGTATCAGCGCCAGAAATTTGTGCGGTTTCTTTATCTTCCAAAAATGGATCTACGACAGCTACACACGACGCACCTGTGACCTGTTGAATTGCCTTTAGATGTCGTCGACCAACAAGACCTAACCCACACACAGCAAGTTTAACGGTGTTTATGGTAGAAGGCGATTTCACAAAAATTTCCCTGAGACGTTGCACCAATCAGTGGGTTAAAGCACTTTTGTAATTTATTAATATATATTTTTTATTTTTGCAATAATATCTTATATTTTTTATATTATCGTATATTATTTAAAAATCCATGACTGGAATAAAGCAGAAAGCTTGATAATGTATGGACATGAATAAGGCAGCAAACACTGTAAGAACTTCGACATACGAGCGAATAAAGCGGGACATTATTTTTGGTGTTTTGGCACCAGGAACAAAACTCAAACTGGATCGCTTGAAGTCTGAATACGAAACAAGTGTACCAACTCTGCGCGAGGCACTGAACCGTTTGTCCGCAGATGGGTTCGTCCAATCACCTGAACAACGAGGGTTTCTTGTAACACCTGTTTCCGCGGAAGACTTAGTGGAAATTGCAAATCTAAGAATACTGTTGGAATGTCACGCCCTCCAGCAATCAATAGAAGCCGGAGACACCGATTGGGAAGCTGACCTTGTAGCCGCTTACCACCGATTAAACCTTATCGAGAAGCGGATGCAAAATGGGGAAAATTCTCAGAAAGAACTTTGGAAACGATATGATTGGGAGTTTCACCTTGCATCAATTAAAGCTTGCTCTTCCCAAAATCTCTTATCTCTTCACTCAACAATATATGACAAATATTTGCGGTACCAGATGTTGGT
>Ga0181554_1002151_pt1 | contig 17825 bp, 14 predicted proteins | sample 011ome_16_FD_145602 | JGI IMG/M metagenome (GOLD analysis project Ga0181554, IMG submission 145602) | Coastal salt marsh microbial communities from the Groves Creek Marsh, Skidaway Island, Georgia - 011503CT metaG (spades assembly) | ecosystem: Environmental > Aquatic > Marine > Intertidal zone... | reverse complement strand
AGCTTGCTGCTCTCCACTTCGGCAAAACCGCTGTGCGCGGCTTTTTCCATGAAGTCCCGGTCTGCGCGGTCCACGCGCCGCTGGCCGGACGTTGCGGCGGAATCAGAATTTCCGGCACCCTGGCCGCCCGTTGTGGCGGCCGTGCCGGATGTGCCCTGGTTGCCCTGTGTGCTGCTCTGCGCCAAAGAAACTCCGGGGGCTGCCAGCGCGGCAAGCAGTGTCACGGTGGCGATGGTCAGGGGAGTGCGGTGAATGGTCATGGTGAATGCTCCTGTGGGTGGTCAATGTGAAAACGGAGGTTGGGCGCACAACCACATGCGCGCCGTAGGACGGTTTCGATGGCGGCCGTGTGATGTGGGCGGACGCCCGGGCCGGACAATCGCCAGCCCATACCGGTGGGCCGCGAAGGAGTCCTTACCCCGTGCCAGCAGGCGGTTTGCCGGCTCGACTGCAGAAGCCCCCACCCGTAAAAAAACCGGCAAGCGATTGCGCGCTTGCCGGTTTTTCTGCTGGGCCATCAGGCCTCAAAAGCCACGCGCTTTATCAACGGTCGTTCTTGTGGCTTTGGCGGCCGGCTTCTGCGTGCTGCTCCGAAGAGCCGCCCCGCGTCCCACCGCTGTTGCCACCACCGTTGCCGCCGCTACCGCCGCCACCGTTGCCACCACCGCTGTTCCCACTGTTGCCACCACCGCCGTGGCTCTTGGAGCCGGCCTGGCGGGCTTCTTCGGAAGTGAACTCATGCGCATTGCCGCTCTGGTGCGCGGCCTGGCCGCCCTTGCTGGCGATTTCGCGCTGGCGCTCGGGGTCCATCGCTGCAAAGCCACGGTTCGAGTTGCCGCCGCTCTGGTTGCCACCGCCTTGATTACCTTGGTTCGAAGCCATTGAAATACTCCTTTTGAAAGCCCTGCGGCAACATCGCCGCTGGTGCCGTCCCATGTGGCAATCCGGGTGCCACGCCCGCCATGGGCGCGCAAGGCGCACCACTCCGGTATCGATTGCACAGGCGGTAATTCTTTCGGCAGACGTTGCTGGGCAGCCGGGCCTTCGCGGGCCTCAAGCGGGTTTTGCCGCGCATGCCGATTGCCGGGAACCGGTGTGCGCCAACACCGCCTCCGCAGCGCTGACAGGCATGCCTGGTGCGCCGATGCGTGCCATAGCGTCCACCCCGCAATGTCGCCAGTGGAAGCGACAACAGCAGCAAGGAAGACCATGAACGAGATGCGCCCGGACCACAGCGAGGAGGAACTGGCCGACTACACCGACAACCTCGTTCCCACGCGTGGCTACCAGATGCTGCCCGTGGTCGGGCTTGGTGGCTCCGCTGGGGGCCTGGACGCGTTGCGCGGATTCTTCTCGGCCATGCCACCCAACCCTGGGCTGGCCTTTGTGGTCGTGATGCATCTCTCGCCCGAGCACGACAGTGTGCTGGCCGAGGTGCTGCAGCGCTGCACCACCATGCGCGTGTTGCAGGTGCAGCAGACCGAGAAGGTCGAGCCCGACACGGTGTACGTCATTCCCCCCGGGAAATCGCTGCGCACGTTTGACGGGTACCTTCAGCTGGGCGACTTGCCCAAGGAGCGCTACCGCCACGTTGCTGTCGACATCTTCTTTCGCACCTTGGCCGACACCCATGGACCGCACGCTACCGCCATCGTGCTGTCGGGTGCCGATGGCGACGGCGCAGTGGGCATCAAGCGCATCAAGGAGCGCGGTGGCCTCACCATTGCACAAGACCCGCAGGAAGCCCAGGTCGACAGCATGCCCCGCGCGGCCATTGCCACGGGCATGATGGATTGGACCCTGCCGGTGGCCGAGATGCCGGCCCATGTGCTGCAGTACCACAGTATCGAGCGTGACCTGCGCCTGCCGCCCGAGACCGCTCTGGCAGGCCGTGCGCAGCAGTCCAGCGCGTCCGCCGACGAAGCAGCGCTGCGCGATGTGCTCAGCTTTGTGCGCAGCCGTACCGGGCGCGATTTCAGCAACTACAAGCGCGCCACCATCGTGCGGCGCATCGGCCGGCGCATGCAGGTCAACAACGTACGGGATGTGGCGGGCTACCTTGAATGCCTGCGTACACGCCCCGGAGAAGCCGGCGCCCTGTTGCAGGACCTGCTCATCAGCGTGACCAACTTCTTTCGCGACGGCGAGTGCTTTGCGGCGCTGGAGTCACACATCCCGAGCCTGTTCGAGGGCAAGTCCGGGTCGGACACCGTGCGCGTGTGGGTGGCTGGCTGTGCCACAGGCGAAGAGGCGTATTCGATTGCCATGCTGCTCACCGAGCACACGCGCATGCTCGACAACCCGCCTGCGCTGCAGGTGTTTGCCACCGACCTTGATGACAACGCCATCTGTGTGGCGCGCGAAGGCATCTACCCGTTGGCGATCGTGGCCGATGTGAGCGAAGACCGACTGAGTCGTTTCTTCATCAACGAGCCTCGCGGGTACCGGGCGCGGCGCGAGCTGCGCGAGACGGTGCTGTTCGCCGCACACGATGTGTTGCGCGATTCGCCTTTTCCGCGGCTCGACCTGGTTTCGTGCCGCAACCTGCTTATCTACCTGGATCGCGACGCCCAGACCCGCGTGCTCGACACGTTTCACTTTGCCCTGCAGCCCGGCGGGATGATGTTTTTGGGAACCTCCGAGTCAGTCGACGACGGAAGCCAGCACTTCGACGTGTTGGATAAAAAGCATCGCCTGTTTCGTCGCAAGCACATGCTGCGGTCGGTGATGCCGCTGCCTGTGGCCGGGCCGCAAACGCTGGCGCTGGCCCTGGAGGCCCAAACCGCAGCCCGATCCGGCCCGGTAATCGCCAGCGCCGCCGTCTTGTGCCCGGCGCCCGAGCGGTCGCGCGCCACCCTCGAGGTCGGCGGGCGGATGCTCAACTGGGCCGAGCTGCACCTCAAGCTGCTGGAGCAACTGGCGCCGCCCTCACTGCTGGTAAATGCGGAGCACGAGATCGTGCACCTGTCGCCGCTGGCGGGCCGGTTCCTTGCGTTTGCCGGGGGCGAACCCACGCGAAACCTGCTCAAGCTGGTCCATCCGGCGCTGCGCATCGAGCTGCGGGCTGCGCTGTACAAGGCATCGCATTCCGGGGAGGCCGGCTACGTATTGCCGGCTGTGCTTGAGCTGGCCGGCGAGCCGCTCAAGCTGGGTGTGGAGGTGCGTTCCATGACCGGCATTGCATCCGGCCTGCTGCTGGTGCTGTTCAATGAATCGGGGGCCGATTCGGCATTTGCGGCACCGCCGCCGCAGGGCTGGGCAAGGCCGGGTACCGACCCGGTGGCAGACCAGCTCGACCGTGAGGTCGAGCGCCTCCAATCCCACCTGCGTGACACCGTCGAGCAGTACGAGGCATCCACCCAGGAACTCAAGGCCAGCAACGAAGAGCTGCAGGCCATCAACGAGGAACTGCGGTCTGCCACCGAAGAACTGGAAACCAGCCGCGAGGAGCTGCAGTCGATCAATGAAGAGCTGACCACCGTCAACCACGAGCTCAAGGGCAAGGTGGAAGAGCTCGGACATGCCAACAGCGACATGCAGAACCTGATGGGTGCCACCGCCATCGCCACCGTGTTCCTCGACCGCGATCTGCACATCACGCGGTACACCCCGTCGGCCGTGAAGCTCTTCAATCTCATGCCCTCCGACATCGGGCGCCCGCTGGCCCACCTGCACACCCAGTTGCGCTACCCCGAGCTGGTCGGCGACGCCCGCGGCGTCCTGGAGCAACTCACCCCCATCGAGCGGCAGGTCAGCCAGGCAGAGTCGTGCCATTACCTGGCCCGCCTGCTGCCTTACCGCACGCTCGATGACCGCATCGCCGGGGTGGTGCTCACCTTTGTCGATGTTTCCGAACGCGTGCAGGGCGCGGAGGCCTTGCGCCAGTCCGAGAGCCGCTTCAGCGCCATCGTCAACCAGGCCACGGTGGGCGTGGTGCAGGCCGAGCTGGATGGCCGCATCCTGTTTGCCAACCAGCACTACGCAGGGCTGCTGGGCTACAGCCCCGATGAACTGGTGGGCACGGCGCTGCTCTCGCTGGTTCACCCCGACGACCGGGCCGAAAGCGCAGCCCGCATGGGGCGCCTGGCCAGCCAAGGCGAGCAGTTTCAGATGGAAAAGCGCTGCCTGCGCAAGGACCAGACCACGGTCTGGCTGCATAACACGGTCAGCGCCCTGTTCGATGCAGCGGGCGAGCCGGTGTCGGCCATCGTGGTGTCCACCGATATCAGCGAGTGCAAGCGGGCAGAGGCTGCCCTGCGCGACACCAATGAGCGCCTGTCGCTCATCATCGAGAACGCGGTGGAGTACGCCATTTTTTCAACCGACCTCGACCGGCGCATCACCACCTGGAACAGCGGCGCCGAGCGGTTGCTCGGCTACACCGAACGCGAGGCGCTGGGCCAGCTGGCCGACATCATCTTCATCCCCGAAGAACGCGCAGCAGGCGCGCCGGAGCGCGAGGCCCACACCGCGCTGACCGAAGGCAAGGCCATGGACGACCGTGTGCACCAGCGCAAGGACGGCCAGCGCTTCTGGGCCAGCGGCGCCGCCATGCCGATGCAGGATGCATCGGGCGAAACGATTGGCCTGGTGAAGATCCTGCGTGACCAGAGTGCGCAGCGTGCATCGCAACAGGCGCTGGAGCAAAGCCGCGCCGAGCTGCTGGGTGCGCTCAAGGAAAAGCAGGACGCCCATGCCGCCTTGCAGGCAGCCGACGAGGCCAAGGACCGTTTCCTGGCCGTGCTTTCGCACGAGCTGAGAAACCCGCTGGCGTCCATCAGCAGCGCCTCGATGGCGCTGCGCACGGCGCGGCTTGAGGCTGCCGACCGCGAGCGCGCGGCCGAGATCGTGCAGCGGCAGGCCCAGGTGATGAAGGTGCTGCTCGACGACCTGCTGGATGTGTCCCGGCTGCGGCTCAACCGCCTGGTGCTGCAACCCCAGCCCGTGCTTTTGTCCGCTGTGGTGGATTCGGCGCTGGAGGCCACCGCCACCATGGTTCAGGCCGCCGGCCATGCGCTGCAGGTGCATTTGCCCGCTGCCGCGGTGTCGCTCAACGCCGATCCGGTACGGCTGTCGCAGGTGCTGTCCAACCTCCTCATCAACGCAGCCAAGTACACCCCCGAGGGCGGTCACATCGACCTGAGCGCCGCGCTGCAAGGTAGCGAAGTGGTCATATCGGTCAAAGACAACGGCATTGGCATGGACCCTGCCAGCGTGGAAGCCATGTTCGGCATGTTTTCGCAAAGCCCGGCCGCTGCCGACCGCGGCATCCACGGCCTGGGCATCGGGCTGGCGCTTGTGCGCAGCATCGTCAGTCTGCACGGGGGGCATGTCAGCGGCCACAGCGACGGCCCGGGCCAGGGCAGCGTGTTCACGGTGACCTTGCCCTTGCTGTCGGTGCTGCCGGTGCAGCCAGCCCCGGCGGACGATCAGACCACGGCGCAGCCCATGACAAAGCCACGCGTGCTGCTGGTGGATGACAACGCCGATGTGACCTGGTCGGTGGCGCGGCTGCTGACCGGTTGCGATGTGGTCACCGCCATCAGTGGGCCGCAGGCGCTCGCGTGCCTGCGCAGCGAACCCTTCGATGTGGTGGTGCTGGACCTGGGCATGCCGGAGATGAGTGGCTTCGAGGTGGCCCGGGCCATCCGGGCCGAAACCTGGGGCGCGGGCCTGCTGCTGGTGGCAGCCTCGGGCTGGGGGCAGGATGAGGACCGTCGCGCAGCGCGCAAGGCGGGCTTTGATGCCCACCTGGTCAAGCCGCTGGAGGTGGACGACCTCCAGCGGCTGATTGCCCGGCACCACCAGTCCCGGCAACAGGGGAGCGCTCAGCCCTGAGCGCAGCGGTGGCGATGTGGCGGCCGCTCAGCCAAAGCGCCACACCGGCATGCTGTTGCGCGCCTTGCGGCGCTCGGCAGGCTCAATGCGCAGGTCCTGCCGGTACTTGGTGACCGTGCGGCGCGCTACCTTCACGCCCTGGCGCTCCAGCTGGCGCGTCAGGTCGGCATCCGTCACAGGCGCGTCTGATGGTTCTGCCGCCACCATGGCCCCGATCAGTTCGCGAATGGCGGCCGGAGAGCATTCACCGCCCCCGCTCAGACGCATGGCGCGCGAGAAGAATTTCTTGAGCTCCATCACCCCGTGCGGGGTTTCCATGAACTTGTTATTGGTCACCCGGCACACCGTGGATTCGTGCACGCCCACGTCCTCAGCAATCTGCGCCAGCGCCAGCGGCCTGAGCGCGAGGGGCCCGTGCTCGAAGAAGCCCTGCTGGTGCCGCACGATGGCCTGGGCCACCGACAGGATGGTGGAAATGCGCTGCTCGATATTGCGCACCGTCCAGGTGGCTTCGCGGATCTGCCCGTCGAGCGCCGAGCCCGCGTCGATGCCTGCGCGGCGTGCAGCGTCTACGTAGTCGTGGTTGACACGCAGGCGCGGTACCGCGCGGTGGTTGGGCTGCACCGTCCACTCGCCGCTGCGGTTGCGCACCACGCGCATATCCGGCACCACGTACTGCACCGGGGGCGGGTTCACGCTCCAGCCGGGGTGCGGGTCCAGCCGGCGGATGCAGGCCAGCGCACCCCGCACATCGGCGCCGCTGGCATCCAGCAGGGCAGACAGCGTCTGCACATCGCTGGCGGCCACGCGGCCCAGGTGGTCCAGCGCGCGCATGCTCAGCGCCTGTTGTGGTCCTGGCGCCATGGCGCGCACCTGCAGGCGCAGGCACTCGGCCAGGTCGCGCGCGCCTACCCCGGCCGGCTCCAGCGACTGCACCCGGCACAGCGCAATGCGCCACTCATCCTCGTCGGGCTGCCCGGGCCAGTCGGCCAGCAGCGTGGCCATGGCCAGTTCATCAAAGCTGGTGCGCAGGTAGCCATCGTCTTCCAGCGATGCCGCCACCAGCCGCGCCAGCTCCCGCTCGCGCTCCGACAGCCGCAGCAGGTCCAGCTGGGCCATCAGGTGGTCGGCCAGGGTGGGGCTGTGGGCACAGCGGTCTTCCAGCGCGTCGCCGTTGGCGACGGGCGCATGTTTCGGCGCATCCAGCCAGCTGGCTTCGTCCATGCCGTCGCAGGGGGCTGTGGTGTCGTCATCCATGCCATCGGCAGCGTCGTTGGCGCTCGCGATGCCGTCGATGTCGGTGCATTCGATGAACGGGTTGTTTGCCACCGCGTTCTGCAGCACCTGCTGAAAATCGAGCGAGGACATCTGCAGCAGCTTCACGGCTTGCTGCTGGCGTGGCGACATGGCCAGTTTGTGGACCTGGTGGGGCAGGGCGGTGAGTTGGAGCATGGGTGGGCAGTACAACGGGAAGCGACGCCGGGGCAGAAGCTCCGGAAGGGGCTTGGTACTGCGCAAGCTCTGTGCCGCCAGCGCTCTGGCCAACACCCTGATTCATGCGAGAGCATCCGCTTTCAAAATTCAGCGCGCTCCGGTATGCGCATTCCATACGGTCGAGTTCACGGACTACAGGGGTGTGCACGCACTTGTGTCGAGGGGCTCGCACAGGCGCAAAACAGCATTGCCGGCGGCTGCGTAAATTGCGGTAACTTTTACCGGTTGCCAGGCCGGGGGCGCATGGCCCGCCACGCGCGACAACATGGCGCGGGTGATGATTTTCTGCCGCTGCAACCTGTACCTACAGGCTGATGGATGCTGTTACGAATGCGATTCGCACGCGTGCACTGCAAGAAGGTGCGTGAAACAATGAATCCAGCTGACGACAGACACGACCGATAACAGACACGACTGATGCGAGGTGACCGTGAGCCATGTGTTGATCATCGAAGACGACAGGGACGCCGGGGAAATGATGGCGCTGTGGATCGGGACGCAGGGCTTTTCCGTGTCGGTGGCCCGCAGCCTGCGCGAGGCCCGCGCCCAGATGGCGCTGCGCATGCCCGACCTCATGCTGCTGGATCTGCATCTGCCCGACGGCAGTGGATTGACGCTGCTGCGGGGCGAATCCGGCGCCCCGCCGTGCGATGTGGTGCTGATCACAGGCCACGCCACGCTGGACACCTCCATCGAAGCCCTGCGCCTGGGCGCGGTGGACTACCTCATCAAACCCGTGTCCGAGAGCCAGCTGCGCGGCGTGCTGTCGCGCATCACCCGCCCCGGTGCAATGCAGGCCGAGATCACCGGGCTGCAGACCGAATGGCAGCGCACCGGCTCGTTCGGGCACCTTGTGGGCAAGTCTGCGGCCATGAGCCGCGTGTACCAGCAGATCGCGCGTGTGGCGGGCACGGCCATCACGGTGCTCATTGCAGGTGAGAGCGGCACCGGCAAGGAGCTGGTAGCGCGCACCGTGCATGACCTGAGCCGCCGCAGGGCGGGGCCGTTTCTGGCGGTCAACTGCGGCGCCATCTCGCCGCAACTGATCGAGAGCGAAATCTTCGGCCACGAAAAGGGCAGCTTCACCGGGGCCGACCGCCAGCACCAGGGCTTTTTCGAGCGGGCCGAGGGCGGCACGCTGTTTCTGGATGAGGTGACCGAGATGCCGCTGTCGTTGCAGGTCAAGCTGCTGCGCATCCTGGAAACCCGCAGCTACATGCGGGTGGGCTCCACGCGTGTGCTGGAGACGGATGTCCGCATCGTGGCGGCTACCAACCGCGACCCCGAGCAGGCCGTGCGCAGCGGAGCACTGCGTGAAGACCTTTTCTACCGTCTCAACGTGTTTCCGGTGGAGCTTCCGCCCCTGCGCGAGCGGCCGGAAGACGTGCCCCTGCTGGCGCAGCACTTCCTGGAAGACGTGGCCCGCCGGGAAGGCCACACCCGCGTGTTCACACCCGCAGCACTGCGCGCATTGCAGGCCTACCCCTGGCCAGGCAATGTGCGCGAGCTGCGCAACGCCGTGCAGCGCGCCTATGTGATGGCAGAGGGTGAAGAGGTGACCGGCGAGTGGATCCCGGCCGCTGCCGGGCACCCGGCAGATGCAGGCACTGGCGCAGATGGCGCACAAGGCGGGGCGGGCGACGGCATTCGCGTACCGGTGGGCACCTCGCTGGCCGAGACGGAGCGCAAGCTCATCCTGGCCACGCTGGGGCACTTTCAGAACCACAAGGAGCGCACGGCCGCGGCACTGGGTGTGAGCCTCAAGACGCTGTACAACCGGCTCAAGGAGTACGAGGGGACGCCCGCCACGAATGTGCCGCACTGAGGCTCAGTGCAGGGGCCGGCGCCTGTTGTCGACGGGCTGGAATGAACGCTTGATCGCCCCCGCATGGCTGTAGAGCGTGTGCGGTGGCTGCGGCTCGGTGAACAGCATCGACCGGGCCAGGTCGGACTGCGCAAGCGCCACCCGGGCCTCGCGCGTCATGCTGTATTGGGCAAAGGCCGCCTCCTGAATCAGTGTCAGATGCCCGGTCACCGCATGGACCAGGCCCGGAAAGCTGGTTTCGGCGCACAGCGCCTCGGCCAGCGCCTGGCGCGGGATGCGGATCTCCAGGGGTACGCCGTGGACGCGCGTGTGCACCAGTACGCTGTCGGGAAAGGCGGGGGTGCTTACGATTTTGGTCATGTCTGCCACAGGTTGAAACGGTTACCCGTACCCCGGCAATCGGCGTGCCCGGCCCCGCTGCGGGGCTTTGGCAAAAGCGGCCGCGGTATAGAATTCGCGCCCCGCACGGCTGCTGCCGGCTTGGCCCGGCGATCAGGTGGCACGTGCAGTGGCCCCGCCCGCCCCGTATTGCGGCCCCACCCTTTTCTCATGGCCTGCGGCCCCGCAGCGGTTCACGCGCGGCGGCCGCTGCCTTTTTGTTCACCCCGGCTTCCCATGTCTTCAGTGCCCGTCCTGCCCCACACCACCCTCGGAATCGACTTTGGCACCTCCAACTCGGCCATGGCCGTGCGGCAGGGGAGCGGGCCGTCGCGAATGATTGCGGTCGAAGGCGATGCACGCACGCTGCCCACCGCGCTGTTCTTCAACGGCGAAGACCACCGCACCCACTTTGGCCGCGACGCCGTGGCCCAGTACCTGGCGGGCACCGAGGGGCGGCTGATGCGCTCGCTCAAGAGCCTGCTGGGCAGCGCGCTGCTGCAGGACAAGACGGCCGTGCACAACAAGCTGGTGAGCTACCAGGACATCATCAGCCTCTTTCTGCGGATGCTGGTGCAAAAGGCCCAGGGCGAGCTGGGCGGCATGCCCGCGCGGGTGGTGATGGGCCGCCCGGTGCATTTTGTGGATGGAGACCCCGCGCGCGACCAGCAGGCCGAAGACGCATTGCGCCGCGCTGCCGAGGATGCGGGCTTTTCCGATGTGTCGTTTCAGTACGAGCCCATTGCCGCCGCGCTCGACCATGAGCAGCGCATCGACCGCGAGACCCTGGTGCTGGTGGTGGACATCGGTGGCGGTACGTCGGACTTCACGGTGGTGCGCCTGGGCCCTGAGCGCATGCAGCGCACCGACCGCGCCAGCGATGTGCTGGCCACCACTGGCGTGCATGTGGGCGGCACCGACTTCGACCGCCGCCTGAGCCTGGACCTGCTGATGCCCCTGCTGGGGTTTCGCCACACCGGCCCCGCTGGGCGCGAGGTGCCGAGCCGCGTGTTCTTTGACCTCTCGACCTGGCACCTGATCCAGTGGCTCTACGCGCCCCGCGCCATGCGCGACGCACAAGACCTGCGCACCAGCTATGCGGACGCCCGCCTGCATGCCCGGCTGATGCGCGTGCTGCACGAGCGCCTGGGCCACCGCCTGGCCGACACGGTGGAGCAGGCCAAGATTGCCGCGTCGCTGGCCGATGCCGATGCGCCCATGGCGCTGGACTGGATCGAGCCGCTGCTGGCGGCCACCGTCACGCCGCAGGGGCTGGCCCAGTCGCTGGCGCAGCCGCTGGAGCAGGTGGTGGCCTGTGCGGGCGAGTGCCTGCAACTGGCCGGGCTGGCCGCACCGGGCGGGGTGGATGCGATCTACCTGACTGGAGGCTCGTCGGCACTGCGGCCCTTGCGCCACGCGCTGCGGCAGGCGTTTCCGGACACGCAGCAGGTGGAAGGCGACCTGTTTGGCGGGGTGGCTGCCGGGCTCGCCGTCAGCGGGGGCTGACCTGGGGCTGTGGGCTGGGTCGCTCTTCGGCGGTGTCAATATGCTATAACAATAATAGCTAAAAGACCAGCGTGGACTAGCACCTTGGGTGGTTTTGACTCAAATTCTGCGGCGCAGGCATCCTGACGCCTCGCGCAGCGCCCCGCCAGGCCCTCTGGTCAGCCTGCATGGCCGTCCTGGGAGTCACTTTCATCGCTGCCCTCGCCATTGCGTTTCCATGCCAGGGCGGTGTTGTACAGCTGGTTGCGCGGCGCGCCGGTGATTTCGGCAGCCAGCCGCACGGCTGTCTTGAGCGGAAGCTCCTGCACCAGCAGGCGCAGCACGCGCAGGCTCTCGCCGTCGTCCGTGGCCACGGCCACCGGGTGCAGCAGCACCACGAATTCACCGCGGGAGCGCTGCGGCGATCCGTCCAGCCAGGCCTGGAGATCCTTCGCGGGCTGGGTCGTGACCTCTTCAAACTGCTTGGTCAGCTCGCGCGCCAGCGTGACGGGGCGCTCGCCCAGCACGGCCAGCGCCTGGGCCAGTTCGCCGATGCGGTGGGGGGCTTCCAGCAGCACCACGCAGCGCGGCTCGGGGGCCAGCTGCTGCGCGATGGCGGTGGCGCGCTCGGCGTTCTTTGTGGGCAGAAATCCGGCAAACACAAAGCCGCCATGCTCGCTGCCGTGCGCCACGGCCCCGGCCACGCTGAGCGCCGTGGTCACGCTGCTGGCGCCGGGCAGCGGCACAGCCCGCAGGCCTGCAGCCTGCACGGCGGCCACCAGGCGCGCGCCGGGGTCGCTCACTCCGGGGGTGCCTGCATCACTCACGTAGGCCACGCGCTGGCCCTGCTGCAGCCGCAGCACCACGTTCTGCGCGGCCTCGGCCTCGTTGTGCTGGTGCACGGCCAGGCACTGGGCCGAGCCCTTGTCGATGCCGTAGGCGCGCAGCAGCGCCTGGGTGTGGCGCGTGTCCTCGCAGGCCACGGTGTCGGCCAGCTGCAGCACATGCAGCGCCCGCAGGGTGATGTCGGCCAGGTTGCCAATGGGCGTGGCCACCACGTACAGGGCCCCCTGCGGATAATGCTGCGCAGCCGCCGCTTCGCGCGCGGCGTCAAGGGCTGAAGCGAAAGATGCGCTCAATGAAATTCCTTGGAAGAAGTAAGCCTGCGCCCGAGGTCAACGCAGGCGCCACACCCGGTGCCGCGCCCACCACGCGAGAGCGTGGCAACGCGGCAGAAGACCGCGCCCTGGCCTATCTGCAGGCGCAGGGCTTGCGCGCCGTGGCCCGCAATTATCGGACGCCCGGCCGCGGCGGTGGCGAGATTGATCTGGTGATGCGCGACCGCGACGGCACGCTGGTGTTTGTGGAAGTGCGCAGCCGGGGCACGGCCGCGTTTGGCGGGGCGGGCGCCAGCATTGGCGCGGTCAAGCAGCGGCGCATTGTGCTGGCGGCGCGCCACTACCTGCTGCGCCTGCCGTCGCCGCCACCCTGCCGGTTTGACGTGGTGCTGGTCGAAAACACCGTGCAGTGGCTCCAGGCCGCGTTTGACGCGCAGTAGCGGGCCAGACGACCCGCCAGCCTCTACGGTTTGCTACAAAAACTGCGAGAGCCTGTTCAAGGTCTTTTTGGAGATCGCATTGGAGTGCAATCGGGATGAGTGGATGCTTCGGGTGCGCCGCATGGGCTCGTGCCCATACAAGCAGCCGGGGCATTCAATCGCCCGATTTCACTCCAACCCTTCGGGCAAGTGCCTTGCCGGGCGGTCTGCGGCGTTGCAGCGCTTGCCAATAGCCGGGCTATTGGCGGCGCCCCGCGCCTTGCATCCCATCCCGGCAAGGCGCTTGTGCGACTCCAAAAAGACCTTGAACAGGCTCTGACACCCGCCGGGTATCATCGGGCCCTCATGCTAGAGCAACGCATTCAACAGCATTTCATCGACAGTGCCGACCTGAAGTACCAGGCCGCGCAGGTTCTGAGCCATCCCATCGCTGAAGCCGTGCAGGCCGTGCTGGCCTGCGTGACCAGCGGGGGCAAGGTGCTGGCCTGCGGCAACGGCGCATCCGCCGCCGAGGCGCAGCAGTTTGCCGCCTTCTGCGTGGCCGGTTTCGAGCGCGAACGCCCCGAACTGGCCGCCGTGGCGCTCACGTCTGACGGCACCATGCTCACAGCCGTATCGGCCGGCGCCAACGACGCCGCCCAGCAGTTTGCGCGGCAGGTGCGCGCGCTGGGGCAGGCCGGCGATGTGCTGCTGCTGCTGTCGGTCAGCGGCAACGACGCCAACCTGCTGGCCGCCGCCGAAGCCGCCCACGAGCGCGACATGACGGTGGTGGCGCTGACCGGCAGCACCGGCGGCAAGCTGGCTGCGCTGCTGCGTGAAACCGATGTATTGATCAACGTGCCGCACGACCGCGCGGCGCGCGTGCGTGAAGTCCACGCCCTTGTGCTGCACTGCCTGAGCGATGGTGTGGACGCCCAGTTACTTGGTGAACAGGAGACTCCGCTATGAACCAGACCCTACATTCATCCTTGCCCCGCCGCGCTGCGGCCGCCCTTTCGGCCCGCCGCACCGTGTGCACCGTGCTGGCCGCTGCCGCCTTGGCCGCAACGCTCTCGGCCTGCGCCCCGCTGATCGTCGGCGGCGCCGTGGTGGGCGGCGTGATGGCGGTGGACCGCCGCACTGCGGGAACGCAGATCGAGGACGAAGGCATCGAGCTGCGCGCCGCGGCCCGCATCCGCGAAACGCTGGGCGACCGGGTGCACGTCAACATCACCAGCTACAACCGCCAGGCGCTGGTGACGGGCGAGGTGAACAACGCCCAGGACCGCCAGTCGGTCGAGCAGATCGTCTCGAAGGTGGACAACGTGCGCTCGGTCGTCAACGACCTGGCCGTGACGCCACCCAGCACCCTGAGCCAGCGCTCCAACGACACCTTCATCACGGGCAAGGTCCGCGCCAGCCTGGTGGACGCACGCGACATTTCGGCCAACGCCTTCAAGGTCGTGACCGAGCGCGGCACTGTCTACCTGATGGGCCGTGTCTCGCAGCGTGAAGCCACCCGGGCCACCGAGATCGCACGCGGCGTGAGCGGCGTGACCAAGGTGGTGCGCGTGTTCGAGATCGTGTCGGAAGAGGAACTGCGCCGCGCCGCTACGCAGCCAGCCCCCGTGACGACCGATCGCGCTCCCTCGGGCGGCTGAGCGCTGCGCCAGATGTACAAAACCCGGGGTGCGCAAGCACCCCGGGTTTTTTCATGGGTGATCGCGTCGGCGATCAGCCCAGGCGCTTGATCAGGCTGGAGGTATCCCAGCGGTTGCCGCCCATCTTCTGCACGTCGGCGTAGAACTGGTCCACCAGCGCTGTCACCGGCACGCGTGAGCCATTGCGGCGAGCTTCGTCCAGCACCAGGCCCAGGTCCTTGCGCATCCAGTCCACGGCAAAGCCGAAGTCGAACTTGCCGTCCACCATGGTCTTGCCGCGGTTGTCCATTTGCCAGCTCTGGGCGGCGCCCTTGCCGATCACGTCCAGCACCTGCTTCATGTCGAGGCCCGCGTTCTGGCCGAATGCAATGGCTTCCGACAGGCCCTGCACCAGGCCCGCAATGCAGATCTGGTTGACCATCTTGGCCAGCTGGCCCGAGCCGCTGTCGCCCAGCAGCGTGAACGCACGCGAAAACGCCATGGCCACCGGCTGTGCTGCTGCAAACGCGTCGGCATCGCCCCCGCACATCACGGTGAGCATGCCGTTTTGCGCACCGGCCTGACCGCCCGACACGGGCGCATCCACAAACTGAAGGCCCAGCGCGCTGGCGGCTGCATACAGCTCGCGCGCCACTTCGGCCGAGGCCGTGGTGTGGTCTACGAAAACCGCTCCAGGCTGCATACCGGCAAAGGCGCCGTCAGCGCCCAGGGTCACCGAGCGCAGGTCGTCGTCGTTGCCCACGCAGCAGAACACGATGTCGGCGCCCGCGGCCGCCTCGCGCGGGGTTGCCGCATGTTTTGGTGCCAAGGTGCCGGTGTACTCTTCGCACCATGCTACTGATTTCGTAGCGGTCCGGTTATAGACCGTCACTGCATGGCCGGCCAGGGCCAGGTGGCCTGCCATGGGGTAACCCATGACGCCCAGGCCCAGAAAGGCGACCTTGCGCGAGGGGGTGGCGTCGTAGTTGCGAGGATTGGTGCTTGGCATGGCGGATGAGTGTAGAAGTAAGGGTGGTGGGGGAGCTTGCCAGAAGAGGCCGGACCACGAAGGCTGGTCGGGAATTGGAAGCAGGCTGACCGGATGCCCCAGCGGTGGCAGGGGGCAGGGACTGCCGTATCGGGGTGGCGCAGGCAGTCCGTCTGCCTGCGCCACCGGTCACACGATGGCGAAATGTTCCGTGCCCTGGGCCAGGTCGGGCGAGCGCGCGCGCTGGCTGTTGAGCTTGATCTGCAGGCGCAGGTCATTGAGCGAGTCGGCGTTGCGCAAGGCGTCCTCGTAGCTGATGAGGTTGGCCTCATAGGCGTCGAACAGCGCCTGGTCAAACGTCTGCATGCCCAGGTTGCGGTTCTTTTTCATGATCTCCTTGATCTCGGTGACATCCCCCTTGAAGATCAGGTCGGAGATCAGCGGTGTGTTGAGCATGATTTCCACCGCTGCAGCACGGCCCTTGCCGTCCTGTTTGGGGATGAGCCGCTGCGAGACCATGGCGCGCAGGTTGAGTGACAGGTCCATCAGCAACTGCGCGCGACGCTCTTCCGGGAAGAAGTTGATGATGCGATCGAGCGCCTGGTTGGCGCTGTTGGCGTGCAGCGTGGCCAGGCAAAGGTGGCCGGTTTCGGCAAATGCCACCGCGTGTTCCATGGTCTCGCGGTCGCGGATCTCACCCATCAGGATCACGTCGGGCGCCTGGCGCAGCGTGTTTTTCAGGGCCGCTTCCCAGCTGTCGGTGTCCAGCCCCACTTCGCGCTGCGTCACCACGCAGTTCTTGTGCGGGTGCACGAACTCGATCGGGTCTTCCACCGTGATGATGTGGCCGTAGGAATTTTCGTTGCGCCAGTCCACCATGGCGGCCAGCGTGGTCGACTTGCCCGAGCCCGTGGCACCCACCAGGATGCACAGGCCGCGCTTGGTCATGGTGACTTCCTTGAGCACCTGCGGCACGCCCAGCCCGTCGATGGTGGGCAGCGTGAGCGGAATGGTGCGCAGCACCATGCCAACGCGGCCCTGCTGGATGAAGGCATTGACGCGAAAGCGCCCGATGCCCGCCGGCGAGATCGCGAAGTTGCACTCCTTGGTGCGCTCGAAGTCGGCCACCTGCTTGTCGCTCATGATGGCGCGCGCCAGCGTGAGAGTGTGGTTGGGCGTGAGCGGCTGGGGCGATACCTTGGTGACCTTGCCATCGACCTTGATCGCAGGCGGAAACTCGGCGGTGATGAAGAGGTCGCTGCCATTGCGGCTCACCATCAGCTTGAGCAGGTCGTTGATGAATTTACTGGCCTGATCGCGTTCCATCAGAAGGTCTCCCGGACATGCCGGTCGGTGCGGCAGTCGGTTGGGTGTAGGTGCAAGGGCATGCGATGCTATTTCTGTTTGTCACTCAGCCGGGCGCTGACGATCCGCAGCCGCAACGACAGCTTGCGCGCCAGCAGGGCGACCAGGCTGGCCGCCAGCTGTGGGTCCTGGCCCATCATGTCGTCGAGGGCCTCGGCGCTCAGCACGGCGATCTCGCAGTCGGTGAGTGTGGTGCAGGCCGAAAAGCGGATGCCGCTGTCCAGCAGCGACATCTCGCCCAGGATGTCGCCCGGTCGCGTTTCGGCCAGGCGCATCTGCTCGCCCCAGGGTTGCACGCGATCCACGGCAATGGTGCCGGTGAGCAGCACCACCATGAAGTTGCCGTACTCGTCCTGCCGGATCACATCACGGTTGGAGGCGATGGCGGCAAACTCGAAAAACCGCTCCATCCGTTCCACGGCGTTCTTGTCCAGGTGCGCCATGTATTTGTCTTTGGCCCACAGCCCTTGCAGCAGCTTGCCGCCACGGCTGGTGGGAAGGCGCTTGGCGCCCACTTCCACGGCACGCGCCTCCCACGGCACCAGCATCGACGCATCCACGCCCTGGCCGGCAAAGGCCGTCGAGAACAGCACCGAATCGGTGTGTTCCTCCGCCGGCTTGTCATCACGGTTTTTCGCCTTCAGAAGGCCCAGGATGCCTTTCATGCTTGTCTCCGTAGCGCGATGCTTTGCATCGCTGTGTGGTCGGTGGAAGTCTGTGCCAAAGCGGGGCGGGACGCGCCAGCGCAACCCATGCTACTAGCCCGGAAAGTTTTCAGGAATCTTGGCCTTGCTGCGGGCCTCGGCCGGGCTGATGATGTTGCGCCGGACCAGGTCGGTCAGGTTCTGGTCCAGTGTCTGCATGCCCACGCTGTTGCCGGTCTGGATGGCCGAGTACATCTGTGCCACCTTGGCTTCTCGGATCAGGTTGCGGATGGCGCTGGTGCCCAGCATGATCTCGTGCGCGGCCACGCGGCCCGAGCCGTCCTTGGTCTTGCACAGCGTCTGCGAGATCACCGCCTGCAGCGATTCGGACAGCATCGAACGCACCATTTCCTTTTCTTCGGCCGGGAACACGTCGATGATCCGGTCGATTGTCTTGGCGGCGCTGGAGGTGTGCAGCGTGCCAAACACCAGGTGGCCCGTTTCGGCGGCCGTCATGGCCAGGCGAATGGTTTCCAGGTCGCGCATTTCGCCCACCAGGATGGCGTCCGGGTCTTCGCGCAGCGCAGATTTCAGGGCTGCTGCAAACGACAGCGTCATCGGCCCCACTTCG
>Ga0181554_1002150_pt1 | contig 17830 bp, 13 predicted proteins | sample 011ome_16_FD_145602 | JGI IMG/M metagenome (GOLD analysis project Ga0181554, IMG submission 145602) | Coastal salt marsh microbial communities from the Groves Creek Marsh, Skidaway Island, Georgia - 011503CT metaG (spades assembly) | ecosystem: Environmental > Aquatic > Marine > Intertidal zone... | reverse complement strand
GGCAGGGAATACACGCCGATCACGGTTAAGATCAAAACCGGAATAACCGTCCATGCGATTTCGACGGGCGAATTATGCGTAAAGCTTGCCGGATTTGGGTTAGCGCGGCGATTGTAGCGTATGATTACATAGCCCATAAGCGCCGTCACAAACACCACAATCGCTGTGATAATATATAAGATCATCGCATCCAGCCACTGCAAATCTCTGGCCAATTCCGTAACAGCTGGCTGGAACCCAAGGCCCCGATCTATCGGAACGCCAATAATTTCCAAGCCATCCTGAGCCAAAGCCGGCATGGCGGACATCCCGGCAATCAAGCCAAAAATTTTACTTATAATACGCATCAATCACCCTACTCCGTTACGCGGCGGTTTTTAAAGGAAACGCGGCGGCCAAACGACCTGATAGAATCCCATTGTCTTTATCGCGCTTAAAATCATATTCTGCGTCAGAGATAAAGTCAGAACCTTGCGGCAAACGGACGCCCCTGCTGCAAAAATTGAGCATCACGGCGCAGAGACAAATGAGGATACTATGCACGAAGACATCTTTGACCCGTTTGCGCTGAACCTTGACAAGGACATCGCCTTGAATTTGTTTCAAACCGCAACGCAAGGCGCGGATGATGGCGAGTTGTTTTTCGAACGCCGCCGATCAGAAACGTTGATTCTTGACGATCAACGCATAAAAACTGCTAATTTCGATGCCTCCGAAGGGTTTGGACTGCGCGCTGTGCGCGGCGAAAAAACCGGCTATGGCCATTCAAGCGAGATTTCAGAGGCCGCGATAAAAAGAGCCATGGGCACGGTTTCCTCGGCCGTGGCGGATAAGGGCGGCCAATGGGCTGACGCGCCGCAACGCAGCAATAACAGCCTCTATGCTTCTTTTGATCCAACCTCAGAGATCGGCTTTGCTCAAAAAGTAGATATTTTAAAACAGATAGATGCCTATCTGCGCGCCTTAGACAAACGCGTTGTACAAGTCAGTGCGGTTATCACCGCCAGTCTGCAAGAGGTGGTGATTATGCGCCCCGATGGCGAGGTTTTTACCGATCTGCGCCCCATGAGCCGCGTCAATATTTCGGTGATTTTAGAAAATAATGGGCGCCGTGAAAGTGGCAGCGCAGGGGGGGGAGGGCGATTTTCTCTTTCCGAATTGATCCACCCTGAAGATTGGCAGCCTAAAGCCCGCGAGGCCCTGCGAATTGCAACGGTCAACCTAGACGCGATTGCCGCCCCAGCCGGGATGATGGATGTTGTGTTAGGGCCGGGATGGCCTGGAATTTTGCTGCATGAGGCCATCGGGCACGGGCTTGAGGGCGATTTCAACCGCAAAGGCAGCAGCGCCTTTGCCGGCCTTATGGGGCAACGGATCGCGGCGCCAGGCGTGACCGTTCTCGATGATGGCACGCTGCCCGACCGGCGTGGATCGATCAATATTGATGATGAGGGCACAGCCGCGCAAAAAACGACCCTGATCGAAGACGGCATATTAACCGGGTTGATGCAAGATCGCCAAAATGCACGTTTGATGGGCGTCAAACCCACCGGCAATGGCCGCCGGCAAAGCTATGCCCATATGCCGATGCCGCGGATGACCAACACTTATATGCTGGGCGGTGACACGGAGCCTCAAGATATTGTAGCCAGCCTCAAAGATGGCCTTTATGCCGTGGGCTTTGGCGGCGGTCAGGTTGATATCACCAATGGCAAATTCGTCTTTTCCTGCACCGAGGCCTATCAGGTGAAAAACGGCAAAATCGGCGCGCCGGTGAAAGGTGCCACTTTAATTGGCGATGGTGCCACCGCGCTGAAACAAATCCGTGCAATCGGATCGGATATGGCCTTGGATCCGGGTATGGGCAATTGTGGCAAGGCCGGGCAATGGGTTCCGGTTGGGGTTGGGCAGCCCAGCTTGATGATTGGCGGGCTTACGGTGGGCGGATCGGCGGAATAATCCGATCATGCACCCGTGCTTTACGATGAATTAACCACTTCTCCTGTAGAAGGGGTCTCGTAAGCGGCGGAGTTGTGATGGTCGACGATTTGTTTTCTTCCTCTCACCCCCTACTCCCACCCAAAACGGAAGATGATCAACTGGATTGGCTTCGTCTCTTACGCTCGCGGCGGGTGGGAATAAGCACCTTTTACCGTTTGCTGGCTGAACATGGAACAGCCCGAAACGCATTGGAGCATTTGCCCGATATTGCCCAATCGCGCGGGTTAACTGGCTATCGTGCCTGTTCGCAAAAAGACGCGATGAGAGAATTGTCGCAAGGCATCAAATATGGCGCACAATTGGTGTTTAGAGGCCAACCCGACTATCCGAAACAACTGGGCCAAATTTCAGATGCACCGCCTTTGATCTGGGCGCGCGGAGATTTAGGCCTGGCAAAACGCCCGGTGACGGCGCTTGTGGGCGCGCGCAACGCCTCGGCTTTGGGTTGCCAGATGGCGCGCCGGCTCGCGCATGATTTGGGGCAGGCGGGGGATTGCATTGTGTCTGGGCTCGCCCGAGGCATCGATGCTGCTGCGCATCAGGCTGCGCTTGAAACCGGAACGATCGCTATTTTGGCCGGTGGACTCAAAACCCTTTACCCCCCCGAACATAAAGCCCTCACCGCCCTCATCGCCCAACAGGGGCTCCTGCTTTCAGAACAACCCCTTAATCTGCGCCCGCAAGCGCATCACTTTCCCATTCGAAATCGTTTGATTTCGGGATTGGCGACGCAAATCATCATTGTTGAGGCGGCGTTGAAATCCGGCAGCTTACTCACCGCAAGAAACGCGCTTGATCAGGGCCGCGATGTGCTTGCCGTGCCCGGGCACCCGTTGGATCCGCGGGCGGCCGGATGCAATGCGCTGATCCGCGATGGCGCTGCTTTGGTGCGCAACGCGCAAGACGTGCTTGACCTGAGGCAAAACCTAACACCCCCCGAAAATGATAAAACCCAGCTTAACGGCGCCCCTTGTCAGCCGCCGGTCATGAGCGGTCGCGCAGCGGATAAACCCGCGCAGACATCCAAATCACAGCTGCAACAAGATATCTTGGATCGGTTGAGCGTCACCGCGATTTCAGAAAATCACCTGATCCGCAGACTTGCGCGGCCGGTGGCGGAATGCAATGCGGCCATCACCGAGCTTGAGCTGGATCAAAAACTGCTCCGGCATGCCGGCGGCCATGTGTCTTTGAGACCATAATTTGAATAAACCGGCCGGGCTTAGAAGCGCGCATACTCCACCTTAACGAAAATCAAAGCTGCTAAATTCCTTGGATTGACAAGCCGGTCTTTTCAGCATCATGGTCTCCGGTCATAAAGATCCGACCGAGTCGAAAGGAAGTTGAATGCCCGTTGTCGTCGTAGAATCACCGGCCAAAGCTAAGACGATTAACAAATATCTTGGGTCGGGTTTTACCGTTTTAGCCTCTTACGGGCATATTCGAGACTTGCCCCCAAAAGACGGTTCGGTCGATACCGAAAACAATTTCGATATGATCTGGGAAGTTGGCGCTGACAGCAAAAAACATATCAAAGCCATTGCCGATGCGCTAAAAGAAGACAATGCGTTGATTTTAGCCACCGACCCGGATCGCGAAGGCGAAGCGATCAGCTGGCATCTAGAGGAAACACTACGCAAACGCAAAGTGTTGAAAAAAGATACACCCGTCAGTCGGGTGGTGTTCAACGCGATTACCAAAAAAGCCGTGACCGAAGCGATGAACAACCCGCGCGAAGTCGATGCGCCATTGGTGGATGCCTACCTCGCCCGACGCGCCTTGGATTATTTGGTTGGGTTCAATCTTTCTCCGGTTTTATGGCGCAAACTGCCAGGGGCGAAATCAGCCGGACGCGTGCAATCGGTATGTTTGCGCATGATCGTCGAGCGCGAACTGGAAATAGAAGCGTTTAGACCGCAGGAATATTGGAGCGTCGAAGCCCTGCTGCAATCACCGCGCGGCCAAGACGTTACCGCCAGATTGGTCAGCCTTGCGGGCAAAAAGTTAGACAAGTTTGATTTAAATAACGGACCGCAAGCAGAGCTTGCCGTTCAGGCGATTTCAAGCCGCCAGCTTTCGGTGCAATCGGTGGAAGCCAAAGCCGGCAATCGCAACCCCTCAGCGCCGTTTATGACCTCGACCCTGCAACAAGAGGCCTCGCGTAAATTTGGCATGGGCGCGCGCCAAACAATGAGTGCCGCGCAACGCCTCTATGAGGCGGGTCACATCACCTATATGCGAACCGATGGCATCGATATGGCGCCCGAAGCCGTAATGGCAACGCGCGATGCGATCAAAGACCGATATGGTGAAACCTATCTGCCCAACAGCCCGAGAATGTATAAAAACAAAGCGCGCAACGCCCAAGAGGCGCATGAATGTATTCGCCCCACAGACGCAACGCGCGATGCGGCCAGTTTAAAATTGACCGATGCAGACCAACGCAAATTATACGATTTAATTTGGAAACGTACGATCGCCTGCCAGATGGCAGCCGCAAAAATTGAGCGGACTACGGTTGAAATCGGCAGCGCAGATGCTCAGGTGGGCCTGCGCGCAAACGGTCAGGTCATTTTGTTTGACGGGTTTTTAAAGGTCTATGAAGAAGGCCGCGATGACGGCCAAGGCGATGGCGATGACAAACGCCTGCCGCAATTGATGCAGGGCGAAGCGATGCAAACCAATGCTGTCACCCCCGAACAGCATTTCACCCAGCCTCCGCCCCGCTACACGGAAGCCACTTTGGTCAAGCGGATGGAAGAGCTTGGAATTGGCCGCCCCTCGACCTATGCCAGCATCGTGACCACGATCCAAGAACGCGACTATGTGCGCAAAGAACAAAACCGCCTAATTCCCGAAGATAAAGGCCGCATCGTTACCATTTTTCTGCTAAATTTCTTCAAACAATACGTGGAATATGAGTTTACGGCCGGCCTGGAAGATCAGCTTGACAATGTGAGCGCAGGCAATGCGAATTATAAAGATTTGCTCGGAAAGTTCTGGCGTGATTTTTCGGCCGCAATCGCCGAAACCTCAGAATTGCGGATCACCGAAGTGTTGGATGTTCTGGATGACGCTCTTGCGCCGCAACTCTATCCCCCCCGCGCCGATGGCAGCGATCCGCGCAGCTGCCCTAAATGCGGCGTGGGCGTGCTACATCTAAAAACTTCGCGCACGGGGGGGTTTGTCGGATGCGGGAATTATCCAGATTGTCGCTTCACGCGGCCTATGAACGGCGATGCTGATGATACGGGCGATCGCGTCTTGGGCGAGGATGCCGGGGATGAAATTAGCCTGAAAAAAGGCCGGTTTGGTCCCTATATTCAGCGGGGAGAAGCGACCGAAGAGCAACCAAAGCCGCCGCGTGCCAGCCTGCCCAAGGGCTGGGCTGCGAGTGAAATGGATCTTGAAAAAGCCTTGCTTTTGCTGAACCTGCCGCGCGAAATCGGCCCGCATCCCGAAGATGGCGAGATGATCGAGGCTGGGATTGGGCGCTATGGTCCTTTTGTCAAACACGGCCGACTTTATGCCAATCTCAAAGAGGCAGAGGATGTGTTTACCATCGGCATGAACCGCGCCGTGGAAGAGCTCGCTAAAAAAGCCGCTTCACGCGGCGGAGCGCGCGGCAGCGCCGCCAAACCACTGAAAGAAGTGGGCGAACATCCCAGCGAAGGCGGGCCAATTCAAGTGATGGCGGGCCGCTACGGCCCTTATGTGAAATTTGCGAAAATCAACGCCACCTTGCCCAAAGACATGGAACCGGAAAGCATTACATTAGAGCAAGCGCTTGAATTGATCGAAGCAAAGATCAAAAAGGGCGCTAAAAAGCCCGCAACCAAAAAGAAGCCGGCAGCCAAAAAGAAAACCCCAGCAAAGAAGAAACCCGCCGCCTGACTATAATCTCATTTGACGTCAATCAGGTGAGCATTGCACGGCTCAAAAATAAACGCGTGCCAGCGCCCCAAGATTTTCACGTTTTGCGATGCCTAAGAATTGACTCTAAGGCCTCCCTCGGCCAGATAAGAGCAAATTGATCGGTCAGGAGCGGTTGCGATGAAAAAGATATATGGGTCTGCACAAGAGGCCTTAGACGGGCTTTTATTCGATGGGATGTTCATTGCGGCTGGCGGATTCGGCTTGTGCGGTATCCCCGAGCTTCTTCTACAAGCGATCAAAGAGACAGGCACAAAAGACCTTGTTTTCGCCTCTAATAATGCAGGCGTCGATGATTTTGGGATCGGAATTTTACTTCAGACGCGGCAGGTCAAAAAAATGATCAGCTCTTACGTGGGCGAGAATGCGGAATTCATGCGCCAATATCTTTCTGGAGAGTTAGAGTTAGAGTTTAACCCACAAGGCACCTTGGCCGAGCGTTTACGCGCAGGCGGCTGCGGAATCCCCGGATTTTATACAAAAACCGGCGTTGGGACAGTGATCGCCGAGGGCAAAGAACATAAACAGTTCAACGGCGAGACCTATATTATGGAAGAAGGGCTTTTCGCCGATCTCTCCATCGTGAAAGCTTGGAAGGCCGATGCAACCGGAAATTTGATTTTTCGCAAAACAGCGCGCAATTTTAATCCACCTGCAGCAATGTCAGGCAAGGTGTGTGTGGCTGAAGTGGAAGAAATTGTACCCACAGGATCATTGGATCCTGATTTAATACATCTGCCGGGAATCTATGTGCACCGCATCATTCAAGGCACCCATGAAAAACGTATCGAACAGCGCACTACGCGCCCGGCAGCATAAGGAGCGCGCACTATGGCTTGGGATCGCAATCAAATGGCCGCACGGGCGGCGTTGGAACTGGAAGACGGAATGTATGTCAATTTGGGCATTGGTATTCCAACTTTGGTCAGCAACTATATTCCGCAAGGCGTTGAAGTCACGCTGCAATCTGAAAATGGCATGCTTGGAATGGGCCCGTTTCCCATCGAGGGCGAAGAAGATGCCGATCTGATCAATGCGGGCAAGCAAACCATCACCGAATTGCCGCAAACCGCTTATTTTGACAGCGCCACCAGCTTTGGCATGATCCGGGGGGGCAAAATAGCCATGGCGATTTTAGGGGCCATGGAAGTTGCCGAAAACGGCGATTTGGCCAATTGGATGATTCCGGGAAAATTGGTCAAAGGCATGGGAGGCGCGATGGATCTGGTGGCAGGCGTCGGCCGCGTTGTGGTGGTGATGGACCACACCAACAAGCATGGCGACAGTAAAGTTTTAAAGCAATGCAGCCTGCCCCTGACCGGAACCGGCGTCGTGGACCGAATTATCACCAATCTGGGTGTTTTAGATGTGGTTGAAGGCGGCTTGAAGATCGTTGAATGCGCCGACGGCGTCAGCCCGGAAGAGTTGCGTGCCGCCACGCAGGCCAATATTGTTGCCTAGGCCTATCGAGAAGACCGCGCATCTGCTTGGGCTCATGGCCGCCCAAATTGCTGTCAAATAAAAACTTAACAGCGCCAGAATAAGCAGATCATTCAAAATCATGCGCCTCACTTAAAGGGCTGGGGCCAAAACCATGTCTTCCGGCCATGCAAGGGCGGCCTCGTTCATTTTGAAACGCGCCCCTTGGCCATTGCCCAATGCGCCTAGACCGCTATCCTTTTGTTATGACCACGCTTCCAGATAAATTCGCAACATGGCTGACCCGCAAGAACTGGGCTTTACACCCTCATCAGCTTGCAATGCTTAAAACAGCAGACCTGCCCGCGCAGGTGCTCATCGCGCCGACTGGGGCGGGCAAAACTTTGGCAGGGTTTCTGCCCAGCCTGATCGAGCTGGCCGAGCAACCGTCGCGGGGGCTACATACGTTGTATATTTCCCCCCTTAAGGCTTTAGCCGCCGATATAAAACGCAATTTGATCAGCCCAATCGATGAACTTGGACTGGATATTTCGGTGGAAGACCGCACCGGAGATACGTCATCCCACATCAAAAAGCGCCAACGCAGCGCCCCGCCCCATATTCTGCTTACCACACCGGAAAGCCTCGCGCTTTTAATCTCTTATCCCGAGGCTGCAAATATCTTTTCTGGCTTACAACGTGTGATTATCGATGAAATTCATGCCCTTGCCGAAAGCAAGCGGGGCGATCAATTGATGCTGGCGCTCAGCCGCATACAGGCGCTCTGCCCGGATATGCGCCGCATCGGCCTATCTGCCACGGTGAAAGAGGCCACCGACATCGCGAGCTTCCTATCTCCCATTTCGCCGCCCTGCCCGATTTTAATCGCAGATGCGGGGCCAAAGCCACATATTCAAATGCTCACCGGTTCTGGCACGCCGCCATGGGCCGGCGCCGGCGGACTATATGCGATTGCAGATGTGCTTGCCCAGATCAAAGCCCATAAAACGACCTTGATTTTTCACAATACGCGCGCGCAGGCCGAACTGTTCTTCCATAATTTATGGCTGGCCAATGAAGACGCGCTGCCGATCGCGATTCACCACGGCAGTTTGGATCGCCAACAGCGTCAAAAGGTTGAGGCCGCGATGACAGCCGGAGCCTTGCGGGCGATCGTTTGCACCGGGAGTTTGGACCTTGGGATCGATTGGGGCGATGTCGATCTGGTGATTCAAATCGGAGCTCCGAAAAACGTGAAACGGCTTGTGCAGCGTATTGGCCGTGCCAACCATCGCTATAACGCGCCCTCTAAAGCCCTAATCGTGCCTGCCAACCGCTTTGAAGTGATCGAATGCCTTTCCGCATTAGAAGCTGTGCAGGAAAACGATTTGGATGGCGAACCACGTCCCCCCGGAGGCTTGGACGTGCTGTGCCAGCATATTTTGCTTTGCGCCTGCGCCGGTGCGATTGATCCAGACGTTTTATTCGCGCAAATCAAACAAGCTGGCCCTTATAGCGCGTTAACGCGCCGCGAATTTGACGCCTGTCTTGAGTTTTGTGCGACCGGGGGCTATGCGCTGCGCCGCTATGAGCAATGGCACCGTTTGCAGCAAAATCCCAATGGAGATTTTAAATTGCGTGATCCGCGCAGCGCCCGCCGGTTGCGGTTGAATGTTGGCACCATCCAAGACAGTGACACGCTGAAAGTGCGTTTGCATAAGCGGCGCGGGGGCAAGCCGCTGGGCGAGGTGGAGGAGGCCTTTGCCGCCACGCTTGCCCCGGGGGATACCTTCTTGATCGGAGGGCAAGTGGTGCGGTTTGAAAGCCTGCGCGACATGGTCGTCGAAGTCTCGCGACATGCGCATAAAAAACCCAAAATCGCCACCTTTGCGGGCACAAAATTTGCCACATCAACGCAGCTTTCCAAGCGCATTTTAAAACGCTTTGACACAGAAAATTTTCGGGGCCTCCCCGCTTTTACCCAAAAATGGCTGTTTCAACAGCAAACGCTTTCACGCCTGCCAAGCCGCGACCACCTGTTGCTAGAAACGTTTCCGCGCCGCGGACAGCAGCATTTGGTTATTTATGGCTTTGCAGGGCGCAATGCGCAGCAAACTTTGGGGTTGCTGATCACCAAACAACTTGAAGCGCAGGGCTTGGCCCCGCTTGGGTTTGTGGCCACTGATTACGCAACCTTGATCTGGGGGCTTGAAAAGATTACCGCTCCTGAAACGCTGTTTGATCTGACGGATTTGGAAAAAGGCCTTGCGGATTGGTTGGGTGAAAATGCCGTTATGAAACGCAGCTTTCGTGCTGTTGCCACCATCGCCGGATTGATCGAGCGCAATTTACCAGGCCAACGTAAATCGGGGCGCCAAGCCACATTTTCATCTGATATTCTCTATGACACCTTGCGCAAATATGATCCTGAGCACATCTTGCTCGCCATCACTCGAAGCGAAGCACGGCAAGGTTTGGTGGATTTTGACCGGATAAAAGAATTGCTTGAAACGCGCGCAACACGGATTGTCCATTGTGCCTTGCCGCATGTCTCGCCGATGGCGGCACCGTTGTTTTTGGAAGCAGGCCGCGTTCCTGTTGAGGGCCAGGCGATGGACCGGTTGCTGGCTGAGGAAGCCACCGCCCTAATGGCAGAAGCCGGATTGGAATTCTAACGTGCCAAACCTGCAAAACTCTAGCCAGTGCCGCCTCCTGAACGGCTTTCCCTTTAAATTATCAGGCGCGGCCCTGCTCGCATTGCCCTCCGGCGCTTTATGGTGGCCCGAGGTCGAATTGCTTTGCGTCTCAGATTTGCATTTGGGCAAAGCGGAACGGATCAGCCGAAAAGGCGGCGCGAACCTGCCGCCTTATGAAATTCAAGACACGCTGAGACGGCTAGAACAAGACATCGAGCAGACGGGCGCAAGCACGGTGATCTGCTTGGGGGATAGCTTTGACGATCTCAGCGCAGAGCGTGCCTTTCCTGAAGACGCGCAATTATGGATAGCGCGGCTTCAGGCAGGGCGGCGTTGGATATGGATCGAAGGCAATCACGATCCGGGGCCAATTCATCTGGGCGGCCAGCATATGGCCGAATTCGCCTGCGGCCCGCTGCTGTTTCGCCATATCGCCGATCCCGCCTCATCTGGTGAGGTTTCGGGGCATTATCACCCCAAAGCGCAGATTTCCTTGCGCGGACGCGCGCGCAGTTTTGCCTGTTTCTTGCTGGATGAAACGCGGTTGATCCTGCCCGCCTATGGCACTTATACAGGCGGTTTACGCTGCGATCACCCCACCTTAGCCCGCCTGATAAAAAAGCCCGGCCTTGCCATTTTAACCGGCAAGAGCGCGCAGCCCATTCCAATGCCGCGCGCGAGGGTGACCTGAGATTTGCCTAGAAGAACGAACTTCCTGCGCTTACGCGGTTAACCCCTGCGGTTCGTCAATCCCATTGCTGCGGCAACAGGCCGTTAGCGTATTGGCCAGTAAACAAGCAATCGTCATCGGCCCAACGCCCCCTGGAACCGGGGTAATCGCGCCAGCAACCGCGGCGCAGCTGTCATAATCCACATCTCCGACCAAGCGGGTGCCGCCTTCAGGTTTTTCAATCCGATTGATTCCAACATCGACCACCGTGGCGCCCGGTTTGATCCAATCTCCTGGCACCATTTGCGCACGCCCTACCGCGGCAACTACAATATCCGCGCGCGCCACCACATCTTTTAGGTTTTTGGTGCGGCTATGCGCGATGGTTACGGTGCAACTATCACCCAACAGCAACTGCGCCATCGGTTTACCCACGATATTGGAGCGGCCAATCACCACCGCATTCAATCCAGACAAAGACCCATGATGCGCACGCAGCATCATCAAGCATCCCAAAGGCGTGCAGGGCACCATTGATTTCTGCCCAGTGCCCAGCAATCCCACATTTGAAATATGAAACCCATCCACATCCTTTTCAGGGGCAATAGAGTTTATCACCAAATCTTCATCAAGATGGTTTGGCAATGGCAATTGCACCAAGATGCCATGTACGCTGGGATCGGCGTTAAGCTTCTCGATTAACGCCAATAAATCGATCTGTGATGTATCAGCATCCAGCTTATGCTCAAAGCTGTTCATCCCCACCTCAAGCGTTTGCTTGCCCTTTGAGCGTACATAAACTTGGCTGGCCGGATCTTCCCCCACCAACACAACCGCCAATCCGGGCACGATGTGATGCTGTTCTTGCAGCCGCGCCACATGCTCGGCCACTTGTACCCGAATTTGCGCCGCAAAGGCCTTGCCATCAATCACTTGCGCTGCCATTGGGTTTTTCCTTTACCTAAAAATTATGCCCCTCGGGGCTATATGCGCCAAAACGCTGCCGAGCTCTATCAGAAAAGCCCCTCAATCTGGCCTAAATCATTCAGCATGATCGCTTCCGAAGCTGGCACAGATGGCAAACCTGGCATGGTCATAATTTCTCCGCAGATCACCACGATGAAACCCGCGCCCGCGCTTAAGCGTACTTCGCGCACAGGCACCGAATGCCCCAAAGGCGCCCCGCGTCGGTTTGGATCCGTGGTAAAACTATATTGCGTTTTCGCCATGCACACCGGCAGATGCCCATAGCCGGCCTCTTCCCAATCTTTCAACTGCGTGCGAATTTTAGCGTCGGCCAAAACTTCATCGGCGCGATAAATACGCTTGGCAACGGTCTCGATTTTTTCGAACAAACTAAGCTCATCGGCGTAAAGAGGCGCAAAATTTGCCGTATCCGCATCTGCAATATCAGCCACGCGCTGCGCCAGCACTTCAGTGCCTTCCGAGCCTTTTTCCCAATGTTGGCACAGAATTGCTTCCGAGCCTTGCTCGGCCACATAATCTTTGACGGCCTGCACCTCTGCATCCGTATCGGTGACAAAATGGTTGATCGCCACCACAACTGGAACCCCAAAGCTTTTGACATTTTCAATATGACGGCCCAGATTTGGACACCCGGCCTGTACCGCGGCCACGTTTTCTGGTCCAAGATCCGCCTTGGCCACACCGCCATTCATCTTCATCGCTCTGACCGTGGCAACCACAACCACAACCGACGGCGCAATCCCGGCTTTGCGACATTTGATATTCATAAATTTTTCGGCCCCCAAATCGGCACCAAAACCGGCTTCTGTCACCACGTAATCAGCCAGTTTCAACGCCGTGGTTGTCGCAGCCACAGAGTTACAGCCATGCGCGATATTGGCAAATGGCCCGCCATGCACGAAGGCAGGGTTGTTTTCCAAGGTTTGCACAAGATTGGGCTGCATGGCATCTTTCAAAAGCACGGTCATCGCGCCATCGGCTTTGATATCGCGGCAATAAATCGGTGATTTATCGCGCCGATACGCCACGATGATATCACCCAGACGCTTTTGCAAATCGTCAAGCGAATTGGCCAAGCATAAAATAGCCATCACTTCCGAGGCCACGGTGATGTCAAATCCGGTTTGTCGCGGAAACCCATTCGACACGCCACCCAGCGATGTTACGATATCACGCAGAGCCCGGTCATTCATATCCATCACGCGGCGCCAGACCACGCGGCGTTGATCGATCTCAAGCTTATTACCCCAATAAATATGATTGTCGAGCATCGCCGAGAGCAAGTTATGCGCCGATGTAATCGCGTGGAAATCACCGGTGAAATGCAGGTTCATTTCCTCCATCGGAACCACTTGGGCATATCCCCCCCCGGCTGCGCCACCTTTCATTCCGAAACACGGGCCTAAAGACGCTTCTCGAATGCAAATCGCAGCGCGCTTGCCAATCCGGTTCAGACCATCGCCCAAACCAACCGTGGTTGTTGTTTTCCCTTCACCTGCAGGTGTCGGGTTGATGGCCGTTACCAAAATTAATTTTCCGCTCTTATTCGCTTGAACCGAATTGATAAACTCTTGGCTGATCTTGGCCTTATCATGGCCATAAGGCAGAAGGTGTTCTGAGGGAATATCAAGCTTTGCACCGATTTCCTGGATCGGTTTTTTCCGCGCTTCGCGGGCGATTTCAATATCAGATTTATAACTCATGGCCTTCCCTCCTATCGGTTTGTCCGATTTTATCTCTCTGGGCTATAGCCCGCTTACATCTCCGTAAAGACAGTGTTTCCGACATTTTCGGGATCTGTTGCGGCGGCACAGACGTCGAAAGTTTCGCATCCGAAACTAAGGTTCCAGCTTAGCACAAGCGCCTATCATAAGCGCGGTGCAGACTTTGATATCAGGCGATGCGCCTAGAAGCTGCGCTTTGGCCGGCCCACGACCTTAGCGCGGTTTACGGCCCTTGCTAAAAAGGCGGGTATGGACAGGCTCGCCTTAACGCGTCGAAAGCGAAGCGGTTTCAATCTGCTGATATGGGTTGAAAGTCCAACCTAAGATGACGCACCAGCCTCAAGATCAGTGGCTTCGTTTAAAATCTGGCCAAGGCTCGGCACAAGCGGCGCATTGCGCGTTTGCCATAATGCTGCGCACTTCACCGATTTTTCGCATTGGATATAAACCTCTTACACAGTGATCACCATCACGCAAACCGGGATTCATTTAACGTCTAAAAAACTGGCGCAAAGATCCGGATCCGCCGTCAAGGATGCATGGCCATTTATCCGCACCATCGTATCGGCGCCCGGCACCATAAACATGAATGATATAGGGCCATCTTTAACAATGTTACGCAAACTGTCCAAACGGTTATTGCCAGGCCAATCGGGCAATAAAAGCGTTTTATCATCTTGGATCCGCACCACCGGTCCTAGATCGCCGCGCGCGGATCCGTCGGTACCGTAGGGGCCAATTGTTGCCAGAACGCAAAAGCGCCCGGCCCCGATCCAAGCTTGATATAACGGTGTCAGATGATCTGCAACTTTGCGCAGGCTTGCCGGGCTCGCCTTACTATACAGTGTCTCAAGTGTCTTGACCGAGCGGATAAAATCTATCTGCTGCCGCCTCTTCCAACAACGCGTTTGAGCTTTGCTCAATCACCTCTTCCAGTCTATGCATGAACTCTTCATTGTCCAACCCGGGTTGAATGGAAGGTAGAAACTCAACCACCGCCAGACCGGGCTGTCGCAGGATTCCGTATTTAGGCCAAAAAACGCCAACATTCGTTGCCGCGGGCACACAAATTTGACCGGTTTCTTGATAGAGAACCGCAGTACCGATCTTATAAGGCGCCAATACGCCCGGCGCAATCCGGGTGCCTTGCGGGTAAATAATCAACTGCCCAGCAGGCGCTTTACCCGATTTCACCTCAGCCACCATCGATTTTATGGCTTGAGCTCGTTTGCCGCGCTCAACGCAAATACATCCGATCCGCAATCCGAACCAACCTAAAACTGGCGCATATTTAAGCGAGTTTTTCATAATGAATTTTGGCTTTTGAACAGCACTGACGATCATAATTACGTCGAAAAAGCTTTGATGCTTGGCGGCGATAAGAACTTCTCCCTCCGGAATTTTTCCGCGCACTTCAGAACGCAGGCCGATCATCCAGCGGGCGCTCCAGCGCACCCACTTTGAATAGGACCGCACTGCGGCGTAAGCACCACGCCGTTCAAACAGGGCCCATGGTAGAAATAGAATACCCAATACCACCATCATCAGATACATTTGAAACACAAAGGCCGCGCTCATAATCCATCTGAGAACAGGCATCTACGCAAGCCCTGCCAAAACCTGTTGGGCGGCGCGGCGCGTCGAAAGATACGCCGTTCCTGCCGAAAACGGTGGAATAGAAATCAGCCATAGCCATTCCAGCCCCTGCAAGCCAAGCCCTGTTAAAATCAGGCTGCGCGGCTCTTCTGACGGGATCAGATACACCACCACCGCGCCCAGTGCGATGCCGATGGAGGCGCCCGCAAATGCACGAAATGTAAACCGACCAACAAAGGCCGAGGCAATGTAATTATCCGTCGCTCCAATCAAACGCAGAACCGCGATCACCTGCGCATTGGCCGCCATGGATGCGCGCGCGGCCAGCGTGATCATCGCCGCATTTGCCGCTATCATCAATATAATTGACACAATTCCCAACAACCACAACCGCTGCGCGGCCCGCGCCAACGGCTTTTGCCAACGCGTATGATCATCCAAAACCGCAGACGGCACTTCTGCCGCCAACCGCAGCCGAAGACCCTGTGCATCATACCCTGCACTGGTTTCTTGGATATCGATCAAGCGAGGCACAGCTAAATCTTCAAGCGGCATATCGGGCCCAAACCAAGGCTCCAGCAAAGCGCGCTGTTCATCGGCGCTCATCACGCGGGCCGAGGCGATCCCGCTGGTGGTTTGCAAAACCTGCAAAGCCTGCTGCACCTGCGCCTCTAGCTGGTCTGCCGAGGCTGATACGCGCAATGTTGCGCTGCCAGATAAGGCCGTGCTCCAGCGCGCCGCAAGCCGATCAGCCGCTAAAGACAATACCAGCGCGAACACAACCAAAAACGCCATGATTGCAGATGTGGCCGTGCTAAGAGTTGCCGTAAAACCTGTGGGCGGAACAACTTTATTCCGACGCCCATCTCCTGAAATCATCGCCAGAAAATTTGCCATAGGGGCAATCATAAATCAGCCCCCGCAAGTTGCACTTGCCGATTGTTAATCCGTAAAACGCGCACCGGAACCTGCGTTTTTGCAGCGCGAATCAAGCTTAAATCATGGCTCGCAACGACAATCGTTTTGCCCATGCGGTTGAGTTCGACCAAGAGCTTCAATAACCTCTCAGACATTTCCCAATCGATATTCCCGGTGGGCTCATCCGCCAAAATAATATCCGGAGACATAATGATCGCGCGGGCCAAAGCAGCCCGCTGGCGTTCGCCGCCGGACAGCTCGGGTGGATAGGCCTCGGCGCGTTTGTTCAGCCCAACCCAAGCCAATAGCTCTTTGAGGTTCATTTGATCCGAAAGGCGATCCTGCCCCGCCACTTCCAGCGGCAAAGCTATATTTTCAATCACGCTCAAATGATCCAAAAACTGACAATCTTGATGCACGACGCCGATTTTACGGCGTGCGATTGCAATTTCATCCCGAGACATAGACGCACGACTGGTTCCAAATAATGACACGATGCCCGATGTCGCGGTTAAAGCGCCATAGCACAGTTTCAGAAAAGTGGTTTTTCCAGACCCTGAGGGCCCCGTCAGAAAATAAAACGCGCCCGGTGTTATCGAGAAAGACATCCCCGATAAAAGCTCGTTTCCACTATAGGAATAGGCTGCATTTTCCAAATCTATCAAAGCATATCCTGCTGCTATCTTTTAAAGCCCCACACCGCTGTTTTGCCCCAGTGCAGCCATCGTTGCAATCTATCATTCGCCTTTCGCAGAATGATTTTTTGCAGAAAGCCATTTTCTCTCTGGGTTTTTAGGCGCATATTGGTCTAGAAATACACGCTAAAGATCTAAATACGATAGGTTTATCTTGCCATGCTTCTGGCCTGCCCAATTTGCCAAGCCCAATATGAAGTGCCCGAAGACGCTATTCCAGAGACGGGATGCGAGGTGCAATGTTCGGCCTGTGGTGAAACCTGGTTCCAACCGCACCCGCAAGCCACTTTTCCAATTGAAAATATCCGCGGTGATCAGCGCCTGCAAGACTTTGCCTATATAAAGGGCGCGATCGAGCATAACAGCGAGTCTCAACCGACTGAACCAGGCAACCGCGACGCACAGAGCCCTATCTTCAACAATCCAACCGCGATTCAACGCCCCCCGATCGCACCCGCTGTTGCGGAAGTGTTGCGGCAGGAGGCGGATCGAGAAGCAAGAGTGCGCGCGGCCTCCGTATTCGCAGAAGATCAAGCCCCGCGTGAGGCCGATACCCCAGCGGCTCTCGAAACGGCGCAAAGCAGCTTGCAGGCCACTCCGGCGGCGCCAATAAACGCCTTTCCCTCAGCGGCCCCACCCGCGGCGGCCAGCGAGCCAAATCAATTTGAAGCTGAGGAAACCGCGCCTGCGCCCAAACCCAACACCGCCCAAAATGCGGATGCGCCATCTTATAGCTCGGGCAGGCTGGGCTTCATAATCGGGGTTGCTGCGGTGATGGCCGCTTTGCTCTTTTACCTTTACGCAGAAACGCTCAGCAGCGCAGCCCCAAGCCTGACACCCTATGCCGATCTTTATACGTTATGGGTGGATGCCCAGCGCCAGCGTGTAGACCCATTGATCGACCAAAGCGTTCTGTGGGTTCTCGCGCAGGTTAAGCAGGTGTTTTGAGCCCTTGGCCCTAAAATTTTTCGAGCAAGCGTTCTAAATAGTCGCGTTCGGGTTTTGAGCGATCGCGCTCGCCCATACGACGTCGGATCTCCTCAAGCAGCTGTTGCGCTTGGCGTTCCATAGCCTGCCTTTCCTGCGCCTCTGACATCGCATCATCTCCCGCATGCCGGCCCTGCTGACGCCCCAGCGGATCGGTTGCCTCGCCACGCCCGCGCCCTTGAGCTGCGCTGCCCTGATCAGCCT
>Ga0181554_1002148_pt1 | contig 17837 bp, 18 predicted proteins | sample 011ome_16_FD_145602 | JGI IMG/M metagenome (GOLD analysis project Ga0181554, IMG submission 145602) | Coastal salt marsh microbial communities from the Groves Creek Marsh, Skidaway Island, Georgia - 011503CT metaG (spades assembly) | ecosystem: Environmental > Aquatic > Marine > Intertidal zone... | reverse complement strand
GCCGATCACATAGCCATCGGTGTGACCGGGCAATTCTTCATTCAACTGGGAAGAAATGAGTCGCTGTTTCGACTCAGTTTCCACGATGTAAAGAGTCGTGGCCCCGGTATAGGCGGCCTCGACAATCAGACCGTTGACAGCGGTTTCATCCTTACCTGCCTTATGACCGGAACCGTGGAGCTTAATGCGCTCGGGACGAATATTGACGGGGGCAGAGCTTCCCACCAACGCTTCAGCCGCCGAGCCCCGAAGCAGATTCGAGACACCCAAAAAGCTCGCTACAAAGGCCGTCTGGGGTTTCTCATACACATCGTGCGGAGCGCCCAATTGCTCGATCCGACCCTCGTTAAACACTGCGATGCGGTCGCTCATGCGCAGCGCTTCTTCTTGGTCGTGAGTGACGAATACGAAGGTGATTCCGGCTTCACGCTGAATCGACTTCAGCTCCACCTGCATTTCCTCGCGCAGCTGCTTGTCCAGCGCACCCAGGGGTTCATCGAGTAAGAGCACTTTCGGGCGAAGAACCAAGGCTCGGGCTAGCGCAATGCGCTGTCTCTGTCCACCAGAGAGCTGGTGGGGGTTGCGTTGTGCAACGGCGGAGAGCTTCACCCGATCAATGGCTTCTAGCGCTTGTTTCGAGCGCTCTTCCTTCGCCACCTTCCGCATCCGAAGTCCGTATTCGACGTTTTCTTGAATCGTCATGTGCGGGAAGAGCGCATAATCCTGGAAAACCGTGTTCACCGTGCGATCAAACGGCGCCAGCGTCGTCACATCTTGCCCGTCAATCGAGATCGAGCCCGAAGTGACGGATTCAAAACCGGCAATCATTCGCAAAACAGTCGTCTTACCCGAGCCGGAAGGCCCAAGCATGGAAAAGAACTCCCCCGAACTAATGTCTAGACCGAGGCCACGTACTGCCTGAAATTCGCCAAAGAACTTGTCGACGCCTTGGAGGGACACAAAGCCGGTCCCTGGAGCGACAGGCGTACTCATCGTCATATTCACCTTTGAACTCATTAGGTCTTCAGAGCCTGGGTAAGTTTACGCCTGAGACCGCTTCCTGACAGTCTATTTTTCGAGCAATCTCACAGGTACTTCAACAAGCTGCCACCCCTGGCCGCCGGGAGAAGAGTCTCGGTAGCCTCGTCATATGACTAACTACAGCGTCACCGAAATTGGCCCCATGGATTCGTGGCGAAACCACTTTGGCGGCTTCGTTCCGGAAACCTCGCGGAATGGAAGGCGCGTAGTGGACCACGAGCTCGACTCCGAGATCATTGGGTTCACCGCGACTTCCTTCGAGCCCGGCGAGGAAGCCGGTTACTGGCATAGCCACTCCGAGCTCGAAGAGGTTTACGTGTTTTTGGAAGGCAAGGGTCAGATGGGTCTCGATGACGAGGTGGTTGATGTGAAGGCCGGCACTGTCGTTCACGTGGGCATCGGGGTGATGCGCACCTGGCGGTGCACCCCTGATAGCCCCACCAATCTGAAATGGTTATGCCTCCGCGCGGGTGGCGGCCCTCTGAAGACGATACCCGATGATGCGGTCCCTATTCGCGACATTCCGATGCCCTGGTGAGATAGGGACTTTCTGTCGGGCTGACAGGATTTGAACCTGCGACCCCTTGACCCCCAGTCAAGTGCGCTACCAAGCTGCGCCACAGCCCGTGACCCCACAAGTGTAGTGGTTGTCAATGCCCCTGGCGGTCGATAATGCCGCGGAGACTAGGCCACGAAGTCGCAAATCCGGGATGGAGGGGAAGGCCGTCCACTTTGTCCAACGCTATCCACGCCACATCAGCGCTCTCGTGGTCGTTGACCAGAGGTTCAAAGTAAGCGTCCGCGCGAAAGATCACCGTGGTGTAGGACCAGAAACCGAGATCAAAAAACTCGGTGTGGAGCGTCTCTAACCCATCCTCCGGCACGCCCGCTTCTTCATGCGATTCACGCAAGGCTGCGTGGTGTGCCGACTCCCCCGCTTTTAGCGCTCCGCCCGGTATTCCCCAGGTGAGTCCGTGGTGTGACCACTCGGCACGCAGCTGCAAAAGGACTCCAAGTGGTGGGTGCCACACCAGCGCACCGGCCGCACCAAATCGACCCCAGTAGCGTTTGCCATCGGGGCCCTCGACCCAGGCGTCCCCCGGGTCTCTCAGGTGTTCTGGCGGAAGAGGCGGGGGCAACATTGACACGGTTAGCGCCTCTTCGTCTCACTTCGACGCTCGCGCACGCGCATCTGAATCCGGATAGGTGTTCCCTCGAAACCGTAATCCTCGCGCAGTCGACGCTGGATGAAGCGGCGATACTGAGGGTCGAGGAAACCGGTGGTGAAGAACACAAATGTCGGCGGGCGGGTCGCCGCCTGGGTGGCATAGAGAATCCGGGATTGCTTACCTCCGCGGACAGGGTGGGGGTGGGACTGTGAGATTTCAGCGATGAAGGCGTTAAGCGCCCCCGTTGAAATACGGCGATCCCACGACTCGAGTGCGGTGTGTAGGGCCGTGGGAAGCTTCTCGAGATGGCGCCCGGTCTTGGCGGAGATGTTCACCCGGGGAGCCCACGCCACATGATCAAGGTCCGTTTCAATCTCGCGCTCCAGGTAGCGACGCCGCTCGTCGTCTAGCAGATCCCACTTGTTGAAGGCGAGCACGAGGGCGCGACCAGATTCGACCACAAGATCAATAATCCGCATATCTTGTTCGCTGACTTCTTCTGTCACGTCAATGACGACGACCGCCACTTCGGCTTTTTCCAGGGCGGCCTGGGTGCGCAAGCTGGCATAAAAGTCAGCTCCCTGCTGCAGATGAACTTTTTTACGAATACCGGCCGTGTCCACAAAGCGCCAGGTTTCCCCACCGATTTCGACAAGTTCATCGACGGGGTCGCGGGTGGTTCCGGCCATCGGGTTCACCACGACCCGCTCCTCACGCGCGGCCTTATTGAGAAGGCTCGACTTGCCCACGTTCGGCTTTCCCACCAGCGCAATACGGCGGGGTCCTGGGCCTATCAGCCCCGCGGTCTTCGCTTCTTTCGGAAGCAACGTCAAGATGTGGTCGAGCATGTCCGCCACACCACGGCCGTGTAGTGCTGAGACGGGCCACGGCTCACCCAAGCCAAGTGACCACAGCACTGTTGCGTCTGCCTCGCCACCCTGGTCATCGACCTTATTCGCCGCCACCACCACCGGCACACCGCTCGTGCGCAAGAGTGTCACGACGCGCTCGTCGGTAGCGGTCGCCCCGACACGTGAATCCACGACGAAAATGATGACGTCGGCGAGGTCAATAGCCACCTCGGCTTGGACGGCGACAGACTGGTCGAGGCCCTTGGCGTCGGGCTCCCACCCTCCGGTGTCCATGAGCGTAAAGCGCCGGTCATTCCATTCGGCTGGATAGCTCACACGATCCCTCGTCACGCCAGGAATGTCTTGGACGACAGCTTCGCGCCGCCCCAAGATTCGGTTGACCAAAGCGGACTTACCCACATTGGGACGACCCACCACAGCGACGACAGGAAGGCTCGCTTCGACGGCGCCTAATTCGGAAGGGTCATATTCGCCGGAGAGAAGGGCGCGGTCGTCGTCTTCTAGTTCGTAGTCGTCGAGTCCAACAAGAAGGCCTTCGGCTCTCTTGTCCTCATCGATGAAATCGTCGTCACTCATCTCACTCCCCTGCTTTCCTCAGGTGGGACTCAATAAGGGACATGAGCGCCTGAACGGTCTGGTCAAAGTCAAGGTGGGTCGAATCGATGGTGTGAACGCCGTCTGCAGCGCTCATAAAATCCACCACTTTCCGATCGGCTTGATCACGCTGAGACAATGCGGAGGCATCGCCGCTTCCCATCTCTGCCTGCCGCCTCGCGATGCGGGTGTCCTCGTCGGCTGTGAGGAGAACTCTCACCGGAGCGGTTGGCGCCACCACGGTCGTAATGTCGCGCCCCTCGACGATGATGCCGTTTTTGGCCCTCTCGGCAAGGGCGCGGAAACCTCCGTTGAGAGCAGCTCTCACCTGTGGGTGTTTGGCAATGGCCGAGACACGTGCGGAAGTATGTTCGCTCCTAATGGCCTCCGACACATCCTCGCCGGCAACCTCAAACACCTGCCGGTCGGCATCAAGCGGCGCGCGGTAGCCCATGGTGGCGAGGTGTTCGAGCACCTCCGATTCATTCTCTAGGTCAACACCCGAGTTCAGACACGACCACGTCAGTACCCGATACGCGGCACCCGTATCCAGATAGGAAAAACCCAACACGCGAGCGACCGCCTTCGAGACACTCGACTTTCCGCTACCGGCAGGACCATCCACGGCCACAATGACGCTCACGAGCGCTCTCCCGCGATACGCCAACCTCGGTCATCGAGGTCGTCAGTCAAAGCCTTGGCACTTGAGGGTTCGACAAAGAGTTCCACAAATCCCACAGCAGCTCCCGGTGAGTGCTCGAGGCGCATGTCCTCGAGGTTCACACCGATGTTCCCCACCTCAGTGAGAAGGGCCGCTAACTGTCCGGGTGTGTCGTCGATCACCACGGTCACGCTGGCGAAGCGGGCGCTGCGACCATGCTTTCCCGGGAGGCGGGATACCCCCGATGACCCGGTGTCGAGAAGTTCAGCGACGTGACGCTTTGAGCCTGAAGTCTCAAGATTTTCCAATGCATCAGCCGTGCGGGCGAGGCTCTCGGACACGGCGCGGACCAAGGACGCTACTTCGTGAGAGTTATGTGTCAAAATCTGCTGCCACAGCGAAGAATCGCTCGCTGCGATACGGGTAACGTCGCGTACACCCTGACCCGCAAGGGAAAGATCGCTCTCTTCGGCTCCGTTGAGCTGCGCGGCCACGGCGCTGCTGACCACTTGCGGCAAATGGGACACAATGGCCACCGCACGGTCGTGATCATCCGTGGACATGCGCAGCTCCGTTCCGCCTAGAGCGGCAACCAGTCGCCCCACGCGCTCCACATGCTCAGCACTCAGATCATCTCGAGCACACACCACCCAGGGACGTCCAGTAAACAAATCAACACGAGCCGAGGTCGGTCCACCTTTTTCCCGCCCCGCCATCGGGTGGGTGCCAACGTATCGAGTGAGGTCAGCGCCAGATGCTTCTAGCTCCCGCAGTATCGCCCCCTTCACGCTTGCCACATCAATCACCAACGCACGGGGGAAGGCCTCTAATTGAGCGGCGACGACCGCGGCTGTCACGTCCGGCGGGGTTGCCACGACCGCGAGATCGATCTCTTCAGGGTTCGGCTCCTGCGCAACACCTGCGCCGTAGTCTTCAGCGAGGGCCAACGCTGAGGATGACTGGTCAGAGAGCCAAACGGGAATGTTCATCTCCCGCAGAGACAGCCCGATACTGGTGCCCAATAGTCCTGTTCCGGAGATGAGGACACCAGAGAAGGGTGCCGCAGCGTCATTAACGACCACGATGACCCTCCTCAGACTGTGTTTTGGCCAATTCCACTAGCGTAGCGAGCTGGTGGCGCTCCTCCGGCGTGAAGTCCCGCCACGCACCCTGTTTCAATCCGCCCAAGTGAAACGGGCCAAACCGTCGCCGCTGCAGGGTGATAACCGGGTGTCCGACATGTTCGCACAGCCTCCGCACAATGCGATTTCTCCCCGAATGCAGAGTGATTTCCACAATGGACTTTCCCTCGCGGGGCTCCCCGATGACCACCGCGTGGTCAACAGCAATTGGCCCGTCGTCCAACTCAACGCCGGATTTCATCTCCTGCAGGGTTTTCGACGTCACCGTGCCCTTCACGGTGGCCACATAGGTTTTCTCCACCCCGAACGAGGGGTGGGCAAGAACCTGAGCAGCATCACCGTCATTGGTCAGTAGGAGAAGCCCGGTCGTGTCGTAGTCGAGCCTACCGACGGGAAAGAGACGCTCACCAATGTCCTCAACAAACTCAGAGAGGTCCCGTCGACCTTTTTCATCACTCATCGACGTGACCATTTTTGCCGGCTTGTTGACCATCACATAGCGACGATCCACATCGAGCTGCAGCACCCGCCCGTCCAGGGCGACAACATCGACCGCGGGGTTCACCCGGCGACCGAGCTCAGTCACGACTTCACCGTTGACTGCTATCCGACCCGCCAGCAAGAACGCCTCGACTTGTCGCCTCGACGCTACTCCCGCTCGGGAGAGGACCTTTTGGAGTCGCTCGCCGTGTTGCTCAGTGTTCGACATCGTCGAAACCCGAACGCCCATCGTCTAACAGTGGCGAAAGGGGTGGTAGCTGTTCGAGCGATTCGATTCCCAAATATTCCAGCAACAGAGGCGTGGTCTGGTAGAAAATCGCCCCTGTTTCGGGGTCGGTGGAGTGCTCGGTGATGAGACCGCGGGCTACCAGGGTGCGCATGACCGTGTCGACGTTGACCGCCCGGACCGCAGACACTTGTGAGCGGGTAACGGGTTGTTTATAGGCAATCACGGCGAGGGTTTCCAGTGCCTGTTGGCTCAAGCGCTGAGGCGAATAGTCGTGCAGCATGCTGCGCACGAGGTCGTCAAATTCTTCGCGGGAATAGATGCGCCAGCCACCACCCACCTCGCGCAGCTCAAATCCGCGCCGAGTACCGCCACTCTCACCGTCGTAGTCGGCACGAAGTGCATCAATTGCATCTTTCGCATGGGCAAGGGGAATACCGAGAGTTTGGGCGATGGTGACGGTAGCCAGGGGCTGGTCGGCGACCATCAAGAGAGCCTCGATGGCGGCGGAAAGGTCTTCTGGCGCAACGGCCGGCGCCTCTTCGTGGATTTCGGTGTCGCTCATGCGGCCTCCTCAGGCGGCTCGGACCACTCGCTGCCCAGGGACGCGAGTTGTTCATCAGAAAAATTGTCGTCAATCAGGTGAACAGTCAATTCACCTAAGGGTTCGAGTTGGTGGAACGACACCGCGGACTGGCGATAGAGCTCCAAGACGGCCAAGAAGCGGGCCACCACCACGCCGCGCTCCGCCACTCCCGCGATGAGAGAGCGGAAGGTGCTCTCGCCCGAGCGCAGAACACCCAGTACATAGATGGCCTGCTCCCGCACGCTCACCAACGGGGCATGAAGGTGATCAAGCGACACAATAGGAATTTCTCGGGGCGTGAGCGCGAGCAGCGCGAGTGCCACGAAGTCGTCGACGCTGGTGGACCAGCTCAGCCGCCGGGTGTGGTCGCGGTAGCGCTGTTCGAGCGACACCACGCGCGGATGCCGCGAGGATTCGTGCTCGAGTTTCTCGGCAAACCATCCCGCGACATCTTTGATCGCGCGGTATTCCAACAGACGAGCAAACAGAAGGTCACGTGCCTCCAAAATCTTGACGTCCTCGGCGTCAACGTAATCTCCCTGGGGAAGAAGCCCGACTACTTTCATATCGAGCAGGGTGGCCGCGACAACCAGGAACTGGCTGGCTTTCTCCAGCTCTTCAGTCCCTTCCATGCTGCTTACGTAGGAGAGAAACTCGCTGGTGACCGCACCGAGAGACACCTCGGTGATGTCCATCTGTTTTTTGGAAATGAGGCTCAGTAGAAGGTCAAACGGTCCGTCAAAGTTATCCAGCGACACGCGAAAGTCACTCGACCCTGAGGTTGCCTCCTCGCCGCGGTCGACATCAGTGGTACTAGGCAATAGCGCCCCTGGCAATCAGTTCACGGGCCAACTGGCGATAGGTGTTGGCACTGGCGTGCTGCGGAGCAAATTCGGTAATGGGCATTGCGGCCACCGACGCATCGGGGAACTTCACGGTGCGGCCGATTACCGTATCGAGCACTTTGTCGCCAAAGGCGTCGACTACCCGCTCCAGCACTTCCTTCGCGTGGAGCGTTCGCGCGTCGTAGATGGTGGCGATGATGCCATCCAGTTGCAGCGAGGGATTGAGTCGGTCACGGACCTTATCGATGGTGTCAATTAGCAGTGCCACTCCCCGCAATGCGAAGTATTCGGCTTCCAAGGGAATCAGCACGCCGTGTGAGGCTGTCAGAGCGTTCACGGTGAGTAGACCCAGCGAGGGCTGGCAGTCAATAAAGACCACGTCGTATTCGGCTGCCACCGGTTTGAGGATGTTCGCCAGGATGTGCTCGCGCGCGACTTCGTTCACCAGGTGGACTTCAGCAGCGGAGAGGTCGATGTTGGCGGGAATCACGTGGATGCCTTTGACGTTTGAGGGCTGAATAGCCTGTCGTACGTCTTTTTCCCGGCCGATCATCAAGTCATAGATGGTCGGCACGTCGTGGCTCTTGATGCCCATTCCTGCGGAGAGCGCCCCTTGGGGGTCAAAGTCCACGAGAAGGACCGTTCGGCCGTATTCCGCCAATGCTCCCGCCAGAGAAATCGTGGTGGTGGTCTTCCCCACACCGCCCTTTTGATTGGCGAGAGCGATGATTTTGGCGGGCCCGTGCTGTTTCAGTGCGGCCGGCTCCGGGAATTCGCGTAGCGGCCGACCCGTGGGGCCCGTCTTGGCGGAGTTTTTCGCGGCCGAACTCATGCCCTCAGTCTACTGTTCACTACCCCGTGGCTCGGGGATGGGCGGCGTAGAAGGTGTCTTTGAGGGTGTCGATTGTGACTTTGGTGTAAATCTGAGTCGTCGCGACTGATTGGTGCCCCAGCAGCTCCTGAACCACGCGAATATCGGCACCGCCCTGCAACAAATGAGTTGCGCACGAGTGTCGAAGCGTGTGAGGCGAAAGACGCTCGGTAATGCGGGCACCCTCCGCCCGCTTCTGCAAAATCAACCACACGTTTTGGCGGCTTAGCGCTCCCCCACGAGCACCCAGAAAAAGCGCGGCACTGGAGCCTTTGCTGTTCTTTGCCAGAGCCGGCCGCGCGCGCACCACATAGGCATCAAGCGACGTGCGAGCGTGGCTTCCCAGCGGGACTATGCGCTCTTTGTTGCCTTTCCCCCTCAGCCGCAATAGCTGAGCGGGAGACCCATCGGCCCCAAAGACGTCATCGACGGCGAGTCCAGTGACCTCGCTTACACGCGCACCAGTGGCGTAGAGGACCTCGAGAAGAGCGCGATCACGCAAGCTCATGGGATCATCGCCAGAGACACCCTCGAGTAGTTGTTGGACCTGAGTGACCGAGAGGGCTTTGGGGAGGCGCTCGGGCTGTGCCGGGGCGGTGAGTTGCGCTGTGGGGTCCACAGGGGCGACCTCGTCTTCAACAAGGAACCGATGAAACGACCTCACTGCCGATAATCGCCTCTGGATGGTTCGAGGAGAGCCGTCAAGGCCACTCGCGAAGCGCTGCACGAGTTCCGCGGTGACCAACTGTGGCGATTCAACTCTTTGGTGAGACAACCAGGTGAGGTACCCCGAGAGGTCACTGCGGTAGGCCGCGATGGTGTTCTCCGACCGGCCGCGTTCTAAAGCCAGGTAGCGCAGGAACCGCTCTGCCTGTGTCTGCAGGGGTGAGGGGTTAGCGCCGTTCATGCCAGTTATGGGCAAAGAGAAGGCCGGTGACAGAAATCTGGTTGCGGATCTGGCCATGCAGGGTGGCTTGCACCGCTTCCGAGAGCGGCCAAAACTTCACCTCTAAGTCAGCTTCCTCGCCGGTGCGGACATAGTCGTGGTCAATGGGCGAGAGGCCCCGTGCGAGGAAAATGTGGATGAGCTCATTGGAGCCCCCTGGAGACACGTTCAGTGTGGCCATATGGGTCCACGAATCAGCCTGATAGTTCGCCTCCTCAGCCAGTTCGCGGATCGCGCATTCTCGAGGGTCCTCCCCGGGCTGGTCTAGCAGCCCAGCCGGTAATTCCCAGTTGCGGCTGCGCACAGGATGGCGATACTGCCGAAGCAGTAACACCTCGTCGTTTTCGTTGAGCGCCACGACGGCGGACGCACCCGTGTGGTTGACAAAATCACGAGTGAGCGTGCCCTCGCCATAGTCGAAGGTTTCGCGCACCACGTCCCACACAGCCCCGGTGTAGACGGTTTCGCGAAGAGAAACCGTCGGGTCTTCAGGAGTATCGACAAGCTCTTCGTGGCTCACGAAGCGTCCTGGTTAGCTCCCACGGGAAAGAGTTCTGAAGCTTCACGCCGCTCCAGCGACGCGGCAATCAACCCCGCAAATAAGGGGTGGGCGCGGTTTGGCCTACTCCGAAGCTCTGGGTGAGCTTGAGTGGAGACGTAGAAGGGGTGGACGTCTGCGGGAAGCTCGACAAACTCCACCAAATCCCCTTTGGGGCTTTGACCCGACACGACCAGTCCAGCGTCGTGCAGCTGCGGCCGAAACGCGTTGTTGACCTCGTATCGGTGTCGGTGCCTCTCCACAATGGTCTCTGCTCCATAGAGCTTCGCGACTTGGGAACCTTTTTGCAGGGAGGCTTCATAAAGACCCAAACGCATTGTGCCACCGAGGTCACCTTTGCCATCGACGATGTCCACCTGCTCGGCCATCGTCGCAATCACCGGGAACTCGCACTCAGGGTCAAACTCGGTACTGGATGCCCCGCTGAGCCCCACCACGTTGCGCGCGTATTCGATCACCATGCACTGCAGCCCCAGGCACAGACCCAATGTCGGAATCTTGTGTTCGCGGGCATATTTCAGCGCTCCCACTTTTCCGTCGATGCCGCGAATACCGAAGCCTCCGGGCACACAAATGCCGTCCAGACCAGCCAGGGCCTTTGCCGCGCCCTCATCGGTTGCGCACTCATCGCTCGCAATCCAGCGGATGTCCGCCCGAGCCTTGTGGTGGAAACCGCCAGCCTTGAGCGCCTCGACGACGGAGAGATAGGCGTCAGGGAGGTCGATGTACTTACCCACCAGGCCGATGGTGACTTCACGCTTAGGGTTGTGCACGGTGTCGAGCAGGTCGGACCAGCCATCCCACACCATCTCGCCCGCGTCGAGCCGGAGAGCGTCGATGATGTAATCATCGAGGTCTTGACTGTGCAACACCGTGGGAATGTCGTAGATGCTGGCGACATCGACAGCGTTCACAACCGCGGATTCGTCGACGTCACACATGAGCGCGATTTTGCGTCGATTGGAAGCTTCGACGGGGCGGTCACTGCGCAGAACCAACGCATCGGGTTGAATACCAATGGAGCGAAGAGCCGCCACCGAGTGCTGCGTGGGCTTCGTCTTTTGCTCTCCAGAAGCGCCCATGTAGGGCACCAGAGAGACGTGCACGAAGAAGACATTTTGACGCCCGAGTTCGTGGCGGATTTGACGGGCCGCTTCAATAAACGGCTGGCTCTCAATATCGCCGACTGTTCCGCCGATTTCCGAGATGATCACGTCAGGCTTGGGTTCTGACTGCGCCTGCTCGCGCATACGCCGCTTAATTTCGTCGGTGATGTGAGGAATCACCTGGACGGTCTCCCCCAGGTACTCGCCCCTGCGCTCACGCGCAATCACATCCGAGTAGACCTGACCGGTGGTGACGTTGGCCGCGCGGGAGAGGTTGATATCGAGGAAGCGCTCGTAGTGGCCAATATCCAAATCGGTCTCTGCGCCGTCATCGGTGACGAACACTTCTCCGTGCTGGAACGGGTTCATCGTTCCGGGGTCGACGTTGAGATAAGGGTCGAGCTTTTGCATGACCACTTTGAGGCCGCGGCCGGAGAGAAGGTTTCCGAGAGAAGCGGCGGTAAGACCTTTTCCGAGGGAGGAAACCACACCACCGGTGACGAAAATGTGTTTCGTGACCGGGATCAAATCCTTTTGGACCTCATCCTCCACGGGTCTCAACTGTAATCGCTTTTTAGTTCGCCCCGCTGCGACTCACCGAATGACGCTGCAGCATTTCCTTCGCATGCTCCCGAGCGCTCTGAGAATCCTGGTCACCGCCCAGCATCCGTGCGATCTCTGCCAGGCGGTCTTCCCCCTCCAGCAGCTTCACGCTCGATTGGGTGTACTCCCCCGACTGGTCCTTCACGACCTGTAAGTGGTGGTCCGCGTGCGCAGCGACTTGGGCGAGGTGTGTGACACAGATGACTTGAGAGGTGCGCGAGAGTTGTGCGAGTCGTCGCCCAATTTCTAGCGCCGTCTGACCACCCACCCCGGAGTCGAACTCGTCAAAAATGAAGGTAGGGACCGGATCTGCTTCGGCGATCACCACTTCGAGCGCCAACATCACGCGGGAGAGTTCGCCACCCGACGCACTCTTGGCGAGCGGTCGGGCCGGGGCGCCGTGGTGGGGTGTGAGCAGGAAAGCAATCTGATCTGACCCGCTGAGGGTTTGTTCTCGCGGGCTGATGTCGACAGAAAAAGTCGCGTCGGGCATGGCCAACTGGTGAAGTTCAGCGCTGACTTTGGTGGAGAGCTCCTGTGCTGCCTCACGACGCAAGCTCGTCACCGTGGCGGCTAAACGATCGAGGGCAGCCTGGTCGTCGCTGATTTGTTGTGCGAGCTGCTCCTTCGCACCCCCCGAGACGTCGATGGCGAGAAGGCGATCGCTCGCCTCTTTTTCAAAGGTGAGAACTTCGGCCAAAGTCGGTCCATAGTTACGCATGAGAGACGTGATCGCAGCGCGCCGTTGCATGATGGCCTCGAGGTCTAATCCGTCTCCCTCAGTCAGTCCGCTGAGGTAGGAGGAGAGCGCGGCCGCTTGATCATCCAGTTGGAAGAGGCTCTCTCGCAGTCCCGTAAGAATCGGGAGAAGCTGCTCATCTCGCTCCACCACTCGCTCGAGCGCGCGAATGGCCTGGTCAATGAGCGCCCTGGCATCGGATGCGTCCAGCCCGGAATCATCGGAAATGGCCGTTGTGGCGAGAGCGGCAGCTTGGCGCAGGTCCTCAACGTGTTCAAGACGCTCACCCACCTGACGGAGATGCTCATCTTCACCCGCTTCGGGGCGCACTTTTTCGATTTCCGCGAGGGCGATTGTTAGCCGTTCAATCTCTTGGGCGTTCGCGGCCTCATTTTCTTCGAGACTTCGCAGCTGAGCCACTCTCTCCTGGTGTGCCCGGAAGAGCGACGAGTATTCAGAGAGCACCGCTTGCAGTTGTGGACCGGCGTAGCGATCGAGAGCCTCACGTTGCGCGGATTCAGACTTCAGGCGAATCTGGTCCGACTGGCCATGGACAACCACGAGTTGTTCGGCAATTTCTGAAAGGACCGAGATCGGCGCTGAGCGCCCACCAATGACCGCTCGTGAACGACCCTCGGCAGACATTTGCCGCGCGACCACAAGCTCACCTTCGTCGATGGCACCGCCCAATTCGGCGACACGCTCCACGACGGGTCCGACGTCTCCCGCGATAAACCGGCCTTCCACCCAACTCGCATCGGCCCCCATTCGAACCCGTGCGGTTTCCGCCCGCTCACCCAAGAGAAGACCCAGTGCCGTCACCACCATTGTTTTACCGGCACCTGTTTCACCCGTGAGGACCGTGAATCCTCGACCAAATGGCAGGGACGCGTGGGCGATTACCCCGAGGTCTCGAATGTCCAGGTGGTCGATCACGCCTGATCCTTCTGTGGCCCCCGCCATCCACTGACGGGGAGCGAAAACTTGCGCACCAGGCGGTCACTGAAGGGCGCGGGGTGGATTCGCACGAGGCGGACCGATTCTTTACTACGCGTCACGGTGACACGCGAACCGGTGAGAAGCTCGCAACCACGGCGTCCGTCGCACCAGAGCACCGCGTCTTGAGCGTCACGACCGGCGACTTCGACCGCAAGTGTCGAATCAGGATCAACGACCAGTGGCCGTGAAAATAGAGCGTGGGCAGAGAGTGGGACCATCACCAGTGCTTGGACTTGAGGCCACACCACGGGCCCTCCCGCTGAGAACGAGTACGCCGTCGAACCGGTGGGGGTGGAGAGCACGACACCGTCGCAGCCGAAGCTGGAGACCGGACGGCCATCCACTTCCAACACCAACTCGACCATTCGCACACCGCCGGCTTTCTCGACGGTGGCTTCATTCAGCGCCCACGTGCGGAAAGTTTCCGAACCACTGTGAGCCACGACAACGTCGAGAGTGAGACGCTCATCAACTTCGTACTTTTTCTCCAGCGCGTGTTCGACGGTGAGCGCGAGGTCTTCCCGCTCACTCTCTGCGAGGAATCCCACGTGCCCAAGGTTGACCCCTAACAGGGGTGCGCCGGAGCCACGGAGAAGTTCAGCTGCGAAGAGGATGGTGCCGTCACCACCCAACACAATTCCTAATTCAATGTCGGCGAGGGCCACGTCGCCCAGTTGGGCGAGTTCCGCTCCGAGGCCGGCGCTGAGCGCGCCGTACTGTGAAGCGTCGGCAACAGGGGTCACATCGTGTTGCGCAAGGGTGCGAATAACTAAGCGGCTCGCCTCGAGGGCTTCTTCTCGCCCCGTGTGGGAGACGACGAGCATGTATCGAGACATCTCGCTCACTCTCCTGTCGTCGAAGCGGGAATCTGACCATCCCATTCTGCTGGATACACGCTGGGCGTTGCACTGGCGTAGAGAAGGTATTCCACGTTCCCCTTCTCCCCCGTGATGGGAGAGGTGATCACTCCCCGCACGGTCACTCCTGCCCCGTCCCATGCGTCGGCCACCTGCGCCACGGCGTCCTGGCGCGCCCGCTCATCTTTGACGATTCCACGGTGGACTCCCCCGCGGCCTACCTCAAACTGTGGTTTGACGAGCAACAGATAGTGGCTGTGGACACCGAAGAGTTCCACCACGGGAGCCACGACGGCCCTCAACGAGACGAAACTGAGATCGGCGACGACTACTGACACATCCTGTGGCCTCTCTCTCTCCTGCCACATCGCCCGAGTGAGCTCGAGAATGTTTTGCCCTTCCCAGGACACCACCCGAGGGTCGTGAGCGAGAGATGGGTGGAGCTGCCCGTGCCCCACATCGATGGCTACGACCGAGCGCGCGCCAGATTCGAGCAGCACTTGGGTGAAACCACCGGTGGAAGCACCCAGATCTACCGCCGAAACACCCTCCAGCGGAATCGGCCAATGCTCGAGTGCGGCACGAATCTTCAGTGCTCCACGACCCACGTCGGTGTCTGGTTCGGCGACCACAATCACCGACTCCTGCGCCACGGGGAGCGAGGTCTTTCTAACCACGGCATCATCGACAGTGACGACACCCCGCTCAATCAGACGCTGAGCCTTCGTGCGGGTGGGCACGAGCCCTCGCTCAACCAACGCGCGGTCGAGCCTTACAAAGGTCACGACGTGACGGTGTCGTCGCCCGACGAACGGCCTAATTCGTCTCGCAAAGCCGCCTCAGCCTCGACCAGTTGGCCGACGCGCTCGTCCAGCGGAAGCTCTCCGATGGCGTGCAGCTGCGCGATGCGCTCCTGCGGGCTGTTCTCAACTTCACTCACGGCTACGAATATATCTCGGGGTCCACGTCAAGACCGAAGATCTTCAACCCTGAGTCGTAAATGACCGCCGCACCTGCCCTCAGGGTGTCGATCGGACTTCCCGCTCGGGCAATGCGCACCACATGGTCTTTCCGTCGGACCACCGCGCGACCTACTTCCACCGTATGCACACCTTCTTGATCCACACTGCGGGTGACCTCTGGGTAGGGCTGGTGTAGCGCGCGGAGGTCTTCGAGAATGTAGGTGGGCTGTTCGTCTTCTGCCGCGGCAAGAATTTGTTTGGCCTGGTCGATACCGGTGAGCACGATCGCCGAATCTATGCCCGCACGATTGGCTCCTTTGATGTCGGTATCTAACCGGTCACCAATCATGAGTGGCCTCTTCGCGTGAGAAAACCGCTCCAGTGCCACGTCAAACAGCGGTTTTTCGGGTTTTCCCGCGAATGTCGCGAGCCGCCCCACCGCTAAATGCACAGCCGACACGAGTGCCCCATTACCGGGGGCTACTCCACGCTCTAACGGGATGGTCCAGTCAGTATTTGTCGCCACCCACACCACAGAAGCATCTCGTTGCAGCGCAAAGGACGCCTCAGCGAGCTGCGCCCATCCCACTTCGGGTGAAAAACCCTGAATGACAGCAGCAGGCTTGTCCTCGGCCGAGCGAGTCACGGAGAACCCGGCCGCTTCCACCTCACTCGTCAGTCCCTCTCCCCCGACCACGAGCACGAGTGATCCTGCAGGAATCATTTCAGCGAGCATTTTGACGGCTGCTTGGGGCGAGGTCACCACATCATCGGCGGCCGCCGGAAGTCCATAGGTCGCAATTTGTTCGGCGACAGCCTGGGGGGTGCGCGAGGCGTTGTTGGTGAGGTAACCCAAGGGAATCTCGCATTTGTTGAGGGCTTCCACCGCGTAGTCCACCGCGTGGGGACCCCGATAAATCACACCATCGAGATCCAAAAACAGTGCGTCATAGCCCGACACTAAGGTCTGTTTGCTGCGCCCGATCATCAGGACGGTTCCTCCTGAGGGTTTTCTTCCTCGCTCTCAACACTCGCATGGGGGTCTTCGGTGTCGGTGACCACGAGGTCGTCTGACGCTGCGGCTTCAGCGAGGGCTTGCGCGGCAATACTCGCACGCTTTCCCCACTGCGCTGCCTCATCATCTCGGCCCAATTCGGCGAGAACCACGGCGTAGGCGTCAAAGAGAGCCGGGGAATAGGAGAAGGCTTTTTCGGGGTTGCGCTGGGGAATATCCAACTCGAGCAGGGCGCGATCTGCCTGCCCCAAATCGAGCCGGCAGCCGGAGAGTGCGATGGCCAATTCGACTTGGACATCGGCGGGAAGCTCAGCACGAGTGACCTCTCTCGCCAGCTCAATGCCCTTCTCTGGGCGCCCCAACCCCCGCTCACAATCGACCATCATCGGAACGTTCAGGTCCGAGCGCGTGAGGCGGCGGTGAGTGCGTAGTTCCCGCAGTGCGAGAGCAAAATCGCCACACAAATAGGCGGTGATTCCCAGCGATTCCCGGACCACGGGAATGCGGGAGCCCTTCGCCAACGCCGCCAACGCGTGTTGGTGGGCCAGTTCGGGGTCGTCATCGACCACGCGAGAGGCCATGACGAGGTGATTGGCTACGAAATCTGCCTTGTCTTTGTCTAAACCAGCGAGCTCGCGGCGGGCAAAGCGATCGAGTTGCTTGGGCTCGACATCCTCATCGACCGCCGGGTAGACGGGCTCTTCGACCTCCGCCTCGCGCGGTTTCCTCGGCCGGTCATCACGGCGCACAAAATCACGCCGTTCACGATTACCTCCGGGACGATCTCCACGCTGCGGGCGATCACCCTCTCGACGTGGACGGTCATCACGCCTTTGACCCTCGCGGGAAGGACGCTCTCCGCGGCGCTCACCAGAACGTCCCGCACCACCGCGACGCTCCTCCCCGGGCTTTCCCCGTCGAGGGCCGTCAGTGCGACTGGGTTTTCCGGGTCCCGAACGCCGCGGACGTCGATCGTCCGAACCAGATCGGCGGTTCGATGGGGTGTTCTCGCTCATGGGTCCTCAAAAAGTCACGTTAACGCAAAGTGGCCACCCTCTCGGGTGGCCACTTCACAATTTAAGTCCGGCGGTGTCCTACTCTCCCACGAGGTCCCCCTCGCAGTACCATCGGCGCTGTAGGTCTTAGCTTCCGGGTTCGGAATGTAACCGGGCGTTTCCCCTACGCTATGGCCGCCGAAACACTATTGATTTATCAGCCTGAGGGCACACCCCGAAGGTGTGCCGTCGGTTCTCGACCGTAAATCGAGAACCACATAGTGGACGCGAAACATCATTTTTCATGTGTTTGTCAAGTCATTGGCTTATTAGTACCGGTCAGCTGCACGAGTCTTTAGTCCTCGCTTCCACATCCGGCCTATCAACCCAGTCGTCTACTGGGAGCCTCTCACCCGAAGGTATGGAAATCTCATCTTGAGGCCGGCTTCCCGCTTAGATGCTTTCAGCGGTTATCCATCCCGAACGTAGCTAATCAGCGGTGCCCTTGGCAGGACAACTGACACACCAGAGGTTCGTCCAACCCGGTC
>Ga0181554_1002146_pt1 | contig 17847 bp, 16 predicted proteins | sample 011ome_16_FD_145602 | JGI IMG/M metagenome (GOLD analysis project Ga0181554, IMG submission 145602) | Coastal salt marsh microbial communities from the Groves Creek Marsh, Skidaway Island, Georgia - 011503CT metaG (spades assembly) | ecosystem: Environmental > Aquatic > Marine > Intertidal zone... | reverse complement strand
GCAACGGAGCCTCAGCGTGCTCCTGCGCGCGGGCCCGCGCGGGTGCGTCCTCGCGGCGTTGCCGCACGTCGCCGTCGCGCGATTGGCGCGGTCGACGCCGGCGGTGTACACTCGCATCGCGTCGTCGCTCGCGCGGCGGCTGAGGCCGTCGCTGCCGATGCGGACGTGGGATCGTCTCGGCGCGGAGTGGGTCAGCCTCGGCGCGGGCGCGGCGCTGAGCGGCGTCGGGTCGGGATTGGGATCGGGACCGGGATCGGGCGGCGGCGGCGGGCATCCGGACGGCGTGTACGTCGTCGTGACCGGGAGGGTTCGGCTGGGGCTTCCCGGCGAGGCGGTCGGCGGCGAATGCGGCGACGACGCGAGCGGCGGCGGCGGCACGCCGGGCGGCGGCGGCGGCGGCGCGGGAGGAGACGCGGCGGGCGGCGGGAGGGCCCGCGTCTTGGGTCCCGGAGAGGCGATCGGCGAGGACACGGTGTTGCGAGGCGGCGACGGGTTCGGGTTCGAATATCGCGACGACGACGACGACGACGACGAGCCGCGTTCGACGGCGACGTTCAGCGCGGGCGGCGGTTTCGCGGGGTCGTCGTCGTCGTCGTCGTCGTCGTCGTCCATCTTGCGCGCGCGCGCGGTCCGCGACGCGCAGCTCTTGTGGATCCCCGGGTCTGGCGTCGAGTCCCTCGCGCTGTGCGCGCCGCGGTCGTTCGTGTCGCTCGCGTGGCGGATGGGCGCGCGAGCAGCGGGCGGGTTCGGGTTCGGCGGCGACGGTCCACATTCCCGCGACGGCGGTTCGTATTCATATCCGCATTCGTCCGGCGGCGTCGACTTCGCGGGCATGGGCGTCGCGGCGGGGATCCAGTCCCCGCACGGCGGCGCCACGGTCGGCGGCGCGCACCATCACTCGTCCACCGCGGGTCCCTCCGGGGGGGATCCCTCGAGCGCGTCGACGTCCGCGCCGAGGACCGTCGCCGTCGTCCCCGTCAGCGAAGGCGCCGCGCTCGCGCTCGACGAGTTCTGCGCCGCGGTGCACCACGCGCTGTCCAAGCACTGCGTCGCGCGCGTCGCGGATAGCGCGTCTCGACTCGCGGAGGTTGGCCAAGCCGGCGTCGGCGCGCTCGCGAGGGAAGCCACCGCGCACTGGCTGTCGCAGCTCGAAGCGTCCAACGACGTCGTCGTGCTCAAGGCGGATCCGTTCCCGAGCGCGTGGTGCGTCGAGTGCGCGCGCCACGCGGACGCGATCCTCCTCGTCGCGTCGTCGGACGACGCGGCGCCGGCGCCGGAGGACGGGCGGCGGCTCCAGTCGCGGCTCCTCGGCGGCGGCGGTTACGGCGGCTTCGCGCGGCGCGAGCTCGTGCTTCTTCACGCGAGCAGCGAGGTGAGATTTCCTTACACTGGTTCCCATACGACCGCGTCGGCGTGGTGAACGCCGATCCTTAAGGACTTCGCCCGGCGCATCTCTCCGCCCACCCCTCGCTTTCAATCCCCGCCATCGACGCCTTTCAACTCCATCTGACGCCTTTCAACTCCACCCCGACATCGCTTCGTATGGAACGACCCTCGAGGTGACGCCGCGAGGCACGCGCCCGTGGCTCGAGGCGTTCTCCGTGCACCGACATCATCACGTCGCGCGCGCGCCCGCGCACGGGCTCGCGCCCGCGCACGCCGCGAGGCTCGCGCGGTCGCTGCGACGACGCGCCGTCGGGTTGGTGCTCGCCGGCGGCGGCGCGAGGGGTTTCGCGCACGTCGGCGTGTTGATGGCGCTCGAGGAGGAGGGCGTGCCGGTGGACATGCTCGGCGGGACGTCCATGGGCGCGTTCGTGGGCGGCATCTACGCGAAGGAACCGACGGCGCTGTTGACGAGGATCATCGCGCGGCGGCTCGCGGTGCACATGTCGAGCGCGTGGAACCAGCTGAGGGATCTCACGCTGCCGATCGTGTCGTACTTCAGCGGGTTTCGAATGAACGAGACGCTCGAGCCGCTGTTCCGCGGCGCGAAGATCGAGGACTGCTGGCTGCCGTTCTTTTGCATGACGCTGGATCTCATCTCGTGCTCCGCGATCGTGCACCGCAACGGGACGCTGTGGCGGTACGTCCGCGCGAGCATGGCGCTCGTGGGGTTCTTGCCGCCAGTGTGCGACCAGCTGCAGACGACGACGACGACGACGACGACGACGACGACGACGACGACGACGACGACGACGACCGGCGGCGGCGGCGACGCGCGCGCGCGCGCGACGACGACGTACGGGCAGTCCAATTCCGGTCGAATGCACGTCCTCGTCGACGGAGGGTACGTGAACAACCTCCCGACGGACGTCATGCGCGCGATGGGCGCCGAGTACGTCATCGCCGTCGACGTCAGGTGCGTTCTACTAGAGCCCTACACGCGTCATTCACCCACCGCTCGGTTTCAACATTCGATCGCGTCGGTTTCAACATTCACCCACCGCTTGGTTTCAACATTCGATCGCGTCGGTTTTCTTTCAATTATATTGACCGCGCACGGACTCGTCACCCTCATCAGCGGGCACGGGTTACCCGAGGCGAGGATGAAGCCGTGGGGCGACGCGTTGTCCGGCGCGCGCGTCCTGCTCTCGCAGTGGCTCCCGCGGTGGCTCGGCGGCGGCCCCACGTGCCCGACGATGGCGGCGATGCAGTCGCACCTGCCGTACGTCACGGACTACGCCAACGCTGCGCGTCGCTTCGGCACCGTGGACGTCATGGTAAGGATTCCCTCCTCTGTTTTACGACTCGCGTCGCGTTATGACTTGAAAAACTACAGTGCCTACTCGGGCGTTTTCGTGTCTGATTGTTTTTTCGTGCGGGTGTCTCTATCCTCACAGGTGCGGCCCGCGGTGGCGAACATTCCGATCCTCGCGTTCGGGAGGTACGCGGAGATCGTGCGCGCCGGGCACGAGGCGGGGCTGCGCGCGATCCGCGCGTGGAAGATCGCGAACCCGGACGCGGCGATCCCGTTGCTGAACGACGGTCTGTGGGGCAACGGCGGCGGCGCGCGCGGCGGCGGCGGCGGCGGCGGCGGGAATAATCACGTCGGCGGCGGGAGCGGGCTGCGACGCGCGGCGCCGAGCACGGAGACGTTGCAGAAGACCGCGGCGCTGTTCGACGACGACGACGACGACCTTCCCGGCGGATTGGGGTTTGGGGATTTGCGCCGCAGGAGCCTGGACGAGGAGGACGCGATCGAGGCCGCGGTCAGGGAGGAGTTGAGCGCGCGGCGGTCGAGTCACGGCGGCGGCGGCGGCGGCGGCGGCGGCGGCGTCTTTCCGCCCGAGTGGTTGGACGCATACCGAGGCGACGTCGGCGAGGAAGACGACGGCGGCGACGGCGGCTCGAGCGCGAACGTCGCGGCGACGACGAGCGCGAGCGCGAGCGCGAGCGCGGCGGCGACGGGGAAACGACTCGAGACGCGGCGGTCGCATCCGACGCGCCATCCGATGAGCCCGGACCAGCCCGCGTTGTCTCGGCGGCGGCGCAGGTACTACCGCCACTCGCAGTCCGGCCTGGACCAGCACGACCGAGGGGCGTACTAGCTATTTACTAGCTTCCTATTCAAAGGCGCGCGCGACGTGCGACCACCAGCACGACCGAGGGGCGTACTAGCTATTTACTAGCTTCCTATTCAAAGGCGCGCGCGACGTGCGACTACCTACCACCGTCCGCTACGCGTTGTACGGCCGCCTCGACGGCGGCAGCTCCCCCCGGACACGCATCGCGTGCCACTTCCCTCCTTCGTGTTCTAAGAGCTGCGCCTTGGACGTGAACGTCTTCCGGCACAGCGCGCAGTGCTCGACCGCGCCCGCGGGCGGCCCGGGGAGCCCCGCGATCGGCTTCCCAGGCGCCGCCGGCCGCCCGGCGCCGGGCGGGCGTCGCGAGGCGTCGCGAGGCGTCCCCCCCGTCGCCCTGGCCCTGGCCGCCTTGAGATGCGCTTTTCCTCGCTCGTGCTCGTCCAGCTGCGCGACGGACGTGAAGCGCTTGTCGCACACGTTGCACCTCGGCATGTCCTCACGTCGCGCGATCATCGCCGCGAGCGCTGGCGTCGGCGCGGCCGTCGTCGTCCCCGTGTTCGCGGCGTTCTTCTCGCCGCGCTTTTTCTTTCTTCCGATCCCTTTACCCGAGTACGCGTTGTGCTCCGGGAGGAGGTGCGACGGCAGCGGCGCGATCCGCTCGAGCTCGCTGTCGCTCTCCGCGGCGGCGGCGACCGCGTCGTCGTCGTCGTCGTCGTCGTCGCTCTCCTTCTCCTCGCGGCGCCGCTTCTTCTCCTTCTTCTCTCTCTTCCGAGCCTTCTTCTCCGATCGCTTTCGCTCGCGTCGTCGTCGCGTCGCCGCGTCGTCGGCATCCTCGTCCGACGAGCCGCTCGCGACGGCGCCGCCGAGCTTCGCCTCGAGCGCCGCGATCTGCGCGTCGATATCGTTCAGACCGGGGGGTGGGGGCGACATGAGTCGCCGTGCGGCGGCGACTGACGAGAGGGGCGAGACGGGGGGCGCAGGCGAGACGAGACGAGGCCAGCAGAAAAATAAATGTGTCACTGCAGGTGAGATGAATATTTAATAAACCCTTTCGCTCCGGCGTCGATCACCCAACCTTCGCGCCCAACAGCGACCCCGGGAGCGGATCCTTGTTCACCCTCGCGAGCGTGTTCGTCGCCGCGCTCCGGTCCGCGATGACGACCCACTTCGGCCGGCCGAGGTGATCCAGCGGCCGCCCCTGCGCGTCCCTCGTGACGTCGACCACCTCCTCGCCGTCTGAGTACCGCACCAGCCACCCCGCCTCCGAGTCCACCGGCGCCAGCTGCACGCACGTCACCGTCATCCCCTCCTCCTCGAGGTCGTACACGCACTGCCCGCACGCGTCCGGGAGGTCGTGGTCGTACGTCCCGTCCGCGAACGCGACGAAGAACGTCCCGTAGGATCCCAGAGACACCTCCGTCGGCGCCTCGTCTGTCGCGCGAATGGCGGCGACGAGCGCCTCGGGCACGGGCCCGTTCCACTCGCACGCGCCGTTGGTGAAGATCACGATCCACGCGTCGTTCTCGCCGAACGCGACGCGGGAGATGGTCTTTTTCCGCGTGCCTTTGCCGATGAGCGACGTGAACCGGTCGCCCGCCCCGTCGTGGCACCACTTTTGACCGTCCGGGAGCTCGCAGTAGTACTCTCCCGAGGGCCCGCAGACGGCGTAACGCATGTCGTCGTCGCCGCGACCAGCCTCCCACAGCCGATCCGCGAGCGACTCCGGGAGCCCGCACCAGGACGAGTGCCCGCCGTCGCGCGCGATGAACCAGCCGTCGCCCTCGCCGAACAGCGAGACGAACTTCACGTCCGCGAACTGATCGGTCCCGCCGCACTTGCGGTTGAAGTCGTCGTCGGCGTCGTTGACGTCGGAGAGGACTCGGACGTGTCCGCGGCCTCGCGCCGTCCTCGGGTCGCCGCGGCGCTTCGTCCTCGACGCCTCCGCCGCGGACGCGGAGAAGCCCGTCTCGGACTCGTCCACCATGGCGTCGATCTGCGCGCGCTCTCTCGACGACGTTTCGACGTCGAGGAGGTGCGACGAGAGAATCGCGCGTTGCGTCATCAACCTCGCGATGGCCGCGTCGAGCTCTCGCAGTTCCCCTCGCAGCGAGCCCTCCTCGTCGTGCGGCGTCCACGCGTCGTCGTCCGTCGTCTTCGGCGCCGCGCGGTTCGTGGACGGCGACCCCATCGGGCTCGTGGACGACGCCAGAGAGAGCGACAGCGTCTCCATCCCGGTCCCGAGCGTTCCGAAGCCGCCGCCGCCGCCCTTCGGCGTGGGCAACAACAGCCCGCCGCCGGTGCTCCCGAGCGTCGCGCTCGGCTTCGTCGTCGGCCGCGTCGCGATCCCGAGCTTCGCGAACATCGCGCCGCTCGTCGCCGCCTCCGCGGCGGCGGCCGCGGCCTCGTCCTCGACGTCGAACGGCCGTCGGCGGTATCTGTACCCGCCGCCCCCGCCCGTCACGCGTTCGTTCCTCGGATCCGCGAACACGCGCTCGACGTCCCGCATCGTGCACAGCCTTCGAAACGTCTGCGTCTTCCCGAGACGCGGGTGCTGGACCCTCGTCGCGACGGTCGCCGTGCCGAAGAAGACGTCGACGTGCGCCTCGCCGCGCGCGGCGCCGCCCGCGTCCTTCAGCGACTTCACGAAGCTGACGCGTCTCGCGACGAGCGAGTGCGACGTCTCCGTCAACCCTCGCTTCGTCGCCGCCGCGCGCACGGCGCTCAGATCCAACCGATCGCCGTTCTCCACCTCCAGCGGCTGCCTCTGATACCGCGGGTTGAAGTCGCCGCTCGGGCCCACCGGGACGAGCTGAGCGTCATCGCCGTCCGTCGCGAGCGTGAACAGCCACCCCGTCGTCCCCTGGGTGGAGTTGAAAGGCGTCAGTCAGTTGGCGTTGAAAGGCGTCGAGGTGTGTCGGGATTGAAAGCGTAGTGTAAGCGGAGAGAACCGCCGGGAAAAGTCCTTAAGGATCGGCGTTCACCACGCCGACGCGGTCGTATGGGGACCAGCGTGAGATAGAACGCGCCTGCACGCGCACGAACGTCACGGGCGGCGACGCCGTCGCGTCGACGACCCTGACGTCCGCCCACACGACGTATCCGTGCGGGTACACGACGTCGTCGTCCTCGTACAGGAAGACGTCGGAGTCTTCAGCCTCGGAGCGCGTCGTGGGCTGCGCGCGCGGGCGCAGGCCTCGCGTCGGCGCGCGGACGAGGTAGGGCCAGAGGCCGCGTTCTACGGGGATCGGCTCCATGACTTCCTCGCCGTACTTGCGCTCGAAGACCCACCCGCGGCCGTTCGTGAGGCGCAGGAAAGGGCCTGGACGGGACGGGACGGACGACGGGGGTGGGAGTGGGGGGTAGGCGAGATGAGAAACGCCGGGAAAAGTCCTTAAGGATCGGCGTTCACCACGGCGACGGGGTCGTATGGGAACCAGTGTCCGATCGGCGAGAATCAGAATCAGAATCAGGATTCACGGATTCGCGCGCCCCCTCGCGAATCGATTCGAATCTCGGCTCGGCTCGGTGCGTGCGAGGACGTCGCGGGAAGGCGCGGCGCGCACCGTTGTTGCTCCCCACGAGCGAGGGCTGCACGCAGTCCACCGCGACCATGTCGCCGCCGCTCAGCGTCCATCGTCCGTCGCCGAACGCGTGCTCCTCCCCGACGTGCGGGACGGTCCTGCACGCCACCTTGCGGCCGTGGACGACGCGGTACACGAACACCCCGTGCGTCTCGTGGACGAGCGGCATGGCGGCGCGCGGCGCGCGCGGCGGCGGTCACGCGGGCGGCGGCGCGGACGGCGGCGCGGTCCGGTGAGGTGGCGAGCGCGACGCGCGGCGGAGCCTGCGCGCGAGGACGAGTGCGCGCGAGGATTGAGTCAATCCCGATTTTGGTCGTCCTGCAGATGCAGGTCCCGAGAATTGTGGCAGAGTTTTTGTCGCAACTTTTGAACCCGGATCTTGGCGTGAAAGTCGCTCAGAAAAGTAACAACAACCGTTGAACTGAAAGGAGGAAAAAAAGTTGATCGACCCAAAAATATCGGTGATTTTAACGATACGTACGACCTTTCGAAGAAAGGAACCGGAACGCGAACGTATCAACAGAAGATATCGTTAAGCATATGTGCTCTCGCGCGGCGCCGTCGTCCTCGCCGTCGACGCCCTCGCCCTCGCGCGCGAAATGCCTTCCCTGTTCCCGAACCCTTTCAACAAAGAAAATGACAGCTTCGCGGTGCGTCTTCTCCCGCTCCGCGCGCGCGCGCTACCGCACGCGCGACGCGCGATCACGCGATCACTCGAACATTCGTTCGACTCGATCGCGCTCGTTTTCTCGCCGCGTTCAACGTTTTGACCCCGTTCGACTCGAGCTGATCCCCCCTCCTTCCCCTCCTCCTCCCCGCGAAAAGGGCGCCGTCACGAACGTCGAGGAGCAAACGAAGCTCGGCTCGTTCATGTCCATCGTGATCCTCCCCATCTGCGTCATGCTGTACTCCATCATATACTTCGTGCAGTTCTACTACGGCTTCGCGGGCAGCGAGCCCCTCTACAAGGTCATAACCACAGAGACGATATCGTACGCCACGAACGTGTTCCCGCTGACGTTGAAGTGCCAGAACCCGGACGGGTGCTACTATCGAATGCCAGCGGGCGGCGCGGACATGTGCGCGAGCGGGACGCTGAGCACCGAGACGGAGAGCAGTGACTTGTGCACTGCGTCGGGCCGACGCAGGACGCTCCTCGACGTCGACGCGGCGGTCTTCAACGCGAGCGCTCGGGAATTCGAATCGACGGAATTCGAATCGTCATCAGCTTCCATCATCAAGAACCGAGGCCGCGCGCTGTTGCAGGGGTCGATCACCCCCGCGGCGTGCTCGAGCCTGATCGCGTGCAATGTCGAGCTCTCGACGGCGGCTGCCGTGTGCGCGTACCAGCCCACTACGGGGGATCCGATCGACGGCTTGACTGTCTACTGGAAGTACGACTGGTCGACGTCTCCTAAATCGTGCTCGGGCGCGTGCACGTTCGGGGTCTCCATCATGTCGGATTACTTATCGAACGTTGACAATACGATCAAACAGCGCGAGCTCAAGGTGCGTCCTTTCCATTCTCTTTCGAATGCGCTTCGTCTCGCCAACCCGTCTCGCCCGTCCTCTTTCGACTGACCGACGGAATCGTGATCACCTCGCCCTCCTCAAGGTGCACCGCGGCAAAGTCCTCCTGTCGCTCGTGATACGCGATGACCCGAGAATGGAGTGGGACCCGACGCATCCGGACTACGCGACGCGAAAATCCGAGACGATGATTTACGAGTGGGGTATCACCCCGGTGGACACGGACGGCTTGTTCTACAACTCACCGGAAGGCCACGCCACGGCCGCGACCCCCGCCGGCGAGACGACAGGGTCGAACCTGTGTAAAACTAATATGGCAACGTCGTTTGGGCAGGTTGCGTTATCAGCCAACGCTGCAGGCGTGACGTATACTGTGCCGTATGGCGCGGGCGTCGCGCTCACGCCGTTCCCGTTGTACTCGAAGGTCACGACGTCGTACCCGCAACCTTTCTTCGCGTACCTCGCCGCCGCGGGTGGCATCGCCGCGACGATCTCCGGCATCATGGCCTACATCCACACCGCGCAGCTGAAAGCCATGGAGAAGCTCGGGTGCTGCAAGGACAAAGAAGACGACGAGAACAAACCCGCGAACGACGAGGAGGCCGCCCCGACCGGGCCGCTCGCGTTTTTACAACCGGCACCAGCCGCGGAGAACAAGAAGGGCGGCAGGACGAGGACCTAGCTCGTGCCGCGGAAAAGATGAGATGACGCGCGCGTCTCGGACGTTTCACTGCGGTACAGTACGTATAACACGAGTGAGCAGTTGTGCCGCCCGTCTGCTAATTTAAATTTAATTTAAATTTAATTTTAATCAACGAGAGGTGGCGGCGAGCAACCGCGTCGTGGACGCCTCCAACTCTCTCGCGCGGTCCAACGCCTCTCGACTCGCCTCGCTCCGTCGCTCCGCCGCGTCGCACACCCTTCGCGCGGCGTCGAGCGCGTCGCGTAATTCGTCCGAGGCGATCTTCGCGCGCGTCGTCGTCGACGGCGTCGGCGTCGGCTCGGCGTCGTACCAGATCGCCCGCGCCGGGTCCCCTGGGTGGAGTTGAAAGGCGTCAGAAGTGGAGTTGAAAGGCGTCGAGGTGTGTCGGGATTGAAAGCGAGGGATGCGCGGAGAGAACCGCCGGGAAAAGTCCTTAAGGATCGGCGTTCACCACGCGAACGCGGTCGTATGGGGACCAGTGTGAATCAGAACGCGCCTTCTCCGCGTCCGCGTCCTCCTCCCTCCGCGTCCGCGTCGCCTTCGCGCGCTCTCTGCGCGCTCAAAAACGCCTTGGACCGCTCGAGTTGCCTCTCCAGCGACCGCGCCGCCGCCTCGCGCCGCGTCGACGACGGCGACGGCGTCGGCGCGTCCGAGCGCGGCGACGCCCGCGACGCGGCGGGCGTCCCGTACGCCGCGCCCGTCGCGCTCGGTCGATCGTCGTCGTCGTCGTCGCCGCCGCCGCCGCCGCCGCGCACGCGCGCCATCCGCCTCGCCATCGCGCCCACCGACGGCAGCGGCGGCGACCGCGTCAAGAAGGCGATGTTGACGTTCGTCGGCGGGCCCCGCGGCCCGTGCTTCCACGCCGGGGAAGACGCGCCCGCCGCCGTGCCGCCCCTCTTCTTCTTCGCGCTCGCCGCCGCTTCAGCCGCCGCGCGCTCGCGCTCGCGCGCGTCCTCCGCGAGAATCGCGTCTCGAATCGCTCGATCGCTGAGGGTCGTTCCATACGAGCGAACGTCGGGGTGGAGTTGAAAGGCGTCAGAAGCGGAGTCGAAAGGCTTCGAGGGCGGGTATTGAAAGCGAGGGACCCTGGGCGGAGAGACGCGCCGGGAAAAGTCCTTAAGAAACGGCGTTCACCACGCCGACGCGGTCGTATGGGGACCAGTGTTGGGAAATCGCACCGCGCGCGCTCCGCCTCTCCGCCGACGCCGCCGATCGCTCTCCCTCTCGCCGCGTGCGCCTCCGCGATCGCGATGCGCTCGGACAGACGCTCGCAGACGTCCTCCGCGACGTCCGCGCGGCGTCTCTGCGACGCCGCGAGCGCCTCGAGCGAGTCCTGCGCGGCGGCGCGCGCGGCGAGCTCCGATTCCGCTTCGCGGACGCGCGTCGTCAGCGCCTTGGGGTCGAGGGTAATCGCCCATACGAAGCGACGTCGGGGTGGAGTTCAAAGGCGTCAGAAGCGGAGTCGTGAGGCGTCGAGGCGTGTCGGGGATTGAACGCGAGGGACCCTGGGCGGAGAGAGACGAACGCCCGCCGGGAGAGAGAGTCCTCAAGGAACGGCGCGCGCCGCGCCGACGCGGTCGCGTGGGGACCAGTGTGTAGAATAGAACGCGCCTCGGCGTGCGTTCGCCACTCCGCCAACGCCGTCTCGGCGACGTCCAGGCGCGCGCGCGAGGTCGCGAGCGAGCCCTCCGCGGTCGCGACGCGCACGGCGAGCGCGGCGTCCTCTTCCGGGTCCGACGGCGCGCGCGTGGACGCGAGCGCGAGCGTGGACGCTCGGAGCGACTCGGTCTCGCGCGTCGCGGCCTCGAGCTTTTCGCGCATCTCCGTCATCTGCTCGTCGCGCGACGGCGCCGCGCGCAGCTCCGCGATCGTCGCCTCGAGCGCGCGCTCCCTCTCGACGGACTCCTCCAGCGCCCTGGACTTGTCCGCGAGCGCGGTCTCCAGGCGCTCGACGACAGCCTCGCTCAGCGCGAGCCTCCGGCGCGTCTCCTCGCCTTTTCCCCCCATCGCGTCGGGAATTCGCGCGCCCATAATCTCTCGGGACGGGGACGGGGACGGGGACGGGGACGGGGACGGGACGGTCGATCGATCGATCCGCGGCGGACGAGCGTTCGCGGCGCGAGGGCGACGGAAGGCGACGCGCGCGCGACGACGACGTTCGCGCCGCGGACGCGCGGGGCGGGCGCGGGACGTGCGCGACGACGATACGCCGCGCGGGCGCGTGTGCTCGGGACGCAATTTGGTTTTCTCGTCTCGGAGTCGTCGTCGTATTTTCGACAGTTTTACAGTCTGACAGTTCCGGACGAATTTCTCTCTCGCGTCGCGGGCGCGCGTCACTCGAACTCCCGCGTCCCCTTCTCTCTTCGCCGATGCACGTCCGTCCTGTCCCCGACGTTTATCCGCACGAAATCGTTCCCGGTCAAAAACCCGGTCGAGAGATTCTCCCCGCCCCCGAACGGCTCGCGCAGCGTCCCCCCGAGCGGTCCCGGCGCCGTCGTCTCCATCCAGTTTTTCGGCCCCGTGTCCGGAGCGACGTACCGACCCTTCGTGTGCATGCTCACCGGCGGCGGCGCGCTCGCGCCTTTGACGTACTTCCCCTTCAGCGAGTGCTTCGCGGGGGGGTCTCTCAACATGGAGTCGTACTTGTCCACCATCAGCGGCTTCCGCGCGCGTTCTCCGCTGAGGGCCGTTCCGTACGAGCGAACGTCGGGGTGGAGTTGAAAGGCGTCAGAAGCGGAGTTGAAAGGCGTCGAGGTGCGTCGGGATTGAAAGCGAGGGACCCTGGGCGGAGAGAGACGAACGCCGGGAGAGAAAGTCCTTAAGGATCGGCGCTCACCACGCGAACGTGGTCGTATGGGAACCAGTGTGACGTAGGACGCGCCTGATCGGGCCGTTTTGGCCGTATCCCGAGCCCGGAAGCGTCGTCTTAAAGTACGTCGAGTCCACCACCACCTTCTGCTTCCACGCCTCTCTCTCCTTCTCCTCGGCTTCTCTCTGCTCCGCGAGGAGCTTCTCGCCGACGAGGTGCACGGTCGCGTAGTGCGACTTGTCCGTCCCGAAGTCCGGCGGCGCCTTGGACTGGGGCTTGAACGGCGGGCGTTTTCCGCCGTCGACGTCGGCGTATCCAGTTTTCCGCAAATCTCTGAGGGTCGTTCCATACAAAAATATGATAGTTCACCGGTCAGTTGAATGGGACCCACGCGATCAAGCGTTGAAACCGAGCTATGGGTGAAAAACGTTTGTATAGAACGCGCCTGACGTAGTTGGTCTCCAAGAGTTCGCCCTCGACGTGCGGCTCTTTGAGCTCCTCCACGCGCTTCTCCGTCGGCGCGCGACGGTGCACGCCTTCCTTCTCGCGGTCCAGCGACGGCGGCCACTTGAACGGCTCGGGGTGTAACGCCCTCATCTCGGCGGTTTCCTTCGCCCGCGCCGCCGCGTCCATCTCCGCCGTCCGCGCCGCGACGTCCGCGACGTCCGCGAGAATCGCCGCCGCGCGCTCCCGCGTGATCCGCGTCACGTTCCACGTCTGCCACGCCGCCCGCTTCGCCGTCCCGACGGTCTTCTCCAGCGCGCGAATCGTCGCCATCTCCTCCGCGTCGACGTCGCGGCGCAGTCGCAGCCGCCGCCGCGCGGCCAACTCTTCGAGATAGCCCTCCGGCGACGTCGTATCCAGCTCCGGCTTCGTCTTCGCGCGACGCCTCCCGCTCGACCCGCCGCTTTCGTCCACGTCCACGGATCCGTCGCAGATGAACGTCGCGCCCTGGTCGTCGTGGACGTCCGCCCCCGCGCCGGTCGCGAGGGTGTCCTCGGCGAAAGTCAGGGCCGTTCTATACGAGCGAACGTCGGGGTGGAGTTGAAAGGCGTCAGAAGCGGCGTTGAAAGGCGTCGAGGACGGGGATTGAAAGCGAGGGGTGGGAGGAGAGATGCGCCTGTGGGCGAAAGTCCTTAAGGATCGGCGTTCACCACGCCGACGCGGTCGTATGGGGACCAGCGTGAATCAGAACGCGCCTCAGTCCGCCCTCGCCCTCCGACCCGAGCGACCCCCCGTCCCTCGCTCGCGCCGCCGCCTCCGCCGCGGATCGATGCCACCCGAACGCCCTCTCGATCGGCGCCCTCCCGGTCAAGTCCACGATCGTGAGGACGTCGCCGAACCGCCGGTCGAGCGCGACGAGCATCTCCGGGGTGGGGTACAAGCGCGCGCGCTCGACTTGGCGCGCCCACGCCGCGCCGCCGCGCGCCAGCGCGGAAATCCTTCGCACCGCCTCGCGCGTCGCGTCGCCGACGACGCCGCCGCTCGCGCACGTCGCGCCGCCGGCGATGCGCGCCACGTCGTCGCACAGCTTGATCGGCCACAGGTCCGCGCCCAGGGATCCATACGCTCGGCGCGCGTGCGTCAGCGCCTCCGGGTCGTTCCATACGAGCGAACGTCGGGGTGGAGTTCATAGGCGTCAGGTGGAGTTGAAAGGCGTCGAGGGCGGGGATCGAAACCGAGGGGGTGGGCGGAGAGATGCGCCGGCAAAAGTCCTTCAGGATCGGCGTTCACCACGCGAACGCGGTCGTATGGGAACCAGTGTGTAGAACGCGCCGGGTTGCAGAGGATGACAGACCGGCCGCCGCGGGCTTTTTCGCGACGAGCGACGTCAAACACCGGGCGCATGACGTCGACGGAGCCCTCGATGAGGAGCTGCCGACGAATGCCGTCGATGACGTGGTACCCGGTCATGACCCGCACGCCCGGGTCGACGACCTGCGCCGGGGTGAGCTTCATCGTGGACAGCGCGAACAACACGTGCTTCGGCGTCCCTCGGATGTCCAACGCCTCGGCGTTTTGCGCGCGAACGATGCCGAGCAATTCGCGGAACAGCCGCGCGTTGTCGTAGGCGACCGTGAACACCGCCCTGACGTACGGCCTCGACCGCGACGCCCCTCGCTTCGGCGTTAACGGCGTCGCGGTCTCGAACACGAGCCGCACGCTCGCGTCCGAGTCCGCGAAACGCCCGGGGCGGGACGACCAGTCGAGGTCGCCGCCGCGCGGGACGTTCGTCATCGGCAACACCTTGGACTCCGCTGAGGGTCGTTCCATCGTTCAAAGCGAACGTCGGGGTGGAGTTGAAAGGCGTCAGAAGCGGAGTTGAAAGGCGTCGATGGAGGTGTGTCGGTATTGAAACCGAGGGGTGCGCGGAGAGATGCGCCTGTGGGCGAAAGTCCTCAAGGATCGGCGTTCACCGCGCCGACGCGGTCGTACGGGGACCGGCGTGAGGAGAACGCGCCTGAGAGCGCGCGCGCGACGTGCGGAGGGTGGCACAGCGCGCGCAGGTCGAACGTCGCGAGGCCGTAGACGTCCGCGGCGGGGAATCCGTCGCCGGCGGGCGCTTCTTCGTCCGCGCGCGCGTCGGCGTCGGCGGCGGCGTCGGCGTCGTCGGGCGGCTTGTCGCCGTCGGCGTCCTCTCCCTCCGCCGCCTCCTCCTCCTCCTCCTCCGCTTCCTCCTCCCCCTCCTCGCCCTCGGGCTTCTTCTTCTTCTTCTTTTTCCTACCTTTTCCTCTCCCTAAAAACGCCGCCATCGCGGCCGTCGCCTCTTTATCCTCCATCTTGACCCTATCGTGCACCCTAACCTCGAGGACGCTCGTCGCGCACGTCCGGTACACGTCGCACTCTCCCTCGCTCCACCCGGCCATGTCCATCCCGAACAGCATAGTCGGCACCCCAAACTCGGCACCCCGCGTGCGAATCGGCGGGTACGTCCCCGCCATCGGCTCGCTCCATCCCGAGCTGCTCGTCGCTTCCAGGGACACGACCGGCAGAACCCCAGAGGCGAACCTCCAGTGCGCCGTCACGGGCTCGCATTTTTCCGTCAACGCCGCCGCCGACGCCGGCGCGTCCGGAAGCCGGTCGATCGACCGCAGCGTCACCGCGAACGGCGCCATCTCGCGCGCGAGCCCGCTCGGGATGAACGTCGGCGGCGGCGGCGGCGGCAGCGGCGCGGCTGCGTCCGACGCCTCGGCCTCGGCCTCAGCCTCCGGCGCCGGCTCCGGCTCCGGCGGCGACGTCCCGTCGCCGGCGTACCTCAACTCGAACGACGCGTCCGCGTACCCAGCCAAAATGGGGGGTAGTAACGCGTAGTCGTCGTCCGTTACCGTCTCCCGGACGCGAGCGTCGGACGTCGTGAACGTCAGGCGCTCGAACGCGCGCACGCCCAGGATGACCCCGGAGACGCCCAGGGTGACGGAGTACGTCGTCGTCGTCGGGCCGGGCGCATCCGCCGCGGGCGCATCGTCAACCGCTTCGCCCGCCGCCTCCTCCCCCGCCTCCTCCGGCGTTCGCCGCGCCTCGTCCACGCGCGTGAACGTCACCGCGACGAACGGCGTCGCCGCGATCGCCCGGAGCTTCGCCTCGTCCACCCTGATCGTCGCAGACGCGGAGACGAAATCCACGTCCACCACTCCCGCGTCTCTCCGCTCGAGGACCAGCGGGTGCGGCGTCGTCGCCGTCGCGCCGTCGGGGAGCGTCCACGTTATCGTCATCGACGACGTGACCGGGTCGTCCTCGCGCGCGGCGGCCTCGGCCTCGGGCGTCGGCTCCGTCGTCGTCTTCGCGGGCGCGTCGCCGCCGCTCGCGTCCGCCTTCTCGTGATCATCAGATGTCTCCTCGGCGGGGACGACGGAGGCGCGCGGGGCGGCGATCGGCCGCGGCGGCGCGCGCGCGCGGAACGCGAACACGAGCGTCGCGTCGCACTCCATCGGCAGCGGCTCCTCCGGTTCTTCTTCCTCCGGCGCGGGGTCGTCCGCGGCGTCCTCCGCGGGAGGCGTCGCCTCCGCGGGCGTCGCGTCGTCGGACGACATCCCTTATTCGTCGCGGGAGACGACCGCGCGGTCAAACGGACGAAGCGTTCGCGAGCGATGCGATCAAACGCGGTCGTCGTCCGTCTCTCCGTCGCCGAACCCCAGCCTCCGCGGCCTCCGCGGCCGGCGCGCGCGCGATGCGGCGCGCGCGCGACGCGCGAGGGGAGGGTGAACGCGCGCGCGCGCGGCGACGAGGACGTCGTCGCGCGTCGTGCGGTGTGACGAACGCGCGCGTCGACGTCGCGACCCTCCGATACCACCGCATTACCTTCGTATTTGTTCCCCCGGTGCCGGCCTGGTGAGAGACAGGCGGTTCCTGTCAAGTGACGAGATCCAGGCTCTCGTCGTAACGTCGTCGCATCCAACACACGGACCAGCGCGCCGCGCTCCGAACGCCGCGCGCGATGAGCCGCCCGCCGAGACCCGCGGGGTTAGGCCTGGGGCTCAAGCTCGACGGGTCGTTCAACCTCGAGCGGTCGCTCAACGCGAGCGCGGACCTGTCGGCGCGTCTATACGTCGCGTCCCATCTCGCGCGCGTCGTCGCGCCCACCCGTCGATCGCGCCCGCCTCCGGAACCGCATCCTTCGCCCGTCTCGCCGACCCTCGGTCTTCCGCCCGCTCGCGTCGCGTCTCGCGCGTCGTGTTCCTCCCTCCGCAGGCGTCCTACAACCTCACCGACGACGGCATCAAGCTCCTCAGCGCGTCCGCGAGGGAGTTTAAGCTCACGAGCGACGGGATCGAGTACGGCGCGCGCGGCGGCGACGCGCGCGCGTCCTCCGCGACTACGGGAACGAGTTCGCGAGCGGAGAACGAGTGCGCGTACCGATGCGCGTCGTCCGACGTGCGCGTCTTCGGCGTCGTCGGCGTCGGCGCGTCCGGCGTCGTCAAGCGCGCGATACACGTCCCCTCGCACCGCGTCATCGCGCTGAAGCAGATGACCGTGAACGACAAGGAGCGACGCAGACAGATCATCAACGAGATGCGCACGCTGTGCGACTCGCCGCGCGTCCGCGGCCTCGTGTCGTTTTACGGCGCCTTTTACTCGGCTGAGAACGACACGATCAACATAGCGTTAGAGTACGTAGAGGGCGGGTCGCTGGAGGCGCTGCTCAAGCGCGGAGGCGCCATCCCGTGCGACGTCCTGGGGCACATCACGAGCGGCGTGACGCGAGGGTTGGAGTACCTGCACAGAGACCGGAGGGTCGTGCACAGAGACGTCAAGGTGCGTTCCAGAGCAAAATACGCGGGTCCCCGCGCGACGGCGTTCGCGCGTCGATCCTCGAGGACTGGACTTTCTCTCCCGGCGTCTTCTGCGTCTCTCCGCCCAGGGTCCCACGGTTTCGATCCCGACACGCCGCGACGCCTGCCTTTCAACTCCGACTGACGCCTTTCGACTCCACCCCGACGTTCGTCGCTTCAAGCCCGGAAACGTGCTGATGACGTCGGCGGGGGAGCCGAAGATAACGGACTTTGGCATCAGCGCGTCCATCGAACCGGGCGGCGCGGGTCTGTTGGACTCGTTCAAGGGGACGATGTGTTACATGTCGCCGGAGCGGGTGGAGAACGGGGATTACGACTTCGCCGCGGACGTGTGGAGCCTCGGTCTGACGGTGCTGGAGTGCGGTCTCGGGAGGTGAGACGACGACGGGCAGGACATGCGTTTTTTTTT
>Ga0181554_1002136_pt1 | contig 17909 bp, 17 predicted proteins | sample 011ome_16_FD_145602 | JGI IMG/M metagenome (GOLD analysis project Ga0181554, IMG submission 145602) | Coastal salt marsh microbial communities from the Groves Creek Marsh, Skidaway Island, Georgia - 011503CT metaG (spades assembly) | ecosystem: Environmental > Aquatic > Marine > Intertidal zone... | reverse complement strand
GCGATGGGACTTCTTTATCTTGGCTTGCTGGCTGGCGTGACAGAGGAAATCCTGTTCAGGGGTCTTTTACAGCCGTGGCTTGAGCAGGACTGGGGTTGGCTGGGCGGACTTGTTTTCAGCAACATGATTTTTGCCCTGCTGCATTGGATCACCCCGCTCTACGCGCTATTGGCCGGGCTTTGCGGGGTTTATCTGGGCTTGATGCTCGATGTCGGGCCGGAACGTAACCTGCTCACTCCCATTCTCGTTCACGCCCTATATGACTTCCTTGCCTTCATTGCCGTGGCGGAGATGTGGCGGCAACAGCAGGGACGCGCCGATCACGAGGACTGATCCTCAACTGACGGTCTGCTGTGACTGAATGGCGGTGATAACCACTGTATTGATGATGTCGTCGACGGTACAGCCGCGACTCAGATCATTGACTGGTTTACGGAGGCCCTGGAGGATGGGGCCAATGGCGATGGCGCCGGTCTCACGCTGTACCGCCTTGTAGGTGTTGTTTCCGGTATTGAGATCAGGGAATACGAACACCGTGGCGTGACCCGCCACTGCGGAGCCGGGCATCTTTAACGCAGCGACACCGGCATCGACGGCGGCATCGTACTGAATGGGGCCTTCCAGAGCCATTTCCGGCCTTATGGATTTAGCCAGTCGAGCCGCTTCGCGTACCTTATCGACCTCTTCCCCGGCGCCGGAGTCGCCGGTCGAATAGGACAGTAAGGCCACTTTCGGTTCTATTCCGAAAATGCTGGCGGTATCGGCCGAGCTGATGGCTATCTCGGCCAATTCCTGAGCCGTAGGGTCGGGATTGACTGCGCAGTCGCCATAGACAACAACGCCGTCTTCAAGACACATGAAGAATACGGATGAGACGATGGAGAAACCCGGACGCGTCTTGATGAACTGCAGTGCCGGCCGAATGGTGTGCTGCGTGGTATGCACGGCGCCCGAAACCATGCCGTCCGCGTGCCCTTGGTAAACCATCATCGTTCCGAAGTAGGCGCCATCCAGCAAACAATCCCTGGCGGTATCGAGGGTCATGCCCTTGTGTCGACGCATTTCAAAATAGGCCTGGGCATAAACCTCCAGTTCCGGGCTGGTGGCTGGATCAATGACTGCCACTCGCGACAGGTCTAGCGCAATGCCATGGTCGCGCACGACCTGGGCAATTGACTCTCGCTTGCCGAGCAAGGTCAGGCTGACGATATTGCGATCAATCAGGTCTGCCGCAGCCTTGAGGATACGAGGTTCATCACCCTCCGGCAAAACGATATGCCGCCGGTCGGCCCGTGCCTGCTGAACCAGATTGTAGGTAAACATGCGCGGTGTCATGCCCGTCGCGGAGAGTGTGCTGAAACGTCGAACGATTTCTTCGTGATCGACATAACGATCGAACAAACCCAAGGCACGCTGGATCTTGTCCTGATCCTCCGGCTTTATGCCTGCGCGAATATGTTCCAGTCTTGAAGCTGCGGTATAGGTGTCATCGTCAACCGTGAGAATCGGCAAGGATTCGCGTAAACCCTCAATCAACTGGAACATTTCGGCATCCGGCTGCATACCTGAGGTCAGCACCAATCCAGCCAGGCGAGGATAGTTTGCCGAACGGTCTGCCTCGATGACACCCAAGAGAACGTCGGCCCTGTCTCCCGGCGTCAGGACCAATTGATCCACCTCTAGCCAGGACAGTAGATTCTGCAGATGCATGGCACCCACCAGATAGGAACCCACCAGACAGTCCATGCGCTCGCGTCCGAAGAGAATCTTTGCTCCCAGTTGTTCAGAGACTTCCCTCACGCTCGGCGCTTCGAGCAATCGATCGAAGGGAAACACACCTACCAACTTGCCGGAACCGCCAAACTCCTGCACAAGAGCCGCCCTGATCTCGTCCAATTGAGACGGCTCCGCCTTGTTCAGGATGACACCGATCACCGGGCAGTTCTTCTCCTCATGGGCGTCAACGGAAATATGAATCGCATCCACCGCTTCACGGGGCATGCGTCCATGGGCATTACCCACCAGCAACACTGGCGCGGACAAATTGCGGGCCACCAGGGCATTCAAATCGAATTCCAGCGCTGACAGGTGGCTGAGAAAATCGGTGCCCTCGATCAAGACAAAATCACATCGGCTTTCGAGCGCCTTGTACCGCTCAATGATGCGCTCGATGACCTCGTCTTCATCATGACTACCGAGGCGCTCCTGCACCTCGTGGAGATGCCAAGCATAGCTGTCTTGATAGGCTTGCTGTAATCCAAAGTACCGAAGAATCAGGTCAATATCCTCATCCCTTTTTCCGGCTTCGGGCGTCTGGATTACGGGCCTGAAGAATCCGATCCGCGCTGTCTGCCGCAAAGCCAATTCAATCAGACCGAGTGAGAATATGACCTTGCCGCAACCAGGCTCGACGGTGCTGATGTATACAGATCGTGTCATGCGTGATTATTGCTGAATCGAGGGATAAGAAGATCGGCCATCGCTCTGAAGCGGGTTTCCGGGAAGCAAATCCAGAGTCTGGCGGGCAATCTCGCCCTCCTCATCGGTGGGGACCACCATGATTCTGACGGCCGAGTGGCTGGATTGAATTTCGGCCAGCCCTGATACGGTGGTCTGGTTTTTGTCTTCGTCCAAATGCAGCCCAAGATGCAGGAGGTCCCGGCAGGCCGCAGATCGTATAGCAGGAGCATGCTCACCAACTCCGCCGGTAAAGACCAGGGCATGCAATTCGGGCAAAAGCGCTCGATAGGCGCCGATATAGTGACGAATTCGGTAGACATACATGTCGACAGCCAGTTGGGCTTCAGCATCGTCATTTCCGGCTCTGGCGAGAATGTCGCGCATGTCATTGCTGCCGGCAATACCCTTGAGTCCGCTATTGCGATTAAGACAACTGGATATCTGAGCCGGGAGCTGACCGGCCTGTTCAAGCCAGTAAAGAATTACCCCGGGATCGAGGTCGCCGCAGCGGGTTCCCATCATCAGGCCGGCCAAGGGTGTCATACCCATGGATGTGTCAATGCTCTTACCCTCATGAATTGCGCAGGCGCTGGCCCCATTGCCCAAGTGCAGAACAATCAGGTGGATTTCGTCGGCGGGTTGGCCGAGGTATTTCGATACCTGACGTTTGATCGATTCAAATGATGTGCCATGAAAACCATAGCGACGAATGGCATGCTCTCGATACGCTTCATCAGGTATGGCGTAACGGTAGGCAGCGGGTGGCAGCGACTGGTGAAAGGCCGTATCGAATACGGCCACCTGAGGAACTTCTGGCCAGCGCTCCCGACAAGCTTCTATACCCAGGAGATTGGCGGGGTTATGCAGGGGCGCCAAGGGAATGGCGGTTCGAATGGCATCCAGGACCCTATCATTGGCCATTACCGCTCGGTTGAACGACTCACCGCCGTGGACCACCCGGTGACCCACCGCCAGTAATTCACCTGCTCGGAGGTAATTCTGTGACTCAAGAGATCGCACCATCTCGACAATGGCATACCGGTGATCCGGCACCCCGGAATCAGCTTCGCCTATCCTTTCAATCAGCCCTGCCGTCAATGATCGGCACTCTTCCGTCTCACTGAAGGAATAAAGGCGGTACTTGACCGAGGAACTGCCGGAATTGAGTACGAGTATCTTGGATGGCATACAAATCCCAGGGGGATAAAATCGCCCATGAGCCTATCATCCCGGTCTTTCATCCACCACCTCAGGTGTTGATTCAGAACCCAGCGGGAGAGTCTATTGGCCGCTCGTCTGGCAAAATGTCGCTTTTGGCCAAATCATTTGTCATCGTTCGCCCCTTCAGTCGCGATGATTGGCTAATTTCAATCAACTAAATTGACCGCACAGCTTATGGATACCCTCTTGCTAATCAAGGCCTTGATTCTCGGCGTTGTCGAAGGATTGACCGAATTTCTGCCGGTCTCCAGTACTGGCCACCTGATCCTGACGGGAGATTTGCTGGGGTTTAATAATGACCGCGGCAAGCTGTTTGAAATTGTTATCCAGTCTGGTGCAATCCTTGCTGTGTGCTGGGAATTCCGCAAGCGACTCTGGCAGGTTATCACCGGCTTACCGCATCAGGCAGAAGCACGACGCTTTGCCATTAATGTCGGCGTGGCCTTTCTACCGCTCGCCATGTTGGGACTGGCATTTGGCAAAACCATTAAGGCACACCTCTTTCAACCACTTCCAGTGGCCATGGCCTTTATTCTGGGCGCCTTTGTCATCATCTGGGCTGAAAAGAGACCTCATAAAATCCGTATCCACTCCGTCGATGAAATGAATATCATGGACGCATTGAAGTTGGGTTTGGCGCAAGCCTTCGCCCTCATCCCCGGCACTTCAAGATCAGGAGCCACCATCATTGGCGGATTGCTGTTTGGGCTCTCCCGCAAGGCCGCGACCGAATTCTCTTTTTTCCTTGCAATTCCCACGCTGATCATTGCGACGATCTATGAGCTATACAAAGAAAGGGCCCTTCTGAACATCGAAGATCTGGACATGTGGATCGTCGGCTTTGTATCGGCCTTTATCTCGGCCTTTGTATGCGTCCGCTGGCTATTGAGGTATATCTCCAATCACGATTTCACTGTATTTGCCTGGTATCGCATCCTTTTTGGTCTGGCTGTGATAACTACATGGAAGCTGGGGCTGGTTGACTGGACCCAGCCTTGATCTCGCCGGCGTTCCTCAAGGTCTGGGCACTGAAAAAAGTGAGTGGAAGTTGCTGGTGGTAATGTCAGCGATTTCCTCGACGCTGTTACCCCGAAGATCAGCGAGGAACTCGGCGACATAACGAACATATGCAGGATAATTCGGCTTGCCACGTTTTGGGATCGGTGCCAGATAAGGGGAATCCGTCTCGATGAGCAGTCGATTCTCCGGCACTTTTTTAGCCACCCCCTGAATCTGCTCCGCATTGCGAAAGGTTAGAATCCCTGAGAGGGAAATATAAAAATTCATATCGAGGGCGGCTTTTGCGGTCTCCCAATCCTCCGTAAAACAGTGCAACACCCCTCCAATCTGATCGGCCCCCTCCTCCTTCAATATTTTCAGTGTATCGGCTCGAGCCTCTCGGGTGTGAATGATCAAGGGCTTTCCCGCTCTGATCGCCGCCCGGATGTGAGTCCGGAACCTGTTCTGCTGCCATAGCAGATCGCCTTCACTGCGGAAGTAGTCAAGACCGGTCTCCCCAATTGCGACCACTCGGGGATCTCGCGCCAGCTCTACCAACTCATCGGCCGACGGTTCCCGACAGTTCTCCTCGTTGGGATGAACTCCCACGGAAACCGAGATTTCAGGATGTTTATCCACCAAATCGCGCATGGAGAAATATTTTTCCAGATTGATGGAAACACACAGCATGTGCTGAACGCCTTCTTCAAGGGTCTCGCGGATAAAACGACCGAAATCGTCTCCATAGGGTGTGAGATCCAGTCGATCAAGATGACAGTGCGAATCAACCAGCATGACTATTATTGGATGGTAGTGTTGATGTATCGGTAACCCGGAGGTCCACTTTTTTGTAATTTTCAGGAGAATGCCGCCCGCATTTTCAATGACCTTGCGGCCCGCCGCCGGTTTTAGCTGGCAGGGCCACAATCCTCGGTTACCGGCGGATGGTGCGCGACTGTGTCGCTAGGCAAGTGCTAAATGATGCGGTACACACCCCTGCGCAATGATGGATCAAATCTGATGACTTTGATCCATCAACAGTTTGCCAACTTAAGTCATTTTAGCCAACGACCCTCTTGGACTCCCAATCAGTCTGGAACCGTCACCAGCAAATTCAGCAATCAGTGCAGAAAAAAGGCAACAAAAAACCGGCAGTTAGCCGGTTTTTAGGTCGTTTACGGAAGCCCGTAAACTATGAAGTGGTAGCGGGGACAGGATTTGAACCTATGACCTTCGGGTTATGAGCCCGACGAGCTACCAGACTGCTCCACCCCGCGTCAGTAGAAGTATTCTAACAGCTGACCCTATAGGCCGCAATCAGAAAGAACATATCAGGGGGAAATTAACGGCAGAAACAGGTGGAGGCACAGCCCGGCGAAAAGGCCGGCGAGTGCGTCATCGAGCATGATGCCCAAGCCGCCATGAATGGATCGATCCAGCACCCGGATAGGCCAAGGCTTGAGTACATCAAATACCCGGAACAGAACAAAGCCTGCGATCACGGCTGGCCATGAGAGGGGGATGGCGATCATGGTTATCAGGTAGCCGACGATCTCGTCCCAGACAATCCCGGAATGGTCGCTGAGCTGGATGCGCTCCTCGCAACGCTGGCAAATCAAAATCCCCAGCATAAAAAGCAGGAAGACGACCATTAGGTAAATACCAAGGCTCAATGGGGCGATCAGCAGATAAAGCGGAATAGCAATCAGAGTACCGAAAGTCCCCGGGGCCTTGGGGACCAAGCCAACACCAAATCCAAAACCTAGAAAACACCAAGGGTCAGTGAATACCCACCTCGGGGGAATCCGGACTTGCGAACCGTTGTCGGCCTTAGCGCTGGGAAAAGTGGTCATAACCGGAGATATTCAGAACGATGGATTGGTTGTAGCGTTGGATTCGAAGTCCGGGGATTTCCTCAATCTTACCGACGCATCGTCCTGAAAGCCCAAGCCGCTCAAGCAGGGATTCAACCTTGGCCTGACGATCCGCTGGAACGGTAAAGCAAAGTTCGTAGTCGTCACCTGCCGCCAGAGACAGGTCGATTGCTTGAGTGTCACGGATAAAGTTGCTGACACACTCGATCAGAGGAATATGCTCAACCTCGAGCGTCGCACCCACTCCGCTGGCATCCAACAAATGAGCGAGGTCGGCCACTAATCCATCGGAGATATCGATACAGGCGCTGGCCAGACCACGCAATCTCTCACCCAACGCAACGCGAGGCTCAGGGCACTCAAGAGCGTCGATAGCCGCCGCATCACAATTCGTTGTCAAGCCTTGCCGCATTTTGAGACCGAGCCCGGCAGCGCCGAGCGGTCCGCTGACATAAATAAGGTCACCCGGCCTTGCCCCGGATCGCCGCATCGCGAGTCCGTCAGGGACCAGTCCCATCGCCTGGACGGTAATGGATAACGGGCCACGCGTGGTATCGCCACCCACCAACGCAATCCCAAAGCGGTTAGCGAGGGCAAAGAAACCTCGCGAAAACTCTGACAACCAGAGTTCATTCACTGTCGGAAGCGTCAACGCCAGAGTACACCATGCGGGTTTGGCGCCCATCGCAGCCAGGTCACTGAGATTGACCGCCAGCGCCTTGTGTCCGAGTCTTCCGGGATCAACATCGGGAAGAAAATGGATGCCGGACACCAGGGTGTCGACAGTCACCGCCAGTTCCATCCCCTTCGGGACATTCACCAACGCACAGTCGTCGCCGATACCCAACGCAACCTCCCCCCGTTTCGCGGAGGGCTGCTGAAAGAAACGTCGGATTAGGTCAAATTCGCCCGCAGGCATGAATCGACTTCACCGGGCGACTTTTGCTGCCGACTCCGCCGCACGATATTTGCGAGCAATCTTGTCGAGCAGACCGTTGACGAACTTGTGACTTTGGGTTGCGCCGAACTCCTTGGCAAGATTGATGCCTTCGTTGACCACAACCCGATAGGGGATTTCCAGCCGATCCATCAACTCGTAAACGCTGATGCGCAGTATGGCGCGCTCGACGGGATCGATCTGCTCGACCGGACGACTGGTGAATTCGGCCAGTGCTCCATCAATCACATCCAGCCTCCTTGGAACATGGTGCAGCAAATCCTGAAAATAAGGCAGTTCCCCCTTGCCGAGTCCATGCTCCTCGACGAATTGACGTTCGATTTCGGAAAGGTTGTAACCGGTCAGTTGCCACTGATAAATGGCCTGTACAGCACTCCGGCGGGCCATGCTCTTGGGGTTACTCATCCGGCGTCGATTTCCCGCAACACGTTAATCATTTCAACCGCCGATAGGGCCGCCTCGGCACCCTTGTTGCCGGCCTTTGTCCCTGATCGCTCGATCGCCTGCTCGATGGTATCGACAGTCAATACGCCAAAGGCCACCGGGATCTCATGCTTCAGCGAGATCATGCTGATACCCTTCACGCACTCGCCGGCTACATAATCGAAATGCGGCGTCGATCCGCGAATGACTGCACCCAGTGCGACAATGGCGTCATAACGGCCGGTAGCGGCTGCCTTTTGCACCGCCAACGGCAATTCGTAAGCACCCGGCACCTTGATGACATGGATATCTTCATGGCGAGCACCATGGCGCACCAAAGCATCGATCGCCCCGCTGGTCAGTGCATCGACCACAAAACTGTTGAACCGCGAGGTGACCAGACAGAAACGGGCATTGTTCACCAACATCTGCCCTTCGAAGGTTTTAAGTGAGGTCATAGTGCCATTCTCTAGCGAAAAAACTGAATTGGGGTGAAGGACTGGCCACACCCCCCGGAAAATGATTGAGAAAGAAGCTTCACACTGGAATGCGAAACCGAGGCAAATGAACCTCGTTAGCTTTCGCAGGCCACGAACTCAACCACCTCGAGACCATACCCCGACAAGCCAAGATACTTCTTCGGCGAAGCGCCCAGCACCCTAAGCTTGCTGATACCCAGATCAGCAAGGATTTGCGCTCCGGTCCCGGTGGTACGCCAATCTTCCGGGCGAGTCGGGGCGGGGGCCAATTCTACCCCGTGATCTTCCATTTGATACTGATGAATGCGCTCAACCAGGGATTTGTCATCTTCCTCTTTCCTGATGACCACCAATGCACCGTTACCCTCTTCGGCGATGCGGCGCATGGCACTGCGCAGGGACAGGCTGGCGCCTTCCCGCTTGCCGCCCAGCAAATCGCTTAGCAGGTTGCGGCCATGCACCCGTACCAGAACCGGTTGATCGCCGGACACCTTGCCCATGGTCAACGCCAGATGCAGCCGCCGGTCGACCTGATCCTGGTAGGCAATCATGCGAAACTGGCCGAATTCGGTCGGAAAATCGCATTCACAGATCCGCTCGACGGTTTTCTCGTTCTGGATGCGGTACTGAATCAGATCGGTGATGGTCCCGATTTTGAGGTTGTGCTCGGATGCGAAAGCCTCGAGATCGGCCCGACGCGCCATAGTGCCGTCTTCGTTGAGAATTTCCACAATCACCGCAGCCGGCTCCAATCCCGCCAGGCGCGCCAGATCGCAGCCCGCCTCGGTATGTCCGGCCCGGTTGAGCACGCCTCCCGGCTGGGCCATAAGCGGAAAAACATGACCCGGCTGCACCAGATCATCTGGCTTGGCATCCAAGGCCACAGCGCACTGAATGGTCCGGGCCCGATCCGCCGCCGAAATTCCCGTGGTCACCCCGCTGGCGGCCTCGATGGAGACGGTGAAATTTGTCGAGTGCGGCGTCCGGTTTTCGTTAACCATCAGGGGCAGACGTAGCTGCTGGCAGCGCTCGCGGGTCAGCGTCAGGCAAATAAGCCCGCGTCCATAGCGCGCCATGAAATTGATGTCCTCGGGCCGCGTATGACTGGCTGCCATCACCAGATCGCCCTCGTTCTCGCGATCCTCATCGTCGAGGAGCACTACCATTTTGCCGAGCCGAATATCCTCGATGAGTTCTGCAGTGCTGTTCATGAGATAAAGCCGGAATCCTTCAAGAGTCCCATGGTAACACCCGCCTTAGGCTCAGCGGCCCGATCGCCCAGCAGCAGACGCTCAAGATAGCGTGCCAGCAAATCGACTTCCAGGTTAACGGCGTCACCGACTTCAGTGCTGCCAAGTGTGGTTTCATTGAGGGTATGCGGAACGATATTCACACCGAATCGCGCGCCATCCACTTCGTTGACGGTGAGACTGATGCCATTGATGCAGATCGACCCTTTCTCGGCAATGTAACGAGCCAGACCAGCCGGAGCCTCCACGCTGAATCGCCAGGAGCGTCCATCGTCCTGTTTGCCAACGATACGCCCTACGCCATCTACATGCCCGCTCACCAGATGCCCGCCTAAACGAGTGGTGGGCAGCAAAGCCAATTCCAGATTGACAGGAGTTCCAACCACTGCCTCGCCCAGGTTTGTGCGGGACAGAGTTTCACGGGAGACATCGGCGCTGAAATGCTCGGCACCCAGTTCCACAGCCGTTAGACAAACACCGTTGACCGCAATACTGTCGCCCAGCTTAACCTCTCCCATCGGCAGGCTACCGGTGGCAATCACGAGTCGACAATCGCCACCACGGGATTCAATGCGTCTCAGGCTGCCTTTTGCTTGAATGATGCCGGTAAACATATCGCTTCGGTAAGTAAGGAGTTCTGTGGAACGAAGTCAGTCAGTGGCCGTGACTAGATCACCGCCACGGCCGGTAAACTTCATGCGGATATCAGACCCGACCCGTCGGATGTCGGCAAGACTCATTGCATAGCGCTCCGACATGCGCGAGAGCTCCGGCAGGTGAAAAAGTCCTCGCCCACCATCGCCGAGAATGATGGAGGCCATATAGATGATCCACTCATCCACCAATCTTGCCCGGAGCAAGGCGCCATTTAGCCTAGCACCGGCTTCGAACAAAATCTCGTTAAAATCCTGCTGCCCAAGCCACTCAACGACACTCGGCAAATCCAGACGGCCGGCAGGGTCTGCCGGTAATGAAACGACCTCCACAGGACTCGAAGTTTTACGACTCGATCTAGCGGGTTGTGTTGTCAGTAACACAGTCCGGCCCGGTAGCTCCGCCATCCGGGCCGTTGCAGGAAAACGCAACCGGGAATCCAGAATCACCCGCACGGGCTGAAGCAACGCGCCATCATGGCCATTCAAGCGCGCCGTTAACTCGGGATCGTCGGCCAACACCGTGTCGATCCCCGTCACAATCGCTGAACTGCGCGCTCGCCACCTGTGCACATCCTGTCGCGCATCCTCACCTGTAATCCAGCGACTTTCACCGGAAGCCATCGCGGTACGGCCATCAAGACTCATCGCCAGCTTGCTGCGGATCAGTGGGCGACCTTCTCGCATCCGTAGGCAGAACCCTGGGTTGAGAGCCTCGGCGGCAGAGCCGAGCAAACCGCAATCGGTGACGATGCCGGCCTCGCGAAGCTGTCGAAGACCGGATCCGGCCACCTTGGGATTGGGATCTTCCATCGCCGCTACCACCCGTTGCACCCCGGCCTCGACAAGCGCCTGACTGCAGGGTGGAGTTCGCCCATGATGGCTGCATGGTTCAAGGCTGACGTAGACAGTTGCCGCATGCGCTTTCTCGCCGGCAGCCTGCAGTGCGAGAACCTCGGCATGCGCCTCACCAGCCTTTTGATGCCACCCTTCTCCGATGATTTGCCCGTGCTTGACGATGACACAGCCGACACGAGGATTGGGGTCAGTGGTGTAGAGGCCCCGGCGCGCAAGCTCGATCGCGCGGGCCATGAATCCAGCATCTTCGGGGGTGAATTCGCAAGTCGGAGTCATTGAATCCCGGAAAAGGGCCGACCGGCCAAACAATCAGTCCAAAAAATCAGGCGCCACTCACGTCTTTCGACGAATCTTCCGCAGGTCTGGGCTCAAGCTCCAGGTGATCGATCACTTCCCGGAATTCATTCACGTCCTGGAAGCTTCTGTAGACCGAGGCGAAACGGATATAGGCCACATGGTCCAGCCTGGCAAGCTCTGCCATGACGCTTTCCCCGATTAAACGGGACGGAATTTCACGCTCACCGGTAGCCAGCAGCTTTTTCTTGACTTGATGGATAGCCGCCTCGATCTGGTCACTCCCCACCGGGCGCTTCTCCAATGCTCGCAGAATTCCGGCCCGCAGTTTGTCTTCGCGAAAAGGCTCTCGGTTGCCATTGGTCTTAACGACCCGGGGCATGGTCAGTTCAGCCACTTCAAAGGTGGTGAAACGCTCCCGACACTCGGTGCATTCGCGCCGTCGTCGCACCTGATCGCCGTCCTGGGACAAACGCGAATCGATGACGCGGGTGTCCTGAGCACCGCAAAAGGGACATCTCATGATGAAAGCCGATGACTAAGCCGCTGTCTCAATCAGCATATACCGGATATTTCCGGCAAAGCTGCATCGCGTCATCCCGAACGCGTTCGACGACCGACTCGTTCTCCAGATCGTCAATAACATCGCAGATCCAGTCGGCCAGCGTGACGCAATCGGCCTCGGTAAATCCTCGCGTAGTGACAGCGGGCGTGCCAATACGAATGCCGCTGGTGACAAACGGCGATTGCGGGTCATTCGGCACTGCATTCTTATTGACGGTGATATGAGCGCGACCCAGCGTTGCATCAGTGGCCTTGCCGGTGATGCCCCGGGCAATCAGGTCCACCAGCATCAGATGGTTGTCGGTACCTCCGGAGACAATGCTGAGATCGCGCTCCTTGAACCGACGAGCCATGGCGCGGGCATTGGTCAGGACACGCTGCTGATAGGTCTTGAATTCCGGCTGCATGGCCTCTTTCAGCGCCACGGCCTTGGCGGCGATGACGTGCATAAGGGGGCCACCCTGAATGCCCGGAAATACCAGGGAGTTGAGCTTTTTTTCGATCTCTTCGTTGGCCTTTGCCAGAATCAGCCCACCGCGAGGACCCCGCAGCGTCTTGTGGGTGGTTGTCGTGGTGACATCGGCAATCTGCACCGGACTCGGATAGACGCCAGCGGCGACCAATCCGGCAACATGAGCCATGTCCACCAGCAAATAGGCGCCGACTTCGTCGGCGATATCACGGAACCGTTGCCAATCAACTACACGACTGTAGGCGGAAAAACCGGCGACCACCATTCTCGGACGGTGCTCTCGGGCCAAGGCTGCGACCTGATCATAATCAATCAGCCCGGTTGCGGTATCCAATCCGTATTGGATGGCATGGTAGATCTTGCCGGAAAAATTGACCTTGGCTCCGTGGGTCAGGTGTCCGCCATGGGCCAGGCTCATCCCGAGAATAGTGTCGCCGGGATTCAGCAGAGCCATGTAGGCAGCAGCATTGGCCTGCGAACCGGAATGCGGTTGAACATTAGCGAAATCCGCCCCAAACAGGGACTTTGCACGCTCAATTGCCAGGGTTTCGGCAATATCGACGAACTCGCAGCCGCCATAGTAACGCTTGGCGGGATAGCCCTCGGCATATTTATTGGTAAGAACCGTGCCCTGCGCCTGCAAAACTCTGGGGCTTGCGTAATTTTCGGAGGCAATCAGTTCGATATGATCTTCCTGACGCTGCTCTTCATCCCGGATAGCAGACCAGAGCTCATCATCGAAACCGGCGATTTCCATACCTTTGCTGAACATAGATCGAACCTTCTCTTGTAGATGAATGAGAGCCAAATGGATATCGACTTCATGCCGCGCCGCCCGGGGGACCCCGATTTATATCAGAAAAGTCCCTGGTTTACACGGAACGCAGTGGGCTCGGCACGAGGCAAAACGTAATGTCAGGAAGCCCCTACCAGACCAATGATGGTGTCTTTCAGTTCCTGCATTTGGGCGGCATCGCAGAGGGGCTGATTGTTTTGGCCAGTGAGATAAAAAATATCCTCGGCCCGACTACCAATAGTTGAAATACGGGCGTTGAACAGCCGCGCCCCACAAAGGGAAAAGGCCCGCCCCACCTTTGACAGTAGCCCTGGGCGATCGGTCGCGATCAGTTCAAGGACGGTATAGCGCTGCTGTGGATCCTCATGAAAATAGACCTGGGTCGGGACGCTGAAGTGACGGATCTGGCGTGACTCGCGCCGTTGCACCTTGAACGGCGCCTGGGTACTTCCAGTCAGGCACTCGCGGAGCTTCACACATATTTGCACCTGCCGGAGCGGATCCCGAATCGGTTCGCCGCTTTGCTCCAGCAAATGGTAGCTGTGCAGCACATGACCCTCATGGCCGGTGATGATTCGCGCATCGAAGACAGTCAGATTGAGCTGATCGAGAACTGCCGTGGCATAGGCGAAAATGAAATCCTGCTGTCGGGCGTAAATGAACACTTCGGCACTGCCCCGCTGGCTGACGGGCCTCAGCAAAATCAGCGGCAAATCATCGGGCTGCGCGTTGAGCAAGGCGATGGTGTGCCAAGCGGCCTCCTCGGGGAGATAGCGCAGAAAATATTCGTCATTGAGCACCGTGTTCCAAACACGATCGATCATGTGGTCGCTCACGCCCAGTTGCAACAAGAGGGCCCGACTTTCCGATTTCACCCCCTCGATTTTCTCAGCCTGCTCAAGCGGTTTGGCGAGTCCACGACGGAACACCCAGCGGGTTTGCAAATAAAGCTCGCGCAGGAGCGCATCTTTCCAGGAATTCCACAAACCTGGATTCGTTGCGCGGATATCGGCCACCGTGAGCAGATAGAGATGATCCAGCGTGGCCTGATCACCCACGGCAGTGGCGAAAGCATGAATCACGTCCGGATCATTGATGTCTTTGCGCTGCGCCGTTAACGACATGAGAAGGTGATTCTGCACCAGCCAGCAAACCAGCCCGGTTTCGCGTGCACTCATACCGTGACGCCGGCAGAAATCGCTGGCAATGGATGCGCCTATGGTCGAATGATCCCCCCCCGCGCCTTTGGCAATGTCATGCATGAGGGCCGCCACATAAAGCAGCTCCGGCTTGGCAATCAGCTCATACACCTCATTCGTCAGAGGGTGATCTGGCCGGTGCGCATCAATGGCAAAACGCCGCAGATTGCGGATCACGAACAGCGTGTGCTCGTCCACCGTATAGACATGGAAAAGGTCATACTGCATGCGTCCGACCACGCGGGCAAACGCGGGAATATAGGCCGCCAACACCCCGTAGCGATTCATTCGACGGAGCTGGTGCGTCACCCCAATCGGCTGTCTGAGTATCGCCATGAACAGACGACACACTTCTGGATTATTACGAAAGGCATCGTCAATAAGATACAGATGCTGCCGAATCAAGCGGATGGTCGAAGCACGAATGCCCTTTAAACGCGGATTAGTCTGCAGCAACAGGAAGATCTCGAAAATCGCAAGCGGGTGTTCCCGAAACACCTCAGGCTGCATGACTTCGATATAGCGATTGATAGACTGGAAGTTTTGATCGAGGGGTTCAATGACGAAATCTTCGTCACTATTCAGCGCCACCTCCTTGAAAAGCTGCATTAGCAGTTCGTTTAGGCGCTCCAGCCCCATGACCGTTCGGTAATAAAGCTGCATGAACTGCTCGACCGCCTGGTTCACGTTCTGATCTTGTACACCAAACTGCCGGGCTAGATCCTTCTGGTATTCGAACAATAGCCGGTCTTCGGCTCGATCGGTCATTGCATGCAGGGCAAACCGGATTTCCCAGAGAAAATCGCGCGCCTTGATCAGCTCGACATACTCCGCCTCGGTGAGCCAGCCCTCCTGGACCAGATTGAGTGAACGGGTGTTGTAGTGGCGCTTGATGATCCAGCTCATACTCTGGATATCCCGCAAACCGCCCGGACCCTCCTTGATGTTGGGCTCCAGGTTATAGGCCGTATCGTGATACTTCGCGTAGCGGGCGCCCTGCTCCACCAGCTTGGCCTCAAAGAACTCGGCAGACGGCCAGAGATGCTGCGGTCCAAGGGCTAACCAGAGGCTGTCGTAAAGATCGGCCGATCCAAGAATGAGTCGGGACTCCAGAAGATTGGTCATGACCGTCTGGTCACCCCGCGCCTGCTCAACGCAATCTGCCAGAGAGCGGACGCTCTGGGCCGGCTTGAGGCCGATATCCCAAAGAAAATTCAGAAACCCCGCCAGCCGGTCATCGAATGCAGGCTCAACCCCTGCCGCCTCATCGCGGAGGACAAGTATGTCGATATCGGAGTAGGGATGGAGTTCCTGTCTGCCGTATCCTCCCACGGCGACCAGGGCAAGATGATCACTATCCCTGGCAAGGAACTGATTCCAAGCCATCATCAGGATTTCATCCATGAAATCCGAGCGCTTGCGAATCAGTTCGGCGGCCGGCGTTCCCGCACGAAAGCTCTCGATTAACTGGGCCTGATGCGCCCTGATACAGTCGCTGAAAACCTGATGGAGGTCAGCAGAAGCATACTCCCCCTGTTCAACCCAATGCCTTAAGGTTTCCGTTTTCAATTGCTTCGGCTTCCTGTTTCCGCAAAGTCAATATTTCGTACCCGGTCTCGGTCACCAGAATAGTGTGCTCCCATTGTGCCGAGAGGCTATGGTCCTTGGTGACGGCCGTCCAGCCATCAGGCAGGATCTTCATGTGCCGCTTGCCCTGATTGATCATGGGCTCAATGGTGAAGATCATGCCCGGCTCCAAGAACATTCCAGTGCCCGCCTTGCCGTAGTGCAGTACATGCGGCTCTTCGTGAAACTCCCGGCCGATACCATGACCACAAAACTCCTGAACCACCGAATAGCCATGGGCTTCGGCATGCTGCTGTATAGCCTGGCCGATATCGCCCAATTGCCCGCCGGGCCTCACCTGCCCGATGCCCAGATAAAGCGCCTCCTGACACACTCGGGCCAGGCGGCTCGCGCGGATAGGCACATCACCGACCATGAACATCTGACTGGTGTCACCATGATAGTCATCCTTGATGACCGTGATATCGACATTGATGATATCGCCGCTCTTGAGCTTTTTCGGCCCGGGAATACCGTGGCAAATGGTGTGATTGACCGAAGTGCAGATCGATTTCGGAAATCCCTTGTAATTCAGCGGTGCAGGAATGCAGTTCTGGACATTGACCATGTAGTCGTGACAGATACGATCAAGCTCATCCGTAGTCACACCGGGAATGACGTAGGGCTCTATCATTTCGAGCACCTCCGCCGCCAGGCGGCCGGCAATCCGCATTTTCTCTATCTCATCGGGCGTCTTGATGCTGATGCTCATAGGCTGGTATCTGAGGGCGCGACATGAACCTTTGCAGGGCACGTGCGGCGGCGCCGGGTTGGGCGCATGGATTGTTGAGGCAAGCTGTTCATGGTATAAAGGCCTGCTTTTTTTAGCAACCACACACACATATCGTCACGTTCGGCAGGGTGCCAACCTTATCCATGGATAGGGACGGTCTTCGGGCGGGATATGTGGAGGCTCAACCCTGAAGGAGAAATTGATGTCGAACGTCACAATGCGTCAGATGCTGGAGGCCGGTGTTCATTTCGGTCACCAGACGCGTTACTGGAACCCCAAGATGGCACCGTTTATTTTTGGTGCCCGCAGCAACATCCACATTATCAATCTTGAAAAGACCCTCCCTCTTTTCAATGGTGCCATGAGCTATCTGGAACAGGTCGCCGCCAAACGCGGCAAGGTTCTGTTCGTAGGCACCAAGCGCACCACCCGCGCCGTGGTTCAGGAAGAGGCACTGCGTTGCGGTATGCCCTTCGTCAATCACCGCTGGCTGGGCGGCATGCTCACCAACTTCAAGACCATCAAGCAGTCGGTCGCGCGCATGAAGGAACTCGAAGCCATGCGTGACGATGGTCGCCTGCAGCGCTTCAGCAAAAAGGAAGGCCTGGGCATGATGCGCGAACTGGACAAGCTGGTCAGCAGCATGGGCGGTATTCGCGACATGGATCGCCTCCCCGATGCGCTGTTCGTCCTGGATGTCGGTTATGAGCACAACGCCATCAGCGAAGCGCACAAGCTGGGTATCCCGGTGGTCGGCGTGGTTGACACCAACAACAACCCTGCGGGAATCGACTTCATCATTCCCGGCAACGATGACTCCATTCGCGCCGTACAGCTCTATGTTCAAAGCGCGGCTACGTCCATCCTGCAAGGCAAGGCCAACAGCCTGACCGCTGCTGCGACGGGCGAAGACGAATTCGTCGAAATGGATGCCGTTCCGGTCGCCGCCGAGGTTGAAGCGGGAGCGTAATGCTCCTGAGCAAAGGCCACTAATCCGCGTCAGGGATGAACGGAAAACGCCTCCAGCCCTGGGGGCGTTTTGTTAGGCAT
>Ga0181554_1002123_pt1 | contig 17949 bp, 22 predicted proteins | sample 011ome_16_FD_145602 | JGI IMG/M metagenome (GOLD analysis project Ga0181554, IMG submission 145602) | Coastal salt marsh microbial communities from the Groves Creek Marsh, Skidaway Island, Georgia - 011503CT metaG (spades assembly) | ecosystem: Environmental > Aquatic > Marine > Intertidal zone... | reverse complement strand
CGCTTGACGGGGCAAGGTTATGTTGAAACGGGCGGATTTTTCGCCTATCGTGACTAAATGAGACGGAAAAATTATGCGTTATCTACATACAATGGTGCGCGTCTTGGATTTGGACAAATCCATCGCGTTTTATGAACTGTTGGGACTGAAACAAACCAAACGTCGTGATGACGAAAATGGGCGCTACAGCCTGATTTTCATGGCGCCCGAAGGCCAAGAAGACTGCCCTGTCGAGCTGACCTATAATTGGGACGGCGACGATGGGTTGCCCAGTGATAGTCGCCACTTTGGGCATCTGGCCTATGAGGTCGAGGATATTTATGCCCTTTGCCAAAAACTGATGGATGCAGGCGTGACCATAAACCGCCCCCCACGTGACGGGCGCATGGCCTTTGTGCGGTCGCCTGATAACGTGTCCATTGAACTTCTGCAGCGTGGTGATGCCCTGCCAGCGGCTGAACCTTGGGCGTCAATGCCTAGCACGGGTCATTGGTAAAATACGGATATATTCTGCCCGCACTGATGATGGTTGCCCATGCGGCGCAGGCCACGCCCTGCCGGCAGGGGCTGATCATCGGGTTGGACGTGTCCGGTTCGGTCGATGAACGTGAATACGTTCTGCAAACCCATGGATTGGCCAGTGCGTTTACATCGCAACCCGTGCAGGACGCAATTTTTGCCGATCCCAGTTCGCATGTCGATATCACTGTATTTGAATGGAGTGGCCGCTACGCCCAGCGCGTGATCGTGCCGTGGACCGCCCTGCAATCGCCCGGCGATATCGCCGCAGTGACCCACACGATAAAATCCGCCCAGCGCGGTATCAGCGATCTAACCACCGCCATTGGCGCATCAATTCAATTTGCCCAAAACCTTGCCAGTGAACGCCCATCCTGTTGGCAAATGACCTATGACATTTCCGGCGACGGCAAATCAAACACCGGTCCCCATCCGCGGGACCTGCGCGATACCACGGGTGATTTGATTATCAACGCTTTGGTCATCGGTGCGCCATCAGGTCATACAGGCCCCCAAGCGGAAACCAGCGCAGAACTAAGCGCATATTTTCGCGCCTATGTCATATCGCCCGAACTAGGGTTCATCGAAACGGCGGACGGGTTTGACACCTATGCTGATGCGATGCAGCGCAAATTGATCAAAGAATTGCAAGTTTTGGCCATTGGCGCATTACACGATCAATAAATATAGCGGATTTGTTCTGTCCAAAATCGTTCCAGCCGCGCCAAGGTTTTGGTGGTTTCCATCACCGTAGCTGCATCTAGGCCCTGAACCGACTGCATTTTTTCACCATGCTGGCGAAACAGGATTTTCATAATGGCCTGAACCTCGCGTCCCTTGGTTGTCAATTTCACGCGCACGCTGCGCCGGTCAATTTCACATCGTTGGTGGTGCATATAGCCCAGATCCACCAATTTTTTCAGATTATAACTGACGTTGCTGCCTTGATAATAGCCGCGCGATTTTAATTCGCCTGCGGTCACTTCTTTTTCACCGACATTGAACAACAACAATGCCTGTACAGGATTAATTTCCAAAACGCCCAAGCGTTCGAATTCATCCTTGATCACATCCAACAACAAACGATGCAAACGTTCGACCAAGGCCATACTGTCCAAATACAGCCCAAGCGCCATGGGGGGATCGGTTACATCAAATCGGGTTAAATCATTCATGCGTCACCTTTACTGAACATTTTCAGCCAAGGTGACGCAAATTTGCGAATATTCCGTTAAACAGGTGCTAAACCGTTTTCGGTTTTAATCATGTCGCGGATTTTTTGAACCAAATCCTGAAACGCAGGGTCGGCATTGGCCTGGCCTGAACACCATTGATAAAGGTCCTGATCGTTTTCCAGCAAAAACAGATCATAATGGTCCAATTCAGCATCAGACATTTCATCAAGGAACAGGTCGCTAAAGCGGATCAGGATCATATCCATTTCTTTGATACCGCGGCGCATCGAGCGCATTTTCAATCGCTTGCGTTTATGTTCCAGCAATTCGGTCATGTATTTTCCTTTAGCGTCAGGCGCAATTTCTTTTCCAAACGCCCCAACTGTTCGGCCGATGTAATCATCGATGCCTTTAGATCGCGGATCTCCATCAGCATCTGACCAACTTCAGGGGACAATGTGGTTTTGTCATCTGGATGTTCTATACCTTCGCCCTGCCCCGTCAATAACCACGGCAGCGATACATTCAAAATTCCCGACAACATCGTTAATTTATTGGCCCGTGGCTCAGATACATCATTTTCCCAGCCCTCTAACGTCGCCGTGCGCACCCCCAACCGGCGCGCCAGTTTTTGTTGCGTCATTCCAGCGTTTTCACGCGCTGCCGCCAAACGGTCGCCAAAGGTTGATGTTTCGGGTCCGTACCAATCGATATCTTGATCTGACATTACACTCTTTCAATTTCAAAATTTATTGTGATATTCACATAACCAGCCTATGACATTCGGACAAGATTATCAAATCGGGGCGACTCATGAAACTTTCCGACGCACTTAGCCGGTTCAAACCTTCTCCTACTATTGCGATGTCGGCACTGGCCGCGCAAATGCAACAGGAAAACCGCGATGTTATCAGCCTAAGCGCGGGCGAGCCAGATTTCGACACGCCTGACCACATCAAAGCCGCTGCAATTTCTGCCATTACGGCAGGTCACACAAAATACACGGCCCCCGATGGTATGCCCGCATTGAAACAGGTGATTTGCGATAAATTCGCACGTGAAAACGGCCTGCGGTACGAACCCAACCAAATTTCGGTCGGCACGGGCGGCAAGCAAATTTTGTTTAACGCACTGCTGGCAACCATCAATCCAGGGGATGAGGTTATCATACCGGCCCCCTACTGGGTATCCTATCCCGATATGGTCCAGTTGGCGGGCGGCACCCCCGTGATTGTCCCCACCAGCCCCGAGGATAATTATAAATTACAACCCGACGCATTACGGGCGGCAATTACCCCCAAAACCAAGTGGTTCATTTTCAACAGCCCATCAAATCCAACGGGCGCTGGATATACTTGGGATGAACTAAAACGCCTGACAGATGTTTTGGTGGATGCGCCGAATGTCTATGTCATGTCTGACGATATGTATGAACATTTGTCCTATGATGATTTCGAATTTGCCACACCTGCGCAGGTCGAACCAAAGCTGTATGATCGCACATTGACCTGTAATGGCGTGTCCAAAGCCTATGCCATGACAGGCTGGCGGATTGGATATGCAGGCGGTCCTGTTGAAATTATCACCGCCATGCGCCAAATCCAAAGTCAAAGCACATCAAACCCCTGCACCATTTCGCAACATGCCACCATTGCTGCGTTAACGGGACCCACTGATTTTCTGGCCGAAAATAACGCCAGCTTTGTGCGGCGACGGAATTTGGTTGTGTCGCGGCTGAACGCCATTGATGGTATCAGTTGCCCCATGCCCGAGGGCGCATTTTACGCCTATCCCTCGATTGCGCCATTGATGGGCAAAACCAGCGCAGGCGGCCGTAAAATCACGAATGACCAAGATTTCTGCATGGCTTTGCTAGAAGAAAACGGTGTAGCGGCCGTGTTTGGGGCGGCCTTTGGCCTGTCGCCGAATTTCCGCATCAGCTATGCCACATCTGATGAAAACCTGAACCAAGCCTGTGATCGCATTTCTGCATTTTGTGCAGGATTAACCGACAGCTGATTCTGCGGCATCGTTTTTCTGGGGGGCAAATTTGCCCTCTAGCTTTGCCAGCAATGACCGATAGCGCCATGTCATCGCCACCGCAGCGCAGGCCAGCGCACTGGTCAGCCCCAGCCAAACGCCAACCCCCTGCCAATTGACCACAAACCCTAGGATATAGGCCACCGGCAAACCTATCGCCCAATAACTGACAATGGTGATATACATAGGAACGGCCGTATCATGTATCCCACGCAGCAGGCTGATCGCAAGCACTTGGATCCCGTCCACGAATTGGAACAAGGCCGCAACAATCAACAGCACCACCCCATAGGAAATGATCTGATCGCGCGCAGGTTCATTGATATCCAAAAACAGGCTGACGATGGGCGCGCCAAAGACAACAAAAATTGTCGATGTAATAACTGACCACAACAAGATCATGACAGCCGCAGCAATGGAACCACTGCGCAATTCGGCCAAATCCTCGCGGCCATAGGCTTTGCCCGCCAAAATGGTCGCGGCGCTTGCCAACCCCAGATGGGCCATGAACGTCAGGCTGGCCACCTGTAGCGCAATTCCATGCGCGGCCAATTCAATGACACCGACCCAACCCATCAAAAATGATGCTGCAGAAAACAACCCAACCTCGGCCAAGGTGGATGTGCCGATCGGCAATCCCATTTTGGCAACCTGCCGTAATGCGCCCCAATCAGGTTTGTAAAATCGAACCAAGATTTGATGTTCGGGGAATTTGCGCAACGCATATACGGTAAAGGCAAGCGCCTGAAACAGATGGGACAACAATGACGAAATCGCCGCCCCACGTACGCCCATTTCTGGCATCCCAAACTTGCCAAAGATGAAAATATAATTCAGCACCCCATTCGACACTGCCGCCACCAGCGTGATCCATAGGGCGATTTTAGTCAGCTCCATACCCGACAGATAACTCTTGAATACGGTGGCCCACAGCATCGGAACCAAAGCAAATCCAGAAATCGCCAGATAATTCAGCGCCAATACAGAAATTTCAGGATCCTGCCCCAGAAAAATCAAAATACGATCCACGTATAGGAATACAGGGGTAATCAACGCGCCAAACCCAATCGACAGCCACAGCGCCATGCGCGTCACGCGGCGGATGGTTGTGGTGTCGGATTTGGCCGAAGCACTGGCCACCAACGGCACAGTGGCAAAGGCAAAGCCAGATCCGAAAATAATAAAGTTAAAGAAAAACGTCGTCCCCAAAATCAACGCCGCCAAGTCGGGAATCGAATACCACCCCATCATCACAGTATCGGTAATACCGATAATCATCATGGCCATATTGCTGCCCACGATCGGCAACCCTAACGCGAACAATTGCTTTAACTGCTGTCGATCTAGACGAAATTTTCCCATGAATCGATCTAGGCAGATTTAGAAAAATACACAAGAAAAAAACCGCATCATGAAATGATGCGCCCAGTCAGGGAGGAGAGAATGTCGTCGGCCCAGGCAGAAGGGAGTGGGGGGGGATGCAATATCTGCCTGAGCGCGACGATTGAAAAAAATCGCAACACGATTTTTATGATCAGCAAGGCCAAGATGGGGTTGGGTAAGATTGGCCAAGCTTTGTTACCGACACCTGCAAACCACGTTAGATTTGGTTGGCATTTACCGGTGATGAATTCAGTGTGCGGGATGCAAAAACTTAATACAAGAATTATTCACGATTTTACCGCCACAAATTTCCAAACGCATGTGTGAATTATTTTTATGTATTTATTTTCAGTTACTTAGATCAAGTTTAGCCATTTTATGAATATGTTACAAACTATTAACATGATACATTTTAGCAAGACAAAAGCGTGGAGTTTCAAATTGCAAATTATCAAAATTGATACACGGTTTGACAAATTGTAAATCCACGGCGAAATCATTTTCAAAACTGAAAATTGCACCTTGCCAAGGATCAATCTGTGATTCGGCGTTTCGGGTCTTTCCCTTGGGATCGCAAACTGCCATAATATCAAAAATGAAGCGAGCAGACCGATGGATGATTTACTAGCGAACGCAGCCACTGACGATTACTCAGCCTCTTCGATTGAGGTGTTAGAAGGTCTAGAACCTGTACGCAAACGTCCAGGCATGTATATCGGCGGCACGGATGAACGCGCCTTGCACCACATGGTTGCTGAAATCCTTGATAACTCGATGGACGAAGCGGTCGCAGGCCACGCCAACCGGATCGAGGTCGAATTAAACGCCGACTATTCCCTGACCGTGCGTGATAATGGGCGCGGCATTCCGATTGATCCGCATCCGAAATTCCCAGACAAATCGGCGCTTGAGGTGATTTTATGCACCCTGCACGCAGGCGGCAAATTCAGCGGCAAAGCCTATCAGACCTCTGGCGGTTTGCACGGCGTTGGCGCATCGGTGGTCAATGCCCTGTCTGACAGCATGGTGGTTCAGGTCGCGCGCAACCGCGAACTGTATGAACAACGATTTTCACGGGGGGTCCCATTGGGTCCGGTGGAAAAGGTGGGCGCCGCCCCCAATCGCCGCGGCACATCGGTGACATTTCATGCCGATGCCGATATTTTCGGCAGCCATCGGTTCAAACCCGCCCGCTTGTTAAAATCCATTCGCTCCAAGGCGTATTTGTTTTCTGGCGTCGAAATTCGCTGGAAATCCGAAATTGATGATGGCGAAACCCCGACCGAGGCAACATTCCATTTCCCCGGCGGTCTGTCTGATTACCTGTCCGAAACATTGGACAAGGCATCGACCTATGCCGACCGCCCATTTGCTGGCGTGGTTGAATTTCAGGAACGCTTTGACGTTCCGGGCAAGGTGGAATGGGCCATCAACTGGACCCCATCGCGCGATGGGTTCATTCAATCCTACTGTAACACTGTCCCCACGCCCGAGGGCGGCACACATGAAACGGGATTTTGGGCCGCAATCCTGAAAGGGATCCGCGCCTATGGCGAACGCGTCAACAACCGCAAAGCCAAGGACATCACCCGCGAAGATTTGATCACAGGCGGCTGCGCCTTGGTCAGCTGTTTCATCCGCGAACCCGAATTCGTGGGCCAAACCAAGGATCGTCTGGCCACGAACGAAGCATCGCGTTTGGTTGAAAATTCGGTCCGCGACCATTTCGACAACTGGTTGGCATCGGACACGAAATCCGCCGGTGCGATTTTGGATTTTCTGGTCTTGCGCGCAGAAGAGCGCATGCGCCGCCGCCAAGAAAAAGAAACCCAGCGTAAATCCGCGACCAAAAAACTGCGCCTGCCGGGGAAATTGACAGACTGCACCGCCAAAAACCGCGCAGGCACCGAATTGTTCATCGTCGAGGGCGACAGTGCGGGCGGGTCTGCCAAAGGCGCGCGTAATCGCGAAAATCAGGCGCTGTTGCCGCTAAAGGGTAAAATCCTGAACGTCTTAGGGGCAGCTGCCAGTAAACTGGGATCGAACAGTGAAATCAACGACCTGTGCGAAGCCTTGGGCGTTTCCATGGGGACAAAATTCAACGTCGACGATCTGCGCTATGATAAAATCATTATCATGACAGATGCCGATGTAGACGGCGCACATATCGCGGCCTTGCTGATGACATTTTTCTATACGCAAATGCGTCCCTTGATTGATCAGGGGCATTTATACCTTGCCTGCCCACCACTGTACCGTCTGACCCAAGGGGCCAAACGCCTATATGTGGCCAGTGATGCCGAGAAAGACGAATGGATGGCCAAGGGTCTGGGTGGCAAAGGCAAAATTGACGTCCAGCGGTTCAAAGGCTTGGGCGAAATGGACGCCAAGGACCTGAAAGAAACGACAATGGACCCGAATACCCGCAAGTTGATCCGCGTCACAATCGACGAAGATGAACCAGGCGAAACATCGGATCTGGTCGAGCGTTTAATGGGTAAAAAACCCGAGCTTAGGTTCCAGTACATTCAAGAAAATGCCCGCTTTGTACAAGAATTGGACGTCTAGGCCCAGTTTCAAAGGATCCCTGCAATGAACAGTTATGCCGTAACAATGTTATTTGCTGGGATCGGTATCCCAATTTTGGCTGCGCTGAATGCCGCCCTTGGACGATTTATCGGCTCGCCGATTGTCGCGGCCGCGATCCTGTTTAGTGTCGCGTTCAGCACCTGTGTAATTCTATCCATTATGACGGGCCCACAGGCCATTTTGCGCGCCAGCGATGCACCACGGCACCTGTTTTTAGCAGGATTTTTGGTGGCATTTTACGTTTTATCGATTACCTTTATCGCCCCGAAATTTGGTTTGGGAAATGCCGTTTTTTTCGTTCTGATCGGCCAATTGATCAGCGCGGCAACCATTGACCACTTTGGCCTGTTTGGCGCGGCTGTCACGCCGTTGTCATTGATGCGTGCGCTTGGGCTTTCGGTAATGGGCCTAGGGGTCTGGATCACGCAACGCGCTGTTTGATCGTGGCTTGACCATGGGGCGGGCAATGTGCTGAATGCAGGGCATGTAATTAAGGATATATGTTATGTCACTTGCTTCAGGTTTGGAATATCTTGCGATTCCGGGTCCCTCGGTCATGCCCGAGGCCGTTTTGCGCGCCATGCACCGCCCTGCCCCCAATATATACGAAGGTGAACTGGTCGAACTGACACAGCGTATTATTCCACGGCTGAAACATGTGGCCCAAACCGACGGTTATGCAACGATCTATATGTCCAACGGTCACGGCGCATGGGAAGCCGCATTGGCAAACATCGCCACACGCGACGACCGCATCTTGGTCGCGGCAACGGGGCGCTTTGCGCATGGATGGGCGGAAATGGCGCGCCGGATGGGGATTGAGGTCGATATTTTAGAATTCGGTGACACGACCCCAATTGATCCGCAACGGTTGCAAGACCACCTATCACAAAAACCAAGCGATCATTACCGCGCCGTTTTGATCACACATGTTGATACATCCACATCCATCAAAAATGACGTCGCCCGTGTTCGCGATGCCATGGCACAGTCCAAAACATCCGCCCTGCTGGCTGTTGATTGTATTGCGTCGTTGGGATGTGATCGGTTTTTAATGGATGATTGGGGGGTCGATGTGATGGTCGCATCGTGCCAAAAGGGATTGATGGTTCCCCCCGGTTTGGCATTTGTATTTTTCAATGAACGTGCCGCAGAACGCCAACGCCGTTTGGAATACGTTAGCATGTACTGGGATTGGGCCCCGCGCGCCAATCCAGAACTGTTTTATCAACATTTTTGCGGGACAGCCCCGACCCATCATTTATTCGGGCTAGATGCCGCACTGACCTTAATCGAAACCGAAGGGCTGGACAATGTGATCCATCGCCATGAAACCTTGGCGCGTGCGATCTGGGCTGCCGCGGACGCGTGGGGGCAAAATGGCGCACTGCGCATGAACGTGGAACATCCAAATCATCGCAGCCATGCTGTGACAGCACTGCGCCTGAATGCGCCGGATGGAACACGCCTGCGCCACTGGACCCAAACACAAGCGGGGCTGACGTTGGGCATTGGTTTGGGCATGTCAACGCCCAGTGATCCCCAAGGGGACGGTTTTTTCCGATTTGGTCACATGGGGCATGTCAATGCCCATATGATTATGGGGTTATTGGGAACGGTCCAAGCCGGTTTTGTGGCCTTAGACATCGAACATGGTTGCGGCGCATTGGACGCCGCCGCCCGCGTCATCGCCCAAGGTTAATCGCGCGCCTGTGCAAGGGCCGCAGGCAATGCGGCGGCGAACACGTCCAGATCATGGGGCGTGCCAACACTGACGCGGATACAGCGGTTTTGCGGCGCGACAAAGGGCATACGAACAAAGACATCGCGATAAATCAGCCCCTGCAACACCCGCTGGGCAAACGCCCCATCACGGCCGCAATCCATGGTAACAAAATTTGTGGCCGATGGAATGCCAGCCAATCCATTGTCTTGGGCAATATGCATTAATCGGTCCCGCGCAGCGGCGACCTGTGTCACAGTTTGGGTCAACCAATCTTGGTCCTGCACGGCAGCGACAGCCCCGATCTGCGACAGGCGGTTCATACCGAAATGGTTGCGGATTTTTTCGAACTGCGCGATCAGCGCGGTGGCACCCATCGCATACCCCACACGCGCACCGGCCATGCCATAGGCCTTGGAAAAGGTGCGCAACCGGATCACACGGGGGTCATCAATCGCGATCTGCGGCACAGCATCGGCTGGCGCAAATTCGACATAAGCCTCATCCAGCACCAGCAGGCAGCCCTGTGGGATGCGATCCAGCTGTGCCACAATATCAACACCACGGGCATAGGTGCCCATTGGATTATCGGGGTTGGCGAAATACACCAGTTTTGCATCCACCTGACGGGCGCGGTCTAGCAAGGCAGGCAGATCCTCGGCATCATTTCGATAGGGCACTTTGTGCAGTGTCCCGCCGAACCCCTGCACGTGATAGTTAAACGTGGGATAGGCACCATCGGACGTGACCACCGCATCACCCATTTGAACAAACAAACGCACCAAATATCCCAGCAGTCCATCAATCCCTTCGCCGACGACAATGGAATCGGTGGGAATGGCGTGATGCGTAGCCAAAGCATGGCGCAGATCATAGCTGGTGGGATCGGCATATTTCCAAACCTCGGTTACGGCGTCCTGCATAGCCTGAATGGCCCGCGGGGATGGGCCAAAGCCGTTTTCATTGGCCCCAAGCCGCGCGGCAAAGGCGCGCGCGCGCCCGCGTTCTTGGGTTTCGGGGCCAACAAAGGGAACAGTTGCCGGCAGCTGGTCGATCAAAGGGGTAAAACGCGTATGTGTCATGCGCGAAACCTAGCCACTCTGATCCCTGTGGTCCAGATGAAAACCACAATCGCCCTTGACCATTTGCGCCAGCCGTTCCACTTTGCCACAAACGAGATAGGAGTATCCCCCGTGTCCTCAGGCGCCCGCCCCTTTGCGCGATATGAAATAATGATTGCTTGGCGTTACCTGCGCGCGAAACGTGCAGATGGCGGGGTCAGTATTATGACTTGGATCAGTTTGATCGGCATCACCCTGGCGGTGTTCGCGCTGATTGCGACCATGGCCGTGCGCAGCGGATTTCGCGCGGAATTGGTTGATACGATTTTGGGGGCAAATGCCCATGTCACAGTCTATAATTTACCAGTTCGCACCCAATCGGGCGCGATAGACCGCAGTATTCGCGACTATGATGAACTGGCACAGGTGCTGCGCAACCATCCCGATGTCAAACGCGCCGCGCCGCTAATCCGTTCACAGGTCATGGCCAATCACCAAGGTTTAAACGCTGGGCTTGATGTGTATGGCATTCAGTATGCAGATCTGTTGGATCTGGAACGTATTGCGCAGCCCGAATCCTATTTCGGCCAAATCCAAGATTTCGAACAAGGGATCGCCATTGGCTCAGAAGTTGCCAAATCCTTGAATGTATCGGTTGGTGACACCATCAAGCTCATTTCGCCGGATGGTGTTAAAACCGCATTTGGCACCAGCCCGCGGGTAAAATCCTATCAGGTCGTTTATATCTTTTCGGCGGGGCGCATCGATATCGATAAAACACGGGCCTATTTGCCCTTTGACCAAGCGCAGGATTATTTCAACCGCGCTGCTGCTGCTGATGAAATTGAGGTGTTGGTCTATGACCCCGAAGACATCAGCCGGATTGTGGATGAATTACAACCCTTGACCGGACCGCGTGTCCAGTTTTGGACATGGCGCAACGCGTCAGGTTCCTATCTGCGTGCGCTGACGGTCGAAGATAACGTAATGCTGATCATCATGGGCATTTTGGTCACGATCGCCACATTAAACATCACATCTGGACTGATCATGTTGGTCAAAAACAAAGGCCGCGACATTGGCATTTTGCGCACCATGGGGCTGACGCAGGCCGCTGTGTTGCGGGTGTTTTTCCTGTGCGGTGCGTTTACCGGGATTATTGGGACAATATTGGGGGTTGTTTTGGGATGCCTCTTTGCCATCTATATTGATCCGATATTTTCATTGGTGAATTACCTGTCAGGCGGCGGCGTTTGGGATCCAGAGATACGCGGGATTTATGCGGTTCCGGCACAACTGAACGCGGGCGACGTCATTTTTTCTGTCTGCCTTTCATTGGGGCTCAGTTTTGGCGTGACCTATTTCCCTGCGCGCCGTGCTGCACGGCTGAACCCTGTCGAGGCATTACGATATGAATAATCCCATCTTACAACTGCGCGACATTTACAAAAGCTACAATGCAGGACGACCAAATGAGGTCAATGTATTGCAGGGTATCAATCTGGAACTTGCCGCAGGCGAGACCTGTGCATTGGTGGCCCCATCGGGTGCTGGAAAATCAACCTTGCTGCATATTGCAGGGCTGCTGGATGTGCCAGATCGTGGATCAATTTTACTAAACGGTGCTGAAATTGCCGCAAAAAATGATGCGCAGCGCACAACGCTGCGGCGGCGTGATATTGGATTTGTCTATCAATTTCACCACCTACTGCCAGAGTTTAACGCCATTGAAAACATTGTCCTGCCACAACTGGCAGACGGCAAAACGGATCGCGCTGCGCGCAAACGGGCAGGTGAATTGCTGGAAATGGTTGGCCTGTCGCATCGGGCAAACAACCGGCCATCACAGTTGTCCGGCGGCGAACAACAACGCGTCGCATTTTGCAGGGCATTGGCCAATAATCCACAAGTGCTGCTGGCAGACGAACCCACAGGTAATCTGGATCAAACCACATCAGATCATGTATTCGATGTATTGATGCAAGTTGTGCGTGACACGGGCCTAACCGCCTTAATTGCCACACATAACCCCGAAATGGTCAAACGCATGGACCGCTGTGTACAGTTGGCAAACCGGACGCTTGTGGCAATTTAACTAGCGTCGGTAATACCGCTGATACAATTCATGTGGATCTGCACCCATCAGGTATTTCAGCAATAATGTAATATTGCGCATCCCTTGCCGGCCCCAACCGTGTTTGCGATATTTGTCAGCGCCTGTGACCACGGCTGATCCCAACGGGCGCAAACGACCCTTAAGCCGCTTGGCCAAGGCCACGTCCTCCATCAGGGGGATATCGGGGTATCCGCCGACCTGTTGCAACAATGCCTTTGGCACTAACATCGCCTGATCCCCATAGGGCAGACCAAACAGCCGCGCGCGAATATTTGCCCATCCGGCCGTCCAGCGCGCCGCAAACCCGCCCTGATCAAAGGATAAATCAAAATATCCTGCATCCTGATGGGTCAAATGCTGCATGCACAGATCAACCCAATCATTGGGCAATCGTGTATCGCTATGCAAAATCAACAGCCAATCCCCCTGTGCTGCGTCAACTGCACGGCGAATTTGGCCCCCACGCGATGCAGGCCCAGTCAGCCAGACCGCGCCCAGATCATCAGCAATGCGCGCCGTGTCATCACACGAACCGCCGTCTGACAAAATTAATTCCCGCACGACACCTTGGTGTAATCCATCGTACAACGGCGCAAGCGTGGCCGCCAAATTCGCTGCGGAATTAAAAGTTGGGATAATTACAGATACGGGCGCTGTCATGGGTTTTCCTTGGGCCAAGGGATGCCTATATTCCACCCAAGGCGTATATCAGGTGGCATAAAACATGAATGACAGATCTGTAATCGAAATCCAAGGTCAGGATCGGATCAAGTTCCTACAAAACCTTGTGACAAATGACGTCTCGAAACTGGCCCACGGGCCGGTCTATGCGGCGATCCTAACACCACAGGGAAAATTTCTGGCTGATTTTATCTTGGTTGAGGTGGGTGAAACCGTGATGATGGATGTCCATCGCGACTTGGCCCCAGGCCTGTTGAAACGATTGAATATGTATCGTTTGCGTGCGGATGTTCAGCTGGCAATGTCAGACAATGTTGTATCGTGTGGACAAACCAATCCGCCACAGGGCGCCATAACCGATCCACGCCACGCTAAGATGGGGTGGCGATATTACGGCACAGATGACCTATCACAGCCGAACATCGACTGGGACGCGCTTAGAATTGATCTGGGCATACCCCAATTCCCGAACGATCTGGGACCAGACAGCTATATTTTGGAAATGGGATTTGAACGGCTAAACGGCGTTGATTTCAAAAAAGGCTGTTACGTCGGCCAAGAGGTAACAGCACGTATGAAACATAAAACCGAATTGAAAAAAGGCCTAGCGCGTTTCGAATTTGATGAAACCGCCCCAAGCACGGGCGAAATTGTGACACAAGACGGTAAAGTTGCAGGCCAAATCACAACGGCATCAGGGGCGCGCGCCTTGGGGTATTTGCGATATGATCGTGCGGGCAATATTTCCTGCGATGGTCGAACCATCCTAAAAACAGAGCCGCTGATTACATAACCAGCGGCTTATGTTTTTACCAAGTGTACGCACCTAGGCGCGTTCGGAATATTCCATGGTTTCGGTATTGACGACGATCATTTCATCTTGTGCGATGAACGGCGGCACCATGACCTTAACCCCGTTGTCCAAAATTGCCGGCTTAAAGCTGTTTGCAGCCGTTTGACCTTTGACAACTGGCTCAGTCTCGACAACCTGGCAGGTCACTTTCTGTGGAACAGTGGCGTTTAGGGCCTCTTCGTCATAGAATTCGACAACGATCGTCATGCCGTCTTGTAAAAATGGGCGACGGTCGCCTAGCAAATCTGCCGGTAATTCGATTTGTTCATAGGTGGTTGAATCCATGAACACCAACATACCATCGCTTTCATACAAGAATTGCTGGTCCTTTTGTTCCAAACGAACACGCTCGACTTTGTCAGCGCTGCGGAACCGTTCATTCAATTTGGAACCATTGCGCAAATTGCGCATTTCAACTTGGGCAAACGCGCCCCCTTTGCCAGGTTTAACGTGATCGACCTTGACCGCGGCCCATAGCCCGCCATCATGTTCCAAAACGTTGCCTGGACGAATTTCATTACCGTTGATTTTGGGCATTCCGAAAACCTAATCCTGATCATTGAATAGTGAGATATCGACCCTATATATTGGGTCAGGACACTTGGCAAGCCGCAGGTTGAAGGGCAGATAATCCGACGGTATGCAAAAATTGCATAAAAGCCATGCAAAATAAATCTACCCGAATCAGTTCTTTTCAGGCATAAGCACCTTCACGCCTAAAAGACAAGAACACAAAGGACGACGAGATGGCTGATTTCGTTGATGCGACAGCTTTTAATGCCGAACAAGGAAACCGCGCCCGCAAACTGTTTGCGGCTGTAGTTTTGGCGGCATTGGATGATGCAATCGCAGATGACAAAAAATATGGAAATGGACCCGAGCAGATCGCCCGCTGGGCACGATCCCGCGATGGACGCGAAGTTTTGTCCTGTGCAGGGATTGATCCCAACGAACGTGTTGTTTCAGGTCTAATGGAATTTGTATCCAAAGGGGTTCGCACCTCTGTTGCGCTATCGCGTGAAGAAAGCGAACGTCGCAATGCAGCAATGCAGGCAGAAGCGGCTTAAAATCCGAAACTCTGCTTCATAGAAAACAGCGCGGTTTTACCGCGCTTTTTTCTTTGGGGATCTTGGATTTAGTCGGCTTGCGATGCAAGCCCCTGCTGTGCCAGAATTGTTTGGATTTCACGACGAACCAATTGGCGCAGGTTTGCTGTAATGGCCTCACCGAAAGCGCCCGATAATTCTTCGTGAATGATGCCCGATATCATTTGGCGCAATACGGCCATTTCCTCGGGGCTAAGCGTATCAACAGGTTGTTCGTGGGCTGAATGCTGTGGGGGCGTGGGCGCCGTCGCATCGGCCACCTGTTCATGTGATAACGCCTGCGTGTTTGCCCCTGAAAATTCATCCTGCGTCACACCGTCAGGTTCCCACGCGCCATGTGTGCGCGACACGATATTTTCCAACATCGCAACCTTGGCGGTTAGCGATGTATCTGCAAAGGCTGATGCATCCAACCGCTGCTCTTGGGCCAAGATCAGCCGCGGTGTTGATGTTTCAATACTGCCGTTATCAACTTCGTCCAACACAAGACGCCTTAGCGCCTGAAGTGTGGTTTTTGATGTATCATTGTGCGACACGGTAAATCCCCCCAACACCCGCTCAGTCAGACATTTTTGCCTATTTGTTTAACGCCTTTAACACACGGTCCAATGCTTGGCCCTGTTTGCTGTGTTCACCTGGCGCATCTTTGACCAGATTATAGTATTCGGTCGGATCATATTTTTGAACGGGCAAATTCATCACATCCACGGTCAGCTGCCCCATAGCAGCCTTTAAACGATAGGCGGCAACCTGTTCATCCGCAATGGCCGCGATCAGCTGGGCCTTGGCGTCCAACAACTCTTGCTCGGCGTTTAAGACATCCAAGGTCGTGCGTGCGCCCAATGTGGCCTCTTCGCGGACCCCGTCAAAGGCGACCTGCGCGGCACGGATTTGCTGCTGTGTCGCTTCGCGACTAGACTGCGCAATATCTAGCAATGCATAGGCCGTCGCGGTCGATTGCTCGATCGCGTGACGGGTTACGTGCAATTGGGACCGACGCGCGGCCAAATTCGCTTTGGCTTGGCGGATCGCTGACGGAATTTGGCCACCAGTGGCAATTGCCCCGCGTGCCGTTACGCCAAATTCCCCATTGCGTAACAAAACATTTGCACTGGTATTGTCTTTCAAGCCATAGCTACCGTTTAGAGAAATCGTTGGCCCCTTGGCCGCTTCTGCCCGCGCGACGTTCAATTCTGCAACTTTCACTTCGTGCTGCAATTTGATCATATCTGGATTATTACGCAGCGCTATCGCTTGTGCGCTTGGCAGCGACTTGGGGTGTTTGGGCAATGCCGATGGACGATCTAACGCCCCCGGATTTGATCCAATCGCTTGTTTATATGACGCACGCGCCTGATCCAACGCCCCCTCTGCGGCGGCCAGTTGCGCAAGTGATGCTGCCAATCGTGCTTCGGCAAGGGCGACGTCCGTCTTGGACACTTCACCCACATCGAACCGATCCTGCGAGGCACGCAATTCCTGTTCGATGACACGCAGGTTATTTTTACTCAAAGCAACAATTTCGGTCTGTTTCCGAACATCCATATAGGCCTGCACAGCAGACAATAGCACCTGCTGTTCAACCGCGATCAACGTTTGGCGGGTTGCTAAAACTGTTTCTTTGGCAACGTCGATTGCCATTTTGCTGGCACCACCATCATAGAGCAATAACTCGGCAGACAGTCCGATCGATAAATTCGTTGACGCATCGCGTGTGATGGTATTGTCGGCCGCTGTGCTCATGCGAATTTGCCGCGTTGCACTTGCAGACCAGCCGACAATCGGCCGCAACGCTGAAAGGGCTTGTGCCACACCTTCGTCGGCGGCGCGCAAAACGGCCCGGTTTTGATCAAGCAATCCGGAATGATTATAGGCAGAGGTCATAGCACCGCGCAGGTTTTCACCCGCACCAGGCGTGCCAAATGCTGCCCCAATCATCATAACAACTGCAAAGACGTTCCGCTTGATTGATTTAGACACTCTAACCCCTACCCTGTACCTAATTGATCATCATAAATTATAGTGCAAATATGTGTTGTTTCTGGAACCCTGGCAAGACAGGCGCGCCGGCGTCAAAAACATTTCGCCAGTCAACTTTGCCATCTAGTTTATACCCCATCATCACACGACCAAAGGCGCCATCAGCAAACAATGCGATGATCCGGCCACCATTCTTTAATTGGTCGATGATTGTCTGTGGGATTTGATCAACCGCACCTTCGACAACGATGACATCATATGGCCCGTGCTCGGGCGCACCGGCATCCAAGGGGCCGTTTTGGCAAATCACATTGTCTGCACCAAACTCGGCCAATGCTTCTTGCGAATCTTGGCAACGTTCGCTGTTATCTTCTAGCGCGACGACCGCTTCGGCCAAGCGCGCAAGAACAGCCGCAGAATAGCCCAATCCGGATCCGATATCCAACACCAGTTCATTTTGCTGCACGTCCAAGGCGTCCAACATTTTGGCGAATGTGCGTGGCTCTAGGATTACGCGGCCTCTGTCTAGGGGCATGTTTTCACCCACATAGGCCGCCTCGCGCAGGTCGCGTGGAACGAAATTTTCGCGCGGCACCGATAGCATAGCATCGATGATCGGGAATTTGGTGACATCTGATGGCCGAATTTGTGTGTCTACCATCATTGTGCGGCGGGTCGCATAATCAGTCATGTGCAAAATTCTCTTTATTCTTGGCTGATCCT
>Ga0181554_1002119_pt1 | contig 17969 bp, 10 predicted proteins | sample 011ome_16_FD_145602 | JGI IMG/M metagenome (GOLD analysis project Ga0181554, IMG submission 145602) | Coastal salt marsh microbial communities from the Groves Creek Marsh, Skidaway Island, Georgia - 011503CT metaG (spades assembly) | ecosystem: Environmental > Aquatic > Marine > Intertidal zone... | reverse complement strand
ACGACTTGTGCATTTTATTTTGGCAGCGAAAAAGCCCAATTGATCGATCTAACAAAATCGTTATTTCAATGCAGTACAAAGAGTATACGATCGATGCGACGATGTGTGGTAACGTCGCGCGCATGCTCAATCATAACTGCGAACCTAACGTGACAACTCTTGAAGTCGCTGTCGTTCGGGACCCAGCTTTGTCCGGTGACGCAGCGAGGGTTCCAAAGTTGCCAAGAGTTGGATTCTTTGCCACGAGAGATATCGAAGCAAATGAGGAGCTTTGCATCGATTACAGTCCCGGTAGGCGTGGCGACGATTTGCAGGAGGTGATGGAATGCTTTTGCGGTTCGAGAAAGTGCAAGGGCTGGTTATTCTGAACGAAACGCGCGTAGATGATAATTTTGTTCTTTAGAAGCGTTTGTAAAACACGATAGCTCTGAACTTGAAATTTCCTTTGTTTTTCGCTGTGAGTTCGTGAAGCGCGCGGAAATTTATGTGCAACTTCTTACTTTAATTCTTATGGTTCTTGATTCCATCGGGCTTGCGCAAGTCCTTTTATTTCGCTGTTTATAAAGGTTTTTTTATTGTTGGGAATCGTATCTCGTCTTTTCACGGTATTCGCCATTTAACCAGTGCGCGCGCGCGCTGAATCAATATGGAACGTTCGCTTTACGATATTGGAACTGCTTCGCTTTTGCGCTCGCACGTCGCTACTACTACAATCGCTTCGTCTCAGGGACTTGTCTTTTATTTAGCCGTAACGGAAGCGTGTTCACTGCCAGAACTCGCTTTCCAGGACTGCGTGCAATACCCGCTTTCTACGTTCACTGTAGGGACCTACGATTCCGATTCCGATTCCGATCGATTTTTACGGTTCCGGGCCGAGTTTAGGGACCGAAATACATTCCGACTCCGATTCGCAGGTCTAATTTGAAACTACACCGGACGGGTTTACGACGGTGGAATCGCGCGTTCGAACGTTTCGATTAAAATATTTGCTTTGAAATTAAATTTTCTTACTGTCAAAATCCCTCGTCACAGCGGAGCGACGTTGTCGCTCGGCAATAAATTGAAAGTTGAATTTTTTTCTCTCACTCCCAGAAAGAGGTGCGTCCCCTTTCCAACCAACACCGTGCTAGTCAGTGCGACTGATCAAAACACGTTTACCTGTGCTTGCCCGTGTCCACGAAGAGGAGCTCCTTGTACGTGGCCATCGTCCACAGGTTCGCCGGGCACGCGGCCTCGACGTCGTCGACGACCTTGCGCACGTTCACCATCGTCTCGAGGCGAAGCACGCGGCAGAGCTTCGCCTGCTCGAACGCGTCCTCGGTCGCGTGGACCTTCGCGATCGCGGCGGCGCATTCCTTCGCGCCCTTCTCGAGGCCGGAGGCGTTGATGCCCGCGGCTTTCGCGGACGGGATCGCGTGCTGGTTGATCATGTCGATCATGCAGCCAACCTCCATCTCGACGGTGCCGACGTACAGCTCGAGAAGAATCTCGCGACGCGCGGCGCACTCCTCCGGGGTGAAGACGCCCATGCTGGAGAACATCTCGACGTTCTTCGGGTCGACGAACTTGTTGATCGCCTCGACGCCGGAGTCGATCCTCGTCACGCCCATCGCGTCCGCCTTCGCGGGCCATTCCGGATCGTAACCGTTGCCGTTGTACACAGCCTTGAAGTGCTTCTTGAGAAGTTCCTGCGCGACCGCGACCGCGCTCTCGCCCGCTTCGATCCTGTCCGAGATGTTGGAGAACATCTTCGCGACCATGGAGTCGAGGACGGTGTTCACGAGAGACACGTTCTGCGTGGAACCGACCGCGCGGAACTCGAACCTGTGCCCGCCGTACGGGAACGGAGACGTGCGGTTGCGGTCCTCCGCGGGGGCGTTGATCACCGGAAGCGAGTCCACGCCGAGCGGAATGGGGGTCACAGACGGCTTGTACTCGAACACGTTGCCGTTCATGAACTCCGTGAGGTACTCCGTCATCTGCGTGCCGAGGTACGTGGAGATGACCGACGGCGGCGCCTCCATCGCGCCGAGGCGGAAGTCGTTACCGGGGGACGCGATCGACAGACGCATGAGGTCGCCGTACGAGTCGACGCCCGCGACGAGCGCCGCCATGACGACGGGAAAGAGCTCCGGGTTGCCAGACTTCGCGGTGAGGTCCCCCGGGTTGAGGAGCTGCGCGCCGCACAGCGTGGAGATGGACCAGTTGTTGTGCTTGCCGGAGCCGTTCACGCCCGCGAACGGCTTCTCCTGGAGGAGGCACGCGAGGTCGTGCTTCGCGGCGACTTCTTCGCAAATCTGCATCACGACGAGGTTCTGGTCCGTCTGCGTGATCACGGAGCCAAACTCGGGGGCGAACTCGTACTGGTTCGGCGCGACCTCGCGGTGGCGCGTCTTGAGCGGGATGCCGAGCTTGTAGCACTGCGTCTGGATCTCCTTCATGCACGCCATGACCTTTCCGTGGACGTTGATGGGCGCCATGTAGTGGTCGCAGCCTTCCTGGCCGCGCGCCGGCATCTTGCCCAAGACCGTCCTGCCCGTGAACTGGAGGTCCATGCGGCGCTCGTACGCCTCGCGGGGGATGAAGAAGAGCTCCTGCTCGAGGCCGATGTTGTTCACCGCGCCGGCGACTTCGAAGCCCATGTGCTTGAAGAGACGCGCGGTCTGCTTGGACATCGCCTCGTGCGCGCGGTGAAGCGGCGTCTTCTCGTCGAGCGCCTTGCCCTCGTAGGACACGAAGCACGCGGGGATGAAGAGCGCGTCGTCGCGGAGGAACATCGGCGACGACGGATCGATGCACAGGTAACCGCCCGCGGTGTGCGTCGCGCGCATGCCGCCGTTCGGGTAAGAAGACCCGTCGGTCTCGCCGAAGAGGATGTGCTTGCCCTTGAGCTCGTACGTCGTCGTCCCGTCGCGGTTGAACTCGAGCATGGACATCTGGACCTGGCCGGTGTTACCGTGACGGAACGTCGACGCCATCGGCTGGAACCAGTGGCAGAAGTTCGTCACGCCCTTGGAGAGGCACCACGTGAGGACCGCTTTCGCGATTTTATCGGCGGTCGCGACGTCCTTCACCCACGACGGATCGTCGAGAACGGCCGCGGAGAGGCCTTGCTCCTTGAGGAACTTGTCCGCGATGGCGCCCTTGAAGACGTCTTCGCCGAAGCCGGCGGAGAGGTGAGGCTGTGAAAAGGAACGCCAGGAAACGGATGGATCGGTCAGCGCGGAGGAGGGGGGAACCGCGTGCGGGCGATTCGGACCGATCGACAATTGAGTATCTAATCTAGAAAGTGCATTCGCGATCGCGATTCGCGCGATCCGCGAGAGACCGCGGACGCGCGCGATGTTCATGGGCGCGATCGAACACTCACCGCGTCGACAGTCTGCCCCATGTTTGAGTGAGGTGTATGAAGTTGTGTGACGAAAGCGGTGGATATCCCGCGCCGTGAGAAGTGACGGAAAGCGCGTCGAATCGCTACAGGGTTTCTATCCCTGCTCTCCGCGAAGGGACGCGCGACTACTTCGAAAGGTCGGGATTGCGGCCCCGACCACGGATAACTCAGAAACGACGGTCTAATTTCACCCGAAAATAATCGAGAAAAAGCGCGGTTGGTCGTTACTAAAAGATCTTTCTCGATTATTTTCGGGTGAAATTAGACCGTCGTTTCTGAGTTATCCTTTTTTGATTTCGGACTGAATTTCTCGATTATTTTCGCGACCTCTGCTGCGCTTTACAGTCGCCTCTCTCGGCTGACGCTCACATAAATCTCCAAACGCTCTCCCGGTTCGTCTCGTCCGGCGCGCTGTGAACGTGCGTCGCGTCGCAGTACACCATCACCTCGTGCCCTGGTCGATACTCCGGCCGTCCGATCACTTCCACGGGGAGCTCCCCCGCGTCGAAGTCTTCCCATTGGATCACGGCGCCCTCCGCGTCGTCGCCGTCGGCGCGACGCAGCGGGTGCGACAGTTTGGCGGCGTGCGAGAACACGCCGACGCCGTCGAAGCCGTCGCTCGGGGGGAACCCGAGCATGACCGTGCGTCGATCTAAACCGGAGTCCTGGTGCCACGAGTGCCGCTCTTTTCTTCGCCCCGTCCCGGTGATGTCGATCAACGACCCGTGCGACTCCGTCCCGCAGAGACCGCCGAGCGCGAGGATGAACGCCTCGCCGGTGACGCCGCGGACGCCGTTCGATTCGAACACCTTCGTCAGCGCCGCGTACCCGCTCTTCGACCGCTTCCAGTTCACCATGACCGAGCACCCTAGCGACGATATCGCCGTGTTTATTTTATCGCTCTTGCTCGGGTCCGGAACGAACATGTCCTCGCGCATCGCCGCTCGAATCGCCGTTCGAAACGCCGCGGACGCGTTGAACGTCTCGCCCAACCCGCTCCCCGGGAAGAGTTCGTCCAGGCCGTAGAACGTCACGTGCTCTTCCACGCGCGAGGACCCGGCGCGTCGGAGGTCGTCCGGGACTTCGTACACCTCGACGTCGTCCCACGCGCGGTAGGATAATACCGAGGTGGACGACGACGACGACGAAGACGGCTGCGCCGGCGACGAAGTTTCGTTCGTCGGTTTCCGATCGCGCGTCCCTGCGAGCGTGAACGATGGTTGTTGGATAAGAGCGGCGTCGACGTCGGCGCGACGCGCGGTATCGTTCGAGGAGACGGAGACGGAGGAAAGAGGGCGACGCCGCGCACCCGTCGCGAACGGATCGGTCGCGGAGGACGATCCCGCGCCGCCGAAGGGACTCGCGGAGCCGGACGTCTTCGTCGTCGCGCTCCCGAACGCGCTACCTCCAGCGGGGGGGATCTCGCCGCCCCCGAACGGGCTCGCGCCGCACCGCGTCGGACACGAGGTCCATCGCGGACGACGCGCTCGTCGCGTCGAAGAAGCGACGAGCGCGACGGACGTCGCCGCGGTCGCCATCGCGCCGCGAGAAGTGCGTCCGGGTGCCAACGAAAAGACATTTATCTTGGCAGACGGAGCCGACGCCGTTCGCTCCCACTCCTTCGCGCGCGCGTCGGACCGGCGCGTCCATCCCCGGGCCGCGTCGAGGTCGGGAAGAGACCGTCGCGTCGCGCGCCCGCGCTCCCGCGAGGGGGCTGCGACGCCGCGAAGCGTCCTCGGGAGCTTCCAACGCGACAGCGCGAAGCGCGTCGACGATGGCGAGCGCGGTCTCGTCGCCCGCCCGTGTCGCGACCAACCCGTCGCGTCTCCTCTCTCTCCGCGTCGCTCGCGCGGCCGCCGCGGCGGACACCGCGTCGCGGCAACGCCGTCTCGCGGGACGTGAGGTCTCGAGTTCCGGTCGACGTCGCGCGTCCGCGTGGAGCGCGTCGAGAGCGAACGACGACGACGACGACGACGACGACGACGACATCTCTCGGAGGTGCCGTTCGCGAACGAACGCTGCGGCGGCGACGGCGACCGCGACGGCCCGCGACGACGACGACGCTCCGAACGCGTTGGCGTCCAAAGTCGTGCGCGTCATGCGCGAGCACGATATCGTTCGACGCGGGGACGTCGTCGTCGCGTGCGTCAGCGGCGGCCCGGACTCGGTCGCGCTGTTACACCTCCTTCGCGAGCTGAGCGACGAGTGGAACCTCGCCGTGCACGTGTTACACTGCAACCACGGCAAGCGGTCCGCGTCCGAGGAGGAGGAGACGTTCGTCGTGGAGATGTGCGAACGTTTAGGCGTCGACGTGCACGTGAGGAGACCGGAGGCGCCGTGGGGGAGCTCGCACTTCCAAGAGCGCGCGCGCGAGTGGCGAAGGAAAGAAGCGAGGGCGCTCGCGCGCGACGTCGACGCGCGCGTGATCCTGCAAGCCCACCACTGGGACGACCAGGTCGAGACGATCCTGCTCAAGATCCTCCGCGGGTGCCACCTTTCGAACATCAAAGGCATGATGTACGTGAACGGCGACGTCGGAAGGCCTCTATTAGACTGCAGAAAGGACGAGCTCGTGCGGTACTTGCGCGCTCGCGGCGTCGACTCCCGCGTCGACGAGAGCAACGACGACGCGACGTTCTCGAGGAACAAAATACGCCACGAGCTCGTGCCGCTGCTGCGGGAGCTCACGACGCAGCAGACGAACGGCACGGACACGTTAGACGCGCGTCTGAAAGCGATGACGCGACAGAGCACGCAGCTGCGAGCGTCGTTAGACGACCGCCCGAAATGCTTCGTCGGAAGCGAAAACGTCTTCGGGGCCGCGGTGAACGACGCGGAGATCGACGTCGACGCGTGGCTTCGCCTCGACGAGATGGCGCGCGAGGATCAGCTCCGCGAGCACGTCGAAGCGACTGCGGGAATACGCCTGGGGTCCGCGAAGCTCGAGATGCTGTCGAACTTCCTGAGCGGCGGCGAGAAGCGCGGCGCGCGGGAGCGGAGGCTCGGCAAGGAACACGTGTTCGTTCGCGTCGGCGCGCGCGCGTGGACCGAGCGGCGCCGCGCCGACGCGGAGTCATTCGACGACGTGGTGGTGACGCGCGCGTGCGAGGGCGTCGATATCACGCACCCGAGGCGGTGGACCGTGACCGCGTCCTGGGAGAACGGCGCGCGCGACGAGGACGACGGCGGCGGCGGCGGCGGCGGCGCGCTCCTGAGCGACGTCCCGGAGGCGTGCGCGTTTGAAATCCGAACGCGCGAGCGGGGGGACACGTTTCGAGATGATCGCGAAGAGAAGCTCTTGAAGGACTGGATGCGCGATCGCAAGTATCCGTCGCACTTGCGCGATCGAACCCCGCTCGTGTGCGTGGGGAAGGACGTGTTAGCGGTGTACGGCGTCGCCGTCGGCGCGAACCACGCGCGGTTTCTCCCCGGCGGCGGCGGCGGCGGCGGCGGCGGGAACGTCTTGCGCGTCGTCGTCGACCGCGCGTGAGTGAAGCGTCGTTCGTTCTTATACACGTACATCTACATCCCGCGCGGCGCGTTTAATCTATGAGGTCCCACATCTTGTTCACGAGTTCGAACTCGGTCATCTCGTCCGGCGCGAAATCGAACGGCTTCACCTCGCCCGCGCCGTTCACGCGGCCTTTGATTCGATCTGGTCTGTCGTACGCCCACGAGATCTTCGATATGTGCGCGTACAGCGACAGCTCGTGCTTCAACCGGGGCACGCCTTCATCTTCCATGTCCGTGAGCTCTTGCTTCTTCATCTTGAGCTTCGCCGCCTCCGCTTTGAGCTCCGCTTGCGAGTTCTCGAGCGCCATCGCTTCGTGTTCCATGTGCGTGAGGTATTCCTCCGCCGCGCGCTTCTCCGACTCCGCCTGCGCGAGCCGCTTCTTGTGCTCCTCCTCCGACTCCGTCGGCGTCGCCGCTTTCTCCGCTTCCTTCACTTTTTGCACCATCTCCTTGATCACGTCCTGCATGTGCACCTCGCGCCTCTCGCACAGCTCGCGAACCTCCGCGAACTGCTCGTTCAGCTGCCGAGCCTTCATCGTGTCCTCGTCCGTGGCGTATATCCGCCGCATCTCCTCGATGAGCTCGTGGCACTCCGCGAACGGGCCATCCCCGTACGGGGCGCTCTCCCCGACCGCCATGATGAGAGAGACGCGCGTAAACCCTCGCTCGTCCGTGTGCGTGCGCGCGCGCGGGAGGGGAGTGGCGCCCCCGCGGCGGGCGCGAGACGCTTCTTTTTTCAAACCTTCGAACGGAAATCTGGCGGTCGACCGCGGAAGCGCGCGAACCAGTGCTTCTTCCTTCCCCTTTTTCTCGGCAGGCCGCGGGGGTCCCGCGGCAGTCCACGACGCACGACGCGCGCGCTCTGGACGACGAAACGCGCCGCGTTCGTTCCGCTTTACACGTTAAAAGGTGAGACGCGCGCTTCGAGCGACGCCGCGCGTCGCGATACGCGGCGCGGGGCTCGGTCAACGCGTCCCGAAACGTCCCGGGACGAATCTGAGATTTCTCCGCGACGCGAACGCGTCTGACCCCCGACACCCGTCCCCGTCCTCCGTCTACCCCTCCCCAGAGCGCACAAACCGCCGCCGTCGCCCGTGTCGCGCATATCGAGCGAGATGGCCGCCACCGGAAGAGTCAACGTCTTCTCCCGCGTCCGACCCGGGGTCGCGCGCGAGGATGGCGACGCGCACTGCGTGTCCATGAACCAAGACACGAACCGATGCGTCGTGCGCCTTCAAGACGGCGACGCCGTCGAGCGCGTCCTCGCGGGAGGCAGCGCGCAGGTCAAGACGATCGAAAAGGAGTACACCTTCGACGGCGTGTTCGACCCGGAGAGCACGCAGAAGGACGTGTACGAGGAAGTCGGGAAGCCGGTCCTGAAGGACGTCTTGATGGGGTACAACGGGAGCATCCTCGCGTACGGACAAACCGGCGCGGGGAAGACGCACTCGCTGTTAAACTCCGGGATGGGGATCGACGGCAAGGCGGACCCGAAACAGGCGGGGTTGCTTCCGCGCTTAGTCGCCGCGCTGTTCGTGCACATCGGCGCGGACGTCGCGCACGTGTACTCCGTGGAGGCGTCGATGTTGCAAATTTACAACGAAAACATCGACTGCTTACTCGGCGCGGATCGCGAACGCGCGCAAGGTTTACAAGTCACCGGCAAGAGCGAAGTCCGAGGGTTAACCTGGATGCCGTGTAAGACCCCGACGGACTTACTTCAGTGCTTCCAGAAAGGCAGGAACAACCTCGTGTACGCGGAGACGAAGATGAACAAAGCGTCCTCGCGCTCTCACGCAGTGTTCCAGATCAAGGTGGCGAAGAGGCCGCGCGCGAGCGACGCCGCCGCCGCGAAGAAGGGCGCGAAGAAGGTCGAGATGAAAGCCGTGTTCGGTAAGCTCACCGTGGTCGACCTCGCGGGCTCGGAGCGCATCAAGAAATCCGGCGTCGTCGGGCAGCAGTTACGCGAGGCGACGAACATCAACTCGTCGTTGCTCGCGTTCGGCAACATCGTCCAAGCGCTCGCGGAGAAGAAGAATTTTATCCCGTACCGCGACTCGAAACTCACGAGAATTCTGGAAGACTCCGTGGGGGGCAACTGCAAGACGAGCCTTCTCGTGTGCTGCTCGCCGTCCGCCGAGAGCGCGGACGAGACCGTGAGCACGTTGGAGTTTGCGTCCAGGGCGGCGCGCATTGAGATCACCGCGACGATCAACGAGGGCGTCGTCTCCGTGGACGCCGCGTCTTTAGTCGCAGACCTCGCCGGGGACGGATTAGACATCGCGCTGAAGGAGAAGCAGACGCAGATGAACGCGCTGGAGTGTAAGCTCAAGAAAGCGGCCACGGACGCGCAGGATAAGCAGAAAGCGGAAGCCGCGAAAGCGACCGAGGCGAAGACGCAGATGGACGAGTGGAAGAAAAAAGCCGAGGAGGCGGCGAAGAAGATCACTTCGCTGGAACACGCGGTGAAGGAGGCGGCGGAAGCGAAAGAAGCGAAAGCCGCGGTCGCAAGGGCAGAGGCGACCGTCGCGGAACTCCGAGCGACGCTCGCGAAGGAGCGCGCGGAAGCGGCGAAGAGCGCGGACGCGATGGCGTCTGACTTGAAGCAGCAAGTCTACGCGACGCGAAAGATGTTGGAAGAGAGTAACGCGCGCGTGCTATCGCTCGAAACTCGGACGCAAGAGGCGGACGAGCTCGTGGAGGAGCTCGGGCGGCAGCTCGAGGCGAGCGCGGGGGCGCTGTCCAAAGCCGCGCACGAGGCGTCCATCGCCGCGGAGAAGGCGAGCAAAGAGAAGGCGCACGCGTTGCTTCTCGCGGAGGAGGAGGCGGTTAGACGGTGCAACGCCGCCGCCGCCGCCGCCGCGGAGGCGGCGCGCGAGGAAACGAGGGAGCAGCTCGTCGCGGAGTGGTCGAAGAAGCTCGCAGACGCGACGACGTTTGCCGCGGACGAGATGCAGGCCGTGAAGGAGTCGTTAGAGGCGGAGATGCACGACGTGAAGAGGGCGCTCGAAGCGGACGTCGCGGAGCGCGACGCGCGCGTCGCGGCGAGAGACGCCGACGTCGCGTCGCTGACGCGGGCGGCGAGCGAACAGACCACGCGCGTCGCTGCGCTCGAGGAGGAGGCGATGAGCTTGCACGCGGAGATTCAGAACGCGCGCGCGGACGTCGTCGCGCAGAGGGAGGCTGCCGCCGAGGAATCGAAGCGGATGGATGCCGCGCACGCGGCTGCGGTGCGCGTGCTCAACGAGCGACGAAGAGAGGAAGCCGCCGCCGCGGAGACGCGCGCGCGCGAGATGGAGGCGTCGCACGAGAACGAGAAGCGAGCGCTGGAGGCGCGATCGGAGCTCAAGGGTAAGCGCTTGTCGTGGGCGTTCAGCGCGTCCAGGGCGATCATGAACGAGACGAACGAAGCGCTGAAGACGGAGCACGATGAGATGAAGAGAAAGTTTGACAACCGCGAGAGCCGCGACGACGACTTGAGGGTCATCTCGAGCCTGAAACAAGAGGTCACGATCCTCCAGTCCATGTGCGTGAGGTTAGAGTCGAACGCGAAGCAGATGTCGCTGCAGTTGGATAACCGGAACACGAACGACTACGTGTTCGGTTCCGCGTCGAAAGCGGGTCGGCCGCGGACGGTGACGGGCGAGCGCGCCGGGTATCTGTACAAGCCCGTGTCGCCGCCCGGGGAGACGCGCCCGCACACGGTGAACCCGCACGCGCCCGCGGGTCACAGGAAGCTCGTCGGGTCCGCGTCCGCGTCCGTGAAGAAGAGGAGAGGCGAGCGCGGCGCGGCGTTCGGGGAGTCCCCTCTCGCGTCGCAGACCGTCCCCGCGATGGGAACGGGCGGCGGCGGGAACCGCAAGCTCGACTCGGCGGCGAGCTTGATGCGGCGGCGGTTTCCTTACGTGGCGGCGATCGCGAAGTCCGAGCAGAGCAGCGCGACGACGCCGCCGATCGTCAAGTCGAGCGTGAGTTTTCACCCGCGCGATACGTTAGGCGTGAAGGTGAAGACCGCGTGGATGCGCGAGAGCGATTTCGGCGCGGAAGGGCCGCCGCAGAACACGCGGTATCAGTTTTCGAGGCTCAACGCGCCGCTTCCGCGCGGGTTGCGATGAGCGGGCGGAAAGGGGGAGGGGACGAAGGGTAAATAAACAGGGGATGGATGTACTTAATCGTGTCGTATCATCATCTCGCGCTATTCGAGCATTTCGTCCTCGATCTCGAGCTCGTTCTCCCCCGCCGCGGTCCCCTTCTCCCAGTCCTTCATCTTGTTCCGACCCATCAGGTACCCGTCCGAGAGGACGTCCCAGCCGCCCTCCGCCTCCGCCTTCTTCTGCCCCGCCGTCTTCTTGAGTATCTCCGCCTCCATCTCGATCTCGTCGTCCGTCCTCGCCTTCGTGCGCTTCGTGAGCTCCGCCATGAACCCTTTACTCGACAGCAACGTCGTCTTCTTCTTCTTCTTATCCCTCGACGCGTCCGCCTCCGCGGCGTCTCTTTGCGCTTTGCTCACCGCGTTGAACAGCCGCACGACGCCCCTCGTCGCCGTCTGAATCAACCGCCGCTCGAGCTGGTCGCTCGCCGGGTCCGCGACGCCCTTCTTCGGGACGACGTGCCCGCGCTCGCGGAGCTCGAGCTTACGAGACTTCTCCGCGTTCCTCGCGCGCTTCTCGCGTCTCGCCTCCGCCTCGACGCGACGCTGCTTCTTCGTCTTCGGCAAGACCTCCGCCTCTCGCGACGGGTCGTCGCCGACGAGGTTCGCGAACGCTTTCGCGAAGCCGAAGCCGCCGCCGCCGCCTGCTCTGGACGCCGCCGCCGCGGCCGCGCGCGCGGCGTCGTCGTATTCCTCCTGGCGCGAGTCCTCGGAGTCGCTCCCGGCGGCTTCGCCGGCGTCGTCGCCGTCGAAGTCGTCGTCCATCGCGCCGTCGGAATCCTCCGCGTCGTCGTCCTCCTCCTCCTCCTCCCCCTCGTCCTCGTCGTCGTCGTCGTCTAGGTCTACGTCGTCGCCCTCGAACGCTTCGTCGTCGAGGTCGTCCGCGCTCGCGTCGTCGTCGTCGTCGTCGTCGTCGTCGTCGTCGTCGCTCGCGTCGTCTTCGCCGAGCGCTTCCTCGGAGTCGGAGCCGTCCCCGGAGTTGGATTCTTCCGCGCCGCCGCCGGCCTCGTCCTCGTCGTCGTCATCGCCTGAGGATCCGTCCTCGGACTCGGACTCCGACGCGGGCTCCGGGGAAGGTTCGCGCTTCGCCGCCTTCGCGCTGGGCTTCTTCCCCGCCGCTGGCTTGCGCTTCCCGAGCGCGCCCATCTCGACTCGACGACCTCGCGCCGCTGAGAGTGCCGCGGGACGAGGCGGGGGGGGGGTCTGGTTTTCTTCAGCCGCCGACTTTCAGCCGGTGAACTCGAGCTGAGTGTCGAGTGCCGATGAAGATACGGAGCGCTATCCAAAGATCGCGCGCGCGCGCGCGCACGGTCGCACCGCCGCTTCCCTAGGCTTCCGGGAACCCATCTGCCGTCGCATCCTCCGTCGCTTCATCGCGCGAAGTCGTCCGTCCCCGCGCGTCGTCGCTCGATCCTCCGCGGCCGCCCCGCGCGCGCGTCGACGCGTCGTCCGTCGATCGTTCTGTCCCGTTCGCGAAAACGAACGAGATGGGAGGAGGCAAGGGCTACGGCGGCAAGAACCGCGCGCCGTGGCGGTTCCAAGGCCGCGCGCTGTACCAGCTCTGCCTCATCAAGTCCTCGGACGCGCGAAAGCACGTCCCCGACGACTTGAAACTCGTCGAGGCGTTCGGGTACACCCTCGGCGGCGTCTACCTCGCGCGGTACGACGACTCCCCCGCGGGGACGTTCGACGAGCTCGTCGCGTTGGGCGGTTTGGTTTGGAACCCGCCGACGTCGTGCGCGTGGGCGGCGAAGGTGTTCGTGAACGACCACACCGCGCGCGCGCACGGCGTGAAGACGTGCGGGCTCCCGTCCGCGTTCGCGTCGTTCAAGGAGACGACGGCGGAGAAGACGCGGGGACGCGACGGCGGCGCGGGCGCGGGCGTCGACGCGCGCGGTTGGTGGAAGAACGACAGACCGACGAAGAAACGATGGGGGCGGGTTCCGTTCCTCGCGCGCCGCGAGAAACGCGTCGCGGAGCGCGTGAAGCTCGTGGACGACGCGGGAGGCGAGCTGTGCTCGCTCGCGTTGCCCGCGGCGGCGCCGAAACTCGCGGGGCCGAGGATAAACATGTTTTTGCCGTCGTTCAGCGGCCGCACGCCGTCGTGCCCGGACCTTCTGAAGTACTCGCTGTGCTTGAGAGCGAACGTGCGTCTGAGCGACTGGATCCGCGTCGGTGATGTTGTCGCGGTCGAGGACGACGACGCGGCGAGCGACGCGGAGGTGAGCGAGAAGCGCGAGGAGAAGGCGGGGACCGGAGAGGGAGGACCCGGCGGGTTTTGGGCGCCGAGCGGAGAGAGACGATTCCCGCCGCAGCTCGCGCTCGCTTCCGTGTCGCTGTCGGACGTCCCCGCGACCGCGGCCGCGGCGACGACGATTGAGGAGGATGAGAAGGGCGCGGCGTCGAAGTCGAAGTCGAAGACGGCGGCGCCGGGGAAAAGTGTCGCGGGGGACGAGACGCTCGCGGCGATATTAGGCGGAAAGCCGTTGTTGTGCATCGCGTTCGACGACATGACGATGGACGTCGGTCACCCGGTGAAAGTGTAGTCGCGCCGCGCATCTATTATCACTCATAGTAGTAATAAGTTACGAAAGTTGTAAGTTGTTTTTCATTACCCAAACCCAAATAAATGTGATGATCGACCGCTACAGGTACTTCTTCGGCGTGCTGCCTAGGCTCCTTCGGACGCTCCGCCTGTGCCCGAGCTTCCTCTCCACTTCCTTCTTGTCGATGTTCGCTTGCTTCATCTGCGCCATTTGCTCTATGCAGCTCGTCGCGAAGTACGCGACGAATATGGTGATCAGATACCCCCACATCGTGCTGAGAGATAACCCCCCCTTCGCGGCGGCCGTTTTCTTTTTCCCGTTCATCTTCCCGATAGCCTTCGCGGCGCCGTCGTTGAGGAAATCCCTGACCCCCCACCCCGGCGGGAACGCGCTCGCGATCGTGCCTATGATGTACGTCCTCGGTCCGGTGCTAAACACCGTGGACATCACCGCGGCTTGCATCGGTGCCTTCACGAGCCCTTTGCCGATGAGCACCGCGCCGAGGAACGACCAGAACGGCATCATGAACGTCCCGCAGCAGATCCCGCATAAATCAAACGCGGCGTTCGGCCAGGACGACATCGCGACTAACCCCCAAAACCCGTGCGTTTTCATGAACGAAATCATCCACACCTTACAGTCGTGTATCTTCCGCTGCATCCGCGTCATCTCGCCCACGTCCTCGTTCTCGAGGTCGTATAAATCGTCGTTCTCCTTCCCCGCGGTCGCGGCGAGGTAACTTATCCAGTAGGGCGGGATCTCCCCGATCGCGGTCCCCGCGCCCCAGGTCACCGCCGCGGGGAGCACAGCCAACCACACGTTCATCCACGTGTCATCTTTCGATACATTATCGCACTCAAACAAATCCTCGCCGCCCATCGTGAACCACATGTTATTCCGCGTGTCGAACCCGACGCCGTCGCACGCCTCGGCGCTTCGGCACACCTTCAGGATGTGCGGGAACAAAAACAACAACCCGCTGTGCATCCCCGTCCCGAGCCCGATGCTGGATAACACGCCGAGGCCCAACCACCACACGACGAACTCGGTCGTTATGCGCGCGTCCGTGATGAACGGCGTGTGCGGGCCGGTTATCGAAGCCGCGAGGGAGACGAGGACGACGAGAAGCAGGAGCGGGTAGAGCGCGAGGAAACGATGTCGATGCAGCCAGCGCAGCGCGCCGCGGACGCCGTCGACGCACACGCGCGCGAACAGGGCGAGGACTCTGATCGGCCGCCGCGCGAACGTGATCTTCTGTCGGTCTCGCGCGAGATCGCGCTCCATCTCCGCGCGGTCCTTCTCTATCGTCACCGGGGTCTGCGCGGAGGCGAGGAACGACGCCGGCGGGGGGAGGCGGAGGGGAAGGAAGGAACGATGTCAGCGCGGGATCAGGGCGGGATCAGGGCGGGATCGCGACGACGGCGCGGAGCGCCGGAAGCGCACCTTGACCGTGAGCGGCATGACGCGCGAAGGTAGAAGCGACGACGCGGCGACGCGGCGCGCGCGCTTCTGGCCCGGCGACCGCGGACGTCGCGGCTTCGAAACCTTACACAGCTCACAGTTGTCGAAACGTCGGAACTCGTGACGGCTGCTGTGCGCGTCGATCTCGTCCGCCGGGGGCGCTCCGCCGCCGTCGCCCTCACTTTCGACCGCGCTTCGAACGTCCGCGACGATCGATTCGATCATGTCGTCCCCGCTCCTCCCTCTCGTCGTCTTGAGCGCGCCGACGCTGCTCATCGCCGCCGCGTCCATCTCACTGCACCAGTTCAAGGTGTTCTTCGTCGCGTTCGTGAACCTCGCCGCGCGGAGGCAAGGCAGCGCGGCGTGGAAGCTGATCCAGCCGACGCTGAGCAACGTCGCGAGCGCGATGGAGGGGACGCTGGGAACGGCCGCGGGGTTTCATCCGAACGTCACGCACGTGATGCTCGTCGCGACGATGCTCGCGGTGATCGTCGGCGCAGAGCGCGTCCGCGGGGCGGTGCTGGAAAAGAGGCGGTGATGATGATGAAGGAAGATTCGCGGACGACGAAGAGCGGGTGGCGAACGACGGCGTCGGCGTCCTTCGTTCGCGAGAGTCTAGCTAGTCTAGCTGCGAGACGACGTCCGCGCGCGCGTGCGACGAACGAAACGAAAACGATCTCCTAGGGTACGGGTATCATATCGTCGAGCGTGCGCGCGACGCGGCTACGTCTACTACGTTTTACTAACCACGATGCGACGGCCGCCGAGCGGCGGACGCGACGGCGCGCCTCCCGACCCCGGCTGCCGCCGCGCCCCGATCGGCGGCGGCGCGGGCGGCGGCGCCGGGATCAACGCGCGCGCCGGCGCCGCCGCCGGCGGCTCCGGCGACGCCACGCCATCACGCGTACGCGCTGACGTGTCATCGCCACCATCACGCATACGCGCTGACGCGTCATCGCCACCGCCGCCGCCGCCCACGTCGGCGTGGAGCGTCTTCGCGAGCGACCGCAGCTTCCCGACGCGTCCGAGCTTCTTCGCGCCGTCGGACGGCGCGGCGGCGAGCATCTTCTCCACCTTGGCCACGTGCGCTGCGCGTTCCCTCTCGTTCTCCAACACCCCTCGCAGCTTCGCGCCGTAATTCCTCAGCTCCGTCACGTCCGGCGGCGGCGCCCGCACGCGCCGCCCGATCTCCGCCTCCTCTTCTAAGCACCGCCGCAGATACTCCACGTCGTCGAGCAACGCGGCGCGCTCCTCGATGAGAAGCTCCCGCAGCGGCGCGGCGACGGCGTCGACGTCGAAGATCGTGACGCGGTCCGCGCCGACCCGCGCCACCGCCGCCGCCGGGTCCGAGATGACGCTCGAGCTCCCGTCGCTCTCCGGCGCGCCCGCGCCGCTCGTGTGGCTGCCCGCGCTCGATGGGGGGCGCGAGGAGTGGCACCGCGACGCCGGTCGAGACGGCGGCGTCCGCGGCGTCCCCGCGCGGATCGACAAGGCGTCCGCGCCGCCGACGACGTACTCGAGCATCGCGCGCTCCTTCGCGGTGGCGACGAGCAGCTTCTCCGTCCTCGCGTCCATCGCGGGGCCCAACGCGTCGCCGAGGAGGGAATCCACCCCGGCGCCGCGCGGCGGCGGCTTCGGCGGGTCGACGACGCGCGTCGGATCGTCGACGCCGCCGCCGCCGATGTCCGCCCAGTTGATCTCCCGCTCCGGCTCCTCCGTCTCCTGCCGCGCGGCGAGCGATCTCGGACGCCCCGACGGCGGCCGTCCCGAGCCCTCCGCGAGGTCCCCGCTCGCGGTCCTCCGTATGCTCTTCACGAGCAGCCTCAGCTCGCCCTCCACGAGCGCCCTCGCGGGGTTCTCGTACAGCCGTCGCGCGACCGCGCCGTCGTCGACGTCGCGCCGCACCTCGCCCACGATCGTCGCGAGCGCGCTCGCCTCCTCCATCAGCTGCGCGTTGTCGTCCACGGCGGCGGTCCCGAGCGCGCGCTTGACCTCGTCCACCTCCGCGGGCGCGACGTTGACGCGTACGATGTCCCACAGCAGCGTCTTCACCTGCCTCAGCTCGTCCGCGGGGACCGCGGTGGACGGCGCGTCCAAGGCGTCGAGGCTGTCGAGGACGCCCATCGATCAGATCTTATTTCAGCCCAACAGGGGACGACGACGCCGGGTCGCCCCCCTCCCCGCGACGCGGGACGTCGACGCGCGCCGTCGCGCGCGCTCCTTCGCGCGCGCCGCGGCCCCCGCGCGAAGGGAGCGCGCGACCGCGGGTGCGCGGTCGCCGCGCGGGACGCGTGTGGACCTTCGGCGCTCTCCGTTCAAACGATCTATTTCCGCTTCATCTCCGCGAGTAGCACGCAGTCAACACGCGCGCGTTGACGCTGATCGGAAAGCGAGCGACGGTCACACGCGCGCGCGCGTAGACCCGCGTCGCGACTCCTCGCGGCCATGGCGACGTCGATCGTGAGCCTCGTGGACATCCTCCACGCCGCGGTCTCGCGCGGGGACGCCGACAGGGTCCGGTCGCTCCTCGAGAACGGTGCGCCCGTGAACGCGCGATTGCGACACCGCACGACGTGCCTGCACTGGGCCGCGTCGGAGGACGCGCACGAGATCGTGGAGACGCTCTGCCGCGCCGGCGCTGACGTGAACGCGACCGCGGTGGACGGGTGCACGCCGCTGCATTACGCCGCGAGAGAAGACGCGGCGAGGGCGGTGAGAGCGCTGCTCAGGCACGGCGCGGATCGAACCGTCGTGAACGACGACGGACGTCGCGCGAGCGAGGAGATCTACGACGAGACCGACGGCGGCGAGGGCGCGGAGTGCTCACGGCTGCTCTCATCGGACGGCGGGGTCGACGTGGTGCGGCGCGCGAGCTCGGTGGGGGGCGCGGCGGACGGCGCGGACGCGG
>Ga0181554_1002108_pt1 | contig 18013 bp, 22 predicted proteins | sample 011ome_16_FD_145602 | JGI IMG/M metagenome (GOLD analysis project Ga0181554, IMG submission 145602) | Coastal salt marsh microbial communities from the Groves Creek Marsh, Skidaway Island, Georgia - 011503CT metaG (spades assembly) | ecosystem: Environmental > Aquatic > Marine > Intertidal zone... | reverse complement strand
AAGGTACGCATAATGACGCGGCGTCAACTTGATGCCCTCGGGCGGCACTACATCTACAAACGGGTTATGCGAAGGCGGAGCATGCTCGTGCACAGCAGCAACCACTTCCTCATAGGCATGCGCCCCGGTGATTTTCAGCACAGCGGGGTGACGTGCGCGAATCTCCTCTTCACGCGCCCCAAGACAACCGGTCACGATCACCTTGCCATTTTCCTTGAGCGCCTCGCCGATTGCGTTAAGAGACTCCTCGACGGCATCATCAATGAATCCGCAGGTATTGACGACCACCAGATCAGAATCCTGGTAAGTTGGCACCAACTCATACCCCTCCGCGCGTAGCTTGGTCAGGATTCGCTCGCTATCTACCAGCGCCTTGGGGCAGCCGAGACTGATAAAGCCGATGCGGGGTGAACTCATGATTTCATGCCCTTAAAAAAAGTGGTCGGCCATTCTAGCCGAAGCGCGAAGTCTCTGACTTATGGACTATCCGCCAGAAAAATAGCGCGACGCGGGGCTGGCAATCCTTCGATTGTGAGATTCGGATCACTAGGATCGAGAAAATCCCGCAAAGACTGGAATTGCATCCAACCGGTCGACCGCTGCTCCTCTATGGTTGTTTTGCTGACATCGACCAAGCGGATATTTTTGTACCCGCAGCGTTTCAGCCAGCCCTCCAACATCAGCACCGAGGGAATGAACCAAACATTCCGCATCTGCGCGTAACGGTCCTCCGGCACCAGCAAGTCCCCTGCCCCACCCTCAATCACCAAAGTTTCCAGTACCAGTTCGCCCCCCTGACGCAGGCAGGCTTTGAGTTCCAGCAGATGATCAAGCGGCGATCTGCGATGATAAAGCACCCCCATAGAAAACACGGTATCGAAAACCCTGAGATTCGGCGGCACATCATCAATCCCCACCGGCAACACATGCACCGGATAGACACCGGCAAAATGACGCACAGCAAGAAACTGCGCCACACTGAGAAGAGTAGGGTCGATGCCAATCACCCCTTTTGCACCGGCCCCAGCCATCCGCCAAGCGTGATAACCACTACCACAACCCACATCCAGAACCAGGCGGCCACGAAGCGGGCTAATCCGGTCAGCCAACCGCTCCCATTTCCAGTCGGAACGCCATTCAGTGTCGATGCGAACCCCGAAAATTTGATAAGGCCCTTTGCGCCAAGGATGCAATGATCGTAATAATTCCTCGATAACTGTCCGGCACTCCGCATCACACAACCCTTCTATCGTGACGGCAGATGAATTCAGATCGACCCGATCCACGGGACAGACCGGGAGGCGCTGCAAAATGTCGCGCCATTTTGGCCAATCCCCATGACGGTCAGCACTGAACGCGCGATCCAGTTGATTGGGCAGAATGTCTGCCCATGGCTTTAATCCGGAAGCCCGGAAAAACTCGGCCAGGCCGCTATAAGGCTCCGAATCTCCATTCAGAGAAATTAATTCGGGTCGATCCATCAAAGCCTAAAAAATGAAAAATCGAGCAAAGCCCGAGATGGCCGCTCATGTTAAAATTTTCGCCCTTTCGGGCGGCCTTGCCCCCAACCGGAATGCCCTCCGGCATCCGCCAATCACACAGGAACCCTCATGAGCGCGCCCAATATTGAAGCCGTCAAAGCCTATCTTATGGATCTTCAGGACCGCATCTGTCAGGGCCTTGAGGGCGAAGAGCCCAAGGCACGTTTTCAGGAAGACAATTGGGCTTATGACAACGGTTTGGGAGGCGGTCGAACCCGGGTATTGGCGGGTGGCGATGTCATTGAGCAGGGAGGTGTCAACTTTTCTCATGTCGTGGGCAAGACCCTGCCGCCATCAGCCACAGCACATCGCGCCGACTTGGCGGGACGAGGCTTTCAGGCATTGGGGGTGTCACTTGTGATTCACCCGCGCAACCCCTATGTGCCGACCTCCCACGCCAATGTCCGCTTTTTCATCGCAGAGAAAGAAAACGAGCCTCCAGTGTGGTGGTTTGGCGGCGGCTTCGACCTTACCCCTTATTATCCCTTCGAAGAAGATGCCGTAGCCTGGCATAAAACCGCCCGTAATGCTTGCCAGCCCTTTGGCGAAAAGGTCTATCCGGAATACAAGAAATGGTGTGACGACTACTTCTTTCTGAAACACCGCAATGAAACCCGGGGCGTCGGTGGACTGTTCTTCGATGACCTCAATGCATGGGGATTCGATCAGTGTTTCGCCTTCCTGCGTAGCGTGGGTGACCATTACCTCAAGGCCTATTTACCCATCGTCCAGAACAGGAAAAATACGCCTTACAGCGAACGAGAAAAAGATTTCCAGCTATATCGCCGGGGCCGCTACGTGGAATTCAATCTGGTCTTTGACCGGGGAACACTGTTTGGTCTGCAGTCAGGTGGGCGGACAGAATCCATTCTCATGTCCATGCCGCCCGTCGCCCACTGGCGTTATAACTGGAAACCCGAACCGGGGAGCGCCGAGGAAAGGCTCTACACCGACTTTCTCAAACCCCGCGAGTGGTTATGAGCTGCTCTTACCGGTAGAACCGGAACCAACCGGCTCCTTCATAGCGCCTGCGTTGCGTTCAGTGAGATGAGCAATTAATTGATCCAGTGAACCCGACTGCTCAATTTCATCGTTGAAGCTGGCCCTGTAGTTCTGCAGCAAACTGATGCCCTCGATCAGAATGTCGTAAACCTTCCAGCCGGCCCCGTCCTCAACCATGCGGTAATTGACGGCCACAGGCTGCCCGCCGGACTGAAGAATCTCTGTCTTGACCATGACCTTCCTCCCGGATGATTCCTGTTCGATGGGCAGATATCGAATCTTCCAGTCAGAATATTCGGTGAAGGCGGTTGTATAGGTCCTTACCAACAGCAAGCGAAATTCCTGCTTGAAACGCTCCCTCTGCTCTGGGGTCGCCGTGCGCCAGTGCTTGCCCAGCACCAGAATGGATACCCGATCAAAATCGACATTGGGATTGATGATCTGATCTACCAACGCCGTAGCTTTCTTGAAGTCATTCTTGTACTCGGTTTTCTGCAGGGAAACCTGCAACTGATCCGAGGTTTTTTGGATGACCTGCTGCGGGGGCGACAGCGCCTCATCCGCCAAAGCCACAGATAAACCACCAAAAATCAGCCATATAGACACAAACCAAGTCCCGACTCCAGAAATGGATTTCGTCAATTTCATTGATATCGCTCCAGGAAAAACCAGACTACCTATCATAACCTGCAGGCCTCTAATACACTACGAACATGTTCTGCCACTTGTACTGACGACCATGTTCCGCTCCAGCCAGGCCGCCTTCCCAAGACAACGCCCTCGCCGTTTGCGCCGCGATGATTTCAGTCGTCGACTGGTCCGGGAAACCCGATTGACAGTCGACGATCTGATTTACCCGCTATTCGTTCTGGAAGGTGATCGTCGACGGGAACCTGTAGCATCCATGCCGGGTGTCGAACGCCTGAGTATCGACCTGTTGCTGGAAGAATGTCGAGAAGCCGTCCAGCTGGGAATTCCCGCCGTCGCGATCTTTCCGGTCACGCCACTGACGCAAAAAAGTTTCGACGCTGCCGAAGCCTACAATCCGGACGGACTGGCGCAACGATCGATAAGAGCCATCAAACGGGACTTCCCCGGATTGGGCGTTATTTCCGATGTGGCGCTGGACCCTTTCACCTCACACGGTCAGGATGGGCTTATAGATGCCAATGGCTATGTACTGAACGATGAAACGATCGAAGTACTGGTCAAGCAGGCGTTGTCCCATGCCGCCGCCGGAGTGGATATCGTCGCACCATCGGACATGATGGATGGCCGTATCGGTGCCATCCGCGATGCCCTGGAATCGTCCGGACAAAAACATACCCGTATCCTGGCCTACTCGGCCAAGTTCGCCTCGGCCTTTTACGGCCCATTCCGTGACGCAGTCGGATCAGCCGCAAATCTCGGCGCCGGAGACAAACACAGTTATCAGATGGACCCCGCCAACAGCGACGAGGCACTCCGCGAAGTGGAACTGGACCTGGCCGAAGGTGCAGATATGGTGATGATCAAACCCGGCCTGCCCTACCTCGACATCATTCGCCGCATTAAAGAAGAATTCGGCGTACCCACTTTCGCCTATCAGGTGAGCGGCGAGTACGCCATGCTCAAGGCAGCTGCGATGAATGGCTGGCTGGACGAAAGAAAAACCGTGCTGGAAGCCCTCGTCTCGCTCAAACGCGCAGGTGCGGATGCCATTCTCACATACTCCGCCAAAACCGTGGCAAAGTGGCTACACGAAGAGTAACCCGTCGTCCCCATCAGCAACGCCGATCCCCATTAACCCCATGCCCACAACAGATCGATATGCCGTCTTTGGCCATCCCATTGGCCACAGCCAGTCCCCGCGCATTCACCGCCTGTTCGCGGAACAAACCGGGCAATCCCTGAGCTATACGGCCGAGGATGTCACACCGGACATATTTGAGCCCTCGGCAAAGGCATTTTTTCAAACAGGGGGGCGAGGACTCAATTGCACGGTACCGCTTAAGGAGTGGGCGTTCAGGCTAGCCGATACACTGAGCGGCCGCGCACAGCGTAGCAAGGCAGTCAATACACTGGCGCTGCGTGATAACGGCATGATATTTGGTGAAAATACCGATGGTGTCGGACTGGTACGCGACCTGACCAACAATCTCGGCCTCGACCTGACCGGACAGCGCATTCTGATTCTAGGTGCCGGCGGCGCAACCCGCGGCATCCTGGAGCCTTTACTGCAACTGCAACCTGCTCAACTGACCATCGCTAATCGAACAGCAGAAAAAGCGGCGCAACTGGCGGCAGAATTCAGTGATCTTGGTTCCATCATTGGCGGCGGTTTTGCAAGTCTTTCAGGGGATCGCTACAACCTCATCCTTAATGCCACCTCAGCAAGTTTAAGCGGGGAATTGCCAGATTTACCGCCAGCCATCCTGGCCAAGGATGGCGTTTGTTACGACCTCGCTTATGGCAAGCAACCAACAGCCTTTGTGCGCTGGGGCCTGGAACAGGGTTCGCGGCTCAGCGTTGATGGCATGGGCATGCTGGTGGAACAAGCCGCCGAAGCCTTTTACCTCTGGCGCGGGATCAGACCAGACACAGCTCCGATCATTGCCGAACTGAAGATTGGCCACAACTAATCCTCACCTACAACATCACTCATTGGATTGATGGCGGTTTTTGAGCCGCACATAGCCATCCCTGGAGTAACTCAGATAATCCAGCTCCTCATCTCGCAATTTTCTTGAAGGGCGTGCTGGACTACCCACATAAAGAAAACCGCTCTCCAATCGCTTGCCCGGGGGGACGAGGGCACCGGCTCCGACCATCACACGATCCTCGATCACGGCGCCATCCATGATCACCGCACCAATACCGATTAGGCAAAGATCGCCCACCACGCAGCCGTGCAGCACGACCTTATGCCCCACAGTCACTCCTTTGCCCACGATCAGCGGATGCCCCTGAGGATTGGACTCACTGCGATGAGTAACATGTAGCACGCACCCATCCTGAATATTGGTTTCATCACCAATCGTGATGAAGTTCACATCGCCACGCAGAACCGTCATCGGCCAGATGGAAACATCCCGCCCCAGCGTGACGTCACCGATCACTACAGCGCTGTCATCGACAAAAACCCCTTCCGCCAATTTGGGCGCAACCCCATTCAATGTCCGAATTCCCACAACAGCCCCTCACTGACTCATGAAACACCGGCGCTCCTGCCCGGCACTCGACTTCTTGTAATAAAATCAGCAGCACCCCACTGACCTGCCTCGGGATTCAAGCCCGTAACGGAGACCACCCATGATCATCGCCGGCTTTATCCTTCTGGGTCTCCTGACCATCACCATCGGTTACCTGATCCTGATCTACAACCGGCTGGTCAACCTGAAGCATGATACGGCAAAGGCCTGGTCCAACATCGACGTACTGCTCAAGCAGCGCCACGATGAACTGCCCAAACTTGTCGAAACCTGCAAGCAGTACATGCGACACGAGAGGGAAACCCTGGAGGCCGTGATGCGAGCGCGATCCAACGTTTCCAGCGCGAGGGAACAACATAACCTACCGGCGCTGGGCAATGCCGAAGGCCAATTGCGGCAAGGACTTTTTGAACTCTTTGCGGCAGTGGAGGCTTACCCGGACCTCAAGGCCAATACTGCATTCCGCTCGCTTGAAGCGCGCATTACTGGCCTCGAAAATGCCATCGCTGACCGCCGGGAGTTTTATAACGACTGCGTCAACACCAACAATATCCGGCAGGAAGAATTTCCCGATCTCCTCGTGGCCCGCTTTTTCGGCTTCGAAAGTTTCGACCTCCTGGAATTTTCCGATCAAGAAATCGCCAACGTCGATTTGCGCGCACTGTTCGGTGCCTGAGCAGCGGGTTTCCGGCACCATCAGCCATCGACTTGAGCCGAAATGTCGTATCCGGAATTCATCCGGGAAGTCCAATCCCCTCATTTTTGGATGGGCTTTCTCCCAGCGGTCCTCGTGGCCGGCACCGCATTCCGATCGCTGTTCCAGAGGCTTTCTCATCTTCGCCTGATCGCCGACACCCCGGCCTCGCTAATCCGGTCGGCGTCCCAGGGGCAAGTTGAACTGGAAGGAGTCACCCAGATGATGGAAGGTACACCCATTATCGCGCCACTGAGTGGTCAGCGTTGTGTCTGGTATCGGTACAAGGTTGAAGAAAAAACCGAGGGCAAGGACGAATGGCGAGTAATCGAAAGCGCTACTAGCGAGGCCATCTTTTACCTCAACGACGGCACCGGCCGCTGCATCATTGATCCAGATGGCGCGGAAGTCATTCCCTCCATCAGACAGAACTGGCGAGGCCTTTCACGTCGTCCCGGCGCATCGCCTCCGGAACAGGGTTTCTGGGACCGCTTTGCCGCCACAGGCAAGTATCGACACTCGGAAAGCCGCATCGCCGAGGGTGCGCCTTTATATGCAATGGGCTATATGAAGTCGCTGGTCAGCGCCGATCCCGGCACCCTCAATGAGGCAATCCGCATAGTGATCCGTCGCTGGAAACAAGACCCCGCCAGGCTGCGCCAGCGCTTCGACACGGACGGGGACGGCATCATCAGCCCTGCAGAATGGGAAGCTGCTCTGGGCCTAGCGGAACGGGAAGCCATACAGGAATTGGGGGAAACCCTGCACCCGCCTGAGATCAACCTGTTGAAGAAACCACCAGACGGCAAGCTCTTCTTACTATCAACCGTGCCTGAACACCGACTTAAACAGCATTACCGGCGCGACGCCCTTCTCTCCGCATCGATCTTCCTGCTGTTTGGCACCGCAGCTGGCTGGGCTCTTTATCTCAGGTATTTTCCGTCCCAGTAAGGGTGAAGAATCCGCCGTTCAATCGCCACGGGATGCCTTTTCCTCGATGCCAGAAAGGCCAAACCGGCGTTGTAACTCGGCCAATACCTGGTCGGGCCCTAACCCTTGATGGGCAAGCAACACCAGAGTGTGGAACCAAAGATCGGCCACTTCGTAGACAATCTTTTCCGGCACCCCGTCCTTGGCCGCCATGACCGTTTCTGTCGCTTCTTCACCTATTTTCTTGAGAATGGAGTCAAGGCCCTTGGCATAAAGCTTCGCCACATAGGATGAATCCGGGTCCTGAGTTTTTCGCTGCTCAAGGACAACAGCAAGTTCTTTCAGCACATCCATGCCGTCCCTCATTTCTGATAGATCGTTTCAGGCGACTTGATGACCGGCTCAATCGCCAACCACTTTCCATCGCGCAATACCCGAAAGAAACAATGATGTCGCCCCGTATGGCAGGCGATGCCACCCGCTTGCTCAACGGTAAGGAGAACTACATCCTCGTCACAGTCCAGCCGAATCTCCAACACTTTCTGCTGATGTCCCGACTCCTCGCCCTTGTGCCAAAGCTTGCCGCGTGAGCGCGACCAGTACACTGCATGACCCTGCTCGGCAGTCAGGGACAAGGCCTCGCGGTTCATCCACGCCACCATCAGCACGATACCCGTACCGGCCTCCTGCGCAATGACCGGCACCAGACCGTCGCTATTCCAGCGGACCGCCTCCAGCCAATCTTTCATAGCCGAACCTCAATCCCGCGATTGGCCATGTGCTGCTTTGCTTCACGGATGGAGTACTCGGCAAAATGAAAAATGCTGGCCGCCAGCACCGCATCGGCCTTGCCCAGGGTGACCCCATCGGCGAGATGATCGAGATTACCAACGCCGCCGGATGCAATCACCGGCACCGGGACGGCTTCACTGATCGCACGTGTCAAATCCAGATCGAAACCGGATTTGGTGCCATCCCGATCCATACTGGTCAGCAGTATTTCTCCCGCACCATAGTCCACCATGCGCTTGGCCCATTCGATGGCATCCAGCCCAGTCGGGTTGCGTCCGCCATGGGTGAAAATCTCCCAGAGCGGAGGATCAGCAGAGACCTGCTTCGCATCGATGGCAACGACGATGCATTGCGACCCGAACCGCTCTGCCGCCTCGCGCACGAACTCGGGCCGTGCCACCGCCGCGCTGTTAATACTGACCTTGTCGGCCCCGGCATTCAGCATGCGCCGGATGTCGTCCAGCGTGCGAATACCGCCACCAACGGTCAGCGGAATGAAAATCTCCCCGGCCACCTGCTCGACGACGTGTACCATGGTGTCGCGGTTGTGTGCGCTGGCAGTGATGTCGAGAAAGGTCAGCTCGTCCGCACCTTCCTTGTCGTAGCGACGGGCAATCTCCACCGGATCACCGGCATCCTTGATCTCTACGAATTTCACGCCCTTGACGACGCGACCGTTGTCCACATCCAGGCAGGGAATGATGCGCTTGGCAAGCATGATCTAGTAGTGCTCCGCGACCTTGCGGCCCTCGGCGAAGTCCAGCGTACCCTCATAAATTGCCCGACCGGTGATGGCTCCAGTGACACCATCATCCACCACCGCACCCAGCGCATGGATATCATCGAGGGTGTGAATGCCACCGGAGGCGATGACCGGTATGCGGATGGAGCGTGCCAGCCGAGCCGTTGCCTCCACATTGACGCCCTGCATCATGCCGTCACGGCTGATATCCGTGTAAATGATGGCTTCGACCCCCTCATCCTCGAACTTCTGGGCCAGATCGATCACGTCGTGGTTGGACAGCTTCGACCAACCGTCAACCGCCACCTTGCCGTCCTTTGCATCCAGCCCGACGATGATGTGATTAGGAAATTCAGCGGCTACTTCTCGCACGAAATGCGGCGCGCTGACCGCCTTGGTACCGATGATGACGTAATCAACTCCGGCATCCAGATACCCTTGAATCGTGTCCTCATCACGGATACCGCCGCCGACCTGAATCTGCACATCCGGGTAGGCCTTGCGGATGGCGTGAATCACTTCACCATTGCGCGGCTTGCCAGCGAACGCGCCATCCAGATCGACCAGATGCAGGCGTTTCGCGCCATCGCCGACCCACTTGCCCGCCATGGCCACGGGATCGTCCGAGAACACGGTATCGTCTTCCATGCGGCCTTGCCGCAGACGGACACACTTGCCATCTTTCAGGTCGATAGCAGGTATCAAAAGCATGGGAAACTCCTCATCATCGAGTGAACAAAGGGAAAACGAACGCTCAGGAACCGGGATTCCAACTCAGAAAATTGGCTAGCAGCCTCAAGCCTACTGCCTGGCTTTTCTCGGGATGAAATTGAACGGCAAAAATATTGCCGTTCGCCAGGGCTGCGGCGAATGGGGTCGGGTAATCCGTCGTCGCCGCTACATCGGTTTGTGCAGTCGGCCGGGCATAAAAACTATGGACAAAATAAAACCAGCTGCCGGGCGCGATGCCATGCCAGACCGGATGATCCAGCACCGGCATGACCCGGTTCCAGCCCATATGCGGAATTTTCAGGGTCTGCCCCTGGCGGTCTACCAGACCATCTGCAAAACGCAGTACACGACCCGGAATCAGCCCGATAGTCGGCGTGCCGGGACTTTCTTCGCTCTCTTCCAGCAGCGCCTGCATACCGAGGCAAATCCCCAACACCGGCCGCGTCGCAACGGCTTCCCGCAGTACCGGAGCCAATTGACGGGTATTCAGGGCGGCCATGCAATCGCGCATGGCGCCAACGCCAGGAAACACCACGCGGTCAGCGCCCAGAATGATCGCCGGATCATCCGTCACGGTCACCGTGACGCGTGAATCAGCATGCTGAACGGCTTTGGCGATGGAGTGGAGATTCCCCATGCCGTAATCGATGATGGCTACAGAAGACATAAGCGAAGAGGCGGAATGATTGGCCGCGTTTAGAGTGAACCTTTGGTCGATGGAATGGTGCCCTGCATCCGCTCGTCAGGCTCCAGCGCCATTCGCAACGCCCGACCAAACGCCTTGAATATGGTCTCAGCGACATGGTGCGCGTTACGACCCTTCAGATTATCGATGTGCAGGGTCACCTTGGCATGATTCACAAAACCGCGGAAGAATTCGCCAAACAGGTCGACGTCAAAATCACCGATCCGCCCTCGCGGATAGTCCACTTCATAACTCAAACCAGGCCGACCGGAGAAATCCACCACCACCCGCGACAATGCCTCATCCAGCGGAACATAACTGTGACCATAGCGGCGAATACCCTTCTTGTCGCCCACCGCCCGATCAAACGCCATACCCAGAGTGATGCCGATATCCTCAACCGTATGGTGGGCATCGATGTGCAGATCGCCGTCGGCGCGCACGTCCAGATCGATTAGCCCGTGCCGGGCGATCTGATCCATCATGTGATCCAGAAACGGCACGCCAGTCTCGAAAGTGGCTCGCCCCGTCCCATCCAGATTGATGGCGACCCGAATCCGGGTCTCGGAAGTATTGCGCTCTATCTCAGCGGTGCGGGCAGTCATGCGGGAAAATCAGAAAACAGCGAAATGGGTCATCATCATATAACGCGCAGAGGATTTTGCTAAGCACAAGAGGGGCGATTCAGGCAGAGAATGCCGCACAATACTGCCAGAGCATTCATTGACAGCGCTGGCTACACCCCTTTCCGCTCACATTAAACAGCTGAACAAGAATCCCGGAGTTATCGGGCAGGATCGCCAGAGTCTCTCACCAACAGCTTGAGCTTTTTCCCGTAACAGAAGGTAACTCGCCGGAAAAACCGCGGCACATGGAATCGTGGAGTCCGCGTACCTTGGCGGGTGGCCAGACAAACTATGGCTCACCCGGGGCAGCTTCGGTCAAGCCATCATGATATCAACGGCCTCTCTTTGGTGCGCAGGATCACGCGTCAATCGCCACTATCCTGGGTATATGCCTACCGCCTTCGAAGGGCGTGCTCAAGAAGGTCTCGACGATTTTCTTGGCCATTTCCAGGGTGACGATACGCTGGCCCATGGCGATGCAGTTGGCATCATTATGGGAACGGGTCAGGAAGGCGGTTTCCTCATTGAAGGCGTAACCGCAGCGGCAGCCTTTTACCCGATTGGCGACGATGGCTTCGCCGTTGCCGCTTCCGCCGAGCACGATGCCGCGCTCGACTTCGCCCTTCACCACCGCCTCGGCGCAGGGGCGAATCCATGTCGGGTAATCGGTTCGCTCATCACTGAAACAGCCATAATCGGTGACCTCATGACCGAGCGAGGTGAGCCAGTGACGCAGGGCTTCCTTGTGATCGAAGCCAGCGTGGTCAGATGCGATACCTATTTTCATATTCTTATCTCCATGAAGTTGGTTTAAATCCAAGGCTATCTTCGCAAGAGCCACCTAACCTGCCAATAGGCACCCCACTGCCAGGCAAGCTGGACCTCCACAAACCAGAGACCCTACCCTTCTGAACACGGTCGGATGGTCGTCACGTGCCGGCTGGGGTATCTTGACGCCATATCATGATTTCCAAAGTTCAACAGGAGAAGATTCATGACTGATCAAGCCAAACTTCGCTGGGGCATTCTTGGTGCGGCACGCATCAATGAGCGGCTGTTGCCGGCAATTCTCGCGGCAGGCAATGCGGAGCTGGTCGCCATTGCCAGCCGCCGGCCCGGTGCCGCCGCTGAGACGCTGGCCAAATACGCATCCGGTCACAAGCAAATCAGCGCCTATGACAGCCTTGAATGTCTGCTAGGTGATGACCGCATTCAGGCGGTGTATCTGCCAATGGCGAACGAGGAGCATGCCGAATGGGCGCTAAAAGCTATAGCGCGTGGCAAACACGTATTAATTGAGAAGCCGATGGCGCTGACCGTGGCAGACATCGAGGCGATTGAGGTGGCGGCCCGTGGGCATGGCGTTACCGTCATGGAGGGCTTCATGTATCGCTTCCATCCGCAGCATGCGCGGGTGCGGGAGTTGCTGGCATCGGGCCTGATCGGCGACATCAAGTTCGTGCGGACCAGCTTCTCCTTTCAGATGCGGCCGGCACGGATGTATCGGCTGGCGCGGGGTATAACGCTGGGCGGCGGGGCGATGTGGGACATCGGCTGCTACGCCGTCCACACGGCGCGCATGTGGTTTAACGACGCACCCCTGGCGGTGACAGCCATGACACATACGGTCGAGAGCGGGGCGGATATCTCGACCAGCGGCATTATCGATTTCGGTGGCGGCCGGCGAGCACATTTTGATTTCAGTTTCGAGTGCACTCGCCGGTCGGAGTACGAGATTACCGGCACGCTGGGTTCCATCAAGTGCCCCACGGTGTGGCAGCTGCCGGGCGATGTTCCGGAAATCCAGTGGTGGACCGAGGACGGCCGGCGGGGAGAGGAGCGGTTGAAACAGGCCAATCATTTCTTGCTGGAGATCGAGGGGTTCAGCGAATCTGTGCTAACGGGGCGGCAGCCCTTGCTTTCCTTCGAGGATGCCAAGGCTAATTGCCAAGTGATCGTGGCGGCACTGGAATCGGCGGCAACCGGCCGGACGATCGGCCTGGAGCCCTGACATGAGCCATCACACGCCCGATGCTACCCAGTTCTTCGTCGATACCTGGGAGGTCTACCACAAGCTGGTGGCCGCCAATTACATGTTTCACCGGGAGCTTTATGCCGAAGTGGAAAGGCAGCTGAAGCCAGCCAACGGAGAGCCGTTCACGCTGCTGGACTTGGGCTGCGGTGATGCTGCCACTTTGGCGCCGGTACTGAGAGGTCTGCCGGTCTCAAGCTATCGCGGAGTCGACCTGTCGCCGGTCGCGCTGAAACTGGCGGCAGTCAACCTTGAGGAGTTGGGCAAAACGGTGACATTTCAGCTGGGCAATATTCTGGACGCCTTGGCGGATGAGATGGAGCCGGTCGATGTGATCTTTTCCAGCTTCGTCCTGCATCACCTTGACGCCGACGAGCAGCTGAGTTTTCTCAATGGATGCAGCCGACGACTGCGACCGGGCGGACAGCTGATACTTATCGACGTGCTGCGCGACGAGAGGCAGAGCCTCCCCGAGTATCTCGATGCCTACACCGAAGTCATGGAACGGGAATGGACGTCCCTGACGCCGGAAGAATGCCGGTATGCGACCACGCATGTGCGCCAGTTCGACCGGCCGGATACCCTGACTGACTTGCGAACCCGTAGCAAGGTTGCCGGTCTTGGCGAATTCCAGCCGGTTTGTCGCCATACCTGGCACCATCTGGTGAGCCTGCGGGCCGCCCGGTAGGGACACAGAGTAAGCGTTACTGGTGCTGACTCAGCTTGCGGTAGTCGATAGACAGTTTCAGGCCGGCGAACTTGCCCTTCAGTCGGACCAACTCGTCCTTGGCCGGATCGAAATAAAGGTAGGCTTCGGCGATTCTCCTCTCCTCGTATTCCTTGTCCACGGGCTGCGAGTCCGACTTGAAGCGGTAAAACAGCACCTTCATGCCATCGTCGCTACCTTCCTGGTAGGGAGGTCCCATAACGCTGGTGATGTCCGCTGTTTTCGGCAACTTCGCTGTCAGCTTGGGGAGATCCTCCGCGTCTACCTTGAGTTGCTTCCTGCCCTGATCCACCTTACCCACGCCCAGAGAACGTATCGAGGCTTCCAGAAACTGCGGCGGCGCCATCTCTACAAACAGCGGGGAGAAGTCAAAGGCCGCGAGTCGATGCTCAGCATTGTAGGTCATGATGAATGAGACCATCTTGGTCTTCTGCTCTGGGGTCTTCACCGGATCCATGTGGAAATCCAGATACCACCGATAAGTCCCCTCAGCCCGATTCTCTATTCGACTGGGGCGAAGCTTGCTCAGGTAGACAAAATCGTCGCTGAACAGGACAGGCTTGAGTAGGTGCACAATAAAATGCCGGTCTGCCACCTCGATCCGGACATTCTCGTCAAAATCCGCCAGCTGATTCTTGATCTCGAGTAAGCGCAACCATACGCAACCCGAAAGCATCAGCACGACTGCCAGCAATAAAACCCGAGGCAGAGAAGAGAACTTTGGATGCTTCATGGGTCACCGGCTGAAGAGGAATGGGCGTTGACAGTGCCGCAGGTTACCAGAGGGCTGGTCTCTTAACGAACGCAGAGGGCAATTAACCAGCAAGATGATGCCCTCTTAAGTTAGGGCATGGGGGAGCAAGAAGATGGGCACCGATTCTATCGAGACGGCAAGGCCGGTTACTCACATCCAACGAAGGGAACCCGGGCGTCCTCTTTCATAATCGCTGCTTGCGGTCAAACCAACGCTTTTTGCGCCTGAGGCGATCCAGAACGCTACTTAATTTTGTGGTGGCTTTGCCGATGCTCTGGCATTTCTCCACTGGCTTAACAAGTTCTGAATACTCTCCACTTCCGCCGGTGTCAGCAGTCCAGCCACGCGATCACGGTTGTAAACATGGGACGGAGCGCCATCGGATGCAGCAAGCACCAGGTACTTGTAGGCTTCCTGTAAACTTTTTTTGACCCCCATTCCAGACTCGTAATGTCTTGCCAAGTCAAACTGGGCCAGCGTACTCGACTGGTTAGCAGCCTGGACCAGCCAGTAAACAGCCTCTTTCTGGTTACCGGTCTGTTCGTAGAGTTCGCCCAAACTATATTGCGCCAGGGTGCTTCCCTGTTTCGCCGACTTCAGATACCACTTGACCGCCTCAACAGGATTTTTGCTGACTCCTGTTCCAGTTTCATACATCTGGCCCAGACGCAACTGTGCCGCCGAATAGCCCTGTAATGCGGATTTCTCCAACCATTGCAGTGCTTCGGCAGAGTTGCCCGCCGCATTGGCTTTCATTCCCAAATCGAATTGCTGAGTCGGGTCGGTCGGGCCGGCGTCATTTTCCGCAGCCTCACCTTCAGCATCTGCCCCCGCCGGGTTAACTTCTCGAGCGACCAGTGTTTGGGGCGACTGCTTTTTTGCCAAGGCAACCCCGTTGAGACCGAGGCCCAACCCGAGCAAAAGGCATGAAAGCACTGTCATTTTCAGTGTGGTTTTCAGCAACTCTGGACTCCCTCTGGATTCATGCGATCAGGGACTGGCAAAGATCATTGTGAGCGGGATTCCAGGCGACAATCCCTTACGGCCAGCCCGTTCTGGTCTTAAACGGATAGTTCCGTGATGGGATCATGCGAAAAGCGATTGCCATTCCGGTTCAACTGAATCACCAACTCGTCCTTGCTGATGCCCAACAACTTGGCAAACGAAGCGAGTTTCCAGGTTGGTGCCCCATCCGCGACACAGAACTGATCCGCTGGCGGCAAATAGCCCGCACTGATCAGCGACAACTCCATCTGGATTTCCGGTGTGATTTTTCCGTTATCCTTGGACGCAAGACTCACGCCGCCTCCGGCCATCTTGTCCATGCAGCCACAACTGGTGGAATGACCAGCCCTCAAAGAGATGGCCGATACTTTTCGTTCGCTACCGCAAACGCATTCACAGAGATAACGAAGGTCTCGGCCGACCCGAAGCGGTTCACTTTTGATAAGCCAGTGGCCAACTTTCTGACCCATCTGGACTTTGCTGGTGGTTGTTTTTGCCATGCCTTCCCCTTTTTCAGGCTGAAGATTGAGATCACTCACTTGCCTCAGGCGACAGAGGCAGCGTTACCGCGCAAACGCTCTGCCAATTCACGCAGCGCACGCATGTTTAAGGTCTTGCAAAGAAAATCTATATTGTCCGATACCGGCCTGAAATCGGCATATTTGCTGGTCATGCGGTCAGCCCAAGCCAAAATGGCAATAATTCGCCCCTGATTGACGAGTTCATTGAAATGAGAAATCTCCGCAGCCGGAAGATCTGCCCTGATTTCTGGGAGCTTCTGTAATTCCGGGATTGGCAATGTTGGGGTTTGAAAGGCCATGGATAAATCCCGTAGTTATTGTTGTTAAGGCCAGGCTGTCGGGACCACTGAACGTTAGCTGAGGAGAAACAACAGCATGCAAGGCTCGCCCGGGAGCGCTGCTTTAGGCCAGATCAGGGTCGAAAACCTTACTCTCTGCAAAACTCACCCCGCAGATTGCATAAGGCTTCGCTTCAATCTGGAATCAGAAGGCTTTCGCGATAGCTTCCTATCGGATTAACCAACTGATCTCCCTTCGCAAGACCCTGACACGTTGTAGTCGCTGGTTTAGTAACCCGACGACTTTTGCCTGACTAGCAGGCTCTCAGGTTTTGGCTTTCAACAGATCGCGGATTTCCGACAGGAGTTTGATGTCTGCAGGATCTTCCGGCGGTGCCTCCGGCGCCTTGCCGCGCTGGCTGAGCTCCATCAACTTGTTCATTGGCTTGATGATCACAAAGAAAACGACGGCAGCTGTAATCAGAAAACTGACAACCGCGCCAATGATGATGCCAAGATCAAGTTCAATCAGTTTGTTGACAGTATGAGTTACGTCCTGACCGGCTGCGTTTTTCTCGGTCACCTCAACCAGCTTCTCCATGATCGGAATAGTCAACTTTGGCTGGGGTCCACCGCCCGCGAGCGCCAGAATGGGCTCAACGATGCCTTTGGTAAAGGCGGTGACAATACTCGTGAAGGCAGCACCTATGATCACGCCCGTGGAGAGATCCACGACATTCCCCTTCAGAATAAACTTCTTAAAATCTTCTAACATTTTGAAACTCCAGAATATTTTAGATTGACTTGATCCCTAGACTAACCCCGATAACCTGCCCTAAATTACAAAACACCATCATGAGTTTTGAGCGCAATCACGACGAACAAGCGCCAAAACCACCTGATCACCTTGATTGATTAATCGAGGGCATACTCTCTGGTCACCCGCTTACCGACCGGATAAAGCTGCAATCGTTTCAACCCTCTTAGTGGTGGAAATCCTAAGTTGCCGACACCACCTCGTCTACCCCATAAATATGGGATAGAGCTGAACAGGTCGCCCTTCTTCGGCATGATTAATCGCAGCGACAACTCTTCAGGGACGCAAGATTCTCAATCAAATGCGACCTTCAATACTCAAGGCAAATGTAGCCGGTTACCCCAAAGTCGATCACAGCCAGTCATTCAACCTTGAACGTTAATCGGGAGATCTCTATAATCTGCGGCTTGGAGGGTCGTTAGCTCAGTCGGTAGAGCATTGCACTTTTAATGCAGTGGTCATTGGTTCGAATCCAATACGACCCACCATCAAATTCAAGCACCAAAGCCCTCCTCGCGAGGGCTTTTGTTTATCCAGCGCTATGAGGGTGTCATACAGGATGAGCTTGTATCCATGGCATCTGCTCTTGGATCCGATGACTCAGAGTGGAGCAACACATGCTCGTAGCGGTTTCTGATGTGTCCCAAAAGCTTTTGAGACATTGCGTCATGTATACGAATCAGGCTGAAATCAATCGGCTGGTTGATCAACATGTAATGAAGCCAGGGACTTTCGAGCGATTCCAGAACCAGACCACTGAACAGTAGATTCAGATCAATCAACCGATTCTCCAGGTTGGGAGGCAGCGGCTGATCGGCTTTTATCCTGACGATCACCGTATCAATTTTTTGCATTGATACGGCCAATAGCGCCTTGCGCAGATCATCGTCCCAGGCTTCTCCAAATTCAGTCAGATGTAGCGTTGCGAGTAGCAAGGTTTCATC